>Ga0075418_10010250_pt1 | contig 10494 bp, 6 predicted proteins | sample SoiMetdeltSBSDD2_FD_81776 | JGI IMG/M metagenome (GOLD analysis project Ga0075418, IMG submission 81776) | Bulk soil microbial communities from a Populus tree surrounding site in Tennessee, USA - Soil MetaG P. deltoides SBSDD2 | ecosystem: Environmental > Terrestrial > Soil > Tree plantation...
CCCGGGACGTTCCCGGCAAGGCGCCGTCCAGCAGAGTTCGGCAGACGGACGCGCGATCTCACCAGGCACATCGGATGCCTGTGAGTCCTTCCCCTGGCGTACCGCCCCGTCCGTTTATAACGAAACGGAAACGGGCCGCTTTCCACCGTAAAGGCAACCTTCTTGGGAACGCAACACTTTGCGATACCAATTTGTGACCTCTGAGCGTTTTGAGCATCGGGCCACAGACGGGTGGAACCGGCCGCAAAATCAAGAAAGGTCTGGCTTGGTAGCCAGACCTGGAAGGTTGTCGGAGAGGACGCTCGGGGGTTCGTCCCCTCCGGCAACCTGTGGCGCCCAGATTACTAAAGAACTCGCAGAAAATGAACCCCGTACATTTCGACAAAATACCCGGTACACTGCGCGACCGCATGTCCAACTGGTGCCCCGACGCGCTCACAGCCTCAACCTTCTACCAGACCTATCAACGCAGCCTCGACCGCAAGAAGGGGCGCAACGTTCCCCTCCAACGCCGTCCGGCACGCTAGCAGCGCGTCGATCCGGCGCAGTGTCGATTCGGCGGTCGACTTTCGAGCCAGCACAGCAATCTGAGGCCTCAGATCCTCATTGATCAGCGGCGCCCCCGAGCCGGTCTGAATGCTCAGCACGTCGCGATAGAAGCCGGTCAGTTCAGTCAGTGTTCGATCAATAGCATCCCGCTGGAAGCGCTTGATCCGAGCCCGCTGCTGCTCCTCCAGCTCCTTGATCGCAGCCTGGGTTTGGCGGGGCTTGGCGCCCTTCGTGCCGAATCCCAACGCCTCTTCCAGTGCAGACCGTTCCCTTGCGTCCAGCTCGTTCGTTGCCACTGCAGCCTCAGCCGTGGACGCCTCTACCACCTGGGCTGCCGCAGCCAAGCAGGCTCCCAACCCCTGCAGCTGGAAAGGGATCTGCAGGACCTGTTGCCGCCGTTCCCGAGCACCCTCGTCCCGAGCCAAGGCGCGCGCTCGACCTATGTGTCCCTGCGAAACCCGTGCCGCGTACGCCGCCAGCTCCGGTGCGATCCCATCGCGGCCCTCAAGCAAACGGGCCACCGCTGGAATACTCGGCGTCTGCAATGTCAACAGTCGGCACCGCGATCGAATAGTCGCCACTACATCGTCAACAGTCGGAGCACACAGGATCCACACCGTTCGGGGAGCGGGCTCCTCGATGCTCTTCAGCAGAGCATCGGCGCCGCGTTCGGTGATCCGATCCGCGTCCTCGATCACAATGATCTGCCACCCTCCCAGAGTCGGGCTCATCGCAGACCGGCGTACTAGTTCACGCACCTCGTCGACGCCGATGGACAGCAGCTCGGTGCGCACCAGCGTGACGTCAGGGTGCGCGCCGGACAACGACGTTCGGCATGCGCTGCACTGCCCGCACCCGCCCGCACTGCACTGCAGTGCCGCAGCGAAGGCGCGCGCCGCATTCGATCGTCCCGAACCGGGAGGGCCGGTAAACAACCAGGCGTGACTCATGGCGTGGGGCTCGCCTGACACCGCTCGCCGCAGTGTCGCGACAGCCGCGGTCTGACCGACCAACTCCGCCCAAACACCGTGGTCGCGACCGGTGGCGGTGGCCTCGACGCCTGCAGCCATGTCGACCACTCTGCCATTCGCTACTGACGTCATCGGCTGCGCGATGGCGCGAGCAGTTGCGTCACCCGGGCGGCCACCTGGGCGGCGATCTCCTCACGTGAAGCGCGCGCATCGAGCACGAGGTAGTGCTCGGGGTCACGTTGCGCCAGCTTGAGGAAGAACTGCCGCGTGCGTTCGTGAAACACCTCGCCTGCCGATTCCAACCGATCCTTGTCGCGTTTGGCGTGCACCGTCACGCTGAGCTCAGCGTCCAGCACGACCGTGAGATCGGGTCGCAAGTCCTCGGTAGCCCAGCGAGCGATGTGCTCGACCTCGGTCGGTTCCAGTACGCGACCGCCGCCCTGGTACGCCAGCATCGAGTCGACATACCGGTCGCACACCACCACCGCACCCCGCTCCAGCGCGGGCCGCACCACCGAGAAGATGTGTTGTGCCTTGTCGGCCGCATACAGCAAGGCCTCCGCGCGAGGTGACATCTCGCCGGTCGCCGGATCCAGAACGATCTGCCGGATCATCGCTCCGATGGTGGTGTCGCCGGGCTCGAATGTCTTCAGTACGTCATGCCCTTCGCTGCTCAGCCATGAGCAGAGCCGGTCAACCTGGGTGGTCTTGCCAACTCCGTCGCCGCCCTCGAAAACGACAAAGACCCCGCCCGCTGTGCTCACGCGCCAAGCTTCTTTTTGGTCTTGGCCCACGACTCAGCGAACTCCCGGCGAGCGTGACGTGACCTCCGCGTCTCACGTTCAAAGTCGCGACCTGCGGCAAAGGCCTGCTCGGGAGGAAGATTGGCGACCCGCTCGTACGTGGCCAGCTCGCGATGACGATCGGTGTGGATCTCCGACAACAGCTGCCGCGGCTTGAAGAGATGCTGGTGGATGGTCGCCGACTCTTCCGGGAGTACCTGGGACGCGACACCCACCACCCACTCGAGGCGTCCCATCTCCTGCCAAGCCTCCTCCCACTCGTCGTCCAGGGAGTCGACGTTCAGGTGATCTGCGCAGCGACGCATGCGTGCGACAGCCATCGAGACCAGGCCGGCAAGCACGTCACCTGCAGGATCTGAGCGCTGATCAGCCAGCTTGGGTGAGCGGACCGCGGCAACGAGCCGTTCCAGCACGGTGAGATAGCGCTCGCTGCGTAACCGAGCAGTCAGCCGGTCGTGCTCCTGCGCATTGGGCGAGCTGGCCTCCAGGCTGATCCAGCCAAGCTCGTCGTAGAGATCCTCGACCCAATCAGGATCAAGAACGACCGAGAGTCCCTTGAGCTCCTCCCGGAGTCGCGCCGCTTCATCAGCGAGTCGATCAACCGCGCTGAGATCGCCGCCACGGATGGCGAGATCGGCCTCCACGATCTGCCGCAACCGTAGTGCGACCAGCTGGGAGACGAACTTCTTGAAAGATGCGGCCGCGTCGAATGGGCCAGGCACAGGTATGTCGGTCGGTCCGGTCGCTGGCGCGCCCAGCCGAGAAACCAGCCGCGGGAAACGTGGTACCTGGGTAGCGCCAACCTGCACGAGAGAACGCTCCAGCCACGCCAACTGCTCATCGTTCAGTCCAGACCCGACCGGGGTGATCAACACCTCGCGGTAGCGGGCGGTCGTCAAGCCGCCGCGGCGTACGGTAACCCTGTCGTCGCGCAGTAAAGCAAGCGTGGATTCTTCGCGGTCGCGCAACGCGAATTCCCGCCGATCGCAGCTCAGCGCGGCCACCGGTCCCAGCGTCGCCCGGCGACGCAGCGGTCGGATCATGTCGGCCAGCTCTTCTGGAAGATCGGCATGGCCCATGAGCTCGATCCGGTCCTGCGGCAACAGCGGCTGCCAGTCGGGAGCGGTCATGTACCACTCGCCTCGCCCGTCGAGTACTCGATGGGCAAGGAGGACACCCGATCGGATCAGTCGGTGATCAGGCGCATCCAGCAAGGTGACCGAGATCTCGTACGCGGCGTTGTGGCCGGCCCGTGCCACCAGGTGTTGCAGACCAAGATCAGGATTGATCAAGCGCGGAGTCGCTGCGCTGTAAGGCATGTCGTAGTAGCGCTGCCCCGGAGGAGTGGTACTGGACCGTTCCGGAAGCGCAGCCGGCTGGGCAACCACGCGCTCAACGTGGTTGCGCGCATTGGCCTTGCTGCGCTTCTTCTTACCCATGGTCGAACACTAGTGGTGTCTTGCCGGCAGCGGTGGTCGCTCAGGCGACCGTCAGCCGGCTTTGGTCCGTACCGTCTTCGCCGCCACCTTCTTCGCGGCCGGCTTCGGAGATGAATTGGTCGCGGCGGCAGTCGCTTGTCTGCGCTTGGCCGGGCGCTTCTTGGGCGCCGGTCCTTTGGCGCGCTTCTCGGCCAGCAGCTGTGCTGCACGCTCGCTGGTGATCGTCTCGATATCGTCGCCGCGTCGCAGCGTCGCATTGATCTCGCCATCGGTGACGTAAGGACCGAAGCGCCCTTCCTTGATGATCATGGGCCGCCCGGAGGCAGGGTCGCTGCCGAGATCCTTGAGTGGCGGCTTGGCCGCCGCCCGGCGGGGTTGCTTGGGTTGGGCGTAGATTGCCTGAGCTTCCTCAGGTGTGATCGAGAAGATCTGATCTTCGTTTTCCAACGAGCGTGAGTCCGAGCCCTTCTTCAGGTACGGCCCGTACCGGCCGTTCTGCGCGGTGATCTCCACAGCGTCCACATCGGTGCCCACCACTCTGGGCAGGCTCATCAACTGAAGTGCCTGCTCAAGGGTGACCGTGTCTATGCTCATCGAAGCGAACAGCGATCCAGTGCGCGGCTTGACACTCTTCGGCGCGTCCTCGGCCAGGACCTCGGTGACGTAAGGACCGAAACGCCCGTTCTTAGCGACGATCATTCGCGAGGTTTCTGGATCCAGCCCCAGCTCTCGCTCCTCGCCCACCGGCTTTGCCAGCAACTCCCGAGCAAGATCGACAGTGAGTTCGTCAGGCGGAAGATCGTCAGCGACGTTGGCGCGGCGGCCGTCCTCGTCCTCAACGTAGGTGCCATAGCGGCCGACGCGTACGACGATCTTCGGGGTGCCCGTTTCCAAGGCTTCAAGATCAGTGATCTCAAAGGTCGAAAGCTTACGCGCGTCGATCTCACCGAGCTCGGAAACCAGCCGATGCAGTCCCTCACGGTCGTCACTGCCGAAGTAGAAGTCGGTCAAGACTCTGAGCCGCTCGGCATGCCCATCGGCGACCTGGTCCAGCACCTCCTCCATCTCAGCGGTGAAGGCGTAGTCCACCAACTTCGGGAAGTGCTCCTCGAGCAACCGCGTAACCGCAAATGCCAGCCAGGTAGGCACCAGGGCCGTACCTTTCTTGAACACGTAGTCCCGAGCCGTAATCGTGCGGATGATCGTTGCGTACGTCGAGGGCCGGCCGATCTCCAGTTCCTCCAGCTTGGCCACCAGCGACGGCTCGGTGTAGCGGGCCGGAGGCCGGGTCTCATGCCCTGACGCGGTCACAGACTCGGGCCGCAATGGCTGCCCCGCCGTGAGGCGTGGAAGCCGGGTCTGCTCGTCGTCGCTGTGCCCGTCGATTTCCTCGACCGATTCCACGTAGGCCTTGAGGAAGCCGTAGAAGGTGATCGTCCGACCGGAGGCAACGAAGGTGCACTGCTCGCCATCGGCGGGTTGGGCGTTGATCTTGACCGTAATCGAGAGGCCCTCCGCGTCCTTCATCTGGGACGCGATCGTGCGCATCCAGACCAGCTCATAGAGCCGGAACTGATCGCCGGTCAGCCCGGTTTGGGCCGGTGTCAGAAAGGTCTCACCGGCAGGCCGGATCGCCTCGTGGGCCTCCTGGGCGTTCTTGACCCTGGACGTGTAGATACGCGGCTGGTCCGGCAGGTACTCCGATCCGAAGAGTTGACGGACCTGGTGCCGGGCAGCGGCGATCGCACTGCCGGAGAGGGTGATCGAGTCGGTCCGCATATAGGTAATGAAGCCGGCCTCGTAGAGATCTTGGGCGACCGACATTGTTCGCTGGGCGGTGAACCCGAGTTTGCGGCCGGCCTCTTGCTGCATCGTCGTGGTGCGGAAAGGTGCGTACGGACGGCGGCTGTAGGGCTTTGACTCGACGCTGTCCACCGCAAAGCTGGCGGAGCGCAGCGAGCCTGCCAGAGCCCGTGCCTGGTTCTCGTCCAGCAGTACAAGCTGATCATGGTCCCTGTTGATCAAGGAACCGCGGCTGTCGAAATCACGACCTTGGGCGACCCGTCGATCCCCAACCCGAGTGAGCCGGGCGGGAAAGAGCGGAGGCTCAGCTTCGCGGCCGGCGTCCAGGATCGCGTCCAGATCCCAGTAGGAGGCGCTGCGGAAGGCGATGCGTTCCCGTTCCCGATCAACGATCAGCCGGGTCGCGACTGACTGCACGCGTCCGGCCGACAGCCGTGGCATGACCTTCTTCCACAGCACCGGCGAGACCTCGTAACCGTAGAGACGATCAAGGATCCGCCGCGTTTCCTGGGCATCGACGAGATCCTCGTCAAGATCGCGCGGATTGGCGACCGCCTCCGCGATGGCAGCCTGGGTGATCTCATGGAAGACCATGCGTTTCGCCGGAACCTTGGGCTTCAGCTCCTGCAGGAGGTGCCAGGCGATCGCCTCGCCCTCACGGTCACCGTCAGTGGCGAGCAACAGCTCGTCAGCACCGGCCAGTGCCTCCTTCAGCGAGCGGATCGTCGCTCGCTTCTCCGGGTTGACGACGTAAAGCGGTTCGAAACCGTTGTCGACGTTCACCCCCGTACGAGCCCATTTCTCACCCTTGTACTTCGCGGGGACTTCGGCGGCACCTGTCGGCAGGTCGCGAATGTGACCGCGGCTGGACTCGACGATGTAGCCATCGCCGAGGAAGCTCGCGATCTTGTTGGCCTTGGTCGGAGACTCGACGATCACGAGCCGCCTGCCCCCTGCCTTCGCTGCCACCGATTACTCACTTTCTTTTCGATCTGATCACGCGCGTGACCAAGCATCGGACCACTGACTACGATCCAACGAACCAAGCTGACGCCCCCCGGCGCGCATACTCTACGGCCCACAATCAACTACGGCCGTGAACGTCACCGTTTCGAAATGAATTCCCCGCCGTCTATGCCGGGTACTGGCCGAGAGGGTACGCCGCAGGCGGCGGGACGTTCGTCGGAGCGGCCGGCCGAGCTGGCGGCTGATAGTAGGGCTGCAACCGGGCACGCTTGGCCTGCCACAGGATCAAGGCCAATGCGCTTCCGTTGACCGCGACTGCCAGCAGCAGCATTACTGGAGTTCCGGTGGTGTCCGTCCCGACAAACGCCTGAGACCAACCGCCGTAGAACACGACGACGCCGAACGTCAATACGTTGTTGACGGCGTGCATCGCAATGCCGGCCTCCAACCCACCGGTCCGCCAGGCCGCCACTCCAGAAGCCACCGCGAGACAGGCGATAGTGCCGAGCACCCAGGGGTCCGGACTGAGATGCGCCGTTGAGAAGGCAGCAGCGGACACCGCAAGCGACGCGACCAGCCCCACCATGGGCCGCGCGAACCAAGCGCCGACGTTCTGCATGATCCAGCCTCGGAAGAAGTACTCCTCCCCGGCTGCCTGGAGTGGCGTCATGAGCACCACGATCACCAGCAGTGCCACCCAATGATCAGGGCGCGGAGAGGTGAAGGGTTCGACCAGCACACCCAGCAAGGTATAAACCGCCCATAGCGGCGCGATGACCGCGACGCAGCGCAACATCCACCGCCACCGGATTCGACCCGCGACTGAGGACAGGTACCCCGGCCGAATGCCGTGCACGATCCAAATCGACAACCCGCTGGCCGGGATGAGCACGATAAGCGTCAAGTTCAGATAAATGAAGCCGATCGGACCCAGGTTCGCGATGTCACTCGTGGTCCTCACGGTGTACTCGACGAGATCCGGCGCTCCGCTGACCAGGCCGGCGACGAGCACCGGCACGATTGCGAGGCCCATCATCAGTAACGCCAGCGGCAGCACCAGGACGAGGCAGAGCAGCGGTTTCCACCAGCGATACTGCGGTCCGCGGAGCATCTGCTGGTAGGGCCGAGGGCCGTCGGGCAGTGGGCTGCTCGGGGCCGGCATCGGAGGTGGATAGCCAGGCGATCCGTAGGGTCCGATCTGCCCGTAGGGCTGGCCCGGCCCAGCCTGACCGTAGCCGATTGGACCCATTGACGGTGGTCCCTGCGGTGGCGGATACCCCGCCAGCGCTGGGTCAGGTTGATACACATCCGGCGGCAGTTTGTCGAAGCCGCGTGTCGAACCGTCGCCGTATGAATTGCTGGTCATCGCAATCCAGTGTGCCTTGCGGGCGGGATCCGGCAGGCACCCACGACCGGCGTCGTTCATTTAGCTAGTTTGTCAACCTTTGTTTCAGTTTGCTCAATCGGGATCTCGGCTGCGTCCGGAGCCTCGAGTTGCGGCGGCGCTTCGTCTGGCGGGCTGGCGATTGCCACCTCGCGGCGGGTGCTGATGGTCACCATGATGACGATGATGACTACCGCGATGCCCGCGATGACGTAGCGCACGGCGCTGGGTGTGGTGCTGAGCGGCGACATGGCAACGACTGCGGGTGCGATGAGCAGCGACACCAGGTTCATCACCTTGATCAGCGGGTTGATTGCGGGGCCTGCAGTGTCCTTGAAGGGGTCTCCAACGGTGTCGCCAATAACGGTGGCCGCGTGGGCGTCGGAGCCCTTGCCACCGTGGTGACCGTCCTCGACCAGTTTCTTGGCGTTGTCCCAGGCGCCGCCCGAGTTGGCCAAGAAGACAGCCATCAGGGTCCCAGCCGCGATGGCACCTGCAAGGTAGCCGGCCAACGCCGGGGCGCCGAGGCCGAATCCGACGGCGATCGGGGCCATCAGAGCCAGCAGCCCGGGCGTAGCAAGCTCGCGCAAGGAGTCCTTGGTGCAGATATCGACGACCTTGCCGTATTCCGGCTTGCCGGTGCCCTCCATGATCCCGGGGATCTCGCGGAACTGACGCCGTACCTCGTAAACCACAGCACCGGCCGCGCGTCCTACCGCACTGATTGCCAGTCCAGAGAACAAGAAGACCACGGCTGCGCCGAGAATGAGGCCCACCAGTGTCTGCGGCGCGAAGACCACCGCTTCGTTGATGAACCTGTCGTAGCCCTCGGCCAGCACGCTACGGACGGAGTCGGTGTAGGAGCCGAAGAGGGCCGTCGCGGCAAGCACCGCGGTGGCAATCGCGATCCCTTTGGTGATGGCCTTGGTGGTGTTGCCGACCGCGTCCAGCTCGGTCAGCGCCTGGGCGCCCTCGCCGTGCACGTCGCCCGACATCTCGGCAATGCCCTGGGCATTGTCGGAGACTGGGCCGAAGGTGTCCATCGCCACGATCACGCCAACGGTGGTGAGCAACCCGCAGCCGGCGAGGGCGATGGCAAACAGGCCGACGACCCCCGAGCCGCCGAGCAGGAACGCGCCGTACACCGCTGCCGCGATGACGATCGCGGTGTAGACCGCCGACTCCAGCCCGACCGAGATTCCGGCGAGTACGACGGTCGCCGCACCGGTCAGCGAGGTCTTGCCAACATTGTTGACCGGGCGATCCTCAGTGCCGGTGTAGTAGCCGGTCAGGCTGAGGATGATAACTGCGAGCACGATGCCGATGACCACAGCGCCGATCGCGACGATCCGCGGATCATCGATCGGTCCGAACTCCACATCCGGCACGCCGAGCGCAGCGAAGGAGGAGGGCAGGTACGCGAACGCGGCGATCGCGACGAGCACCGCGGAGATGGCGGCGGAGATATAGAACGAGCGGTTGATGGTCTTGAGGCCGTTTTCGCCTGCTCGTGGGCGAGTCAAGAAGACGCCGATGATCGCGGTGATGACCCCGATTGCCGGCACGATCAGCGGGAACACCAGGCCGGACTCACCGAAGGCCGCCTTGCCGAGAATCAAAGACGCGACCAACATGACGGCGTAGGACTCGAACAGATCGGCGGCCATGCCTGCGCAGTCCCCGACGTTGTCACCGACGTTGTCCGCAATAGTCGCGGCATTCCGGGGGTCGTCCTCGGGAATGTTCTGCTCGACCTTGCCGACCAAATCGGCGCCCACATCGGCCGCCTTCGTGAAGATGCCGCCGCCGACGCGCATGAACATGGCCAGCATTGCCGCACCGAAGCCGAAGCCCTCAAGGATGGTCGGGGCGTCGCCGCGGAAGATGAATACCACCAGGGAGGCGCCCAGCAGGCCGAGGCCGACGGTAGCCATGCCGACATGCGCTCCGGTCCTGAAGGCAATCTTCATTGCTGGATCGCGACCTTCGCTGCGGGCGGCAGCGGCGACGCGTACGTTCGCGCGCACAGCCAGCCACATCCCGAGATAGCCGATCAGAGCAGAAAAGACCGCTCCGGCTAGGAAGGCCACGGAGCGGCTTAGGCGTAAGGTCAGGCTGCTGAAGTCAGCGCTGGCGTGGACTGGCAACAGCAGTAGCAGGAAGAACGCGGCGACGGCAAACACACTCAAGGTGCGGAACTGGCGGCCGAGATAGGCGCTGGCTCCCTCCTGCACACCGCGAGCGATGGACTGCATATTGGGAGTGCCGTCATTGGCCGCAAGCACCTCGCGGCGGAAGATCATAGCCATCACAAGCGCGATCAAGGCGATGACGCCAACCACTGCGATGAACGTCAGGTTGGCTCCCGACAAGCTAATAGAAGTCACTTCCAAGGGAACTGGAAGTAGGGACATAAATCGCCCTCCTGAGACGTTCGGCACTCGCGGCTACTGCCCTTAGCCGCTCGCGAAGTCTAACCACAAGTGGCACTGGTTTTCTTATCGAGGCGTGCACACGGCCACATCGCGACGGGCTCAGCGGCCAAGTCCGATCATTCGGAACGACCTGCAGGGCCCGCG
>Ga0075418_10010251_pt1 | contig 10492 bp, 9 predicted proteins | sample SoiMetdeltSBSDD2_FD_81776 | JGI IMG/M metagenome (GOLD analysis project Ga0075418, IMG submission 81776) | Bulk soil microbial communities from a Populus tree surrounding site in Tennessee, USA - Soil MetaG P. deltoides SBSDD2 | ecosystem: Environmental > Terrestrial > Soil > Tree plantation...
AGCGGAGAGCGGCTCGAAGGTGCGCTGATTCTCGAAGGCAAAGCCGAACGGCAGCGGCGAGCGCCGCTCGCTGTCTGGACGTGCGACGCCGTCGACGTAGTCGGATGGGTTCGGACCCATTCCAATGTGATCGATCGTCCACCGCGTGGCCTGCCCGGAGCCCAACGGTAGGGCGGACTCTCGCTTCCAGATTCGCGCGAGTCTCCGTAGCGCCGGATTCTGATGGTCGGGATCGAGATCGAGAATGGTCTTGAACAAGACGAACGGCACGCCGTTGAACCCCACCGGGTTGTCGCGGAACCAGCTCCACGCCAATTGCGGATGCTGTCCGCTGCGGAAGCCATATTTCACGGCGCGCCCCGGATCGCTGTCGTCGAGGTACCCCTGAATCGCGTGGTCCCGGCGCGCGATCTCCATCGCCCAGTCGGTGACGACCTGTCCGTCCACCCACGACCTGATGTCGTCACTCGTGTCGTCGGCAAGCGGCGCGACGACGCCCGCCTCGGCGCGGCGCGCCGCCTCGACGTACTGCGGCGTCTCGTTCGTCGCACCGCGATTACAGCCCCAGGCGGTCAGCAGAGCGACAGTGGCGCAACAAAGGCTACGGTTCCACATGTCACATCACCTCGACGTCCGTTGGGGCCAGCGGCCAGAACTGCCGCGTGGTGCCGGAATCGGAAAACCCGAGAATGAACGAGGTCGCGTACAGGTTCTGGTCGTCGAGCTGCAGCCGGCCGTGGCGCCGCTCCAGGGGAAACGACGGCTCGCCAGCCCGGGCTGCCGGTCTCGCCAGGTCCTGCAGGCCGAGCAGCGCGATCATCGTCTCGACGATGATGACCCGCGAGACGTGACGGCCGAGACACGTGTGCCGGCCCCAGCCGTACTGCAGGTAGTGCTCGCGCGGCCGATTGAGAATGAACGCGTCCGGCTCGGGAACGTCCTTCATCGCCGACCCGTGCGACACGAACACGAATGTGCCGGCTGCGATTGGACGGCTGTCGCCGATGCGGGCTCCGTCGCGCGCGCATGTGCGGAGCAGCACCTCGCCCTGGGGCTGCAGCCGCAGCGCCTCCAGAAAATAACTGTGGAGCGCCGCCCGGCTCTCGGCAGCATTCGTCCCGTTCAGGACGTTGAACGCCAGCTGCTTCGCTTCGTCGAAGCTGCCGTAGCGGTACTCCGCGGGTCCTCCCGTGCGGCACTCGCCGTCCTGCAGGCGCATCAGCGAATCGATCACGCGCCCCGTGGCCTCCTCTTGTCCGGCGACCGCGCCGACGATCGTCCCCATCACGTTCTCGGCGATCCGCAGGTCGCTCACGAGACGCGGGTCGAGGTCCGACGGGCGCTCCACCGTGGGAGTCGACCGTCCCAACTGGAAGTGCACCAGGCGTGACAGCATCGTCTCTGCCACCGGCTCGCCATCGAGGATGCGCTGGCGCTGAATGGCGATTTCCCGGAGGAGATAGGCGAGCAGCAGGCGGCAAGAGCGGAAGCCCCGCTTCTGGACGTCGGGGTCCTTCTGCACGTTGTTGAAGAAGTGCTGAAAGGCGGCCTTGATCCACGCATACATCTGCGCTTCGTCTGGAACCACCCCATCGTGCCTGCCGAGCGCCGTTTCCGGCTGTCCGTCGATGGGCTCTCCGTAATACGTCAGCATCTCGTCGGTCAGCGCGAATGATCCGGGACGGCTCGCGACTGGCACGCCGAGGTACTCATGGCCGAGTGTGACCGGCACATAGCGGGCGACGCTCTGGACGACATCGATCGTCGCCGACCCGTTCGTGCGCGCCGTCCACACCGCTGCCCCAACACGTCGCATGCAGTCGATGTGGATCACGTCGGCGATCCGCTTCGAATCCTCGCGGTTGCACACCCGCGACAGCAGGCCTTTGTCAGGCTCGTAGCGTGCGTTGTCGTCGGTGCTGAGGACGAACGTGCTGAAGCCGCCGTTGTGCCGCGGCGACATCACCTTCACCATCTCGACGCCATAGGGGTCGACCGTGAATTCCTGATCGCGCTCGAGCACGCTTCGCACAGTGTCGCCGTCCACCACGAGAACCGGACCGAACGGAGGCTGAAACAGCTTGCCGCGGCTGCGAATCTCCTCGAGCATCGGGTAGGGCTTCAACTTGAGGAAGAAGCCGATCACTGCACCGACCGCACGTCCCTGACGGAGTGCCTGCAGCTTGATGCGCTGCAGCTCGGCGGCCTCGGCATCGGGCAAAGGCGACACCCGCGCGCTGGTGGCGAGCTCCTGCAGGCGGCCGAGCGGCACCGGATTGTCGGCGATGATCCGATCGACCGCGACGAAGAAGGAACGCAACGCAGCATGAGGATCCTGCGTAAGAAATCCCAGATCGGGCGTGGCAGGATCGGCGGAACGCGCCGACGTGGCCGTGTCGACAGGTGAGGGCGTGTGAGCAATGGAGAGACGCATGCAAATCGTAAGCGGGCCAGGTTTCCGAAGCCCGGACGACCTGTGGACGATTCCCACAGGCGAGGAGGGGTAGCGCGTGCATTCTCGCTGCTTCCCGCCGCTGAGGCAAGGGATAACCCCGACTCGTTTGTGACTAACGAGCCCGTCGTGCTATCTGAACACCGACCGCTCGTCAGGCGCGTCACATCTAAGGGTGAGGGTGATGCACACGTTCCTCGTTGCAGGTGCCACGAGTTTCCTGGGGTACCACGTGGTCAGACGGTTGAACGCGTCCGGTCTGCGTCCGCGCGTGATCGAACGGCGCGGGGCTTCAGGCGGGATCCTCGACCGGCTCGACGTCGATCGATGCGCTGGCCATCTGGAGGATGCCAGCGCGATGCGGGCGGCATGCGCGGGCGTCGATACGCTGCTGCACGCCGCTTTCAAGGTCAGCGTCGGTGGCGGTGCGCAGCTCGAGGCCGAGATGCGGCGGGTCAATGTCGCCGCGGCCGTCGAACTCTTGCGAGCGGCTGCCGCAGCGGGGGTCGGGCGCGCTGTGGTGGTCGGCAGCGCGCTCGCCGTCGGCGTCAATCGGAAACCGGCGCCGCTCGATGAGCGGGCGAGCTGGTCCCAACATGCCATCGGTCTCCCTTATGCGACTATCCGGCGCGACGCCGAGCTCGCGGCGCTCGCCGAATCGACGCCGCGCTTCGGCGTCGTAAGCGTCTGTCCCGCGTTCACGTTTGGTCCCGACGACCTGGTTGGCGCCCCCGCCAACAAGCTCCTCGAGTTGCTGATCAGAGGAAAGTTGCCGTTCACCCTGCCCGTGGGATTCAGCTGCACCGACGTGCGTGATTTCGCCGATGGCATGGTGCGCGCAGCCGAGCGCGGACGGTCCCGCGAGCGCTATCTGCTGACCGGCGAGAACGTCAGGCTGGATGAGCTGCTCGAGCGCGCCGCGTCGATCGCAGGGGTTCGCGCCCCGCGGTTCACGCCGCCGATGTTCCTGATGCGCGGACTCGTTGGGGCGGTTGGACTGGTCAGTCGCCTGCGGCGTCGCCCGCCGCCGATCACCCGCGAGGTACTTCAGATCGTCGGGCGCTTCGCGTGGTACGACGCGTCGAAGGCTCGGACCCAGCTGGGTTGGACGCCCCGGCCCCTTGACGACACCCTGGCTGAGACCATCCAGTGGCTCCGGAACCGAACCGGCTCGCCGGACAGGTCGGCTCAGATATAGGGTATTTCACCTACGCATACTAAGGCTTTACGAGTAGGACTAAGTACCTATATCCTTTCCGCCGTTGCAATTGCCCCCCTCCTGCCCGGCAAGAAGCCGATGAACACTTCGAACAACACGCCGCTGCCGTGCCCAACGTGTCATTCGCAAAACACCGTCAAAACCGTGGAATCACTCTTGACTGAGATTCACATCTGCCGCGACTGCCACAGCACGTTCGTTATCGAGAAACCGCAACGGAAAGAACCGACCCCTCCTGGGCGCGCCTGATCGTGACCGACGAACCCTGCGCCACGCCGCTGACCTGCCCAGGCTGTAAAGGACAGAACACCACGAAGAGCATCGAATCGATGTTGCGCGAGATCCACATCTGCCGCGACTGCTTGCGCACGTTCGTCATCGAAAAGCCGCCACTGCGGAAACCACCAGCTGCCCTGGTCCCGCGTACGTGAGAATTCACACGTCTTTAGCGACGGCCTTATTTCTTCAGCCGTACGTCTAGTAAGCGATTACGCGATTAGCGAAGGACGGAGATGAGGCGCCGGCGCTTCGAGCCATGATTGCTCTGGCGCCGGTCGGCGCGTGCGGGACTCTTCAGCTACTGTTGTTTGAATCCGGCCGGCACTGCCACGTCTGCGTCGCTCACAGCGTTGGCGACCTTCAACAGCTCGCTGGTCGTGGTCATGACCATCGCTCTGGGCTGCGGGCCATCACCATCGACCTTTTTCTGGGCTGCGCGCCTGGCAAGGCCACCCAGGAGACCGCCTACCCCGCCGGTGAGATTCGGCTTCGAGCTTTCGTCCGTCTGTTTCTGTTCCTGAGCAATTTGTTCAGCCGACTTGACCGCTTCGACTTTCACGGTCGTCAAGATGGCGGTGCCCTCGACTTTCGACTGTTCGGCGTTCATCTTCTCGAGCGCGGGCTTCAGCATGGGATAAATTGCCATGACGCTGGCCATGTCCTGCGGTGACGCGCCGGCGATCATCGGCCCGTACAGCTTCTGCGCGAATTGCATCTCGAAGTCCATCAGCTCTTTCATCGCAGGCATCCGCGGTGCCATCCACATGTCCGTCGTGATGGCAAGGCCGCCGTTTTGCTCCAGTGTCTTTCCCTTCTCGCGTACCGTGACCGTAACGACCACCTGGCTGGTGTCGAATCCATTGATGGCTCGCTTCTGGCCGGTCGACTTGACGTCAAAATCGATCTCCACGCTGTCCTCGGGCCGGTTGGCGGGCGGTGGCTCGGCCTTCTGCTTGGCTTGTTCTTCGCGTGCGGCCTTTTCGGCTTTTGCCTTGGCTTCTTCCATCCGCTGTCGCAATTCGGCGAACGTCATGACGCGGTAGGTCTTCCGCTTCACGTCGAGGTCATAGATCTTTTCCTCCGCGAGGTCGATGATCTGCCCGGTCGTGTCGCTGAGCGTGCTCTTGCGGCTGCCCTTCAAGGCAACAGTGGTCATCGTTCCCTCGCGCGCATCCTTTCCGCCGAAAACGTTGACGACTTTGCCAAGCATTCCCCCAAGCTCGAACTTCATGCGCTCTTCGGTTTTGACGTCGGCGTGAAGCGATGCGAGGGCATTAATTGCCAGACAGACCGTGACGACAACGACGTTACGCAGTGGGGTCATGGGAGCCTCCGCGCGAATGCTACATCCCCTCGGTGGCGCCCGACAAGAAGATCTGCTCCAGCACCGACGCGACGCGATCGATGATCATGAGGCCCTGTCAAAAAAAGGGGGTCACATGGCCACGATGCTGATGGTTAGCTGCCGACGGGATTTCTGGTCTGCCACTGACTTCTCCAACGCAAATGAAATTCGACGCATCGATCTCGAGAGCTCGACGGGCCCGGCTGTGCCGCACGACGAGTTCCTGCGGGAAGTCCGCTCGAAGCGCATCACGGTTCTGGTTCACGGCTACAACAACGAGGAGCGGGACGTCATCGGTTCGTACAACGTCATCGACCGTCAGATGCGCCAGCTCGGGTTTCTTGGCGGTCAGGCGGCGTCTTACGACGCGCTGATCGGGTTTGCATGGCCCGGCGGCGCCGTAGGAGTCTCTTTCCCATTCGCTCGGCAACGGGCTGCCGAGAGTGCATCCCGGTTTTCAAGTCTGTTGGCGGCACTGCGTGGAGTAGGCGCCACAATCGATCTCAACACCCACAGTCTTGGAGCGCACGTGGCCTTTGAGGCGTTGAGAGAAGGAACGCCGCAGATCGTTCGGAACTCGTGGAACTTTGCCGCCGCAGTCGATAACGAGTCCATCGAGCTCGGCGAGCGCTATCACGATGCGATCGGAAGATGTCAGCGCTTCTACGTCTTCCACTCGAGAAACGATTCCGTCCTGCGGGTCTGGTATCGCGTTGGCGATCTGTTCGACTTCGATACCGCGCTGGGTTTTTCCGGCCCTGAAGATGCGGGCGCCATCATCAGGCATTCTCGGAACGTACGCGTGGTCAATTGCAAGGACGTCGTGCAGTCACACGGGGGCTACCGGTCGGCGGTGCAGGTGTGGGCGTTCATGTCGCAGCAGCTGCAGAATCCGTCGAAGGAACAATTCTTCACTTTGTCCAGGACGCCCGAGACGCTGAACGCCGTCTTCAAAGCCGCTGGAGGCGTCCGGCACAGCGCTTCGCGAGCCACCGGCGGAGCGCGGAAGTCTGCAGCAGCGAAACGCAACGCCGGGAGGCGCCGGAAGTACAGGGAAAGCTGATGTCCTACGACCTTGCCGCGGGACAACCGACCGAGATTTCGGAGTCCCGCGGCACCCATCTCGTACAGTCGTGCTGATTTTCGCGTTCGCGTGTATATTCCGCGACACGCAATCCGGGCTGGACAATCGTGTTCTGACTCTCGACGATCAGGCGCTCCGCAGCAACCGATTCACGTGAAGCACGCGTCGCTCCAACGTGCGATCCATTCATCCACGCAACGTAGTGGCCCAGGTCGACGTTGGCCATGTTCGCCTGTGACGCGGCGAACGCCCGATCGAACGCGTTGATGTTGCCTTGCAGCTAAGCGTGGTACGCCACATAGATTTAGATTTGGCGAGCTACCTCCTCCTGGTGATTTCCGCCCTTCAGCAGTCTGTTGTCCGAAACTTGCATACATATGCCGAAGCCCCCCGCTAATGCCGCCGGAGGCCAACCTCCGTGTGGTGATGAGGTAGCACACGAACATGAAACCCAAGAACACCATTTGCCTCTGGTTCGACAAGGACGCACATGATGCGGCGCGCTTCTACGCCGCCACCTTTCCGAATAGTGAAGTGACCGCCGTTCGCAAGGCGCCCGGTGACTACCCGGGCGGTAAGGCGGGCGATGTACTGACGGTGGAGTTCACCGTTCTGGGCATTCCCTGTCTTGGTCTCAACGGCGGTCCGACTTTCAGACACAGTGAAGCCTTTTCCTTCCAGATCGCGACGGACAATCAGGAAGAGACGGATCGCTACTGGAACGCCATCGTCGGCAATGGCGGCACCGAGAGCCAATGCGGTTGGTGCAAGGACCGCTGGGGACTCTCCTGGCAGATCACTCCGCGCGTGCTGACCGATGCGCTTGCGGCCGGTGGCGCCGAGGCCAAGCGCGCCTTCGCGGCGATGATGCCGATGAAGAAAATCGACGTCGCAACCATCGAGGCAGCGCGACGGGGGTAAGCACGGTCAAGAGCTCCCCTACCCTGCGACGCAGACCCGTGCGCTTTCCCACAGGCCATCGGGAAACCTTTTGGTTGCCTCATCGCGGAGGAAGATCTGCCATTCGAGCTCGCTGACCGACCCTTTTGGCCGCGATAGCCCGAAGTACAGGGTCGTGCGGATCTGCGGAGCGGACGAGGAGCCGCAGTCTATGGTGACGCTGAATCCCTGTGCTCGGAGAGCCTTCGCGAAATGAACACCCACGGCCGCTCGGCGACCTCGCCGAAACTCAGGCTCGGCTTGCCGAGCCGAAGCTCGCTGGAGGCGAGCGAAGGCTGGCTGGGAGGCAGGGAGTCTTTACTTCAGCTTTCAGAAATCCCAGCAAAGGCGCGCCTGCCGATCGGCTGCGTCGAAGAGCGGATTGGCCTTCAAAGCGAGTGCGTCAAGCGCGACATCAGAAATCTGATGTTCAAGCTGCCGTGCCAGCGCTTCCGCTGACGCGCCGCGTGTGTTCACTATGTCGAGTGATCGGTAACGCGCTTCAGCCGCTCGACGCGGCCGGTGAGGTTCTCTGTCGCGATCGAGACGTACAGCTCGGCGTCAGCAACCGACATACTGAAAGCCACCCGGCGTTCAAGTCGCGCGACCAGCGCGGCGACCAATGCGCGATCGATCGCATATAGCTCCAGCTCTTCAGCTCGGTGAATCCTTTCGCCCGCGAGCTGGTTCAGGAATTGCCGCGGATCCTTGTGGGTGTAGACCACGACGCGCGGTGCGGCTTTCGACGCCTTGTGCAGCCGGCCGGCATCTGGAGTCCCGATGTCGATCCATGTCGTGATCGCGCCGGTTGGATCGCGGACCGAGATGGCCGGCTCCTCAGGCTCCGACACACCGCGCGAGAACGCGATCCCGCTCGTGAACTCAAGCAGGTACGCCAACAGGCGCGCAATCAGATGCTCGTCGGATTCGGACGGGTGACGGGCGAGGCGCAGCGCGAGCGACTCGTACACTGCGCGATCGTTATCGGCGAGCTCGATGTCGAAGTTGTAGATGGTTGCCTGGAGTGCCATCTACGAACTGACCGTCCCGTCGAACACGCCGATCAACAGCCGGTTCTTCGGTGTAATCTCGCCAGGGATGACCTGCGTCCAGATGCGATAGCCTGCACTCGCCAGCCGGCGCGATCGCATGACGTCGATCGCAAGCGCATCGTTCATCCACCCTGAGAGTCCGCCCGGATCAGACCGAGCGACGTCGTGACAACAAGGCAAGACGGCAACACGCGCCCGCGCCGCGATCGCGCGTTCCAGAACCAAATCCGTGAGAGCGCCGCACGCATGGATGGACATGACGATGTCTGTCGGCCGAATGAGGACCGCGTCCAAGGGACTTCCGAGGAACCCGATACGTCCGGCCAGCCGTGGCCATCGATCGACGAGCGCGCGGTGCAATGTGGCGGCCGACGGCGGAACGACCTGGTCGACGGCTACCGCCTGTGGTGACGTGTCATCGAGAATGAGCATCAATTGTGCGAGCAGGCCGTGGCCGGCGGCGAGGTCGACGATGCGACCGCCACGAAAGAGACGTCGGACGCGGCGGGCGGTTTCCCAAGCCTCGTACAACTCCTTGCGCGGCAAACATGCGGCATGACATGCCGCTCGTGCCACGTGGTCGAGAAGCGTATCGCCGGGGAAGCGGCCGAGGTCGTAATCGGTCAGTCGATTGCGCGACGCTGGCGAGAAGCCCACACGGGAGGATACCGTAGCGAGTTGGCTGGGAGGCAGGGATTCGGTCCGGCTGAAGCCGGACACTGCGCACTCAGGGATTCGTTTCCAGCGGGTCTCCAAACCCTAGGCCGCCGCCGTGGTGATAGCCCACGAACTTCGCGCTATTCTTGAGTCGCGAGACAGTTGAACCGGCAGTGCGATGAGCTGCGGTTCACTCGGCATCGGATACTGCGCCTCTGTCTGAACGGCGGTGTCCGACTGGCAATCGACCGTGGCTCTGATTTTAAGATAGTTCTTAGTGCTCTCTCTTTCTCGCATCAGCAAGCAGTACGGCCGGCAGGTTCTCTTCGTTGACACCTCCTTCCAGCTGAACCCCGGAGAAAAGGTTGGCCTTGTCGGCCCCAACGGCGCCGGCAAGACCACTATTTTCCGAATGATCACCGGTGAGGAGTCGCCCGACGAGGGCGAGGTGTCCGTGCCGAAGAAGACGTCCATCGGCTATTTCCGCCAGGACGTCGAGGAAATGTCCGGCCGTTCCGTCCTGGACGAGGCCATCGCCGGCAGCGGGCGCCTGGGCGATCTGCATCACGAGCTCGAGGCGCTGCAGCGCGCGATGAGCGACCCGGCACAGGCAGACATCGACAGCATCCTGGAGCGCTTCGGCGAGGTTCAGGAGGAATACGAGCATTCAGGCGGCTACGGGCTCGAGGCGCAGGCCCGTGAAGTCCTCCACGGCCTGGGGTTCGATGATGAGCGAATCGAGGGCGACGTCGGCGTGCTCTCAGGCGGCTGGAAGATGCGGGTGGCGATGGCGCGCGTGCTGCTCGGGCGGCCGGACGTCCTGCTGATGGACGAGCCGACGAACCATCTCGATATCGAGTCAATCATCTGGCTCGAAGGTTTCCTGGCGTCCCTGCCGGGCGCGCTGCTGATGACGTCGCACGACCGGGAGTTCATGAACCGCATCGTCTCGAAGATTGCCGAAATCGACGGCGGCGAGATTACGGTCTATTCGGGCAACTACGACTTCTATGAGCGCGAGCGGGGGATCCGCGAGACCAACCGCGAGGCGGCCTACGCGCGCCAGCAGGCCATGCTGGCCAAGGAGCAGCGCTTCATCGAGCGCTTCGCGGCGCACGCCGCCAAGGCGGCGCAGGTGCAGAGCCGCGTCAAGGCGCTGGAGAAGATCGACAAGATCGAGCTGCCCAAGAAGCGGAAGGTGGTGAAGTTCGACTTCCGGCCGCCGCCGCGCTCCGGCGACCAGGTGTTCGTCGTCGACGGCGTGTCGAAGGCCTATGGCCCGCGGGTGGTGTACGACGGCCTCAGCATGACCATCCGGCGCGGCGAGCGCTGGTGCGTGATGGGGAAGAACGGCGCCGGCAAGACCACGCTCCTGCGCATGGTGGCGGGTGTGCTGACGCCCGACGCCGGCACGGTGACCATCGGCGCCAGCGTGAAGATGGGCTACTTCGCGCAGCAGGCGCTG
>Ga0075418_10010253_pt1 | contig 10491 bp, 6 predicted proteins | sample SoiMetdeltSBSDD2_FD_81776 | JGI IMG/M metagenome (GOLD analysis project Ga0075418, IMG submission 81776) | Bulk soil microbial communities from a Populus tree surrounding site in Tennessee, USA - Soil MetaG P. deltoides SBSDD2 | ecosystem: Environmental > Terrestrial > Soil > Tree plantation...
CGCGTGCTCGTACACGTCCTGGATTCGCCCGTGTGAGATCGCGGCCGCTTGCACCGCGGCCACCCCGTGACGCCAGCGCAGCGACGGCCGGGTGGCGTGGAACTCCTCGTACGTCGCCTGGTGGTGCTTGAAGGCGTGCATCTCGGTGAAGTTGTCGCGGCAGGCGATCTTGCCGAGCCGGGTGAAGAGCGGCTCCGCCTCGTAGCCGGCGTTAGCGTACTGCTGGGCCAGCGCCGCGGCGTGCTTGACCTCGTCGGTCGAGCGCCACGAGGCGAGATTGGCCTTGGGGAGCCGCTCGCCGACCGGCAGGCTGGCGATGAGGCTCTCGATCTCCGACAGCAGATCGTCCTGCGTGTGCCACGGCAGCGCGGCCACCCGCTCGGGGTCGGGCTGCACCTCGGGCGCTAGCATGCGCTGGGCCATCAGCACTTCGGGTCCCGTGTTCCAGATCAGCAGCGCCCGGAGCTTGGTCCGGAGCGAGAGCTCCGGCTGGCGGATCAGGTACCGGCGCGTGTTGGCGCCGGTGTTCAGGTGCACGTCCATCGGGTTGCCGGTCTGCGAGCGCAGGAAGAGGGTCGAGCCCCCCACCGACAGCGCCTCGCCAGCGCCTTCCAGCGACAGCCCGTCGGCGAGCGCGTGCGCCAGCAGCTCGGGGACGGCGGTGAACCGATGGCAGCGCCCGATGTCGTCGGCCAGCGCGGTGAGTGCGGCCGTCTCGTCGTCCCCGGTGCTCAGCCGGAGGTCGCGCTCCAGCAGCCCGAACTTGGCGATCAGCGTGTCGACCTCGTCCAGCGAGGCGGGCATGGTCGGGCGCGTGACGTAGCGCACCGGCGCGCGGCCCAGGAACTGGGCGTACTCCCAGCCGAAATATTCCAGGGCCCGCCAGGTGAAAACCGGGAACAGGAAGTAGTGGTCGTCGAGCTGGTTCTTGGGGATGGCGATCTCGAGCAGGTGCTCGAGCACGCGCATCGGCGACAGTTTCTGGAGCAGGTAGAGCGCGTAGTGATCGCAGGCGTTGAAGACACCGCGCCCGGCCGCCATGCGGAACGCCTCCAGCGTGGCCTCGACGTCGTCGCGCTCGGAGACCGGCTCGGCGTGGGCCAGGATGTAGGGGCCCATGGCCGGCGAGTGAATGTGCTTGTTGGCCACCGCAACGTTCTGGATGATCGGCAACCGCGCGAACTCGCCGGGCAGGCGCGTCGCGATGTGACGCACGGCGTGTAGGCCGGCCAGCGGATGCAACGGGCCGCCGTGATGGCCGGGCGGCAGATCCGACGATCGCACCACCGCCAGCGCGGACGCCAGCAGCATGTCCTTCATCGGCGTGCCGGCCGCCAACCGGTCGTGGGTGTGGGCCACGATCTGCTCGGGGGCGGTCTCTTCCACGAACTGCACGAGGGGCTCGATGTGCTCGGGATACCTGACTGGTCGGGCCATGCGGTCATCCTCCCCGGTACGAGAGCGCACTCAACGGGTCGCGACCGAGATCCTACGACTTTTCACGCGCGGCGGCAGGGCCCCGCGCGGCGGCAGGGCCCCGCGGCGCGGGCTCACACGTAGCCGGGCGGCGGCACGAAGCCCTGGAACTCGCGCTCGAGCAGCCGCGCGAAGGCCAGCGACGTCAGATCGCCGTACTGCGGCGCCACGATCTGCACGCCCACCGGCAGCCCGCTCGGCGTGAAGCCGCACGGCGCGGCGGTCGACGGCAGATAGAACGCGCCGGTGTAGCCGGCCCAGAACAGGTGGTCAGTCACCGGCACCCGCGTGCCGTTGACCATCAGCGTGCGGTCGTAGCGCTCTCCCTTTTGATCGTGCGGGAACGCCGCGGTGGAGGCCACGGGGCAGAGGAGCAGGTCGTACCCGGTGAAGAACTCCGCCCATTGACGCCGCATGCGGTGGCGCGTCTCGTTGAAGGCCAGCCAGTCGCGGTGGGACATGACGGCCGCGCGCATCGCGCGAGCGCGGTAGCTCTCGTCGCCGGCCGGCAGGGCCCGCGCGAGGCCGCTGTTCGTCTCGAAGTCGGCGTCGGTCTGGCGGTCCGACGTCGCGGAGCGCAGCAGGTGGGTGTAGACCCGGAACGCCTCGCTCGGGTCGATGGCCGGCCGCGCACGTTCGTCGACCTTCACCTTCTGCTGGCGGAGAAACTCCGCCAGTGCCCGCAGCCGAGCCTGCACCTCTTGGTCCACCGCGATGTCCGGCGTGTCGAGCATCAGCGCGACCTTGAAATCGCGCAGGCGCTTTTGCTTCGGCGCGCGCAGCCGCAGCTGCCAGCCCGCCGCCTCGATCGGATCGGGGCCGGCCATGATCGACAGCGCCAGGGCGAGATCGTCCGCGGTGCGGGCCAACGGTCCCACTACATCGATGTCGACCGGCGCGGCCTGCTGCCATGGCAGCGCCTGGCCGGTCCGCGGCACGATGCCCCACGTGGGCTTGTGACCGTACACGCCGCAGAAGTGCGCCGGATTGCGGATCGACGAGCCGATGTCGCTGCCCGCCTCCAGCCCCGTGAGCCCGGCCGCCAGCGCTGCGGCCGAGCCACCCGAGGATCCTCCGGGCGCGCGCGTGACGTCCCATGGATTGTTGGTCGTGCCGTAGATCTGATTGAAGCTCTGCCAGTCGCCGAGATAGAGCGGGACGTTCGTCTTGCCGAACAGGACGGCGCCGGCGCCCAGCAGGCGGTCGACGACGACCGCGTTCTTAGCCGCGATGTTCTTGGCGTAGGCCGGAACGCCCCAGGTGGTGGGCAGGCCCGCGACGTCGTAGGACTCCTTGATCGTCATCGGCACGCCGTGCAGCGGGCCCCACGGCTGACGCTTGGCCAGCGCGCGGTCGGCGGCGCGAGCGCGCGTGCGCGCGCGGTCGAAGTCGCGGACGACCACCGCGTTGAGTGCGCCATCGTACTTTTCGACGCGCGCGAGGTAGAGATCGAGCAGCTCGAGGCAGCCGATCTTCTTCCGACGGATGTCGCGGGCGAGCTGCTGGGCGGAACGGAACGGCACGTCGAGCATCGCAGGCCTCCCGGGTCAGGGCTTGGGCGCCCCCATGCTACTCCCGGAAGGCGTCAGGCGTTGATGTTGGCCTCGAGGATGGCGGGCGAGATCTTCCAGGCGGCGGCCGGCTCCGCCGCGATTCGCTGCTGCAGCCCTTCCAGCGCTTGCTTGAAGTCCCGGAAGGCCTGGACGCCCGCGGGATCGAGCGCCAGGTAGCTCCAGTCCTGGAGCAGCTGCGCGCGCTTGACGTGGAGGTTGAAGTTGGCGTTCACCAGGCGCTGGTAGACGTCGAGGGGCTCGCGCTGGCCGTTGCGATAGACGCGCACCGGCTGCACGTGCGTCCACATCTGGTAGTTCCACAACCCGGTGCCGAGGATCTCGTGCTCCACCGAGGCCATGTAGAGGAATGCCGCGCAGAGCCGCGCGATCGACTCGAGCGTGATCTCGGGGCCGAGAACGGAGCGAATACCGTTGGGGACCAGACGCTCCAGGCTCTCCGTCCAGGCCCGGACGGCGGGATCACTCGCCAGCGCGGTGGGCGTGGTGTAGTAGAGCTTCAGGTAGTTGAGCGTGTGGGCGTGCATCACGTCGAAGTGCGCCTCGCGGTTGGTCAGTGCCGGCGTGTCGAACCCGGCGCCGACGATGCCGCGGCGCTCGCCGTCGCGGCGCGGATCGAGCCCTATGAGGTTGTACTGCTCGTAGGTCTCCTGAAATAGCGCGCACATCCCGCGATGGGTCAGACTGAAGATCGAGTCGAAGTCGCCGCCGGGCGCCATCTGGCCCTTGGTCACCAGCTCGTTGCTGTACTGCGTCCCGAACATGTGCGGCCACAGCATGCGGCGCAGCGGATGGTCGGCCGGCAGACAGTTCCGGGTGGCGATGGCCAGCGGGCCGCCAGCGGCCAGGTGCACGCCGTTGAAGTGGCGGACCATCGAGACGTCGGTGGTGACCGCGCACAGGGCCAGCTTCTTGGCCAGCTCCCACCGTGGCTGCCCGGGCGTGAGCGAGCCGAGCTCGCTGTCGATCTGCACCGTCTCCAGCCGGCGCGCGGCCGTGTTCACGCGAAAGAGCACGCGCACGCCGAGGGAGTGCAGGCCTTCGTGGTGTTCGTGGCGCGCCAGGCCGCGCAGGTCCCAGTGGTAGCCGCCTTCGGGCGCGCGTGCGAGATAGCACGCGTACGGGCTCGCGAGGGCCAGGTAGCCGAGGTCGACCTCGCCCCGGTACTCCTCCGGCAGCACCGGCGCGGGAAAGCAGCTGCGATGGCCGGTCGTGTAGGCTTCGTCCAGCGCCTTGATCGGATCCGCGTCGATCGGCGGCAGGCCGGCCTCCATCGGCGCGAACCCGCTGTAGAGCGCGACCTGCCCGTCGTAGAACGTGCTCTTGAGGGCCGAGGCCTCGTCGGCCGGGACGTGGTCGGCCACCCGGATGTTGGGGACCGGAATGTAGGGGAACTGGCCGGCGAGGCCGACGGCCTCGAGCTTGCGGCCGTCGTCCTTCGGCACGGGGATCGTGGCCGGCTTGTTTGCGCGGAACTTCATGATCGCGATCCGATTCCAGAGGAACTTGCGTGCGGACCACATGACCGCCACCTACTTCGATTCGCGGAAGGCCGGGTCCGACTCGGCGCCGGGACGCGGCGTCCACTTGAGCGAGTAGTACTCTCCGCGGTCGCGCGCCCACGGATCGAACGCGTTGACCACCGGATCGAGCTCGGGGGTCAGCTCGGGGATGGTCCGGAGCAGCACGCGCTTGAGCGGCGAGACTTCCACTTCATGACCGTTGGGAAGGCCCTTCTCCATCTTCTTGTCGGGGCCGTTGTTGTTGACCCACGCCACGCCCAGGTGCGTGTAGAACTCCGGCCGGAAGCTAGAGGTGAAGAAGCGGTCGCTGAACAGGCGGCGCGAGGCGTTCAGGATGAACACCTGGAACTGGGTCTCGGAGATGGCGAAGCCGTGGGGCCGGGAGAACTCTGCCAGCCAGCCGACCACCGTGTCCACGTCCTCCACGTTGTCGACCATGGTGCCGTCGGGCTTGCCCAGGCAGTCGTTGATCTTGGTGCCGTCGGCGTTCACCTGCGCCTCGGTGATGATCTTGGAGGCATCGCACCGGTGCTGCCCGTAGATCTCGCGCATGATGCCGATCAGCCGCGCCTGCTCGGCGCGCGCCGGCGAGCCCTTGGGGAGCTTGGTGTCGATGAAATCGTCGAAGCTGGTGAGCTGGCGCAGCCCGTACTGGCGGCGGAACTCGTTGAAGCGCGGCACGCCCCGCTCGCGGTCGCGGACCAGGTCGAGCGCGGCCACGTCGATCTTGCCGCTCGGGCTGCCCAGCCGCGGGATCTCGAGGTTCTGGAGAAACTGCGGATGGTTGGCCAGCGTGAGCAGGCCCAGCCGCTGCCGCCCCATCGAGATCGCCCAGTTCGCCAGGCCCCGCTCGCGCATCGCCTGGGTCGCGCGGCCCCGCAGGGTCTCGACCACCGCGACCTTGTTCTGGATCCGGTTGGGCTCGGCGTCCCACTGCCGGTAGTCGATGAGATCGGGCACCATCGTGTGCAGCCGGTAGACGGTGACGAACTCCTCCGGGAAGTTGAACGGCGAGCCGAAGTGGTTGGTGCCGCCGTTGACGTCGTCGGGATTCTTGATGCTCCAGAGGTCGGTCTTGCTCGGATCGTAGGCCGCGAAGATCGCGTCGTCGGAGTACACGCGGTTGCCGAGTCCGAAGATGCCGGGGCCGGAGGCGAAGACCGAATACCACTGCGTGGCCTTCTTCACGTCGGTCGACTTGCCGAAGTTGTTGACGGTGATCTTCTCCAGCGCGGCCTGCACGATCTCCTTGCCGCGGAAGAGGCCGGACCAGTTGGCGTTCATGCCGAGGAACAGCGGCTCGTCGTAGAGCAGCTGCGGCGTCCACTCGGTGGTGTGGATCTTGGCGATCTCGGCGGCGACGACGAGCCGCGCCGCCTCGAACAGCTCGTCGCCGGTCACGTCGCGGTAGCGGATCACCTGGTCGGGGCGCGCGGGGTTGCGCAGGCCGGAGTCGGCGTCGGGCGTGGCGATGGCCTGGGCCCGGAAGGCGTCGACGAACAGGTTGTGCTCCCGGGCGAAGACCGTGTGGTAAAAGCTCATGCCGATCGTCCAGTTGTCCGGGAAGCCGACGGCCTCCTGCCCGGCCCACTGGGGATTCATCGGATCGGAGGCCTCGAGCAGCGGCAGGTAGCCCTGGCGCTCGCCGGCGCCGGCCCGCCGGCCGGCGGGCGACAGCAGCAGCTTGGCCGGATCGCCGGCCGCCCGTTTCACGCGGCGGCGCGAGGTCTCGTCGTAGCCGTAGATCTGCGAGGCATCCCACCACGCCGTCACGGTGTTCTCGGTGATCTTGTAGGGACGGCTCGGGCGGTCCTTGCCGCCGGCCGTGAAGCGCGGCGGCGTGCCGCTCTGGGCAATGTAGGCCGGATCGATGCGATCGCCCGGCCGGCAGCCGGCCACCTCGGTGGCGCAGCCGACCGACATCAGCCCGGGCGCGTTGTGGCCCTCCTGCAGATGCGAGAACCAGTCGTGGGTCATGAACTGGATCCAGAACGCGGCCAGCACGTTGAAGAACGGCGCCTTCTGGTAGTCGCAGCCGGCGTCGATCGGCGCGCCCGGCAGGCCGTGGCCTTCGCGGCACTGCTCGGGTTTGGACTGCGGACGGGTGAAGAGCCGGCGGCTGATCACCTGCGGATCGGGCTTGAGCAGGTCGAGGCGGTCGCCGTGCCGGTTGCGCGTGAGCTGCTCCTGGCTGAGCTCGGGGAAGGTCACCTCGAACTGCACGTTGCGAGGGAACGGCTGATGCGAGGAGCCCATCAGCGGGTTCTTGAGGTCGTTGCAGATGCCGGTCAGGGTGCGGGCGCGGATGAGATCGCCGCCGCAGACCTGCGTCTGATCGCCGCCCACCGCGTCGTACTGGGGATGGCCCTTGGGCAGCCGCATCTGCGGCCACACCTTGAGCGCTGGCCCGCCGACGCCGTCACGGCCCCGCACGTAGACCTCATAGGTGCCGCTGGTGTCGAACAGGTTGAACTTGATGAGCTCGATGCGCTGATACTCCAGATCGAGCAGGGCGCCGTCGATGCCTCGGCCGTTGGAGCTCAGGTGGCTCGTCAGCGATCCCGAGCCCAGGCTGCTCGCGTCGCCGGCCGCCCAGTAGTTCTGCCAGTCGATCCAGGGGAGATTTCTCGCGTCCACGGCCCGCTCGCCGCCCCGGCAGCGCGCGGTGTCCTCGCGGACCTTGCCGAGGAATCGCTGGCTGCGATCGTCCGCGATGGGCCGCAGCCCGCGCTCGGCGACCTGCAGGCAGGATTCCAGACTCTCGTGCTGGGTCGCGCAGCCTCCGACGACGAGCGACGCGCCGAGGAGAAGCGACCCGATCTGTCTGCGCATGGTCGACCTCCAGGAAGCGCTAGCGTTGCAATTCGGGGGGCGGAAAGTCAAGGGTCCGAAGGGCTTACGGACCGGCCAGCTCGAACCGTCGCAGCTCCGGAAAGCGGTACATCCAGAGCCCGACCACCACGATGGTGCCGATACCGCCGATCAGGACCGCGGGCACGGCGCCGAACAACGCCGCCAGCACGCCCGACTCGAACTCGCCCAGCTGATTCGACGTCCCCGTGAACAGTGAGTGCACGGCGCTCACGCGGCCCCGCATGCCGTCCGGCGTGCGCAGCTGCACCAGCGACTGCCGGATGATCATGCTCAGCAGATCGGATCCGCCCAGCACGCCCAGCGCCACCAGCGACAGACCGAGATCCCGCGAGACGCCGAAGATCACCGTGGCGACACCGAACACCAGGACGCTGCCGAACAGCATCGGTCCGGCGTTCCGGCCGATCGGATACCGGGCCAGCACGGCCGACATGACCAGCGCGCCGACTGCAGGGGCGGCGCGCAGCAGCCCGAGCCCGCCCGGTCCGGTGTCGAGGATGTCGCGCGCGTAGATCGGCAGCAGCGCGGTGGCGCCGCCCAGCAGGACCGCGAAGAGGTCGAGCGACATCAGGCCGAGCAGCAGGCGGCGCTGGAAGATGAAGACGACGCCCGAGAACAGCGACGCGGATGTGATCGCCTCGCGCACGCGCACCGGTGGGGAATCGCGCACCAGCGCCGTGAGCACGCCATCCACTGCGTAGAGCCCCACGACCGCCGCATAAGCGGTCGCCGGGCCCCACGCCAGCAGCGCGCCGCCGAGGGCAGGACCCATGATGCGCGCCATCTGGCCGGCGGCGGTGACGCTGGCGATGGCGCGGGACAGCTCGCCCAGCGGGACGAGACGGGGGACCAGCGCCGCCCGGCTGGGGTTCTCGAACGCGCGCGCGGCGCCCAGCACGACGACGACGGCCAGGATGCCGCCGCGGCTCAGCCATCCCCCGACGGTGCCCAGCGCCAGCGCCCCCGCGGCGGCGCCCTCGACCACATGGCAGATCACGACGACGAGCCGGCGATCGCAGCGGTCCGCCACCTGGCCCACGATCAGCGTGAGCACCACGGTCGGCACGAACTGCGCGAGGCCGACCAGGCCGAGATCGAGCGCGCTGCCCGTGAGGAGATAGAGCTGCCAGCCCACCGCCACGGTCTGGATCTGCAACGCCAGCGTGGACAGCACGCGAGACGACCAGAAAAGCGCGAAGGGCGTGTTCCGGAGGAGCGACGTGGCCGTAGAATAGCGCGATCCGCGCAGGAGGAGAACGTCGATGACGATCGTGGCGCGCATGCTCACGCAGGAAGCGGACGGCATTCCCGGCTACATGGCGCATCCCGCGGGGCCCGGCACCCGGCCCGGCGTGCTCATGGTGCACCACGCCCACGGCGTCACCGCCGACTACAAGATCGACGCGTACCGGCTGGCCACGCTCGGCTACAACGTGCTGGCGCCGAGCCTCTTCAACATGTTCGGCATCCCGGGGACCACGCAGATCGGCCACGGCGCCGATCTGCAGGCGAAGCACTCGGACGGAGAGTTTCTCGGCAAGATCGAGGAGGCATGGCGCTATCTGACCGGGCCGATGAAGTCGGATCCGGCCCGCACCGCGTGCATCGGCCACTGCATGGGCGGGCGGCTACTCATCCCGTTCGCGGCCGATCATCCGACGGTCCGCGCGATCGTCCTCTACTATCCGTCCGTGCGCGACGAGCCGGAGACCTCGCACCGTCCGCGCCACGCCTTCAAGCTGGCGCCAACGCTCAAGTGCGCGTCACTGGTGTTCTGCGGCGGCAAGGACTACATCGCCACGCCAGCGATCCAGGCGCCGCTCTGGCAGGCCTTCCTGGCCAACGGGCAGCCGGTGGAGTGGCACTACTTCTCCGACGCCAACCACGGCTTCCGCCATCCGGACAACGAGGGCTTCCAGCCGCACTACGCGGATCTCGCCTGGCCCCTGGTGACCGACTTCCTGCAGCGCCGGGTTTGAGCTTGCGCGCATGAGCTGGAGGGGTGTGCGCAGCTGCCTGGCGCTCGCCGCCTTCGCGCTCGTCTTCGTCGAGAAGATGGGCGTGAGCGAGGCGCAGCCCAAGGTCGCGCGACTCGGGTTTTTGGGCCACGTGGATACCGTCAGCCCCAACTCGATCGCCCTCAAAGAGGGTCTGCGCGCTCACGGCTGGGTCGAGGGACAGAATCTCCTGATCGAGTATCGCTACGGTGGGGACGACTACGATCGCATGCGCGCGCTGGCGGCGGAGCTCGTCGGCTTGAAGGTCGACATCATCGTCGCGGCCTCCGCGCCGACGGCGAAGGCGGCGAAGGAAGCGACGCGCACCATCCCGATCGTGTTCCACACGCTCAACGATCCCGTCCTGGGCGGCCTCGTGACGAGCTTCGCGCGCCCCGGCGGCAACCTGACGGGAAACGCCGGACTCGGGCCGGAGCTCGATCGCAAGCGCATGGAGCTGCTCAAGGAGCTGGTCCCCTCGCTCTCGGTCGTCACGGCCCTCGTGAATCCCTCCAACCCGATGACGGAGCCGCGGCTCAAGGTGATCGACGATGCGGCGCGCGCGCTGAAGGTCAAGGTGCAGGTCGTGAGGGCGTCGGATGCGAGCGGGCTGGCCGGGACGCTCGAGACGCTGGGCCGCGCCCGACCGGCGGGGCTGATCGTGTTCGAAGATCCGATGCTCTGGACCCAGCGTTCGACGATCATCGACTTCGCGGCGAGGCAGCGGCTCCCGGTGGTCTACACCCAGTCGGGCTGGGCCGCGCAGGGCGGTCTCATCGAGTACGCGCCGAACCAGCCCGAGATGTACCGTCAGCTCGGCGCCTATGTGAATCGTATCCTGCGTGGCGCTCGGCCCGCTGATCTCCCCGTGGAGCAGCCGAGCAAGTACGAGATGATCGTGAACCTCAAGACCGCGCGCGCCGTGGGACTCACGGTGCCGCCCGCCGTGCTGCTGCGGGCCGATCAGGTGATCGAGTAGCTCAGACGCCCGCGGGCGCCTTGTGCAGCCGCCCGTCCTTCATGATGGCGAGCAGCGCGTCCTGACTCTGA
>Ga0075418_10010255_pt1 | contig 10490 bp, 5 predicted proteins | sample SoiMetdeltSBSDD2_FD_81776 | JGI IMG/M metagenome (GOLD analysis project Ga0075418, IMG submission 81776) | Bulk soil microbial communities from a Populus tree surrounding site in Tennessee, USA - Soil MetaG P. deltoides SBSDD2 | ecosystem: Environmental > Terrestrial > Soil > Tree plantation...
CAAGAATGACGCGTGGGCGCCGTACTCAGCCGACCCCGATCTGGGATTGGTCTACATCCCGGTCGGCATGCCGCTGATGGACGAGTACGGCGGTCATCGGCCCGGCGACAACCTGTTCGGCAACTGCTTGATTGCGATCGACGTAAAAACAGGTCAGCGCAAGTGGCACTTCCAGATGGTCCATCACGACATCTGGGACTACGACACGCCGATGGCGCCGAACCTTGTCGACGTGACGATCAACGGCCAGCGGCGGCGTCTCATCGCGCAGTCGACGAAGCAGGGGTTCTTGTACGTCTTCGATCGCGCGACGGGTCAGCCGATCTGGCCGATTGAAGAGAAGCCCGTGCCTCAGAGCGACGTGCCGGGCGAGCAGACGTCGAAGACGCAGCCAATCCCGACCAAGCCGGTTCCGTACTCGCAGCAAGGTCTTGTTGAATCCGATCTCATCGACTACACGCCGGCGATCAAGGAAATGGCGCTCGCGCTGGCGAAGAAGTGTCGCATGGGTCCCTATTTCGTTCCGGCGGGCCGGGCCGACGATCCGAATCCCAAGCCCGGCAGCGTCGACTGCGGGTGGTACGCGCCAGGGGCGAGCGGCGGCGTCAACATCGACGGCGGCTCCGCGGTGGATCCGGAAACGGGACTGATGTACGTCGCGTCGCAGAGCGGTCTGGGCACGATCGAGGTCCAGAAGGATCCCTGCTCGGAGTTCCGCTTCAGCTCGCCACGCGACAATTGCGGTCTTCTCGGCGCCTTGCCACCGCCCGAAGGGTACGTTCCACGCGGTGGCGGAAGACGCGGCGGTGGCGGCGCTGTTGGTGAAGGTGGTGCAGCTCCGCCGGCTGCTGGCGGCGGTGGCGCTGGACGCGCGGCTGGCGGCGGTGGTGCTGGTGCCGGTGGCGGCGGCGCGGGCGGCGGTGGCGGACGCGGCGGCGGTCAGGGGATGTCCTGTGCCGATGCTGTCAAGAGTCCGAATCCCGTTACGGCGTGCGGCGGCGTTTCGATTCTCAAGCCGAAGGAAGTTGGCGGCATCACCGCCTACAACCTGAACACGGGCGACAAGGCGTGGTGGATCCCGAACGGCTATCTCTGGACGACGCCGACCTCGAACGATCCGATGTTCGCGGGTGTGACCCTTCCGCCTCAGGGTTCCGGACGCGGACAGCCACAGGTCATCACGACGAAGTCGCTCGTCATTTTCGGCACCGGACGGAGCGGCGGCGCCGCGAATGATCCCAAGCTGTTCGCTGCGGACAAAGCGACCGGCAAGCAGGTCGGCGCAGTCACGATCCCGGCGCGAACGAGCGCCGTGCCGATGACCTTCCTGCACCAGGGCAAGCAATACATTGTCTTTGCGATTGGCTCCGGCGAGAGCACGGCACTGGTCGCGTTGACGTTGCCGTCAGCTCAGGAACGGTGACGCAAAGGCAGAACGCAGAAACAAAGACACACGCCAAGAACAAAACAAAGGCAGGGAGCAGACAAACGTTCTGTTCTCTGCCTTTTGTTTTTGCCTTTTGCCTTCTGCCTTTTGCCTTAACTTGGCTCACTCCGCGCGTAGCGCCGTGACCGGATTGACCCGCGCCGCCCGTCGCGCCGGCACGTAGCTCGCCGCGAGCGCAACAGTCACGAGCGTCGCGAGCGTGCTGCCAAACGCGATTGGATCCATGGGCGAGATGCCGAACAGCAGATCGGACAGGAGCCGCGTCAGGCCGAGCGCGATGACGAGGCCGATCGCACCGCCGATCACCGTGAGTTTCAGTCCGTGCCACAGCACCAGGCGCTCGACCCGCTTCGCGTCGGCGCCGAGCGCCACGCGGATGCCAATTTCCTTGGTGCGGCTGACGACGGCGAACGCGCAGATGCCGTAGATGCCGATCGCGCCGAGAAGCAGCGCCACGGTCCCGAGCGATCCCGCGATCGACGCCGCGACGCGCTGCGGCAGTAACCCTGAGTCCGCGTACTGCTGGAACGGCACCATCTGCACGAGCGGCAGGTTGCGATCGAAGTCGCGCAACGCCTGGCGCACGAGAGGCTGCAGGCTCGACGCCGGCGCGAGCCGATCGCTCCGGCGGATGAAGTAATGCAGATTGCGCCAGGGGATTTGCGCCAGCGGCACGTAGATGAAGGCCCGCTGCTGCTCGCCGATCCAGCGGTACCTGGCGTCTTTCGCAACGCCGACGATCGTGAAGCTGCGGATCTCGCCGCCGCGGCCCGGCCTGAAGTCGCCGTTTTCGAGCACGCGTCCGATCGGATCTCCCCCGGGCCAAACGAGTGAGGCGAGCCGTTCGTTCACGATCGCGACGAGCGGCATGCCTTGGCGATCGTCTTCAGTGAAATTCCGTCCTCGCACAATCGGCAGCCGGATCGTCGGCGCGAATTCCGGCGAGACGACGTTCCAGTCGACGTCGACCTGGATGCCGCGCGCGGCGCCCGGCGTCCGAAGGTCATCGAGTCCGAGGCCGCCGCCGTTGAGTGGGACCATGGCCGCCAATCCGACGGCGTCGACGCCCGGCAGTGCGGCAAGGCGCGTACGTACGTCACGCGCGGCAACGCCGGCCTTCGCCTCGTCGTAGCCTCCCAGCGTGAAGTCGATGCTGGCGACGTCGATTCCCTCCACCTTGAAGCCGGGATCGATCTTCACGGCCGCGTCGAGCGCGCGCAGCAGGAGGCCGGCCGTGACGATCAGGATGACGCAGAAGGCCATCTGCGCTGCGACGAACACGGCGCGCAGACGCTGGCGCCGCTTCGCGCCGCTGTCTCTCTTCAGATCGACGACGAGATCGGCGCGCGCGCTCTGGATCGCCGGAATCAGGCCGGTCGCGAGGCCGGCGAGAAGGGCCACGGCGGAGGTGAACATCAGCACGCGCCAGTCGAACGTGAAATCGATCGCCACGGGCGCGGGAACCGCGCCGAGCGACGCGGCGAGCATGCGGGTCATGACGCGTGCCACGGCAAGCGCGGCCACGGCGCCGACGCCAAACAACACCAGCGTCTCGGTCGCGAGCAGCACGATGACCGAGGACCGCGAGGCGCCGAGCGCGAGGCGTACCGCAACTTCGCGCGTACGGGCCGCGCCGCGCGCCAGCACCAGCCCGCCGATGTTGGCGCAGGCGACGAGGAGCACCAGCCCGACGAGGCCCATCAGGATCGCGAGGAACGGCTTCGCGAAATTGCCGGCGTCCCCCGGCAGGCGCGAGGCCGCGGCGACCGCCAGCCCGCGCCGCTCGTACATCCCGGGATACTCGGACGACAGTTGCTGCATGAACAGATTGACGGCCTGTTGCGCCTGAGCGATCGTCGCGCCTGGTGCGAGCCGCGCCCCGAGGACGACCATGGCGTTTTCGCGTCCGCGCACGATCCGCTCGGTCACCATGCCGTGCGCGTACGCCGTAATCGGGACCCAGGCATCCGGCTTGAGAATGCTCGTGCCTTGAAATCCTTCCGGGGCGACGCCGACGACCGTGAACGGATCGCCATTCAACACGATCTGGCTGCCGACGATCGATGAGTCGCGGTTGAAGCGCCGTGTCCAGAGCGCGTGCGCCAACACCACTTTTCGAAGCGGCGTGCCGAGCTGTTCTTCGGATCCGTGGAACACGTCGCCCGTGGCCGGGGCGACACCGAGCGTGTCGAAGTACGTCGCCGACACCTGCTCGCCGTAAATCCGCTCCGCGCCTTGATCGGCGCCAAGGCTCAGGGGCAGCGGTTCGAAGCGATCGGCGTACACGTTTTCGAAAATCCGTACACGAGCTTGTAAGTCGGCGTAGAGTGCGTAGGACACAGTGTCGAATCCGGAGCCGTTGACGGTGCGTCCGAGCTGGACGAGCCGGTCCGGCTCCCTCATTCCTTGCGCGGGAGCAAGGAGGAGGGCGTTCGCGGCCGTGAAGATCGCGGTGTTTGCGCCGATACCGATGGATAGGGAGAGGATGGCGGTCGTCGTGAACAGCGGCGAACGCGCCAGCAGGCGGCAGGCGTAGCGGACAGGTCGCACCAAGCGCTCCATCGCGGTCCTCCTACGAATGTGTTCGTATAAGACGGGGGTACACGGTTTGCGGTTCCCGCCTGCCGGCACCCGAGACGAGTGAGGAGTTGAGAGCGGATGAAAGGGTTTCTTCTGCTGGTCGCGTTCTTTGTGGGCTGCATCGTGATCGTGGTGCTGTTCTCGTTCGGCGCCGGGATCTCCGCGCGCCGCGTCGCCAGCCCGACTGAACAGCAGGTGACGCGTGCCACGTGGCGATTCCTCGTTCCTGGCAAGATCAAGATCAAAGAGAATCCAGTCCCCGATTCGGCCGAAACGCTGCGCGACGCAACGCAGATCTGGGTCGATCGCTGCGTCGTCTGCCACGGTAATGACGGCGGTGGCACATCGATGGGACGGACCATGCATCCGCCGGCCCCCGACCTCAGAAAAGTTCTGACGCAGTCGCTGACCGACGGCGAGCTGTTTTACGTGATCGAGCAGGGCATACCCTGGACCGGCATGCCGGCCTGGGGCGACGGGACGCCGGACGCCGAAAAGGATTCGTGGACGCTCGTCCGCTTCATCCGCAGCATTCCCAAGTTCACGCCTGCGGACCTGAGAATGATCGAGAAGTTCACGCCGCGCGCCACGGAACGCGTCGATCGCGACCGGCGGCCGGCACCGCTGCCCGGCGGCAAGGGCGACACGCCGTTGGAAAAGCTGGCCTCGAAGTAGAGATCGAACACAATAGGCGGGATGATCGATCCCGTCTGCGGGATGACGGTGGATCCCGCGACCGCGCGCGGCGGCGCGCACGTCTACAACGGCACGACCTATTATTTCTGTTCACCCGGATGCCGGCAGAAGTTCGTCGCAAATCCCGAGCAGTACGTAGGGCGGGCTGACTCCCAAGTCCGCCAGCCCCACATCACACATCACCCGCATCACCACGTAGGGCGGACTGATTCCCAAGTCCGCCAGCCCGACACGCCCTCCATGCAGTGGACGTGTCCGATGCACCCCGAAATCGTCAGCGACGTGCCCGGAAGCTGTCCCATCTGCGGGATGGCGCTGGAGCCGCGAACGTTCACGGCCGACGAGCACGTGAATCCGGAGCTCACCGACATGACGCGCCGCTTCTGGATCTCGGCGGCGCTCACGATTCCGATCCTGTTCATGGCCATGGCCGACATGGTGGGCGCCGGCTGGGTGCATCGCATGATGTCGCCGCGCGCCGCGCGACTTCTCCAGCTCGTCCTCGCGACCCCCGTGTGTCTCTGGGCGGCGTGGCCGTTTCACGAGCGCGGGGTGCGATCCATCGTCACGCGCAACCTCAATATGTTCACGCTGATCGCGCTCGGCGTGATCGTCGCTTACGTAGAGAGCGTTGCCGCCGTGCTGGTCCCGGACTGGTTTCCTGCGTCCTTCCGCGATCACGCTGGGCAGGCGCCCGTGTATTTCGAGGCCGCCGCCGCGATCGTCACGCTCGTTTTGCTGGGCCAGGTGCTCGAGCTACGCGCGCGGGGCCGGACCGGCGCCGCCATTCGAAAGCTGCTGAAGCTCGCGCCTGCGACCGCCCGTCAGGTACGAAGCAACGGCGCTGAACAGGACGTGCCGGTGGGGCACATCGTGCCGGGAGACAGGATCCGCGTGCGGCCGGGCGAGCGTCTTGCGGTTGACGGGACCGTCATCGAGGGCGGCAGTTCGGTGGACGAATCGATGGTCTCAGGCGAGCCGGTACCGGTGCACAAGCAACCCGGCGACGCTGTCGTGGCGGGCACCGTCAACGGGACCGGCACGTTCATCATGCGCGCCGATCGCGTCGGAAGCGAGACGTTGCTGGCGCGCATTGTCGCGATGGTGGCCGAGGCCCAGCGGAGCCGGGCGCCGATCCAGCGGCTGGCCGACCGCGTGTCCGGCTACTTCGTTCCCGCCGTGATTCTGGCGGCGATCGGAACGTTCGCCGTCTGGAGCCGCATCGGTCCCGAGCCGCGCCTGGCGTACGGCGTCGTCAACGCGATCGCAGTGCTGATCATCGCGTGTCCATGCGCGCTCGGCCTCGCAACGCCGATGTCGATCATGGTCGCCAGCGGCAAGGGCGCGACGATGGGCGTGCTGTTCAGGAACGCCGAGGCGATCGAAACGCTCGAGCGCGTGGACACGCTGATCGTCGACAAGACCGGGACGCTGACGCAGGGAAAGCCCACACTCGAAACGGTCACGTGGATCTCCGGCTTCGACGAGCACGAGGTGCTCATTGCGGCAGCGAGTCTCGAACGGGCCAGCGAGCATCCCCTGGCCGCCGCGATCGTCGAAGCTGCGGAGTCACGCGGCGTCGCGCTGGATCTCGTGAACGGCTTCGAGTCGCGGACCGGCAAAGGCGTCGTCGGACGCATCGGCGCCCGATCTGTTGCCGTCGGCAATCTCGCGCTGATGCGCGATCTCGGCGTCGACGATTCCGAGCTGGCGCGGCGCGCCGAGTCGCAGCGTGCCGAGGGACGGACGGTCGTCTTCGTCGCCGTCGACGGTCAGCCGGCGGGACTCCTGGCCATCGGCGATCCCGTCCGGGTCAGTGCCGCCGACACGATTCGGGCGCTGCGCGCCGATCGCGTCCGAATCGTGATGGTCACCGGCGACAGCAAGACGACAGCGAAAGCGGTCGCGCGGCGGCTTGGTATCGACGACGTCCGTGCGGAGGTGTTGCCGGCCGACAAGCTGGCCCTCGTGAAGGAGCTGCAGTCCCAGGGTCGGACGGTCGCCATGGCCGGTGACGGCATCAACGACGCGCCGGCGCTCGCCGCGGCGAACGTCGGTATCGCGATGGGGACCGGCACCGACGTCGCAATGGAAAGCGCAAGCGTGACGCTCGTCAAAGGCGACTTGCGCGGCATCCTGCGCGCGCGGCGACTGTCCCGGCAGACGCTGACGAACATCCGGCAGAATCTGTTTTTCGCATTCGTCTACAACGCGCTAGGTGTACCGCTGGCGGCAGGCGTGCTGTATCCGTCCTTCGGAATCCTGCTGAGCCCGATGATCGCGGCCGCGGCGATGAGCTTCAGCTCGGTCTCGGTGATCGCGAATGCACTGCGGTTACAAAGAAGTCCGATGTCTGCGTGAAAAGCATTGGTCACTGTCGCAGTCGGTTCCGAGGTTCCGAAGTTCCGAGGTTCTGGAACCCCGCACCTAGAGAACCCCGGAACCCAGAGAACCCCGGAACCTCGGAACCCCGGAACTCCGGAACCGACAAGATCTCTTCATGGACATAACTGATTTGTATGGCCGAAAGTACGTGCGATCGACGTAACGGTACCGGCGAAGTTGGCGTAAATTCTGCGGAGATGCCGCAGAAGGAGAGTGCTGGACTATTACTGTTTCGCCGCCGCGACGGAGTGATTGAGCTGTTGCTGGCACACCCGGGCGGCCCGTACTGGGCGACTCGGCACGAAGGCGCCTGGACGATACCGAAGGGCGGCATCCATCCCGGCGAAGATCCGCTCCAGACCGCCATTCGAGAATTCAAAGAGGAAACGGGATTCGATCCGTGCGGCCCTTATTTGTCGCTCGGGCAGATCACGCAGCGCAGCGGGAAAATCGTCTACGCGTGGGCGTTCGAAGGCGACTGCGATCCGGCCAGCATCAGCAGCGCGACGACGATGACGGAATGGCCACCGCGTTCCGGCCGCCGCATCGAGATCCCCGAGGTCGATCGCGTCGCGTTCTTCACCGCCGACGCCGGCAAGCGCGTCATCAACATCGCGCAGGCGGAACTCGTCGATCGACTACTAGCGCTTATCGATCGAATGTAGTGGGGCAATGGGCCAGTGAGGCAATAAGGCAATAAAGTTCTTCATTGCCCCATTGCCCCATTGCCCCATTGCCCCATTGCCCCATTGCCCCATTGCCCCATTGCCCCATTGCCCCATTACACGTCATCCGACATGAATACGCGGCCGTCGGTCCGGATCCGGTTCGGCCTTGCGGAGCACTTCGCGGCAGACCGGAGCCGTGTCGCCCTCGCCGAACGCGAGGAACTTGAGGAGATACGCGATCGGATTGCCCTCCGTCCAGCCGAAGTAGGCGTGCGGAATTGCGCCGGTGCGATCGCGGAGATCCAGCAGCAGGCCGGCGATGGCGTTGGGAATCGCCGGACTCGTGCAGCGCAGCACGCGGAACCCGCCGACGGTCACCCCCGCCACTTCGAGGACATCGGAGAACTCGGAGGCGTCGCCGGGCCGGACTTCCAGAAACAGGACGAGATCGTCGGGCAGATGGTGTGACTGCCGCGCTGTCGCCAGCTTGCGCCGGTACTCGTCCGGGCTCGCGCCGTTGGGACGGCTGGCGATGATGCGGACCGAGTGTTGCGCGGCCGCCTCCTCTACAAAGCGCCGCGCTTTGTCGTCATACCGCACCCCCTCGATGCGAATCTCGGTCGATCGGAGCACACGCGACACGAGCGAGAGGAAGATGATCGCCGCGATGAACCAGCCGGCGATCTTGATCCCCTCCGGGCGCTCGATGATGTTCAACACGGTCGTGTAGACGAAGATCAGCGACACGAGCACGAAGTACTTCCGGACACGCGGCACCGCAATCGTGACGGCGATGGCGGCCGACGTCATCAGCACCAGCACGCCGGTGGCGTAGGCGCCGCCCTGCTTGTTGACGTCCGCGTCGAACAGGTACGTGACGGTGAAGGCGATTGCGGTGATCAGGAGCACGACCGGACGCCGCGCGCGCGCCCAGTCTGGCGCCATCCCGTAGCGCGGCAGGTACTGCGGCACGAGGTTCACGAGCCCGGCCATCGCCGAGGCGCCCGCGAACCACAGGATGGCGATCGTCGACATGTCGTAGAAGGTCCCGAATCCTCCGCCGAAGTCGCGATGCGCGAGGTAAGAGAGGGCGCGGCCGTCGGCCGATCCGCCGACGCTCAAATCCGCGGCAGGGATCATCATCGTCGTCACGACGGCGGTGCCGAGCAGCAGAACGCTCATGATAGTGGCGGCGCTCCGCAGGAGCTTTCGCGTGTTCGCGATGCGCGATCGCAGCACAGCTTCGGGGTTGTCCCCCTCGCCGGCGACGAGCGGCATGACCGCCACGCCGGTTTCGAATCCGGAGAGTCCGAGCGCGAGCTTGGGAAAGAGGAGCAGCGCGGTCGCCGCCATCATGACCGGATTGGGCTGTTGCAGGAACAGCTGCTGCCGCCAATGTCCGATCGCGGCGGGATGGTTCCACAACAACACGAGCTCGTAGCTGACGATGACGACGTTGAGGATGATGTAGACGATCACGAGCAGCACGGCCAGCCAGATGGCTTCACGAAACCCCTTGAGAAAGATCGCGCAGAGGGCGGCGAGAAGCAGCAGCGTCACGCCGAGCGGGTGCTCCATCCACGCCGGTGACAGCGGATTGTGGACGATGTGTTCCGTCGCATCCGCGGCCGAGAGCGTGATGGTGATGACGAAGTCGGTGGCCGCGAATCCGAGCAGGCAGAGGACGAACGCCTTACCGCGCCAGCGGGGCAGCCGATCCTCGAGCACCGAGAGGCTGCCCTGGCCGTGCGGACTGAGTTCCGCAATCCAGTGATAGACCGGCACCGCGCCGAACCACGTCAGCAGCACGATGACGAACGTCGCCAGCGGCGACAGATAGCCGGCCGCGATGAACGCGATGCTGGGCTGGTACCCGAGCGTCGAGAAGTAGTCGACGCCCGTCAGGCACATGACCTGCCACCAGGGCGCCGTGTGGGTATGGGCGGCTGCGGCGGTGTCGGCTCGTCCCGCCAGCAGCCAATTACGAATCGTCGCCGCGCCCCCGCGGCGAGCGAGCGTCGTCACAGATCCTCCCAGTGCCTGCGGGGTTAGCTGACGGGCTCGAGATGGGAAGCTCTCGCTGAGATGGAAATCCCAGTTAGCCCCTGCGACGCGCGCGTCGCGTTGGGTCCCCCGTGCGGTCGGCCGACCGCTTCGGCTTCGCGTACGAGAATAGCATTCTCACGGATTCGGCGATTTGGATGCGCGATTTCGCGGATTTGGAAACCAATCCGCGCTACGGATCACCCGACGTGGATTCTCGGGCGGCGCTCGGGCTCGGCTTCGGCCTGGCGCAGGACCTCGCGGGCGACCGGCGCCGTGTCGCCTTCGCCGAACGCGAGAAACTTCAGCAGGTACGCGATCGGATTTCCCTCGGTCCAGCCGAAATAGGCGTGCGGAATCACGCCGGTCTGCTCGCGCAGATCGAGCAGCAGGCCGGCGATGGCGTTCGGGATGGCGGGGCTCGTCGATCGCAGAACGCGAAATCCGCCCACCTCGGCGCCGTGCACGTTGAGCACATCGGAGAAGTCCGACGCGTCGCCGGGACGGACCTCGAGAAACAGCACGAGCTCGTCGGCGGGCAGGTGATGCGATCGCCGCGCCTCTTCCAGCTTGCCCGCGTACTCCGCCGGCTGTGCGGTGTCCGGCCTGTTGGCGATGATTCGCAACGACCGCCGGCCCGCGGCTTCGCGGATGAACCGCGCCGCGACCTC
>Ga0075418_10010256_pt1 | contig 10490 bp, 10 predicted proteins | sample SoiMetdeltSBSDD2_FD_81776 | JGI IMG/M metagenome (GOLD analysis project Ga0075418, IMG submission 81776) | Bulk soil microbial communities from a Populus tree surrounding site in Tennessee, USA - Soil MetaG P. deltoides SBSDD2 | ecosystem: Environmental > Terrestrial > Soil > Tree plantation...
GCCCAGTGCGACTCGGCCAGGCACAGCTCTCGCGGGCGTCGGTCAAGCAGTGCCACGCCCCAGCAACCCTACTATCAAATCAATACCCGCCCCGCGCGAGTAGACCATGCCCGAACCGACCGTTCCAACCGGCGACTTGGAGACTTTCCCCAACCCATCTCCCGGCCGCGACTACTCCATCGAGATCGTCTGCTCCGAGTTCACCAGCATCTGCCCGAAGACCGGCCAGCCCGACTTTGGCACCATCACCTTTACCTACACGCCGGACAAACTCTGCGTCGAACTCAAGGCGCTCAAGCTTTACCTCCAATCGTTTCGCAACCGCGGCATCTTCTATGAGGCCGCGACCAACCAGATCCTCGACGAATTCGTGCGGGCCTGCTCGCCCCGGCGCTGCCGCGTGACTGGGGCCTTCACTCCGCGAGGCGGCATCACGACGACCGTCACGTGTGCCTATGAGGCCGAACAGGGTTGAACGGAGGATCCCCGTGAGGCCGTTGATCGCCGTACTCGCGGGGCTGTGCGTCGGTCTGCCGGCCCGCGCCGGGTTGTACAGCCCGGATGAGCCGTTCAACTTCGAGATCGACGCGGACGGCTACGCCAAGCCCATTCAATACGCAGGCGGGTTCGATATCATCGTCGCGACCTACGGAGCAGTCGCCATTCGGCCACGAAGCAATGAGGACCCGCCCAACCCGAGTCGCGGCGCTTATCTTGCCCGCGTCAATCAACGCATGAACAAGGGGGCTGCCAGCCTGCCCCCGGATCACCTTGCCGGCCTCACCGCGGACTTGGTCCGCCTCGGTCGGGCGGACGAGGTGCTCAACATCCTTCAGCCGCTGGCCCGCGACCCGCGTCGCGGCGGGTTCCTCGCCTATGCTCATCTGGCCAGTGCCCACGCGTCGCGCGGTGAGTGGCGCGAGGCGGCCGACCAGCAGGAGAACGCGATTCGCTTTTCGGAGTATCCGACCTCGTTCAGCCAGCTCACGAAGGCACAACTGACATGGCTCAAGCGCGTCGAGCGCGAGTACTATTGGCCCTTCCTGGCGCACCGGGCGCAAGAAGCCGGTGGCCGCCGGCCGGGGGATCTGCGCGTGCGCGAGGATATCGATGCCCTGTTTCCGTCGGCCGTGCCGCCGAAGAAAGCCGGCGAACCGCTGCGGTTCGTCAGTGACGATGGGACCTACACGGCCGGCAAGCTGGCGGGAGCCGAGCGCAAGAAGCTGCCGCCCGATGCGATTGCCATCGTGCAGCAGCTCCTGCTGTGGCACCCCAAGGACCCGCGGCTCTTCTGGCTGCTCGGCGAGCTGTACAACGCGGACGGCGACTTCGAGTCGGCCGCGGCGATCCTGGACGCGGTTACGTTTACGATGGGGTACTCCAACCCGGTGGTGATCGAGCATCGCCGGGTGTTGAAGGAAGCCGCGGAGGCCGCGACCATCGCCCGTGCCCAGGAAGCGGCCCGCGTCCGCCAGCAGGAGGAAGAGGAGAAGGCCCGCGAGCAACAAGCCGAACGTGATTACCAAAAGCGCTTCTGGTGGATCATTTCGATGGGGGTGGCGCTTGCCGTGGTGCTCATTTACTACCAGTTCCGCGAAGTGATTCGCCGCCTGCGTCGTGCCTGAGTTGCATTGAGATTCAACCGATGCCCAAGAGCTTGAACAACCACTTCGCCGACAGCCACAAGCACCTGGCAAAGCTCGACCCGCGGATGAAAGCTCTGATCAAGCAGGTCGGGCCATGCACGCTTTGCCCGCGATCGAATCCGTTCGGCGTCCTCGCCGGCTCCATCGTCTCACAACAGATTTCAACTAAGGCAGCCGAGTCCATCAGCCGCCGGCTCCGAGCCCTGTGCGGCCGCGGCGGACTGCGGCCTGCCCGGATCATGGAATTGACCGGCGACGAGTTGCGGGCCGCGGGACTATCGCGATCCAAGGTCCTGTCCATGCGGTCGCTGTCGCAGTTTTTTGTCGACAACGCGTCGGTCGTACGCCGGTTGAAATTGATGACCGACGAGGAGGTGATCGAAGCGCTCATCCCGATTCGCGGGGTGGGGGTTTGGACGGCCCAAATGTTCCTCATCTTCTGCCTGGGTCGTCCAGACGTGTTACCGACGGCCGACTTCGGCTTCCGGGCCGGCGTACGCGACATCTTTGGCCTGGACGATCTTCCGAAAGCACAATTGTTAGAGGAACTGGCTGAGCGGTGGCGGCCCTGGCGCACGGTCGCGACCTGGTACTTCTGGCGCAGCCGCGGGTTTGTTCCACAGTCGGACTAACCGTCTCGCCGCTCGCCGCGTAGGGTCGCCAGCCCGGAGGATCACTGAAAAGTTGGCGATCTTGATTGGGGGACAGGTTCGAAATTGAACCGCCCAACCGCAAAAAACGTCCCGGTTTGTCGCTCCGGGACGTCCCGAAATGTCGCGATTCTTCTCTCCGCGAGCAATTGGACTAGCCACAGGTTCGCGGCCGAGGGGGGATCACCAAGAAACTGCGATCTTGGCGATCCTGGATGCCATATTGGCAGTCACCTGGTCGCAGCGCGAATCAGGCGGTCGCGGATTGCCATCCAGGGGTCAGTATCCGGTGGCAGTTCGACCAGGATTCGGCTCAAATCGAGCGAGTCGAGGTGGTGCAGCACGTCGTAGAGGCGAGTCGCGTAGGCCTCAGGATCGAGCGGCAGCCCAATTCGCTTTTCTTCACTCCGAGTCCCCAAGAATACCACTCCAAAGTTCTCTTTATTCCCCTCCAGGTCGGCGATGCGTGCATCCAGGGCGTCGCGAAGATGCAGCTCCACGGGAGTTCGCGGAGCGTAGTGCCGAAGCAACAATCCCGGCGAGGGCAGGGGACCCGGCGATATCCCGAGTCGTCGCTCGATCGGCCCAACAGTGGCTTCAAGATCAGAAATCCCGATTGGTCCCGGCCGCAGCAGCGTTGGCCGGGTGGTGGTGAGGTCGAGCACCGTCGATTCGATCCCATTCGGCGTCGGCCCGCCGTCCAGGATGAGGTCGATCCGCCCGTCCAATCCGGCGAGGACGTGTTCCGCGCGTGTCGGGGAAAGTTGACCCGATCGGTTGGCGGACGGCGCAGCCAGCGGCACTCCGACCTCGCGAATCAGCCCCAGGGCGACCGGGTGACCCGGTGCCCGAACCGCGACCGTCGAACCGCCCGCAGTCACGACATCAGCGACCGCGCTTCCCTTCGGGAGCACCAGCGTGAGCGGCCCCGGCCAGTATCGACCCGCGAGCGTCCGGGCCTCCGCGGACCAGTCCGTGACCAGCCCCCGGACCATCGTTTCGCCGGTCACATGCACGATCAGCGGGTTGACCGGGGGCCGGCCCTTGGCTTCAAAGACCCGCCGGACCGCGTCTTCATCCAGGGCATTTGCCCCTAGGCCGTAGACCGTCTCGGTCGGGAACGCCACCAGCCCGCCTGCTCGCAAGATCGCGGCGGCTTCGCGCAGGGCGTCGCGGTCGGGATGGACCGGGTCGATCGGCAGGACGCGGGTGGAGGGCACGTGTCTTCAGCTCCTAAAGTCAGATATACCAAGCGAGTGGAATCCGGGGGAATGCATGTCCCGCCGCGCGCATTTGTGGTAAAACGTAACGAAGAGCAATCGCAAGGGACTCGCCTGTCCTCACCCCATGGCCTCCGACCAGCTCCCCGCCGTTACCGCCGAGGCCCGCCGCATTGCCGCCGAGCGCTTCGACCGCGCTAATCAGGTGGCGAGCAGCGGCAACTACGACTACGCGATCCAGCTTCTTCTGACTTGCTGCAAGCTCGACCCCGCCAATTTCCTGTTCCGCCAGACCTTGCGGCGGACACAAAAGGCCAAATATAAGAACAATCTCCGCGGCAGCCGGCTGGCCTTCCTGACAACCATCCGCATGCGGGCCCGCTTGAAATCGGCCAAGCGGTCGCGCGACTACCTCAAGGTCCTCCAGACCGGCGAACTCATCCTGTCGAAGAACCCGTGGGACATCGGGGCGCAAATGGACATGGCCGAGGCAGCCGATGCCCTCGGGCTGATCGACCACGCGGTCTTCTTCCTCGACCAGGCGCGACAGAAGAGCCCCAAGGATGCCACGCTGAACCGGGCGTTGGCCCGGCTGTTTGAGAAGCGCGGCAATTTCGCGCACGCGATTGTTTTGTGGCAGCTGGTCAAGGAAGTCGCCCCGGACGACGTTGAAGCGGCGCACAAGGCGAAGGATCTCGCCGCCAGCGAGACAATTGCCCGCGGCGGATACCGCGAATCCCCATCCGACCAATACCCGATCCCCGACGGTCCGGGATCGACGACCCATTCGCGATTCGGCCAGCCAGCCGCTCCACCGGGCGCGGCACCCGCGGCCGAGCCGGCGGACCGGGTGACGCGTGAGGCGGCGCCGATCCTCGCCCGCCTGGACACTAACCCCACCGACGCGCACCTGTACCTGCAGCTATCCACGGTCTACCGGCGCGGCAATCAGCCCGACCGGGCCCGCGCGGTCCTCGAACAGGGTCTCGGGCCGACCGGAAACGACTTCCGGCTGACGCTCGAGCTATTGGAAATGGACCTCGACGCCTACCGGCGGAACCTGGGTATCGCGGAGCGAAAACTCGCCAAGGCCGAGGCGGACGAAAGCTACAAGCACACCCCGGAAGAGATGCGCAAGGTGCGGAACAAGATTTTGCGCGAAATCAGCTCGCGGGAGATTGAGCTATTCCGCATCAAGGCCGACCGCTTCCCACAAGAGTTGACGTACCGCCTGGAACTGGGCATCCGACTGGCCCAGGCGGACCAGATCGACGAGGCGATTGTCGAATTGCAACACGCCCGCAAGGACGGACGCCTGTTGTGGAAGGCGTGTATGCACCTAGGCCTCTGCTTCAAGAAGCGGAACAACTGGCGACTCGCCCAGCGGAATTTCGAGGAGGCGCTGGCCCAGTTGCCGCCGGGGGAAGAGGAGGGCCGCAAGGAAATCCTCTATCAGCTCGCGGTCGGCTCCGCGGAGTCCGGGGAATTGCAAAAGGCCGTTGACCTCGGTCACGACCTGGCAAATATCGATTTCGGCTTCCGCGACATCGGCAAGCTCCTGGACGAGTGGCAGGAGCGACTGCAAGAAGCATGATCAAAACGATCTGGCCGCAACTCCCCACATTTGGCATAGTGCCTCTTTCGTCCCGCCCGCCGAGCGGCCATGGCCTCTGACCTGTCTGATCCCGCCGCTTCGCCACGTGCCCGCGCGCCTTTGCTCCGGGCCATCGTGGTCGGGTGCATCCTCGGCGCGCTATTGGCCTGCGCCGCCGAGATCGGCCGGATGATGGTCGATCGCAATAAGCACGTTGTGGTGTCAGGGCGTGTCTATCGAAGCGCCCAACTCAGTCCGGAGCAGCTCGATCGGTTCGTCCGCGAACACAACATCCGAACGGTCGTAAATCTCCGCGGCCGGCCGTTCAGCGACTGGTACCCGCTCCAGTCACAAGCCACCCAGGCGCTCGGCATTTCCCAAGAGGACGTCACGACCTCCGCGAATCGGTTGCCGCCGCCGGGGGAGATCCGACGACTGATCGAGATCTTTGACCAGACCGAATACCCAATCCTGATCCACTGTCAGCAAGGCGCCGATCGCACCGGACTGGCGACCGCCGCGTACTTGCTCCTGTACACGGATACGGACTTCGCCGCGGCCGTTCGCCAGTGCTCACCCCGGTACGGCCACGTCCCGATCCATACAGCCGCGTCCATGGATGAGTTTTTTGACCTCTACGCGGACTGGCTGAAGATGGGCGGCATGACCCACACCCCGGCAAACTTCCGCCACTGGGCGACCACGGAATACTCGCCTGGCCCGGGCAGTGCGCGAGTGGAGTTGCTGGGTCCTACCGAGCCGGTCGAAGTCGGCCGGCCAGTGGCTTTCGCGGTGCGTGCCTACAATACCTCCCGCGAGACGTGGCGCTTGCGGGCCGGGGCCCGCGCCGGGGTGCACGCGCGGTACATCGTACAGGGCCCTGACGGGGAAATCGCCTTCTCGGACATCGCCGGGCTGATGAATGTCGATGTCCCGCCGGGCGGATTCGTGGACCTATCGCTTCCCGTGCCCGCTCCAAAACGAGCGGGCCGCTATCGTTTGTATGTTGACCTGACGCAACGGAATGTCGCCTTCGCCCAATATGGCTCGGAGCCTTTGATCCATGACTGGGAAGCCCGTGACCCGCCCCCGCCGCGCGGCCGGGGACCTTCGTAGCCCAATTGCCATGCGTACTCTGTCCATCGTCGTGCCGGTCAAGGATGAGCGGGACAACGTCGATCCGCTATACCGCCAGGTCAAGGATGTCCTGCGCGACGGGTTCGCGTGGGAACTCGTCTTCGTCGATGACGGCAGCACCGACGGGACGTTTGACGAACTGGTCCGCCTCGCCGCTTTGGACACGCGCCTGAAGGTGGTACGGCTCCGGCGAAACTTCGGCCAGTCCTCGGCTATGCAGGCGGGGATCGACGCGTCGTCGGGAGAGTTAGTCGTCACGATGGACGGCGATCTGCAGAACGACCCGGAGGACATCCCGCTCCTCGTAGCCAAACTCGACGAAGGCTATGACATGGTCCTCGGCGAGCGGGCGAAGCGCCGCGACTCGCTCGTGCGCACCATCCCAAGCCGCATGGCCAACGCGATCATCCGCAAGGTGACGGGCATCCCATTCCGCGATTTCGGCTGTACGCTCCGGGTCATCCGCGCCGATGTCGCGAGGAATTTGCGCATCTACGGCGAAATGCACCGGTACATCCCGGTGTTGGCCAACAACCTCGGGGCCCGCATCGCACAGATTCCGGTCCGGCACCACCCGCGGCGGGCCGGCAAGTCCAAGTACGGAATGGGGCGGATTTTCCGCGTCACGCTCGACTTGCTCACCATCAAGTTCATGTCCGGCTACCTGACCCGGCCGATGCACTTCATGGGCGGGCTGGGTCTGTTGTTCTTTTGCCTGGCGATCGTGAGTCTCGTCGCCACGATCCTCATGAAGGCCATCGGGGGTCACTGGATGACCGGCAACCCGCTGTTGTATTTGAGCATCATGCTGGGCCTGGTGGGAACGCAAATGCTCTCGCTCGGCCTGCTCGGCGAGGTGATGATGCGGACCTATTTCGAAAGTCAGGACAAACGGCCGTACGTTGTCCGCGAGAGCCGGAATCTCTCGGAGGACGAGGACCGGGACCAGCTTGCCGCGTAAACGCGTTCCCGATGGTGCATCGATCGGCGGAGCCTGACGCGCCAGCGAAGGAGAGTAATTCCTTCGCTGGCGCGTCAGGCTCCGTCGGTCTTAACCCTTCCGCGGCGGCGTCTGCGCCGCGAGCGCTGTTCGCGTCAGGTTGATGTTCTCCAGTTCCTCGTCGGTCCGGGTCATCAGGGCCTTCACAGCCGGGTCGATCAACCGCACGAGCCATTCCCCCATCGGTACGCCCTCGGGCCGGTCGGGGTACTGGTCGAATGCCAGCAGGAAGACTTCCTCGACCACGTCAGCCATCTTGATGTCGCGGCCGATGCGGGCTTCGTAATCGGGGAACCGCTGAACCCATCGCCCCGCGCGGCCCTCGACCGCGTCCTCGAACGGCAACAGGGCCGCCCGGAACCGGGCGTAATCGCCATCCGCCACGGCTGCCTCCACGGACGCCAGATCAATGTCCGTGGTCGGCAACATCTCGTGGGCGGTCCCTTTTTCGACCTTTTGCCGTTCGGACTCGTTATCCAGTTTCGCCTTGTACCCCTCTACGCTGTGGCTCAGGCTGCCGAGGCAGCGCTCGAACGCGGCCGTCAGGATCGGGTCGTGGTCATTCGCGACAAGGGTTGTTCCGGGCAGGATCAAAGTCAGTTTGACCGAGACGTCGTTGCTGCGTGCGTTCCCCTCGATCAGCACGTGCAGGTCGGCGACCGGGAAGTGCTCGACCTGCCGGGTCAGCCCGTCGAGGTCCTCCTCGAGTTCTCGCCGGACGCGGTCCGGCAGCTCGAACTGGTGGACGTCGAAGATGGTCTGCATCTGGCGCGGGGTAACGGACGGTTGCATGGCGCCTCCGTTGGATAGATTGGTTAGGCTGATGTGGTGCAAGTCCCGTTCCGCCTTCCCGGCATCGCGGTTGCAGCGTCCCCCTCCACCTTATAGGGGATTTCATCATGGCAGAATGCGAACCGCGCCCGGAATCTCACTGGTACCCGTCGCATTGCGAGGATCAGCCGCCGCACGATCAGGTACTCAGCCTTCAGGCTTTGGTCCAGGAAGCCCGCGGGCGTCTCGGCCCCGGCGCGACTCGCGAGGCCGTATCGGCCGACTTCCGCAAGCGAAATCTCGATGTCAGCATGGCCGATCTGAGCCGGGTTTGGGACGAGACTTGTTGACCCAGGAGCCGGGCCGATGCGGTACTTCGTTCTCGCCACGGACTACGACGGCACACTGGCGCGGCTCGGCCACGTCGAGCCGTCCGTGTGGGAAGCCATCCGCCGCCTGCGCGAGTCCGGGCGCAAGGCCATCATGGTCACCGGTCGCGAGCTCGAGGACCTGCAAGCCATCTGCCCGCACCTCGACCTTTTTGAGCGCGTGGTGGCGGAGAACGGCGCTCTCATCTTCCGCCCGGCAACAAAAGAAGTCCAGACTCTTTCTGAGCCCCCGCCGCCGGAATTCGCCGCCCGGCTCAAAGCGCTCGGGGTCGCACCCCTCTCCGCGGGGCATGTGATCGTGGCCACGGTCAAACCCTACGAAACCGCTGTTTTGAAAACGATCAACGAGCTGGGTCTGGAACTGCAGGTCATCTTCAACCAGGAATCGGTCATGGTCCTGCCGAGCGGGGTGAACAAGGCGACCGGTCTTGTTGCCGCGCTGAAGGACCTGGGCTATTCGCCGCACAATACCGTGGCGATCGGGGACGCGGAAAACGACCATGCCTTGTTATCGGTGTGCGAATGCGGCGTCGCGGTGGGAAACGGCGTTCCCGCCCTGAAGGAACGGGCGGATTGGGTGACACGCGGAGCCGAGGGGGCGGCAGTGGTCGAACTGATCGAACGGGTCCTCGCGGACGAACTCGAAGCCGCGAACGCGCGCCTGGGCCGGCACAATATTCTCCTGGGCGCCGCGCCCGACGGTCGCGAAGAGCGCATCCCGCCGTACGGAAAAAACCTCCTGGTCGCCGGCACGTCGGGAAGCGGCAAGGCCACCGTCGTGGCCGGGTTGCTCGAGCGGCTGGCGGACGCGAAGTACCAGTACATCCTCATTGACCCGGAGGGCCGGTTCCCGCAACTGCCCGCCTCCGTGGTGTTGGGCTCCGCGCAGCAAGCGCCGGTGATGCAGGAGCTGCCGCCGCTCGTCAAAGGCGGGCGGAACGTGGTCATCAACCTGGCCGCCATGCCGCTGGCCGATCGACCGGGCTTCTTCGACCCCCTCTTTTCGCGCCTGATGGACATGCGCGGCCGAACCGGGCGGCCGCATTGGATCGTGGTTGACGAAGCCCATCACTTGACGCCAACAAACTGGGCGAAGGACAAGGTGCCGGCGCGATTGCACGACATCGCGCTCGTGACGGTCCACCCAGGCCGTGTGTCCCCGACCATGCTGCAGGCGGTTGACCTGGTTCTCGCGGTAGGCCAGGAGCCTGCGAAAACGCTTTCGGAGTTCTTCGGCGCGGCCGGTACAGTCGCGCCGGCGCTGGAGCCCGCGGTCCTCGCGCCGGGAGAAGCACTCGCGTTTTGGGTCAAGGAACGTCGCGGGCCATACAAGCTCGTCCCGACACTGCCGCGAGGGGAGCGTCAGCGGCACCGGCGGAAGTACGTCGACGGTCGGCTGCCAGACGATCGAGTCTTTGTTTTCTACGGTCCCGAGAGGAAACTCAAACTGCGGGCGTACAACCTGACCACGTTCCTGGAATTGGCCGCGGGCGTGGACGACGGGACTTGGCTGTATCACCTGCGGGCGCGGGAATACTCGAAGTGGTTCCGCGAGGGCATACAGGATGACGAACTCGCTCGCGAGATTGAAAGGATCGAATTGAAGCACGCGAACGACGCGGTCGCGAGCCTCGACGCGGTTCACAAGGTGGTTCAGGAGCGATACTCGCTTCCCCTTGCACAGACGGCCGGCAGTTGAACTGATCGACCTGAATCGGCCCTCCAGCTGCGACGTCAAGAAATGCCGAGGGGCACCCCATTTGCCGGGTGTGACTTGGCACGCCACCCGACTTCGGGTAGCGCCCCAACCGATTGCGAAGTCGTGACCCGACCCCGGCGATATCTGGGTATTGCCTGTGACGCCGACGGAACGTTGACCTGGCGGCACCGACTGGCCATACGCACGGCCGGGGCCCTCGTCCGGTGGCGCGAGGCGGGCGGAAAGGTCGTTCTCGTCACGGGGGAAGTCCGCGACGATCTTTTGCATCTGGCGCGGACGGGCCTGTTCGACCTTGTCGTCGGAGAGAACGGGGGGACGATTCTGCGACCCCCCGGCTGGACCGCCCGACCACTGGCGAGCGGC
>Ga0075418_10010257_pt1 | contig 10490 bp, 6 predicted proteins | sample SoiMetdeltSBSDD2_FD_81776 | JGI IMG/M metagenome (GOLD analysis project Ga0075418, IMG submission 81776) | Bulk soil microbial communities from a Populus tree surrounding site in Tennessee, USA - Soil MetaG P. deltoides SBSDD2 | ecosystem: Environmental > Terrestrial > Soil > Tree plantation...
AAGCGGCACGCCTGCTAGGGGAGCAGCAGGGTCGCTCGCATCGATCACGTCGAGGCGCCCGTTCAACGGGTTCACGACGTAGATGCGCCGGCCGGCCGAGTCGTACGCGTTGATCTCGGCGATGCGCGGATCCTCGCCGCGGAGAGGACCGGTTTTCAGGGTGCCGAGCGGGGTCAAGGCCGGCGGCGAATCGGCAACGGTTGACAGCGCGACGAGCGCCGCGGTTGCCGCGAATGCGAAACTCTTCATAGTGTCGTTCCTCCAACAGCGATGGGCTGGGCATGTGCAGCGCCCGAGATAGACGCGGCGGAGGATAACGAACGCTGGTAACAACGCCGTGACGGCTCATGCGGAGCGTTGGCCGTCAGGAGGAGGAAACGCGGTGTTGGGTTGACACTCCGTCGACTGCGCGCCTATACTCACGGAAACTTAGACTAGTAGAAACCTCTCTCGCCCGGGGTCTCACGGGCGCGTCACCACGCCCGCTCCGATAAAAGCGCAACGCCAACAGAGCGAACCGTCTGACATTACACGTCAACAACTCGTCAACACTCACCAGGGTGGATCGGGAACGCCAGTAGTCTCATGCCAACCACGAACAAACGCACACAGCGGCAGCCTGCCGAGCCACCGGCGGCGCCCGAACAATCTTCGACCGACACAGCCGTAGAAACCACCGAGCGCGAGCCCGTCAACGAGCCTGCGCCGACCACGGCACCTCCGCCGCCGGCCGCGCCCCCTCAAGCGCCTGACGCCGGTACGCAAGCTCAGGGCGGGCAGCGGCAGGGTCGTCAAGGTGGCGAGGGCCGCCGCGGTCAAGGCCTCAACATCACCGAGCTGAAGGACAAGAGCATCCAGCAGCTCACACAGATCGCAAAAGATCTGACCGTCGCCGGCGCGACGGGCATGCGCAAGCAGGAGTTGATCTTTCAGATCCTGAAGGCCCAGACCGAGCAGAGCGGCTTCATCTTTTCCGAAGGCGTGCTCGAAGTGCTGCCAGATGGCTTCGGGTTCCTGCGCGCGCCCGACTACAACTATCTGCCTGGCCCCGACGACATCTACGTTTCGCCATCGCAGATCCGCAAGTTCGATCTGCAGACCGGCGACACGGTCTCGGGACAGATCAGGCCGCCGAAAGAGGGCGAACGCTACTTCGCGCTCATCAAGGTCGAGGCGGTCAATTTCGAGGCGCCAGAACAGGCGCGCGACAAACTGTTCTTCGAGAACCTGACGCCGCTCTATCCGCAGGCGCGCTTCACGCTCGAAACCACCCCGGACGGTCTGTCCGGCCGCGTCATGGACCTGATGACGCCAATCGGCCGCGGCCAGCGCGGCCTCATCGTCGCGCCGCCACGCACGGGCAAGACGATGCTGCTGCAGAGCATCGCGCAATCGGTGGCGAAGAACCATCCGGAAGTGTTCCTGATCGTGCTGCTCATCGACGAGCGGCCGGAAGAAGTCACCGACATGCAGCGCTCGGTGCAGGGCGAAGTAATCTCGTCGACGTTCGACGAGCCAGCCCAGCGCCACGTTCAGGTCGCCGAGATGGTCATCGAGAAGGCCAAGCGACTCGTCGAGCACAAGAAGGACGTTCTGATTCTGCTCGACTCCATTACGCGATTGGCCCGCGCCTACAATTCGGTGATTCCGCCGTCGGGCAAGGTGCTCTCGGGCGGTCTCGACTCCAATGCACTGCAGAAGCCAAAGCGGTTCTTCGGCGCGGCCAGAAACATCGAAGAAGGCGGATCGCTCACCATCATTGCGACCGCGCTCATCGACACCGGCTCCCGGATGGACGACGTGATCTTCGAAGAGTTCAAGGGAACCGGCAATATGGAAATCCACCTGGATCGGAAGCTGACCGACAAGCGCGTGTTTCCGTCGATCGACATGCAAAAGAGCGGCACGCGCAAGGAGGAGCTGCTGCTCGCGCGTGAAGATCTCAACCGGGTGTGGGTGCTGCGCAAGGTCCTCAATCCGTTGTCGGCCGTCGAGGCCATGGAGCTGCTGCTCGACAAGATGGGGAAGACCAAATCAAACAGCGATTTCCTGTCGTCAATGCAAAAGATGGGGTAGCGGACAGGGTGCGATCGATCCTCCTCGCGGGGATGCTCGTCGTCTGCGCCGCTACGGCGGCGTCCGCCCAGCCTGTCGTCCAGCTGTCGTCCTGGCAGCCTGACCAGAGCGGCACCGGTGTCCGCTTCGAAGCGCTCACGCCGCTTGACGAGACCGATCCCATCCAGATGCAGGACGAGGTCGCGAACGGTGCGTTCGAATACGCCATCGATACCTCCCAGATCAAATGGGTCACCGACTGCAGCTGCTTCCGGCATTACGTCATTCTCGTCCGGACGCGGGCGACCGGTCGGGTGAGCCGGCACAAGTTTCGCGCGCTGCCCAGCGGATCGTTCGAGGATCAGTACGCTGAGATCACCATGGCGATCCGCGACAGCAGCAACTCCGGCTCCGTGCAAATTGCGCTGCCGGTTGCCAGCGCACCCGGGCTCGAGCCGAAGCCGCTCCTCTTCTTTCGCCACGAAAAACCCTCGGCCGAAGCGGGCCCGCAGCGCGTGTCGCTCGGCGGTACGACACGCTTTCAGCTGACCCTCAAGAACGTCGCCAAGCACACGATCGTCGTGGTGCCATCGGAGATTGTCGTTCGACCCGATCCCGCCGACCTCTTGCTGGGTGCAGCCGCCTCAATGCGTGACGCGGCACCGTTGACGCTCGCGCCTGACAAGACCGCAACAATAAACCTCGAGCTGCGGCCCGACACGTGGCGAGCGATCGAGACCTCGTTCGTGCCGATCGAATCGGATAAACCGCATGGGTCCCTGGAGGTCGACGTGCCTTATGCGAATCCTGTGTTTGGCAACCGCACCGGCAACGCTCTGACCTCCGTGCCGCTGCGGTTTCGGCCGAGCATCCTGACATTGCTTGGCGCGCTTGTCCTTGGCACGCTCCTCGGTAGCCTCATTCCGCTGCTCGGTGCGAAGCGCGCCCGCGTGCTCACGTGGAGCCGCGCCACCGGCACGGCCATCGTCGTGGCGATCATCCTGGAGTTGGTTGGAATTTTCCTGGTGGCCAACAACAGCAAGTTCGTCCTGTTTAGCTTCAACCTCGATCCGTGGCAGACGCTTCCTGTGCTACTCCTCGGCATTGCCAACGGACTTCTGGGGTTCGAGGCCGCCAAGAAGCTCAAGTTCATTCACGAAAAGGGAGGCGACTCATGAACCTGTGGCGTGCGGCTGCTGCGTCGTTCATCGCCTTCACCGCGGTCGTTGTTGTTCACGGGCAGGCGGCATCCACGACTCGACCGGTTCAGACCTACGGCGCCGGTCCGGTGGCCGTCGGCATCCGTCAGGGTTCCGAAGCGGTGGTTTTGCAGGCCGATGGCCGCGCCTACACGATGAACTTGGCGAGCGGTGCGGTGGGATCCTGGTCCTACCGCATTCCCTCCGGATACCAGGCCGTCGACACCACCGCCGGCATCGTCCGCGGCAATCCCGTGACGTGTTTCAGTCTGAACTCGCGCGGATCGAAGCAGTCGGGGAGCTACATCCTGCAAGTGACGGACGACAAGCGCGAAATCTGGACCTACCTGCGCGTGCCCGGCGTGTACGTCGGTCTGGCGCTCGAGCCCGCGCGCGGCATGGTCTATGTCGCGAATTCCTCGACCAACCAGATCTTTGCGGCAGCAGTAGGCGACCAAAACGCGCGGCCCGTGCGCATCGCGTCGATTCCAAACGCTGGAAGGATCGGCGCGCTCGCCATCGCGCCGTCAACGCGCCGACTCTACGCGTCCGACATGAGCGCGCCGCGGCTTTACACGATCGAGTTGAACACCGGGGAAGTGAAAGTCGTCGACGCCGCTGTCGAAGAAGCTCGCGCGATCGCCTGGGACGGGGTCAGCAAGCGTCTCTTCATCGCCGACAGTGGCAACGAGGCGATCATGGTCATCGATCCAAACGCCCGCGTGCCTCGTCTCGAACGGGTCATCAACGAAAAGGGTCTACGCGACCCGTCCGGCCTCACTGTTGCGCCCGATGGAACACTCTGGGTTGCCGACGAGTCCGCACGATCGATCTTTCAGATCGCAGTCGACAGCCGGACGATCAAGCGTACCGTGCGCTGGAACCCGCCCAAGTCGTAAGTCTCTATTCGGTCCGGATCGCGACAAGCGGACTTACCAGCGTTGCTCGCCTCGCCGGGATGTAGCACCCCGCCAAGGCGACGACGAGCAGTGTCGCGATGGTGACGCCGAACGTCATCGGATCCCTTGCCTCCGTTTGGTAGAGGAGGCTGGCGATCTGGTGGGACAGGACGTACGCGCCAAACGCACCCAGCGCGAGGCTGGGCACGATCAGGCGCAAACCCTGAAAGAGGATGCCGTTTCGCACGCTCCACGGCCGCTCGCCAAGCGCGATGCGAATGCCGATTTCACGCGTGCGCTGGCCGACGGAATACGAGATCACGCCGTAGACACCAACCACTGCAAGCACCAGGGCGACGGCACCGAAACCCACCATCAGAGCGAGGCTCAATCGCGCCTGGGCGAGCCCACCCGCAACGTACGCCGACATCGTCGTCAGCCGGTCGACGGCAACCTCGCCGTCGAGGCTTTGCATGAGGGGGCGAATCTCGTTCGCGAGGCTCCAGGGATCGCCGTCGGTCCGCACGACGGCGTAGAACGTTCCGCCGAAGCCGGCGACCATCGGCGTCCAGATCTGCGGCCTGACAGCGCGCGTGAGGTCGAGAATGCGCATGTGCTCGACGACGCCAATGACTTCCGCGTAGAGGTCGCCGGGGCTACCGTTTGGCTGAATCTGCAAACGCTTCCCGACGGCGGGCTCATCTGGCCACGCACGCGCCGCGAGCGTCTCGTCAATCACGATCCGTGCGGCTGGCGCGGTATCGTGCTCGTCGAACACGCGGCCGGCGAGTACCCGCGTGCCCATCGCGCGAAAGAAATCCGCCGAGGCCTGACGTCCGTCAGAGGTGGCGCTCTCCCAATTGCGAGCTGTAGCCTCATCATACGCGTAGGGCCGCAGCGCACCGCTTCCAGTGAGCGGCAATTGGGACGTGAATCCTACGTGAGTCACACCGGGCAGCTCGCGCAGCTTGCGCTCCAGCTCGTTCATGAACGCCAGCCGCGTCTGGAGGCGCGGCCGGCTGGCGAGCGGGATCCCAACACGGAACGTCAGTGCGCGATGAGGTTCGAAACCGGGTTGCACCTGCTGCAGCCGGACGAAACTTCTCATCATCAACCCGGCGCCAATGAGCAGCACGAGGGCGAGCGACACCTCCGCGATCACGAGCGCGCTTCGCAGCTTGAGTTGCGCTCGAGTCGGCGAGAGCGACTGACTGGCTCTGAGCGTGCGGTTCAAGTCCTGTCGCGCCGCGCGAAGCGCAGGCACGAGGCCGAACAGCAGCGCGGTCAGCGCGCTGACGGCAATCGTGAACACGAGCACCGAACTATCGATGCGGATGGCGTCCATCCTCGGCAAGTTGGCCGGATTGAACCCGCGAAGGACCGATAGGCCAACAGCCGCAAGCACAAGTCCCATCACGCCACCGGCGATTGCCAACAACAAGCTCTCGGTTGCCAGCTGACGAACCAGGCGTAGCCCGCGCGCACCAAGTGCCGCGCGCAATGCCATCTCGTGCTGCCTCGACGTGGCGCGTGCCAGCAGCAGATGGGCCACGTTGGCACATGCGATCAGCAGAACGAACAGCACCGCACCGAGTAAAGCCATCAGCGTCGGCTGGGCGTGCTTGACGATGTCGTTCTGGAGAGGAACGACGCGGATGCGCATGTCGGACGATTCGTGCTCGGGGTGCTCACGACGCAAGTCGCGAGCAATGGTGTCCATCTCACCTTGCGCCTGCGCGAAGGAGACATCCGGACGGATCCGCGCGAACACGGTGAAGAACGTGAAATTGCGCGGCGGCTGCCGGGAATAGTCGAAACGCAGGGGCTTCCAGATTTCCGCATCGGTAAGCTGGAACGCCTCCGCGGGAAGAAGCAGGCTGAACGTCGGCGGCATGACCCCAACGACGGTGTGATCGATGCTGTCCAGCCTGATCCGCTGGCCGACGATGTTGGAATCCTCGCCGAAGCGATGCTTCCACGTCTTGTGCGACAGGATGAGCACCTGCGGACCGCCGGGTCGCTCTTCGTCGGCTGTGAAGTGGCGTCCGAGCATCGGCTCCACACCCAGAAGCGGGAAGAAGTTGGCGGTGACGGGCGTCACGTCGACGCGCTCGGTCGAACCGTCGCGGCCGTTCAGCGCGCCGGTCGCGCCGATGACCTGTGGGCCGGACGCCGCAGCGAAGCCCTCGAACAGCCGGCTGCGCTGTTGGTAGTCGATGTAGTCGCCAGGGCTGACCGCCGGAAGCGATTGGTTACCGACACCAAGATCGACCCATACGTTGGCCAAGCGGGCTGGATCGCGATAGGGCAGCGGCACCATCAGAACGCCGTGCACGACGCTGAAGATGGCCGTCGTGGCGCCGATGCCCAGCGCGAGTGTCAACACGGCTACCGCAGTGAACGCCGGCGTGCGGCCGAGCGTCCGTACCGCGTAGCGCAGATCCTGAGCGAACGTGGACATTGCCTAACGAGTGTCGAGCCTGCGCCCCGCGTCCAGGTTGTCGTGGTTGAGAATCGCGTTCAGTACCAGGAAGTAGCTGCCGTGCGTCTCACCGCGCCACACGGGGTTGTTCGAGAACAACACGACGTGCCCCTTGTCGTCCGGCACGTCGATGACCATCGGCCTCTGCGCGATCTCCGTGCCGCCATCGAGCAGACCCGAGACGAGAAGATCGCGGGCATCGCCGTAGCGCATCACGACGCGCGGACGCTGCGCGGGCGGAATGATGCCGATGCCGTTGCGCAGCTGCTCCTCGCGAATCGGCGCGGCTTGCCACGGCTCGACGCGAGGATCCTCGGGCAGCGGATCGGACGGCGGCCGTCCCTGTGGTTGATCCGCATCATCCGCGGTGCCGCGTCCGGTCGGCCGGCGCGTTTCGCCGCCACCGCCTCGCCCGCCACGGCCGGTCACCGTGTTGCTGATACCGAAGATCGGGCCGTCGGACGAGTAGATCGAGAAGGTGTCTTCGTAGCCGTAGGCGATGGGGCTCGCGGCGTCCACGAGCTTCGATCGCAGCACGGCACCGGTGATCTTCAGCCGCTGCGCGGGTGTGACCGAGACACCAGACGTAAATCCGTATTGAACGGCGAAGTTCGCGGTATCGTCCACGGCGATCAAAACGCCGCCGCTTCGCACGAACGACTGCAGGTTCGCCAGGCCCTCCCATCCCATTCCCGGCCGCACATCGTCAGTCGAATCGATCTTGCCGATGTTCGGCGTGAGCGTCGTGGTTTTCCACGGCAACGGATTCCCGTACATCGGAAGCCCGGTGATGATCTGCTGCGCGGAGGAGCGGCCGACTGGCGGAAACAGGATGACGTCGTACTTCGACCGGAGATCGCGATCGGTGGTGACATCCTGGGTGCTGATATAGGTGAACGGCACAGCGAGCTGATCGAGCGCGAGCCGCCACCATCCCTCGTCCTGGGTGTTGATCCAGGTGTGCATCAAGGCAATGCGCGCCGCGCGCGCCGGATGGGTTTTCACCGACGGCGGCGCCGCGAGCGCAACGGTCTCGAGCCCGAGCTCACGGGTCGCCGTCGCAAGATCGTTGGCAGGAACGCCGCGGATCAAGAACGAGCCACGGTTGAATTTTTTTCCACCCGACTCGAACGGCTCTTCGACGACCTCGATCGACGCGTCCTTGAAACGGTAGCGGAGCGTCGCCAGCGACGGGTCGGCATTGTGATTGATCGCAAAAACTGCATTGGGGTCTGACCCCAGTGTCCGGGAGCGGTCACTGGGGTCAGACCCCAAGAGACCGCCGCGGGCCCGGACGTCGCCTTTGACGGGCTCGAGCGCCGCGTTGAGGACCTTCATGTCCGTGACGCGAACCACCTTGACGTTGAACAGTTCGCCGAACGTCCAGCCGGTGTCGTCGTACGGGTTGCGCTGCGGATCGTCGGGCGCCCAGTACTGGTAGTCGAGCAGCGTGTCCGCAATGCGGCTGTACGGCTGGTCCATGCGCAGCACGTAGCTGCCGAGGGGGAAGGTCCGGACCTCCGGCTGCGCCGGCTTGTCCTTATCCGCCGGACGCCCTCCGTCGGAATCCCCGCGGTTCTGACCGTCCGACTCGGCACCGTTCGTCGTCGTCGTGTCGCGGGCCGGACGCTTGCGCGCCGGAATCGTCACGGTGAACGGCGCCGTCGCGCGCGAGATCTCGCAGCCCTGCTGTTGAAGAATGCGAAGCAAGTCGGCCTGAGGCCCGAGGCGCGGATCGTCGCCTGGGAAGACGTAAGCCGCCGGACCCTCGTTCTTTGGTTTGAGGATCGATCGCTTGCTCTTCAGGTAGAAGTTTTTCAAGAACAGATTCTTGTTGTCGGCGAAGTGATTCAGCGACACGAGCAGGCCGGTCTGCTGATAGTTGTTGTTGTTCCGCTGCGACCACTTGGCCTTGGGCAGCGGCGGATTCTGTTTGTACCATGTCCGCGAGGTGTCGCTCGGCCCGAGAGTCCGCTCGAGGGTGTCAGCGCCGCCGTTTCCAAACGTCTCGTAAAGCCGGCTGATGCCGTTATGGGTTGCGGCAATGAACATCAGGTAGCCTGGCGTCCACGTGTCGAACGTACCGTGAGTAAACACGCCAGGCATCCCCATCTTGGTCATCTCGGAGACGTTGTGCCAGCCGATCATCTGCCACTCGTCGGTCAAGATGGGATCGAGCCACGCGTTGTACGGACCGTCACCGACGGTGTTGTCGTACAGATACGCCACCGACTCGTGGAGATCGTGAAGAACCTGCGCCTTCCAGTCGATGTAGGTGTTCAGGACGTTGCGCGTCAGGTTCAGCGTAAGGGCCATGGCGTCGCGGTTGTTGTCGTGCGCGACGTACTTGCCCCAGTAAACCAGTCCCGGCCAGTGTTTCCCGGGATTCGCCAGATGCCACTTGTAGACGTCCACCTGCCGGTCGCGGCCATCCACTTCGACGAACGGTGTTATCAACGTCACGATGCGGTTGCGGATCTTCTGGATGTAGGGACTCTCGTCGACGGCCAGCCGGTAGACGAGCTCCATCAACGCCGTCGGTGAGCCGGTCTCGGGCGAATGAATCGCGCCGGTGATGTAGTAAACGGGCACCGACTGATCCACCAGCTTGTCGGCCTCGGCATCGTTCAGGTCGATCGTTCGCGGGTCGGCCAGCTTGGCAAGTCGCGCGCGGTTCTCATCGAGCTTGGCCAGGTTGGCCTCCGACGACACCGCGACGGCAATCATCTCCCGGCCTTCTTCGCTCTTGCCGATCGAGTACACCTTCACACGCGGACTGGCCTTCTCGACCATCCGCATGTAACGGTGCACCTCCTGCGTGTAGGGCAGTTTGTTCGGTGCGCCAGCGATGTCGCCGAGGACGGCCTGCGGCGTCGGCACGTTCTTCGACGCCGGCAGATAATCGACGAGAGGAGACGTGAAAAACGTCTCGGTCGTGTACTCCTTGAGTTTCTTCGTGTACGCCTCATCAACTGACTGCCGCGCATCGCGGGCGTAAGGGTTCGAAGGCGATTGGGAATTGGCCTGCGAACCCATAACGATCAGCATTCCAGCCAGCGCGAGCGTCGCGGTACGTCTCATGAACCTGCCTCGAGTCAGGAAGTCGAACAAAGTGCGAAGATGTGCGAATTGTACTCGGGGAAGGGGAGAGGCGGGAAGGAGAAGAGACCCCCGACCCCGACGCAGCGGGGTCGAGGGCGAACGCCGAGATCTTACTTTGGCTGGACAGGCTTGAGGAAGTTCTCGAACACCCACAACGCAACGCGCTCACCCTGCTTCCGTCCCATTTCGTCGGCGAAGCGGAAGTGAATCCCCTGCCACACACGCGCGTCCACGACGTCATCCTGCACGTCCGAGAATCGGATGTACACGCGCGACTTACTGACCGGCACGCTCGAGACCGAGAACACGAACTTGTTGGTTCCGAAGAACGACCTGAGAATTTGCATCGTCGCGCTCGTCACACCATTCGCCCCCGACGTGTAGTCGGGATAAGGCGGTGTCGCGATCATTGAATTCCACCCCGTCTCTCCGTCGGTCAGCGGGTTTCCGTCGTTCGCCCCTTCCCGAATGGCGGTGATTGGCCGCCAGAAGCTGTAGTGCCACTTCGAGTCCCAAACGGTGATGAACGCATCGCATGGCGAGGCCGGCCAGCGCAAACAACCGGGAACTATCGGCGACGTCCGTGACATGTTGCTCCGCGATGCCGCGCAGTGTCCTGTGCCACTGGACCAGAAAATTGTCCGAGTAAAACACCGCAGTGTCCTGCTCTTCAGGAGTGCGCGTGCTATTGGTCGCGGATCCCTTTGCCTTCACCTCGTTGTAGTCGATCGTGTAGCGCTCGCTGGTGAGCTC
>Ga0075418_10010261_pt1 | contig 10488 bp, 6 predicted proteins | sample SoiMetdeltSBSDD2_FD_81776 | JGI IMG/M metagenome (GOLD analysis project Ga0075418, IMG submission 81776) | Bulk soil microbial communities from a Populus tree surrounding site in Tennessee, USA - Soil MetaG P. deltoides SBSDD2 | ecosystem: Environmental > Terrestrial > Soil > Tree plantation...
CACGACCTCATCCGTGCCTACGCCACCACCCGCGCCCACGACCAAGATGCTCCACCCGAGCGCCGGGCCGCCCTGACCCGCCTGTTCGACCACTACCTGCACACCACCGCCACCGCCATGAACGTGGTCTACCCACATGAGCAGCAACGCCGCCCCACGATCCCGCCCACCAGCACCCCCACACCAATTCTGGCCGACCGGAACCAGGCCGAACGGTGGTTGGACACCGAACTGGCCAACCTGCTCGCCACGGCACAACACGCCGCCGAACATGGCTGGCCCGAACACGCCTGGCAACTATCAGCCACCGTGGACCGGCACCTGCTTATCCGTGGCCGCTACCGCGATGCGCAAACGCTACACCAGCACGCCCTGCAACTCGCCCGCAACCTCGGCAACCGACCTGCCGAAATGATCGCACGCAACTGCCTTGGCTACGTGCACCGCACGTTGGGCCGCTACGAGCAGGCCGGCGATCACTACGGGTGGGCGTTGCAGATCGCCCAGGACATCGGCGACCGTATCGGCGAACTGATCGCGCTGCACGGTCTCGGCGACGTCCACTGGGTGCTGGGCCGCCATGAGCAGGCCGGCGGCCATTACAGGCGGGCGTTGCAGATCGCCCAGGACATCGGCGACCGCCGCGGCGAACGGATCGTGCTGATCGGTCTCGGCTCCATCCGCTGGTCGCTGGGCCGCTATGAGCGGGCCGGCGGCCACTACGGGTGGGCGTTGCAGATCGCCCAGGACATCGGCGACCGTATCGGCGAACTACGCGCGCTGACCGGTCTCGGTGACGTCCACCGGCTGCTGAGCCGCCACGAGCAAGCCCGTGATCACCACGAGCGGGCGTTGCAGATCGCCCAGGACATCGGCGACCGACACGGCGAACTGTACGCGCTGAACGGACTCGGCAATGTCCTCCGCATGTTGGGCCGCCATGGCGAAGCCGCCGGTTGCTTCCAGCAGGTGTTCGACCTCGCCCGTGAACTTGGCGACCGCAACTGGCAGTACGAAGCCCTACAAGGCAAAGGGCGTCTGCATCACACCGCCGGCCACCCCGACCTCGCGCTCACCCACCATCAGCAGGCGCTACAACTCGCGACCGACCTGGCCCAATCTGCACACCAAGCCCGCGCCCACGACGGCCTCGCCCGCGCCCACCACGCCCTCCACCAGCACGACCAGGCCCGCCGACACTGGCAACAAGCCCTAAACATCCTCACCGACCTCGGCACCGACCACACCGAGGAGATCGAGGCCAGTGCCTCCAACATCCGCGCACACCTCACCACCCTCGACACCACCAGCGGTCAACAACCTTGACCCACACGGGAAGCGCGTTCAGAAACGGTCCTAATCCACGCGGGGGCCAACCCGAACACGACCGCGGCATGGACTTCGCCTGCCGAACGCACCCGACATACGCGGCGATCCCGAACGGGCCGCCGCTCATCCGCAGTCCAGTAGCAGCCGGCTCAAGAAGCAGTGCTCAACCGATCCGATCGAGAGCGATTTGTCTGAATGCCGCGACACGTTTGACGCCGATCTCGCCGGGTGCCTGAAATGGGCTGCCCGGTGAAACGTCGCAGTGTGGTGACAACCGCTCCTGCCGCTACCAATTCTCGAAATTCTGTCGTGCGGCCGTGCGCTGCTAATTAGCTATTCAACCAGCTGGGAAAATCGTCACCAATCCATTTGCCACGTACGGGCGCAGTTCCGCGATTGCCTCGTCGAGGTGCCCGCTCGATCGGCAGATCGGCGAAATCATCCGGATCCGGTTGATGAAGACATCGTGCGCCCGGCCAGGGTTCGGAATCTCAGCGAACACATCGTCTGGTCACGCAGCGGCCATAGCTCAGTCCTCGACAAAAGTGACCATCGAAACGCCCGCTCACCGGAACCACCCCACCCCCGTGAATTGGGCCTTGTCCACAATCCGCCCACCGGAAAGATCGAGCCAAGCCAATATTCGTTTGATGGGATTGTATGGGATTTCCCAGCCCGGCACGCCACCACGGCAACCTCACCAACATGAGAACCACCATCAACCAGCAGCAGGTAGCGCCAACCCTCTTACCAAGCCAAACGATCGGACCGACTGCCTTCCGAACCCGGCTCCCGGACGTTACCCCGGCTTGCCACACCACCGCTATTCCCCCAAGCAGACAGGCGCGGATCGGCTCGAAGAGGATTCCGATGCGACGTTCGCTGCCCTATCTTGGGCTGCTCACTGCGATCGGGTTGCTCGTGGCCGCCTGCGGCAAACCCGTTATCAACGATGGATCACATGCCATTGCGTCACAGACGGCCGGACCGCCACCGGTCGAATCTGCCGGACCGCCAACCATCGAGGGGACCGGGCCGGAACGGCCCGCGCCTACCGGCAAGAGCCAGCCCTCTGCCCGTCTTCCGTCACTCCCGATCGGGGGCGACGGCTCTACCGAAAAGAAGTCAGTCCCAAGCTGTGTTGAGGCCACCTGGTTAGGTCCACAGATTCCCAGCGGCTTCTCAGTGGCCGTCGCGGACGTTTGGATCGACCCTAAGAACCTTTTTACCCTGGGCAAGAGCGGTTGTCCTAAACCTGCCTGCAAACAATCCGGCACATCCTTCAGCTTCAACTCCGAGGGCAATTCCTGCCATGTCACGGTCATTGCTCAGGTGTACCAATCCAATAGCGTGGACAGCGCCAAGTTGCTCATGTCCGGCCAGGTGAAATGCCCCACCGGGAAACAGGCCGCATGCGATGAGTTCGCCGCAAGAGTCCGCGAGAAGATCCAATCGATAACTCTCCGTCTCCCCCCAAAAACCTCCTGAATCTCCGGCACCGTCCACCAACCCGAGGACTGGCTGACCGTGTCTGAGGACACAGCGTCCAGCGGCTCGCTTGCGCAGAGGGTCGGCTCCTGGGCGAACATCATCGCGCCAGTCAGCGTACTGAGCGCACTGCTGTTCTACTTCGGCTACGTATCCTCACGTGCCCAGTACGAATACTTCGGTATCGACGTCGACTCCATCGGGCTGGGCACCCAGGAATACATCATGCGCAGCCCGCAACCCCTCCTGGTGCCGCTATTGGTACTGACCCTTCTCGGGGTCAGCGGGCTGGCACTGGACGCCGTAGTCCGTAGACATGTGTCGATCACCGTGGAGAGTTCGACGCGCCGCCTGACACATATCCAGCTTGTAATCGGCCTGGCAAGAACCGTCGGTCTGGTCATGCTCGCGGCCGGCATCCTGATGCTGTTCGCCTACGCCTACTTTCAAAGCTGGGTGGCCTACGCCCTGGCGACACCTCTGCTGATCGCCACCGGCGCTGGACTGGCCGCATACGCCTCGCGTACCTCCGACCGGGTCCAAGACCAGTTGCCCCGGCCACCATCCCACGGATCAGCCCAATACCCCACCCAGCCGATATCGCAGCCAGAGCAGGGCAACCCGGCAGGTTCGGCAACGCTGCGGCGAGCCGCCACCATCATGGGCTACGTCCTGGTCGCAGTGAGCATCTTCTGGGCCACCGCCACCCTGGCCGAATGGACCGGTCGTGGCCGGGCTCAGGACCAGGCCCAACACCTCGACCGGCTACCACGCGTCATCCTCGACACCAAGGAAAGACTGTTCCTACGCAGCCCAGGCATTGAAGAGTCCAGCCTGCCGGCCGCCGAAGGCCAAACGTTTCACTACCGCTACCGAAACCTGCGGCTGCTCATCGTCGGCCACGACCGTATGTTCATCGTGCCCGAACAGTGGTCAGCCAGCAACACGACGCTAGTGGTGCCCATCGACGACTCAGTGCGCGTCCAATTCCAGTTTCAGAACCAGCGACCATAACCAGCCGACAGATTTTCACCCTGAAGAAGTTCCGCAACTCCACGCTGGTGAGATCAATCGAATACCCGGATCCGGGCATGAGGGACATAGGGCAGGCCCGGTTGGTAAACCCGTCTACTCGTCGGCGTCCAGCAGACCACCGAACACCGCCACGCTTCTGGTTCCAAATATGCAGGTACAGGAGAATCGGTATGCGGCACCCGCCGATACTGTTGACGACTGCCGATAGTGCCGTCACCGAATCCTTCTGGGGCGCATACAAGTCGAGCTGCGCAACCGCAGTTGGGTCCACCCCTGAGGCGGACACTGTTCCACGCGCCAGGGCCAGCATAGTTGTGGAGATATCACGGTCCTCAAAAGGCTGCAAGGGCTGCGGCAATCCAAGGGTGGCGTGCAGCCGGGATTTTGTTTTAGAAGCATATCCAGCCGAACATCGAGCTGCCCTCGTTCGGTTTTGGCCCATGGGTTTCGTGGCAGCTCACGCTTTCTGCGGAGCGAATCGGGCCTGGGCGGCAGCGCTGTCGCACCTGGACCCGGCTGGCGCCATGGAACGCTGAATACGTTGTGCAGCAAAAGCTTTGGCCCACACCTGCGAAGTAGATTGGCGACATGTTCGAAGTTGAAGATCGCCCTGTCCACCCCGCTGCTACGAAAGGCCACGGCCGAGCTGAGCACATCCACAAACCAGATCAGTGCACCTGGTAGACCATGAAGTGGCCGATCAATCTGCCGGAACACAGGTCCAGGACCGCGGCCAGGTAGGCATCCACGAGTCGTTCACCGCAGATACGTGATGTCCCACACCGCTTAGCATCGGGCCTGGTGACGGTGAATTGACGCCCGAGCAGAGAAAGATCGAAACGGTTCGGTGCGCAGGTATCGCTGAGGAACGATTGCAGGGTTTGTGGCCGGCTGTGCACGGCCACAAACCCTCGCTCCAATTAGGATCGGCGTTTCGAGCGGGCACCTCCTGCGGTGTGCGTGGGCTGATCTGTTGCCGCGAGCCTCGGTCGAGAAGCGCACCTGCCGCGTCGGTGTGGTCGACGTTCCCGCCCTCGGCCGACAGATTACTGATCAGGTTCCACAGGTCGTTGTGGCGATCCTTGAACGACCGGTTCGTCGCGGCCTCGGTAGACTCAGTTGACGACATCGAACCTCTCGACCGGGTCGAAGACCGTAAGGGTGACCATGACGTCTATAGGAGTGTTCGACTCGGTGTGGAGCAGGAACTCCACCCCACCCGCTTCCCCGCCTGGGTCTGGTTTCCGTGTGGCCCAATGTTGGTCACATAGACGTTTGGTTCCTGCCCCGGCTGTCCGAGGACGGGCCGTCCGGCGGCCCCGAAAATCCCGCCGGCGAACTGCCATTGTGCGGCCGTGATGATGACCGCAGATTCTTGTGAGATGGCATCCCAGTTGCGGTTATGGCGGGTCCTGCCTTGCATGTTTCGCAAAATGAAGCGCTGTGAGCGGGCCATGCGTGCCTCCCGAAGATAGAAATGGGTGGTCATGCCAATGTGCGTTGCAGTCGATGAAATGCCGAGCCGGTTCAGCTCCGTCCCCGGCCGCGGGTTTCGCGCAGCGGAAGGTCAGTGAATGAATCGATCGCCTGGTCATGGATGCTGGTTCTGAAGCTGGGCGGGGCATTGGGTTGGCCGTTCGTAGAATCTGGGCGCGGTCCGGGTAGGGTTGCCCGGAGTCCTTGACGGGCGGTTGTCCTCATGCTTGTTGAGGTTTCCGCATTGGCACGCCGAGCCGGGAAATCCCATACAATTCCATAAGGGCATATCGACTTGCTTCGATCGCGGCGATGAGCGGATGTTTTTAGGGTTCGACTTGGCCGGGTTGAGGTGGCTACCTTGCCAACAACCTTGACCCACACGCGCCAAGCGCCCGCAGAAAGGATCCAGGCCCACGCCGGGTCAACCCGAACACGACCGCGGCATGGACTCACGGCGCAAGGTTTAGGGAGCCCACCTCGGTGAGGTGCACTACGACGGCCCACGCAATCGGGTTGCCGATGCTGCTCGGGGTGGCGCGGACCTGGATCGAGCTACCGGAGATGTTGAGGTTGAAGGTGCTCATTGCGATCCCGCCGTTGCCCTTCACGGCGTTGTCGTCGGTTCCCAGACGGGTGACGGTGGTACCGTCGCGCACGAACGAGCCGGAGAGCTTGCCCGTCACAGCGGCGTTGTCTCCTCCGCCGCCGCCTACGATCGTGACGTCCATGACATACGCCTTCTGATCCTGGAGCGGGATGGTGGCGAGCAGTTGGTTGGCCGTCGTGGTGTTCGTCGTGGCGCGGAACCGCCAGCTACGCACGGCCGTGTCCGCCGCGGCCGTCGTCGGGTCCGTGTCGCGCGTGTCGGCCCAGGCGAGCTGCGTGTGCGGGGTGTAGCCGATCACCAGGTCGTCCACGAACCCGATTCGCGAGTATTCCGGAACGGTACCGAGGAATGTCCATACCGCCGTCCCGTCGGTGACGGTTCCCGATGATGGCCAGGTCGGCTCGGCGGCGCCGGTCGTTCCGGTCGTGGTGCATTTGAAGACTCTGCGACCGGGCGAGGGGATACCGGCCTCGTTGACTACCGGTTCGATGATCGAAATCTGATCAACGCTCTTCACTGACGTGTTGGGCTTCCACGTCACGCCTCTGTAGCCGGCGCTCTTCACGATGTAGCCGGTCCATCCGCCCGGTGCACCGTCATCCTGGAGCTCGCAACGGTCGCCGATCTTCCATTCGCCGATCTTGCGCACTCGAGGGTTTCGCATGGTTGCCGCGTCGAGCGCGACGAAATACTGCCCGGGGAAGACGCCTGGGCGACCACCGCGGAACTCGCCGACCGGTTGCCAGTCCCATCCCGGCCCTTCTGACGCGGTCAGTCCGGAGAAGGAACGACCCGCGATGCCCGGAGCTCCGTGGCACCAGGACCACCAGCCGGCCCGCCCTAGAGACGCCGCTTGGTAGATGAGCCCCATGTAGAACGATGGCGTCGGGTTGTCGTCGTTTCCGGATAGGAACGTGCGATCCCAGCCTTGGTCGTTGAGCTGAGAGAAGGCATGCTTGGGGCCGGTGTGGTCGAACGTGGAGATGTTGTTGTCGCCCTGCATCCCTCGAATGCCCAGCGTCACCGGGCCATCCGCGGCGTTCCACCGTTGCCCCCACGTGCCACCTATCACAGTGCCGCCATGACCGACGGGCGGCAGGCAGTCGCTTTCCATGTAGCAGCCGACGAGCACTCCTCCGATCGGGTTGGTCGTCTGTCCGGCCCCGAGGTCGAAGAGGCCGATGATGTAACCCTGCCCCGTGCTTGCGGCGACTTGGCAGGCAATCCATGTGCTGCCGGTGAACCCGCCATCCCAGATTCCGACGCCGCCGGTACCCGGCCAGAGCAGGCCGCTGGCCTCGACGTCGACCAACTCGGCGAGGCCGGCCGATGTGTCGTATCCGCGAACCGCCACGCCGACTCCACATTGCACGATTCGCAGATCGCGCAGGTGAAAGCTATTGGCGTTGGAAGCTGGGTGTCCGGCTGGCGCGGGTTGTGATTCGATCTGCACCGCCGCGTTGGTGAACTGAAAGAATCGGCACTCGCGAACGGCGACTCCGTGCGCGCGGATGAAGATGCCCGCCGCCACACGGCATCTCCAGACGACTCCGCTGGTGGCATCTCCGTCCACCGCCCATTGACCGGCGGCGCTGCGAGCCGTCCACGTGACGGTTCCGTCGGTCGTCGTGGCGCCGATGGCCGTGTTCCACGTGGGTTCGCTGCCACTCTTCGTGCCGGCCGTCGTACATTCGAAGTAGACCGGCGTGGCTGCGTTGATGCCGACAGTGGCGCGTACCTGCGCACCGAGGGGCACCGCCGGGGCCGCTTCCGACCACAGGAGGGAGAAGTCTGGCAGGTAGGTGTTCTTGAAGACGGGGATCGCGGCGCCAGTAGTTCCTTTGCGGATTGCCTCGTAGTAGTAGCGGTTGTTGTTGACATCCTTGGTGAGCGCACCGACCGACTTCGACGTCGCGCTCGTCCACGCGGGAAGGTTCAGCATCGCACCGACGAACTGTATCCCCTCGATGATGCAGAAGTCCGCGTAGCCGCCGGGGATCGGCATGGCGGTTTGAGTCTCGACGATGACGCCCTTGCCCGCCGGGAACGTCAGCCTGCTCGCCGCGTAAGAAGAATCGGAGCCGAGAGCTCCGCCAGCTCCACGAAGGATGATCGAGCGCGTGATCGTGAGATTGCCCGCACACCGGAAATTGCCCGGCGGCAAATAAATCACGACACTCTGACCCGGCGTGGCTACCGCGAAGTTAATGAGCGCCTGGATCGCCGATGTGCAGTCGGCCGCCCCGTCACCGACAGCGCCGTAGTCAGTGACATCGAACCATCCCGGAGGGCTCGGCTTCTTCAGCTTGTAGCTCGCCGCGCCTACGGCGTTGTACGTCGGTACCGCACCGATCATGGACAGCGCGCCGTCCGATCCCGCGATCGGCACTCCCCGCAGTCCGCGCACCCGGTCGATGGCGCCGTTGTTCTCGCCGCTCCTGGCGATGTCTGCGGCCACGCTGTCCGTGTGGTTGGCGAATGTGAGAGCCGTCGTGCCGACCGTGATCGCGCCCTGGGTGGTGAGGACCCATTGCGTATGAGCATTGGCCGTCCCCGCCGAGACCCTTACGGCGTCCTCGAACTCCAGCGTGTCATTGCTTCGCGCCAGTGAGCCACTGGCCGATACGTAGATGCCGTTCTGGGTGGCTTGTGTCTGGTCCTTCACGAGGATCCTGTCACCCGTCACGACGATGACACCGTCGATGCTCGTCTGGGGCAAGGCGAGGTCGACGTTCCCCGTTGTCGCCAGTCGAACTGCGTCTTTCCATGTAGTCATCGGATATCTCCAGTCTTGTGCTCAGCTGCCTGCGCTTGTGCTGGCGTCGCGAAAGACGCCACTGCCATCCCCGCAACAGCGAAGGATGCGATGATTCGAAGCCGCATTTTGTCTCCTCGATCCAGGCCGGTGATCCGCTGGTGCGTTGGGTCAGGTGTTCTCATGGTGTTGAGGTTTGCGTGGTGGGGCGCCGGGCTGGGATATCCCATACAAACCCACAACCAAATATCGACTTGATTCGATCACGGCGGTGGGCGGATCGTAGACATGGCCTGACTTCACCGGTTTGGTGGCGACTACAGCGAAACGGGTGTTTTATGGCCACGCTTTGTCGAGGAAACAATTTATGACCGCTGTCCGATCAGGCGAGGTGTTCGCTGAGATTCCGGATCCGGGCCGGGCCGGTACCCTCGATGAGCTCAGCGAAACGTTGCGGTCGTTGAAGATCTGGGCTGGGGATCCGTCCTATGAGTGGATCACCGGTCAGGTCAATGCGGCGTGGGCTGCTGCCGGTCGTCCGGCCGGTGAGTTGACCAAAAGGCCCACGGTGGTGGACTGTTTCAAACCCGGCCGGCGACGGTTGAACACCGACCTGCTGATCGCGATCGTGCAAGCCCTGCACCCGGATGTGGGCTATGTGACCCAGTGGCGCCAGGCGCTACGGGTGATCGGCGGGGAAACCCGGGCGGCGGCGCAGGTCCGGGTCCAAGACCGGCTGCCGCCGGATCTGGCCGGGTTCACCGGCCGCACCACCGAACTCGACCAATTGCGCCAAGCGTTTCGCCACGGTCAGTTGGTCGGTGGTGCGGTGGTGATCTCCGCAATTGAGGGGATGGCCGGGGTCGGCAAAACCCAACTGGCGATCCACGCCGGACACCTGCTCACCCGGGAGATACCGTTGGATCGGGTGCTGTTTGTCAACCTGCGCGGGTTTGACCCGGACGCGGCCCAGCCACCGGCCGACCCGGCCGCCGTCCTGGACGGCTTCCTGCGCCTACTCGGCATGCCCGGCCAGCAGATCCCCCACAGCCTGGACGCCCGCACCGCCGCCTACCGCAACCGCCTGGCCGGCACCCGCACCCTGGTCGTGTTGGACAACGCCGCCGACACCGACCAGATCCGGCCACTGCTGCCGGCTACGCCAGGGTGCCTGACGCTGGTCACCAGCCGACGCCACCTCACCGACCTACCCTCGGCCACGCATATGACGGTGGACGTGTTCACCCCCGATGAAGCCATCGGATTTCTCACCCAGGCTGTACCCAAGGTTGCCTTAGGTTCAGATCCGCACGCGGCGGTCCGCATCGCCGAACGCTGCGGGTACCTGCCGCTGGCGCTCGGGCTGGTTGCCGGGCACATCCGGGCCTCGCCCGGCTGGACGCTGACCGACCACGCCGACCGGCTCGACGAACGCCACCACCACCGGCACCTGGACACCGGCGTGCAACTGGCCCTGGACCTGTCCTACCAACACCTACCCGCCGACCAGCAACGACTCTTGCGCATGGTGGCGTTGCACCCCGGGCAGGACTTCGACGCCTACGCCGCTGCCGCCCTGACCGACACCGACCGGGCTGGCGCCCAGACCCGCCTGGATCACCTGTGCGGCGATCACCTACTGCAACAAGGCACACCCGGCCGGTACACCTTCCACGACCTCATCCGTGCCTACGCCACCACCCGCGCCCACGACCAAGATGCTCCACCCGAGCGCCGGGCCGCCCTGACCCGCCTGTTCGACCACTACCTGCACACCACCGCCACCGCCATGAAC
>Ga0075418_10010262_pt1 | contig 10488 bp, 8 predicted proteins | sample SoiMetdeltSBSDD2_FD_81776 | JGI IMG/M metagenome (GOLD analysis project Ga0075418, IMG submission 81776) | Bulk soil microbial communities from a Populus tree surrounding site in Tennessee, USA - Soil MetaG P. deltoides SBSDD2 | ecosystem: Environmental > Terrestrial > Soil > Tree plantation...
AGGATCCGCCGCCGGCGCGCTCCTCGCCAGCCGGCTCGGGCGTCTTGGAGAAGTCCCGCTTCTTCTTGTAGTCCTCGAGCGCCATCCTCGAGGTTAGCTTACGCGACCGCTTCCACCCGCGTCTCTTCGCAGCCTCGGCTCGCCCGCAGAGCATGTCGCACCGGCGCGCGCCCAAGCTCCGCGAACTCCAAAACAGTATCCCAAGCCCATGAAGTGGAAGTACTGATGTACCGCGACCCTCCCGTCGTATCCGAAATACCTCCAACCCGATCTCGATGGCGCGGTTATTGCTCAGCCCTACGACGTGAAGAACTGCCGGGACCCGCGCACGCGGCGAGCAACCCAAGGTGGAATGGTGCGCAGACTTCTTGTCGTTCTTGTCGGCCTGTCCTGCGTAGGAGTCGGAACGCTCACCGTTTTGGCGGCCGCGTCGGCCGCGGTCGAGCTGTCGCAGACGCTGCCCGCCCGCGGGTTCGAAGCGAGGAAGGGCGCCGAGGACAAACTGGAGATGCCCAAAGATCAGGCCAAGGAGTGGAGGATCAACGCGCTCCACCGGGCGAAGGTCTGGGCCGACCCCGTCGTGCCCGTGGGAGAAGCCGACCTCCGCAACAATCCTCAGGGTCCCGGCTCATTCCCGACCGAGGCCGAAGTCATTTGCAAGTTCCTCCCCGGCAAGACCAGCGGCCGTACCCCGAAGTTCGAATGCGTCTTCGAAGGTGGCGACGTGTTGAAGGTGAAGTACGGCCGGAACCCGGAGATCCAGACCGAAGTGGCGGCCACCCGCCTTCTGAGCGCCCTCGGGTTCGGCGCCGACACGGTGTACGCCCTTCGACGCGTCCGCTGCTTCGGCTGCCCCGAGGACCCTTACGTGATGCTGCAGTGTCTCTCGAGCGCCTTCGAGGAAGTCCGGCGGGACTGTGAGCTGCTCTACGGGAAGGCCGGCCCGACCGGCGCTTTCGAGGTGAAGGTCGACACTTCCAAATACGTCGACTTCGAAGGGGTCGCGATCGAGCGGCGCAAGCACGGCAGAGTCATCGAGGCGGAGGACGGCCAGGGTTGGAGCTTCGACGAGCTGGACGAGGCCGGCGAGACCCCGCTCGGGGCGACCCGGGCGGAGCGCGATGCCCTGCGCTTGGTTGCCGTCTTCCTGAACAACTGGGATACCCGCCGGGACAATCAGCGGCTCATCTGTCTGCGCGGCCGCGGCACGCGGGACCCGAACGAATGGTGTCAGGCGTCGTTCGCCTACATGCACGATGTGGGCGCGACCTTTGGGCGGGTCGGGGGGGAGAAGGAAGAGCGCAAGCTGGACCTCGAGGGTTGGGCCTCGGTTCCGATCTGGAAGGACCAGGTCGCCTGCCGGGTCCACATCGAGAAGCCTCGCTTCCACGGCGCCACTTTTGGAGAGGCCACGATCTCGGAATCGGGCCGTGCGCTCCTCGCCGGCCTGCTGACCCAGCTCCAAGAGCGGCAGATTCGGGACCTCTTCGAAGGTGCGCGCTTCCCCGACGTCGACGGCGCGAGCGCATCGGACAAGGACGTGGGCCGATGGGTGGGAGCGTTTCAGGCCAAGGTCCGTCAGATTGCCGAGAGCGGTCCTTGTCCCGCCTCCTGAGTCTCGTCCTGGGCACTGTCGAAGACGGTGCGCGCCTCGCGCTCGAAGCGCTCAAGCCGCTCCGCGTCCCCGGTGACGCTCGGAGGCTGCACCTTGAGCGCCACATTCCGGCCGAGGCGGCTGTCGCTAGCACGGTAGACCTCGCCCATGCCGCCCGCGCCGAGCGGCGCGAGGATCCGTAAACGGCCGAGACGGGTCCGCGCTTGGAGAGGCAAGCCGCGACAGCCTAGCGCATTGTGTTCAGTTGTCCCCGAGGGCGTCAGGGCCCCGAAGCGCCGGTACTCGCTCCGGTCGACCGGGGGCAGCCCCGGGAGGTGGTCTGCCGTGAGCTGGCTTCTCCGCTCCTCGCGCCATACGCCCGGCGCGTTCTGTTCCTCCTTTGGCGGGTTTCGCTAATGACCCGAACGCTGCCGCCAAGTAGATTGGCTGTACCGAGGAGAAGGGCATGAGGGGGACGCGTCGTCGAGGAGGTCTCGTGAGCAGCAAGAAGGTCTGGTTCATCACCGGTGCCGGCCGTGGCATGGGCGTGGATTTCGCGAAAGCCGCCTTGGCGGCAGGCCACTCGGTCGTGGCGTCGGGTCGCGACACCGACCGCCTGTCCAAGGTCCTGGGACAGTCGAGCGACCTGCTGGCGGTCAAGCTGGACGTCACGAGCCGCGCGGACGCCGAGGCGGCGGTCCGGGCCGCGATCGACCGGTTCGGCCGGGTCGACGTGCTGGTCAACAACGCCGCCAGCTTCTACGCGGGCTACTTCGAGGAGCTGACCGAGGAGCAGATGGAGCGGCAGCTGAGAACGAGCCTCATCGGCCCGATGAACGTCACCCGCGCAGTCCTGCCGGTCATGCGCAAACAACGCTCGGGGCACATCATCTCGATCTCCTCGACCGCGGGCCTCGTCGGCTTCGAGTTCGGTACCGCCTACGCCGCGTCGAAGTTCGGCCTGGAAGGCTGGATGGCGTCACTGCGCGCCGAGGTCGCACCGTTCGGCATCAGCACCACGATCGTCAATCCGGGCTTCTTCCGTACTGAGCTCCTCACGGAGCAATCGACGAACTACGCCGAGCCGTCCATCGAGGACTACGACGAGCGCAGGGCAAGGCAGCTCGAGTTCTGGAAGGCCCAGAATGGCCAACAAGCCGGCGACCCGGCCAAGCTCGCGCGAGCGCTCATCACGATCGCGAGCGAGCAGCCGCCGCCGGTCCGCTTCATCGCCGGTGCCGATGCTGTTGCCACCGCCGAGCAAGTGGCTGCCGACCTGAAGACGCAGACCGACGCCCACCGCAATTTATCGACGACCCTGGGTTTCGACGGAGCGCCCGCCGTGGCGTTATAGCGCACGCCGCCACACGTGATGCCCATCTTGGCGCCGAGCTTCCTAGGCACTCCAGCCCATTGCAGCTCTTGCTCCCCCGGTCGCCAGAGATCGTCAAGGCCTCCACGGATCCACGAGGCTCACTCCGCAGTCCGCGAGGTCACCCAGGTTGCGAGTTGCGAGGACGGCTCCTGTGGCGCGCGCAATCGCGGCGATCTGGGCGTCGAGTGCGAGATCGGACGTCCGGCCCGCCGTCGATCGAAGCGATGCGCGCGTAGGTCGGAGCCGCGTCGGCGTAAAATCCCAGGATCCGGCCCCCGAAGTCCTCCGCGAACATGGCTGTCGCGGCCAATTTCAGCGCGCGGCGTCGCTTCCCGCGCGGAAGAAGCATGATGCCGTGGAGCATCTCGGCCTGCGTGATGCTAGTCGTGTAGAGGTGGTCGCTGGCTGGGCGCCGCCGACCCACCAATCGACCACGAGGGAGGCGGGCGCTTCATCAACTCCGAGAGCACGTTCGTATTGAGAATGATCATCGACCCCGCCGCGGCGGCTCCCGAATCGGCTCGCGGCCCGGCAGTCGAAGCTCTACGCCCAACGACCCAAACCGGGAATGGATTGCCTCGGCCAGGTTGCCTCTCGGGAAGCTTCCCTCGCGCAGGGCGGCTCTCAACACCGTGCGCGCCTCATCCTCCATCGATCGCCCATGCTGGGCGGCCCTGACCCTGAGCCGGGCCTTGGCCTTCTCGTCCAGGTTTCAAATCGTAATGCTCGCCATCCGAGCCCCCCGCATAGGCGAAAAGTTCGAGGCGCTCCTCAACCCTCGGCCGCTGAGGTCATCTCGCTAAGTTGCTGCTGGGGAGTTGGTGGAGCTGGCCGGGATCGAACCGGCGACCTCGTGAATGCCATTTCCTTGGTTTCCGGGCTGAGCCACGACCGTTTCCGCCGCCGAAGTTGGGACGCGACCAAGTGTCCCTGTACTGGGGGCCCAACTCCAGTCTGACCACCATCAACTGGGCCCCTGATGATAGAGCCGTTGACAGGTGCGGTGAACCTCCCGAACGCCGATGAGAAGGCAGGACGGCGTCGGCGGGTCTTGCTCAAAGTATCACGGTTGCGTAATTAAGCAACTTATGATATTTAGACAACATGCCGCGGTCGCCCGAAGCCCGGTCGCTTGTTCAGGTCCACATGGCCCTGAAATCCCTCTTGGGCCTGGCCTCACTTCGGGCCGTCCGCGAACCGCCCGGCGGAGTTGACCTGCTCGTTCAAGGGCCTGACGTAGCTTTCGCTGTCGAGTGGAAGTCGGTAGGTGATGCTGCCAATGTCGGCGCAGCGCTCCGACAGCTCGGCCGGCATGCCGAACGACGGCCTAGCAAGAAAGTGGTCCCGATGGTCGCGGTGCCGTACATGGGGGATATCGGGCGGCGGCTGTGCGCTGAGGCCGGCGTTTCGTGGATTGATCTCTCGGGTAACGCCTGGATCGATGCGCCTGGACGGCAGATCCGAATCCTTGGCAACAGGAACCGATTCGCTTCGGCGGGGCGTCCAGCGAACGTGTTCGCCCCGCGCAGCTCCCGCCTTGTCCGGACCCTGCTGATGGAGCCCGGCCGTGCGTTCAGCCAGGCGGAGCTAGTGTCGGCATCGGGGGTGGACAAGGGCCGTGTGAGCCGGCTTGTGCGCAGGATGCTGGCTATGGAGCTGCTGGTAGTCGAAGGGGAGGGGTATCGGCTAAAGGACCCGGCGGTCGCGCTCGACGCGTGGACGGAGGCCTACGACTTTCGCAAGCACCACGTGCTCGAAGGCCATGTGGCCGTCCGGGATCCTGACGAACTGCTCGGCAAGATCCAGGAGGCTGCGCCGCCTGAGAAGCTGCCATGGGCCCTCACCGGTCTGGCCGCCGCATGGCGGATGACTCACTTCGCGATGTACCGGTTGACGAGTCTCTTCCTTCGGGATGTGCCGTCGTCGGCGTGGCTCGACTCGCTCGGCTTCGTCGAGGGCCCGAGGGGTGCCAACCTATGGATCCTCGTACCCGCCGATGACTCCGTGATGGTGGGCGCGCGCGTCGTGGAGGGCGTTCCGTGCGTCCACCCGCTCCAGGCCTACCTCGATCTGAAGGCGCACCCGGAGCGAGCTTCGGAGGCAGCCGCTCGATTGCGCCCGCTAGCCCTCGGCAGGGCGTCGGGTGAGTAAGCCAAAGACTGCTGCCGGCTACTCCGCCGGTCAGCTCCAGATCGTTCGCGCGACCTGCCTCTCGCTGGCATCGATTCTCGGCGACCTGCTGGACGACCTCGTCGTTGTCGGCGGGCTCGTGCCGTCGCTCTTGATCGACACCAAGGCGTCGCGCGAGGATCCGCACGTCGGCTCCCTGGACGTCGATGTAGGGCTCGAAGTGGCGATGCTGGACACAGGCCGCTACCGCACTCTCGCGGAGCGGCTGCGCGGACGTGACTTCGAGCCAGATAAGAACGAGCAAGGGAACCCCACGAGACAGCGCTGGACACACAGGACGTTCAAGAGTGTCAAAGTCGATTTCCTGATGGCGCCTGTCGGGGCCAGTGCGCCGGGAACCCTCCAGGATCTGGAGGCGGACCTCGCTGCGGTCGTCACGCCCGCCCTGCCGCTCGCGTTTCGCGACCATCAACGGGTTCGACTCGTCGGTCGAACCCTCGACGACGAGACCATTACCCGGGACATTCCAGTCTGCGGCGCGGGAGCCTTCCTCGCGCTCAAGGCTCTGGCGTTTCGGAATCGTGGCGAGAACAAGGACGCCTACGATCTCTGGTACCTTCTCAGCCACTTCGGAAATTCCGTGGAAGATGTGGGAGCGCGGCTGCGTCCCCTGCTGGACGACTCGAATGCCCGTGAAGCCGTACGGGTGCTGGGCGAAGATTTCGCCACGCTCGACGCTCACGGACCTCGTCGGGCGGCGGAGTTCCTTTCTCGATCAGGCGACGACGCGTTCTGCGCCGACGTCGCCGGCCTCGTCAGCCGCTTGCTAAGGAGCCTTTGATGGCGAACCTGCCAAGAGCAGCCGGGATTCGAGCGCTGGCTCGTGTGGTTACGGTCCTACGCCACGCGCGTGGAGCAGGAGGTCGTCCGGGAACTGCCGGATCCCGAGCGGGGCCCGGAGCCGCGTTGGAGGCACTGATCTGGGCTAATCACGACGCATCTTCACGGCACCGTGTCCCGCGGCGTTCCGCGGTGCTCCGCTGGGAAAGTGACACAAACGTGACACAAAGGCGGCTGCGAGGCGTCCTGGCCGCCTTGCGTTGTTCCTAAGTCGTTGCCGGAGCTGGTGGAGCTGATGGGGATCGAACCCATGACGTCGTGAATGCCATCGTTGAGGCCTCCGGGCTGCGCCACGAATGATCACCCCGCGTGACTCTAGATCATCGTGGCCCTAGAGTCGCCGTTGTCCAGCCGCCTGGCCCCGAGTTCAGGCGAAGTCTCAGTTCGCCAGATTGAGCGTCTTCAAGAACGCGGCATAGCGCGGGTCCTTGTGCAAGGTCTTGAGGAGAGGGTCAATTCTTGTTCCGACAACATCGCCCTCGCGTTCGGCATAGGCCCTGTCGAGCCATTCGAACGCTTGATCGTACCGGTGCTCGAACGCATAGACGGTGGCGATCAGGTACGCACTGACTGTGGGCTTCGCCAACAACTCACTCAATGCAGTGTCCGACTCTTTTTGACGACCGAGTGCATAGTATGCCAGTGCATACAGAAACGGCCGCTGCGAGTCATAGCGGACTCTCTCGATCTCAGCCAACGCATCCTTCGGTCGCCCCTGTGTCAGATAGATTTTGCAAAGCAGGAAGTGGCCGGGCCATACGTCGGGACTCAGTTCGAGGGCCTTCTTGGCATCCGCTGCAGCCTGGTCCAGTTGCCCAGCATAGAATTCGGTTTCGGCGAGGTTCGACCAACTGTCCGCACTAAGCGGATCCAGGTCAAGGGCTCGGCGGGCCAGCTGAAGAGCTTCGTCAAAGCGGCCGAGAAGTTTTGGCGGGCCAGTCGCCCCTTTCAAGCTTGCGGGAACTCCAGGCTCGAGAGCGATCACCCGCTTGGCGACGGTATCGGCTCCGACTACGTCGAAATCGACAAATAGTTTGAGTCTGACGACTTCGACATGGGCGGCTGCCAGGTTCGGATTCAGCAACAAGGCTCGCTCAACCGCCTCCCGGGCAAGCCGGTTCCCCTGTTCCGTGGGGATGAGACCCTGGGCGGCCTGCCAGTGGCGCGTCCGAGATAAGCCGACCCACGCCAGGGCATAGGAAGGATCAAGCTGAGTTGCCCGTTCGTAATACTTCGCCGCCATGTTGGTATCGTTGTCGGTGTTGCGCTGAAAGTGGTAGTACCCATGCAAGTAGGCGTCGAAGGCTTCCGGGTTGACCGGCTGCGACTGAGCTGCACCTGTTTGCTGTTGCGGGGTCAAACGGAGTCGGATCTCGCGCGCGACAGCCTTGGCCACGGCATTCTGCACAGTAAGAATGTCGCTTGCCGGGTAGTCGTAGTCCTGGGACCACAGATGACTCTGGTCCTGTGTCTGGACCAGCTGAGCAGTAAGGCGCATGTGGTCTCCGCTCTGGCGAAGGCTGTTCTCCAGCACGTACTGCACGGAGAGATCGCGTCCAATCTGGTCCAAGCGTACGTCCTTGTGCTTGTAGCCCATGACGGACGTGCGCGCGATCACACCCAGCTGCTCCGGGTCGAGCCGGCCTAACTGCGAAATCATTTCCTCAGTCAGGCCGTCGGCAAGATATTCCTTGTTCGGATCGCCAGTGAGATTCTCAAAGGGCAGCACGGCGAGCATGACCTTGTGTGACCGTGGCGGCCTCATGCTCGAGAGGCGCCACCCCGACGTGTAGGTAGCTGCCGCCAAGATAACAGCCAACGCAGCCAAGTACGCAGCGTTCCGCGAGTGCTTGGGCACCCTTTGAGTCGTCTGTTCCGCGAGACCTCCGAGGACGAATTGGGTGTCGGCTAGCGAGCTCTTGGCGGTCGGGGCTTGCGCCGCGTCCTGTCTTGGGGTGTCTACCGGTTCCGCAACCGTCACGGCCGCCGTGAACTGGTAGCCCTTTCGGGCGATGGTCACGATCAACCGGGTGTCTTCCGCGTTGTTCCCGAGGGCCCTGCGTAAATGCGAGATGTACTGGGTCAGATTTCCTTCTTCCACGAACGTATCGCCCCACACGGCGTGCAGCAACTCCTCTCTGGTGACCAGGCGGTTGGGGTGTTGCGCCAGGAAAAGCAGCACATCGAAGGCCTTGGGGGTGAGAGAGACAGGTGAACCTGCGCGAGACAACCGACGCCTCCGGGAATCCAGCTCAAACTGGCCGAAGTGATACAAGTGGCTCATAGTCAGTACGTTAGGTCCTTCGAGGCGAGATCCATTCAGAGTTTTGCAGGGTTCTTCACACCCCTCCGAAGGACTTCCCAAATTCCCTCTCCGAGAATCCGCTCATCGGGCTTACAGCAGGGGAACATTAGACCTCGGCATTGAGCCCCGGTTGCAAATCGTATGAGTTCGCGGGCGGTCGTTGCAAATCCAGCGCTCGAGCGACCGTCGATCGACCCTGTCGTGCCATCAGGTGACCCGGATGAGTGTCCCGGAATCGCGGAACCAAACGGGCCGGAAGAGGAAGGAACCTTGAGGCCGCGCTTTTCCAAGGCTCTGACACCGCGGAGGAGTTCCGAAAAAGAGAGATCGGGCCGATGCGGATTCTATTGACCAGCCTGTGTCGACCAACGAGAGGGGTGGTTGGCGTGCGCACACCAGTGACACCAACAGACTTAGACGGGGAGAGAGCGACATGACGAACGAGCAAATCATTCGCAAGGCGTACCAGATGGCGGAGGACGTGAACATTCCCGGATGGGTCGCGGCGTTCACACCAGACGGGACCTTCACCGACATGTCCATCGGCGTGACGTACCGCGGGCCGGATGGCCCGACCGGGCTCGGAAAGACCGTCGAAGTCTACGCGAAGGCGTTCCCGGACATGCATCGAGAGCTTTACCGCTTCTTCACCGTTGGCGATGTGGTGGTAGTGGAACTGGCGTTGCAAGGCACGCACAAAGGGCCGCTTCAGATGGCGACGGGGATCATCCCGCCAACCGGCAGGCGGATGGACGCACCCTGCTGCGACGTCTTTTGCCTCGTGAACGGCAAGATCCAGTCGTTCAACTGCTACCCCTCGGGAACCGTGGTCATGGCGCAGCTCGGAGTGCTCTCGAACCTCGGAACTGCGCTCAAGCCCTCGTAGGAAAACGGCGCGAGCACTACGACGCCGGTGGTCGCGTGCGAGGGAGGAATCCCAGGTCTGGATCGACCGAGATCTGGAGAGAGCCGGGTAACGCGGGAACCGCGCGGAGAGCAACGTGTATGAGTGACACCATCAGCAATCGTGCAAGACATCCCGGAGGCGCTCAGTCCTCACCGCCGCCGCCCTATAAGGGTTTCGATGGTCAATATATCGGCGGCTCTTGGCGGCCGGGAAGGATCGGAACAAGAGTAGTCGATCGAGATCCCTATTCAGGAGAGGTCCTCGCGGAAATCATTGAAGGGGATCTGACCGATCTCGATGAGGCCTATCGAGCAGCGGCGAAAGCGCAGATCGCCTGGGCAGCGATCGCACCAGCGGCACGGAGCGCAGTCATGCTGCGGTTTGTTTCGATCATGGATGCTCGGCATGACGAGCTGACAGACTGGCTCACCCGCGAGTCAGGCGGGACACGCGTCAAGGCCGAGGCCGAAGTTCAGTCTGTACGATGGATCACACTCGAGGCCGCCTCCTTCCCCAATCGAGTCCAGGGCACGATTCTCCCGATTGATGAGATCGGCAAGGAGAGTCGCGCGTATCGCGCGCCCCTGGGTGTGGTCGGAGTCATTAGCCCTTGGAACATGCCGATGTATCTCTCGCAGCGCTCCATCGCGCCCGCCCTCGCTCTTGGGAACGGCGTCGTGGTCAAGCCCGCACCCGATACACCGATCACCGGCGGCCTGCTGATCGCAAAACTCTTCGAAGAGGCTGGTCTACCTGAAGGTCTGCTCAACGTCGTCAACGGTCCAACCGATCAAATCGGCGACGCGTTCACCCTGCACCCCATCCCGAAATTGATCTCGTTTACGGGTTCCACTCCAGTCGGTCGGCGCATCGGATCCCTGGCGATGACCGGCCCCCAACTGAAGCGTGTTGCGCTGGAGCTCGGTGGCAACAATCCCAGCGTGGTCCTCGACGACGCGGATCTCGACGTTGCGGTGCGAGCGAGCCTTGTCGGGCGCTTTCTACACCAGGGGCAGATCTGCATGAGCACGAATCGGATCATCGTTGACGCCAAGCTGTATGACGAGTTCGTGGATCGATTCGTTGAGCATGTGAAGAGTCTGAAATGCGGAGACCCAAAAGACCCGACCGTCGCCATCGGCCCGGTCATCAACGAGAAGCAGCTCAAGGGCCACCTTCGTCATATCGAAGGCGCGCGGGCGGCTGGAGCGCGGCAACTGGCTGGTGGCGATGCCGCGGGACTGGTACTGCCGCCTCACGTGTTTGTCGACGTGACC
>Ga0075418_10010263_pt1 | contig 10487 bp, 7 predicted proteins | sample SoiMetdeltSBSDD2_FD_81776 | JGI IMG/M metagenome (GOLD analysis project Ga0075418, IMG submission 81776) | Bulk soil microbial communities from a Populus tree surrounding site in Tennessee, USA - Soil MetaG P. deltoides SBSDD2 | ecosystem: Environmental > Terrestrial > Soil > Tree plantation...
ACCAGTATGGCGAGACGATGACCAGCAAGACGAGAGAGGATGGCCCCGTGGCCCACACGAGCAGTCCCTTGATGTCTTGAAAAAACCGCGCGCCCGACGGCCGTGCAAGGTACGCCCTCACCCAGCCGCCTCAATTCGAACATGGCCGTCTTTTCCTGCCTGCCACTTTTCCTGCCCCCGCGTTAGCGCGAGATTTCCAGACCTTTTACCGCACGTTCGAGTAGTCCTTTGGCGATTTCCTCCCATTGAGCAGCCGCGCGTCCATCGGACGCGAGTTCCTTCGCGGTCAACTTCATCGGGGCCAGGTCTTCCATGTAGATAATCATCAGTTCATTGCGCTTGCCCTCGTCAACCAGATGGACGAGGCGTTGAAATAGGACATCATCGCTCGCCATGCGGTGGCCCTTCTTGTCCAGGAAGGCACGAGCGCGACTGCCATCCGAATCGGGGCGGCCCTGGCTCTCCTTGAGGTTTCTGGCCCAGGCGTCCGCGATGAAATCGAGGCCACCGATTTTGACTGTCTTGGTCTCCTTGTAGCGATAGGTGTGCGTATTGCTCGGCAGGTAGCCCTCGAACTGTATCCAGTACATCCGGTTGATTCGCCCCTTGTCATCCGCATCCACAAAGAAATGCTGTTCGGCGCGGGCCACGTCATACAGGATGAACGCCTGGCCGCCCACGTACTTGAACGCCTTGTCGAGTTTGAGGCTGACCGCTGGCATCTCCTTCGACGTCAAGACCTGATCTTTCACGGTACGGACCGGTGACTGGTCGCCATCGCCCGCCGGCGGTTTCTTGTTCTCGTCGCGCCCTGAGGACTGGCCAGCGATTGCCCCGGGCAGCAAGAGGAAGGCAGCGATTGCACTCCGAACGGTTCTAATCATGGAAGCACCCTCAAACTGAAGGCCGAGCAAACAGGTAACGCGCACGGGCGGCGATCAGCAAAGTGTCTCCAAGTTAACGTGCATCGCGCCCCGAGTCAGGTGCACCGACGGGGTTGGGCCCGAGTAACCCGCCGCCTGGGAGCCCAAAATCCGCGGCCCGAACCGCCGATTGGTCCGCTACTTCACAGGAGTTCGGGCGGGCGTTGCTCACCGCAGTACATGCAACGGCTGTGTTTGGCGCTCATCGCCTTCCCGCACTTGCGACAGGTCTTTTCATCCGCCTTCTGCGCGGCGGCGCGATGAAGGCGTTCGAGGAACTCGTCCTCGCTGAACCCGGGCTGGGACAGCAGCATGTCCTTGAGCACCTGGATGGCTAGCGACTGGCGATCCACGCGCGCCTGCAGTTGCCGAACGGCGGCCCGCAGTTCGACCAGTTCAGTGCCGCTCTGGGATACCCTTCTCGCGACCTCATCGGAATCCATGGGTTCTCCCGTTCCCACTCCACCGCCGGGACCGAACGCGGAACGATGGACCTCGAATTCTGCCCACGCCGAGGGCGTTGATGGCAGTTGCACAGCCGAACAAACAGGTCACCAGCCGCGGCGGCTCGGGACGGTCCTTTCACGCAATCACTTCTCGCCGCCGGACCGGTACACCGATGGGTTCGGCAGCCCGCATCTATTCGTCGAGGCGCAACAGGAGGCCCCTGCCAAATGCTGTCGCCCTTTGGCAGACCACTCGCATGTCCCAAAGCAAGGCCCGCGCGTCAACCGGCGACCAATCGTCCCGGACAAACTCCTCGGCCTGCGCCCAAGCCCCGGCCGCAGCCTCCAGCGTGCCGTCGTCCAGAGCCACCACCCGTTCGATGAGTGGGCTGGGCACGGCATACACGCGCGGTCCACCGTTAGGAGCTTGGTGCAGGAGCCGAAGAGCGGGCGGAGTCCTCATCACCCCGGCTCCAAGGGCCGCACCGAGGACGGCCCACAGCCGTTTGACCTTTCGCTCGTCCAGGTCTGCGCCAAGCAGTGCCGGCCAACGCTTTGCCAGCCGGTCGGCTTCGGCGACAGCAACCGCTTCGTGGGTGTCGGCGACTACCAAGTCGGAGTGCACGGACTGCCCCAGAGGTTAGTGGCCTTTCTCCAGACTAACGCGAATCGCGGCCCGTGTCAGCCGCGCCGAGAGGTTCGGCCGGCTTGGCGCGCCCGGCCCACCAGCCCGACCACGCCGCCGCCTCCACAATAGCGAAGCCCGTGGCGAACAGGAACGGGGCGAGGTCCGCCAGCCACTTCATCCCACAGCCGGGCGATGGTGGGGTATTCAGGACCGAGCGCACCATCAGCACCGCAACCACGCCGCCCGCCATCGTGAAGGCTGCACGAGCAACGATTGCATGTCCACGACTCGGTCGCCAGCAAATGGCGGCATGCGCGGCAGCGGACCCGATCAGGGCAATTGCGCGCGTCCCAAAGAGGGCGGCCTGCATCCAGTCGCGTGTGTCCGACAAGTCCATCGACGCCAACGAATCGGTCGCCGCGTCCAGCGCAACAGATCCCGCCGCGACCAGCCCACACATTCCGAGCGTGGCCGCGAACACAGCACCCACGGCCGCGATCAACCGTGCGAGTGCCGCGCTTCCCATCTTCGTGCGCTCGTGTGAGCTGACTGTCACCCTGATCCAGAAGAACGCGGAGTTATTCCCAGGATGCCGAATGTTCAGTTCACCTGCCGCCGCCTTTTCTCAATCGACCAGCCGATACCGCGGGTCGCCGTAAAGGACGAACGTTGCCCAGGTGACCTGGTTCGGGTGGTCCTTCCGGTTCTGTTCGCGGGCCCGCCGCATCGCCTCGCCGAGCGGGTAGCCGTCCAGGACCGCCGTGTAGAACGCCACCGCGAAGGCCGCGGCCGGCCCGTCGTACACCGGCCAGATCGACCCGATGCACCCGACGGCTCCGCCATAGATAAATGCCGACGCCAGTCCCTCGGCCGGCAACTGCAGGTACCGCCCCACCTGCTGTGGCTGCGTCTCGTTGGCCGTCAGACCGGACTCGCAGGCGTTCAGGAACACCAGCGGCCGCCCCTCCACCAGCCGGCGGATCTTCTGGGCGAAGAACACCTCCCGCTCGTGCAAGAGGAGCCCGCTCAGGTCGCCGTCGTCCTTGTCGAACGCGGCGTGCCCGGCGTAGTGGATGACGTCGAACCTCCCGCCCCGCAGTGCGTCGTTGAGCTGGTCCCCGGACGCCTGGGCCGGTTCGAGCCGGATCACTTCGATCCGGTCGCCAAGGTCCGCCTTCAACCGGGCCTCGATCTCGGCGACCTCCTGGCCAGCCTTCGAGAGGGTCTTTTCCGGGTCGGAATGGACGAGCAGGAACCGCACCTTGCCGCCGCCGTCGCGGAGCTGACGGGCCCGCGGCAGTGCCCGGCCCATGGGCATCCGGGCAACCGGTTGGCGAGTGCAGAGAGGCTCGCCATCGGCGACCATCAGCTCCCACGGCAGTTCCAGGTCATTCGTCGTGATCGTCAGCGAACAGTTCGGAGTCAGGAACGAGTAGACCTGCTCGGGGATGACGAGTCGGTACAGCAGGTCGCCGGCGCTCTTGAGCAGTTCGTTGAGCGGCATGGCCGGGGCGGGCGGGGGGCCGATCGGTGCGCCGGTCGAAAGAGTTCGGGTGGGCCCGGGATTGGCCGTCGCGAACGACCGGGCCAGTCCGGCGTTGATGCCGTCGGTCACCTGCTTCATGGCCGCCCGCAGTCGCTTCGAGTCGGCCTCGGACAGGCAGGATGCCGCCTCGATGTTGACGCCGACCGTGCCCGGCTCGCTCGGGGTGCGAAGCAGGATCGTGTACCGCAACCGGGTCCCGCCGTCCGGGGCCCGCAGAAGCATCAGATCGGCCTGCCGGCTGAATCGGCGGGCCTCGGTGACCCGTGTGGCGATGTCGCTGGCCATGTGCTCGGCGGCAATCATTTCGTTCGGCTCGGTCAGCTCGTGGACCCGGCGGTCGGCTTCGATGTAGTTCCCCTCTCGGATTAGCCGCTCGACCTGGGTGACCATCCCGTCGAGCCGGCGGACGGCAGCCTCCTCCCGGCGAACCGGGGCTTGGGCCGAGCGGGCGTCGCGCAGGCGGCCCTGCAGGGCCGTCACCTGGTCCCGCCGCTCGGAGATCAGCTCGGCGTACCAGGTCCCCATCTCGCGGTCGCGGGCCAGCTTGTTGCGCAGGTCGGAAGCAACTTCCTCGGCCACGTCCCAGGCGACGTCGCGGAGCCGGGCCTCAATCGCCTCGAGGTCCGGCTCCTCCTCGCGGAGCAAGTCGCCGGCGGCGGTCACAAGGTCGCGTAGGTCGACCAGCAGCTCGGCCTCCCCGGCGACTGCCCAGACGCCGGACCGGCGGAGGAGGGTCACGAGTTCGTCGATCCGCTGACACGTGGAGTGGCGCGCGTGGAACAGGATCGCCAGGTCGGCGAGCCGGCCGACCGGGCCGGCGTGCTGGCGGCCGGCGGACCGGTGCGGGCGGGCGTAGAGCGGCATGGGGCCTCCGGGCGGCTACAGGGACTTCAGCTGAGAGCGGATCACGCGGAGCTGTTCGTGGACGACATCGGGCACGTCCCCGTCGGCCCGGTCCTTCACGTCCTGGAGGGCCTGCTGGTTGCACTTGAGGATGGCCCGCACCAGCGCCGCCTTTCGTTCGGCCGGCGGCAGGCCGCTGCGGGTGGCATACAGTTCGTCGGCCGCCCCGGCTGCCAGCCCCTCGGGCGGCGGCCACCGGACGAACTCGCCGTCCGGCGTCTGCAGGTAGAAGGTCTGGAGCCCCCATTCGCGGCTACCGGACAGGCGGTGGTCGACCTGCCGGCGGCCTGCAGTGACGGCCGTGTCGAGCGGCTCGCCGCGGGCGATCGCCCGATACAGCTCGAGGGTGAAGCTCGTGCAGGCGTTCACTGTGATCAGTCCCCGCACTCCGACGGCCGCCTGGACCGTCTCGGCGAGGCGGGCGGCCAGCTCGTCGCTGTGGCACGCGTCCAGGAGGACCAACCGGACACCTGCGGGCAGCCTGCCGGTGTGGCCGAGCAGGTCGCCGACCGTCACCACCGGGTCGTCCGGGATGTCATCGGTGTCGGGCTGCGGCTTGCGGCGCTTGGGCGCCTTGGGATTCTTGGGCCGCTTGGGCATCAACACCAGCCCGGCGGGTCCGGTCCCGTTCGGGCCGGCCGGTGTGGCCGTCCCGATAAAGTGCAGGACGTGGTAGCCACCGGCGCGGACGGCCGCCTTGAACTCGTCGGCAGTCCGGTTGGGCCGGACCGTGACCTGAAGCCGCCCCCGGCTGCGGGCCGCGATCCGCCGTAGTTGACTGACCTCGTCCGCCGCACCCATTTCCCCATTCAGGTCGGCGGTGACCACGAGGGCGCGGATCGGCGGCGGGACGAGGGTGACCAGGTCGCGGGGCGGGCGGCCGGAGTCGCGGACCACGCGGGTGAGGACCGAGAGGGCCAGGAAGTCGGCACGACGGGCGTCGTACAGGAACTCCCACGGCAGCCAGGCGAGGTCCGGGCCATTGGCGTCCCGCGGCAGCACGATCCGCAGGCGGAGCCCCGTCTCGGCCTCGCGGGCGGCGTCCCGGCAGCGGTCGAACAGGACCTTCCGATCGAACGCGAAGACGGCGTCGAACAACTGCCGGCCGAGTTCGCGGAGCGGATCGGGCGGAAGTTCGGTGAGTCGACGAGCGACATACTGTTCGGTCTGCTTGCGGGCCGTGGCTTCGGCCGCCGCGACGGTGTCCGGGCCGAACGGCAGGGGCACCTCGCCGCCGGCCGAGTATTCGTCGGGGGTGGACAGGTCGACGTGCATCTTGTCGTTGGGCCGCGGCCGGGCCTCGAGCCGGAGCTCGTGGTGGCGGGACCGCGCGGCGTCGGACCAGGGGATCATGAGAGTGTCTCTCGCCGAAGGATTCAGCAGCCCTTTGGCTGTCCGCTGACTGCACACGAAGTCTCCCGCAGGCGTAAGCTCGGTGCCGCTCGGCTTGTGGCACGTGTCCGGCCCGTGGGCGCCTTTACCTCACCTCGATCTTCACCTGGTTCACCGACCAACCATTGCTCGGCTGGGACCCGGCCGAGAGCGATCGGGACGTCGGGCGGTCGGCGCCGGCGGCGGCCAGGAGGGCCGTCAGCGGGCCGGCCGACCGGGTGGCCGACCCACGCTCGCTCGCCCGCGGAATCGGTTGGTCCAGCGCCGGCAGAGTGAGTAACTCGAACGCCGGCGGCGGGTCGACCGTCGCGATTACCTTCAGCATGTCCGTCCCCTTCTCCTGGCCATTCGGCAGCCCGGCTTGCAGGGGCAGGCGGAATGGCACTCCGTTGGTGCCGACCGGGAACGACCGCTGGCCGGCCAGGTCGATGAACGACACCGACCAGTCGGATGACAGGTCCAGGATGGTCAGGTTCACCGGCTTGCCAAAGTTGTTGCTGACCGACAGGACCACCCACTCCTTCTCCTTGAGCTTCGGTACCGCGCTGGTCGGGTACGGTTTGAACCCATCGGTCGCCTGGCCGCGCTTGAAGTCAGGGGGCGTCTTCAACAACTCGACCACGACCTGTCCGAGGAGCGGGGACATCGGGTCGGGGTTCTCAAGCGTCTGGACGGCCTGGAACCGGGCGAGGTGGGTCAGCCGGTCGACCACTTGGCGGGCCGCGGCCGGGTCGGAGGTCAATAGCCGCGGGCGGATCTCGAGCGGGACGTCACTGGCGTCGCAGATCTTGTACTCGTTCCCCTTCTTATCCGTGGTCACGACGAAGTCGGCCGGGTCGCCAGGCTTGGGCACTGGCTCGACCCAGGTCTGGCCGGACAGGGCGGCGGCCACCCGGCGCAACGCTTCGTCGCCCTTGCCCGGTGGCTTGCCGTCCGGGCGCAACACGTCTACTTTGCGGACCAGCCGTACCGGCACTCCGGTGGGCACGGCCCGGTCGCCTTGCTTGACCCCGCGAGTCTGGAACGTCTCCGTCACCTCGGCGGTCGCCTCGCTTGGCGAGACCTCGGTGATCCGGATGGCGGCCACGCGCGCGCGGGAGTCGGACGGGTCGGCGCTCGGCGGGTAGACCGCGTAGTCGGTCTGCTCCTCGACCAGGGCGGCACTACCCGCCCCCAGGGTCACAGTCGACTCGGAAGCGGCAGTCACCGGGATGGCGGGCGTGGCGGCCGCGGCCACTCCGCCCAGGACGGCCCGGTCCGGGTCGCCAATGAGCATCGGGGTCTGATCCGGGAACTGGTCGTGGATGCGCTTGACGACCTGGTCGAATACGGTCCGGAAGGTCAGCCCGCCGGGGTCGGTCCCCACCAGCTTCAGGTACCAGTAGGTCAGGGCCCCCTGCCGCGGGCCGCCCTCGAACATGAACTCACGGGCCAACTCGAACGGCCGGCAGGCGGCCAGAACCACGCTCTTCGCGGCGGCCGCCTCGGCCGGGATGAACCCGCGCGTGGTTTCGGCCCCGCGCGACTCGGGCGGCTGGGCGACCGCAGCCAACTCGGCGATCGTGCCGACCAGGCTGTCGGTCGGTCGGGGCGTCCGGTCGACGAAGCTCACCCCGCGGATCCCGGTCGGGTCGATGTCCCGGCGGACCGCCCGCATGACCCCTCCGGAGTGGCAGCAGTCGAACACCGCGGTGACGACCAGCTTCTTATCCGCCATCTCCTTGAGCACCTTTGCGATCTCGACGTCCCGGACGTACCGGGCCGTCTTCGACCCGACGTCGATCGGGACCAGCGTCTCGTCGTTGGCGTCCTTCCCCTTGACCTTGGGGACGATGGTGGGGCACTGGCCGCCGTGCCCGGAGTAGTGGATGTAGACGTGGTCCCCGGCCTTCGCCTTGGCGGTCAGTGACCGGAACCCGGCGACGATGTTCTCGTACGTTGGCCGGCTGGCGGGCGGCTCGGTCGGCTTGCCGTCCGACCCGGCGGAGGACGTCAGGACGACCACGTTGCCGTCCGCCAGGCCGGCGCGCTTCTTGAGGAACTTCAGGACGTTCGTGGCGTCGCGGACGCACCCCTGGAGGCTCGGGTACGAGCCCTCGGGAGTACTATTCGGCAGGTACGCGTCGCAGCCGATGATAAGGGCGAACAGAGTCGCCCCGTTGGCGGCCGTCGCGGAGGCGGCCGTATCTGTCAGGGTGGCCCGGTGGGCTCTGGTTGGCCGCCGGGCCGGTTTCGACTTCGCGATGGCTTTCGCGCCCGGTTTCTTCGCCGGCTTCGCGGCCGGCTTCTTGAGCTTGGGCATGGGGTCCTCGATTGGTCGTGCGTCAGTGTCCGTTCAATGAGTCGGTGGCCCGGACTTAGAAGGCCGGGGGCGCAACGAAGACCATCGCAACACCGGCTGGCGGTCAATCGCCGTAGAACTCCTCCCAGGAGATTGTTCGGGCGGCCGCCCGCGTCGCGGCCCGGGCGGCCACTTGCGGGACCATCGGCATCTCCCCGGCCCGCTCGCCGATGATCCGCTGAGTGGCACGGTTGTCCCAGTCGTGCAGGAAGATGTCGGCGTAGTACCCAACCACGTCCGGGTTCCGAATGATCAGCCCCGCGTCGCGGTTGAACCGGACCCCGTCGGCCGAGTAGTTCTGGCTCGAAACCACACAGGCCGCGTTGTCGACGATGATCCCCTTGTTGTGGCACCCGCCCAGCATCCTGATGCACTTGTCGGGAATGCCAAACACTTTGAGCGCCTGGAGCATGGCTCGGGTGTCCCCCTCGTTCCGGAGGATGATGCGAACGTCCACGCCCGCCTCGACCCGGCCCCGGATCGCCTCGGCCAGCTCCTTCAGGCCGGGCTTCCCGTCCCCGTCCGGAAACACCTTCGGGATCTTGATGTACTGGTTCTGGAACCACAGCCGCTTCTTGGCCGACTGGATTAGCGGTACGACATTGGCCCCATAGTTGTCTGGGGTCAGGAGCGGCTGCACTTTGTGCTTGTCGGTCAACTTGAACGACTTGGCCGGGAACACCTTGACCGGCCGGAGGGCCGCCCGGGCCGCCTCGTCATCGGCCTGCTGCGGGACCACCAGCTCCGGCAGTTGCGGCGGCGTGGGAGCGCGGTCCGCCCCGACGCGCGTCGCCTCGGCCACGTCGAACTTGATGAACCCCTCGAACGTAGCGGCCAGGTCGGCGTGGTCACAGATTACGTGCCACTCCCGATTGCGCCCGGAGAACAGCTTTCGCAGTTCCGACTCGTCCAGCTCGGACGCGACCTCATCCGGCTGGTTGGAGTTCTGCCAATTCCCGCTCGAAAGCCAGAACGCCTTGCCGTCGCGGACGGCCACCTTGATGTGGTAGGCGTTCGGATACAGGATCCCGACCGCCGCCGTCGACGACACAAACCTCTTCTTCAGCCCGTTGCTGAACTTCTGAACGATCTGCTCCTCGGTGAGCTCCCCGGCGCGCTTCGGGTTCGACCTTCGGTCCAGGTTGAGGACGAACTCCCCTGAGGCATCTTTCATCGCACTCAGGATGGCACTAAAGATGTGCTTGGCCCCGAAGTCGTACATCGCCACTGTGAGGGTCTTTTTGGTCCCGTCCACGAACTTTTCGAGCGTCGGCCAGCCGGCGTCCGGGCTGGCATGGCACAGAAGGGTCATCGGACCGGCGACGGCAGTCAGCTTCAGATCCTTCGGCGGCTGGTACTGGTGATTGTTGGCCGCCCGGGTGCCACGGGCGTCGGCCGCAACGATCGGCGTCTCGCCCGGTGCGAGCAGGTCTTCCGGCTGGTCCCGGTCGGCGAGCTGCTGCGGGAGCCCGCCGCGGGTTCCTCCGGCCGAGTGCCGGAGCTGCTGCGCCGGGGTGGCTGCGGCCACGTCGACCGGGACGCCGTCCAGCGTCTTGGGCAGGGGCTTGCTGCCGATGGACTCGGGGTTTTCGACCTTCTGCAGGACGGTGATGACCACGGCCAAGGTGTCCGTGATCCACCCGTTGGTAAACTTGTAGCCGGCCTGAACGTCGATCACGTTCGGGTCCTTCATCAGGTCGGCGCGGTGGTGGGCGGCCACCTGGCGGACGGTGTTGAGCGCGGTGTTCGCGACCGCCTCGTGCGCTGTCGGCGGCTTCTTCGACTTGCGGGGCATTGGCTCTCGGGGGTCAGGGTGATGCGAGTTCGGGTTTTACGAGTCGTCGGGGCAGTGCGCGGCCGGCCCTGGGTGGGCCAATTTCTCGCCGCGAAATAGCGAGCAAACATCCGTACGGCCGGTTGCTGGAAGCCGACTGCACAACCGCCGATGACGAACCCGGTCAATTCGCTCCGCCAATAGAAGCGCTGAGGACGGCTCCCACCGGACGAGTCAGTTCAGGATTGACGCAGAATCTCGGGTGCTACTCCCGGTCTCTCACCGACCTCTCTTGTGGTCATCGAAAAAACGGTTCCAATGGGCGCACCCCGGGCGACCTGGGTATGACGCCGATCACATAAGGTAGAAAGCGAGAGGCGAGGGCGGTTGTGGACACGGTTTTTGGAAATTCGATCAGGATTTCAGGTGGCACGGTTTGATCGTTAATCGGCGAATGCGCCGAGCAAGCTCCGATGCCACATCAGATTCCCGGTCGGCGCCGGCGTTGATCGTCCCGACTGCATTGAATCCGAT
>Ga0075418_10010266_pt1 | contig 10485 bp, 8 predicted proteins | sample SoiMetdeltSBSDD2_FD_81776 | JGI IMG/M metagenome (GOLD analysis project Ga0075418, IMG submission 81776) | Bulk soil microbial communities from a Populus tree surrounding site in Tennessee, USA - Soil MetaG P. deltoides SBSDD2 | ecosystem: Environmental > Terrestrial > Soil > Tree plantation...
GCGCAGCACGCCGAACACCGAAGAGGTGGCGGCCGAGAGTGCCCGCGCGACCGACCCGGTGCGCAGCGTGTGCGCAAAGAACAGCGCCGCGATCGCATCGCCTGCGCCATTGACCGTGAGTTGAAGCTTCGGGGTGCGCACGCGGAAACGACCGCGGCCGTCCGAGGCGACGAGGTCGATCGCGTCTGCCGGCGTCTCGTCGGTATGCACTGATGTGACCAGCACGATGCGTGGCCCGCGCGCGTGAACGGCATCGACGGCAGCCAGCGCCTGATGCATCGTCGTACTGGAGCGGCCCGACAGGTAATCGAGCTCGAAGTGGTTGGGGGTCACGATATCGGCCGCCGGTACCGCATGCTCGCGCATGAATTCCCCAACGCCCTCGCGCACGAACACGCCCCGGCCGACGTCGCCGATCACCGGATCGCAGCAATAGCGCGCCGCAGGGTTCGTCGCCCTGACGCGCGCGACCGCGTCGAGCATTGCACGACCGATTCCGGCGTCGCCCATGTAGCCGGTGATGACGCCGTCACATGCGCCGAGCACCCCTAGTTCGGCGATCCCCTGCACCGCGTCGCCGATCGCCTCGCCGTCGAACACGCGCCCGCGCCATCGTCCATAGCCGGTGTGATTGGAGAATTGCACCGTGTGCACCGGCCACACCTCGACCCCGATGCGCTGCAGCGCGAAGACCGCCGCCGCGTTGCCGACATGGCCATAGGCAACGTGCGACTGGATGGAGAGGAGATTCATGCTCCTGATGCAGCGATAGGCAAAGCGCGCACAAGGGGCGCTTGCGCACGTTGCCGCGACGGCCTACGTGCGCAAAGGCACGCGTCCCGCGCGCCTTTGCGCACCCGACGCAACGAGATTCACATCCCGGCCGACGCCTTCTGCACGAAGCGGCCGTCGAACGTCTTGGCGAGATCGACCTTGGCGCCTTTGAGCTCCTCATCGAACTGCACCAGCATCTCGTAGGCGTTCTTCATGCCGGCGGGCGAGACGATACCGTCCTTCGAGTACATCGGCCGCGACGCCTGCAGCGCCCGCATGTAGAGCGCCTTGTCGCCGAGCAGATATTCGGGCGGCACCGTCTCAGCGACCTGTTCCGGCGTCGCTTTCTCCAGCCACTTCAGCGCCTTGTGGAAGGCGTTGACGACCCGCTGCACGGTGTTCGGATTCTTCTCGATGAAGTCGGTCTTCATGTAGACGACGGCGGCGGGATTGTTGCCGCCGAACAGCTTCATGTTCCCTTCCTCGGTGCGGCTGTCGGCCAGGATGACGATGTCGCCGTCTTGCTCGAGCTTGGAGATCACCGGATCGAGATTGACCAGCGCGTCGAGCTCGCCCTTCTTCATTGCGGCCACCGCGCCGGCGCCGCCACCGACTCCGATGATCGACACATCGGTCGGCTTCAACCCCTCCTTCGCGATCAGCGCGTTGACGAAGAAGTTGGTGGAAGAGCCGGGGGCGGTGACCCCGACCTTCATACCCTTGAGATCCTTGAACGACTTCACCTGTGCGGCCTTGTCCTTCTTGACCGCGAGCACCATGCCCGGGAAGCGGCCGAGCTCGATCACGGCTTGGATCGGTTGCCCCTTCACCTGCATCCGGATGGTGTGCTCGTAGGCGCCGGTGACGAGGTCGGCGGAGCCGCCGATCAGCGACTGCAGCGATTTGGCGCCGCCCCCGAAGTCGGTGATGGTGACATCAAGGCCCTGCTCCTTGAAATAGCCGAGCCGCTCGGCGAGCGTCAGCGGCAGATAGTACAGCAGCCCCTTGCCGCCGACGCCGAGCGTCAGCGTTGGCTTCTCGGGCGCCTGCGCGTGGGCGGGCCCGGTCAGCACCGCCGCAACCACGAATGCGAACGCCGCGGACAGGAAGGGTAGTCTCAACTGCATCATCAAGCTCCGCAGGTTTTGGATCATAAGGTGGGGAAGGCTCTACCACGCCAGGGGCCTGCCCGCCACCATGGTCGCCGAAGCGCGCGCCCCACGCCTAAGCCGTTGTGCTGGCAGCAACCGGGCGCCACACCAACAGGCGCTTCTCGATCACGGTCACCAGCGAGTCGATGGCGATGACGAACGCCGCTAGCACCAGCATGCCGGCGAATACGCCGGCGACGTCGAATACCCCTTCGGCCTGCTGGATGAGGTAGCCGAGGCCGGCGGCCGAGCCGAGGTATTCGCCGACCACCGCGCCCACCACCGCGAAACCGACCGAGGTGTGCAGCGAGGAGAACATCCACGACAGCGCCGACGGCCAGTAGACGTGGCGCATCAGCTGGCGTTCGTTCATCCCCAGCATGCGAGCGTTGGAGAGCACGGTCAGGCTCACCTCCTTGATGCCCTGGTAGACGTTGAAGAACACGATGAAGAACACCAGCGTCACGCCGAGCGCGACCTTGGACCAGATGCCGAGCCCGAGCCACAGCGCGAAGATCGGCGCCAGCACCACGCGCGGCAGCGCGTTGGTCATCTTCACGTACGGATCGAAGACGGCCGCGATCAGCGGCTTGCGCGCGAACCAGAACCCGACCAGTACGCCGGCAACCGAGCCGATGACGAACGCGAGCATCGCTTCGACGAGCGTGATCCACAGATGCCGCCAGATCGAGCCCTCGACGAACCATTTGATCACGCGCGCGATCACGTCGTAGGGCGTGGAGAAGAAGAACGGCGGCAAGACGATCACGCCGAAGATCGGAACAGTGGTAAATACGTGCCACAGCGCAATCGCCGCCACCGCGACCATCAGCTGCAAGGCGAGGAGCTTGCCGCGCGACATGATCACCCGCGCTTCTCGCAACCTGCGCAAAAGCGCGCAAGAGCGCGCCGTGCGCAGGTAGGGCCAAGGGGCAGAACGTGCCCGCGCGGCGCTTCACCGCGCTTTGCGCATCCTACGACAGAAATGAACATCACCCACCCCCCGTCAGCGCATAGCCTTTGAGCACCTCGTCCTTGAGCATCTGCCAGATTTCGCGATGCAACTCGTGGAAAGCGCGCTCGAGCTTCACTTCGGCGATGTCACGCGGGCGCTCGAGCGGCACACGCCAGTCGCCGATGATGCGCGCGGCCGGCCCCGCCGACATGATCACGACCCGGTCGGAAAGCGCGATCGCTTCCTCCAGGTCATGCGTCACGAACAGCACCGCCTTGCGGTCGGCGCTCCACAGGTCGAGCAGCAGGTTGCCCATGATCTGCCGCGTCTGCGCGTCGAGCGGGCCGAACGGCTCATCCATCAGCAGGATCTTCGGATCGCGGATCAAAACCTGCGCCAGCCCGACCCGTTTGCGCTGCCCACCCGAGAGCATGTGCGGATAGCGCTCGCCGAATCCCGCGAGGCCGACGCGGGTGAGCCAAGCCTCGGCGCGCGCGTGCGCCTCGCCGCGCGCGACACCGGCCACCTCGAGACCGATGGCGACATTGTCGCACGCGGTTTTCCACGGGAACAGCGCCTCGGCCTGGAACAGGTAGCCGGCCGCCTTGTTGAGCCCGGTGAGCGGCGCGTCGAAGATCGCGACCGTCCCGGACGACGGCGCCAAGAGTCCCGCCGCAACGTTGAGCAAGGTCGACTTGCCGCAACCGGTCGGCCCCACGATCGCGACGAACTCGCCGTCGGCGACGCGGAGCGTAGCCCGCGCGACCGCCGTATAGGTGATGGCATCGGCAAGACGGAAAGCGACGTCGACGCCGGTAAGTGCGACCGCCGTCCTCGCGTCGGCGCGAGCTTTGGATTCCGCAAGGGCGGCGTCGCCGGCGGCCATCAAGCCCCTTTCCTGCCGGCAGGTTCGGCCCCGCCGATTGGTTTGCAAAAATAACGGCCCGCGGCGCCGATGCAAAGCCGCACCCGTTTCCTCTCCCCGCAGAAGACGGGCTAAGGAAGCGCAAGCGCAAACCCGCGTCAAAGTCCTTTGATCAGGCCGGCGTCGATCAGCAGTCGGTTGAAGCGGCGCGCCTCGGCGCCGCTGGCGCAGCGGTAGAACAACCCCCGGCAGCGCTCCAGGATCGCCTTCTGCTCGGCAAACGAGGGGTCGAGCGGCACGCCGGCCGCTTCGAGAACGACGAGCGGCAGGTACGGCGCATCGAGCACATCGCGTGCCGAGGCGGTCTCCACGGGATGGAAATTGACCGCGTCGATCACGTAGTAGGTGGTGAGGAAGCGAGGATTTTGCTGCGCGATCTGCCGCGCAATGAATGAATCATCGAGCGCCGGATCGAGCAGCGGCCGCGCGAAGCTCGGCTGGTGATCGCCGAAGCGCACGATCAGGAACGACTCGCCCGGATATTGGCGCGCGAGATCGGCCTTGAACGCCGCGTAGTCGCGTGCGCTCATCGTCTGCCGGCGCAGGTACTCGTCGGTCTCGAACCCGTTGCCGAGATCGCGCCATCCCGGCGTGAGCTCCGGCCGGTATCGGACGTCCCAAGGAAAATGATTGGCGAGCGTATAGACGAACAGGAACAGCGGCCGCTCGCCGCGCTCGCGCTCGATCGTTCGCAGTGCCGCATCGTAGTAGAAGCCGTCAGGCTCGACGGTATGGATGCCGAGATCCCGGGCGTCGAGGAATTTTTCGATTCCCGCGCTCGCCTGAAACTGCCGGGCGTTGAGGAACGCGCCATGGAACGGGTAGTGGCTGATGGTCTTGTACCCGCAACGTGCAAGCGCACGCGGCAAGCCGCGCTCGACACGGCCGGCGGCGATGCGGGTCACGAAATCGGCAAAGCGGCCATATGAGCGCACCGAAAGCCCGGTCAGCACGTTGTATTCGGTGAACCAACTGGGCCCGCTTACGCCCTCAACCACCAACGACCGCGCCCTGCCGTCGAAAGAGGCGAAGTGTGCCCGATAGTCGGCCGGCAACTTGAGGCTCTGCACCATGCTGATGTCGAAGCTCGACTCGTCGAACACCATGACGATGTGGGGCGGCTTGCCCGCGGGGCGGCAACCATCGAGTGGCGCGCGGCCGAGCGTTTCGGCGAGGTTTGCGCCGGCCTCGAACAGGCCGCGAGTCAAATATTCCTCGACCGCCGCGACGCCCGAGCGCGCGAATTTCGAGACGTATTGGCCGCGATAGAACTCGTCGTAGGGATCGCTCGGCGACGACCACGATAGGCCGGCAAGACCGACGAGGCAGACCAAGCTGCCGGCAACGGCACTAGCGGTACGCACCCGCAACGGATCAGCCCACCAGAGCAGCCCCAGCACCGGTATCGCTAGTGCGATCGCGATGGCGATGGCGATGCCGAGGCCGGGATAGATCGTGAGCAGGAACGCAAACGTGTCGGTGTCGATGATCATCAGGTCGACGAAGTTGACCGTCATGAACAGGATACTGTGCTTGAACCGCGACAGCAGAATGAGGACGACGATCATGGCCAGTGACAGCGCTGCCGCCGCGGCGGGGCGGCGCAGCAGCGCCAGCCAGAGAAAGTTCAGGAGGCCCCAAGTGAGCAGGAACGCCAGGCAGGAAACGACATTGGCTTCGGTTGCGGCCATGAGCGCCAGGGCGGCAGCATGCAGGGCAAGCAGGGCGCCGATCGGCCACCTGCCATAGCGGCCGGCGGCCCCGACGAACGGCAGGCGGTTGGCAAGATACGCGACCGCGGGCGGCATGACGCAGCAATGAGCCGCACCCGGAGAGGACCATTCCTCGCCAAACAGCGAGCGCGAGCGCTGTCATGAAACTGTAACCGGAGCGTCATGACAAGGGCGCCCTACGTCCCCCCGCTTGCCAGGGATGGGCGGCGGGTAGCGCAAAGGCGCGGGTAGAACGCGCATGCCGCGCCCGGGTCGGTCCCTGCGGTACGCGTGCGGACGCGCGCGCTGTCTTGCTACCCTGCCTTCGGCGTGGTCAGGCGAGCCGCCAGCGCCGTATCGAAGAACGTGGTGAGCGAAGCAATCTTTCCGTCCTTGACCTCGATGAGGTCGAGGATGTCGGCAGCGGCAACCTGACCGGTGGGGTTCGCCCGGAACTTCCCCTGCCAGTGCACCGCGGCGCGCGGCGGATCGATGACCCGGCAATGCGGCGTAAACTCGAGCAGCGTGAAGGTTTCAAACAACGCGGCGAGCGCCGACCGGCACTGATCGGTGCCGCGCGCCGGCGCGGGAGCGCCGTTCGAGACGAACGAACCGTCCGAACGGAAACATTCGAGGGTGGCGGCAACGTCCTGGCGCTGTCGCGCCGCGTAAGCACGGTCCAGCACCTGCTCGATCTCCTGGCGGCTGGTCATGGTGGACCTCCCTAAGGTTGAGCGCCCATCTTGCCGGAGATCGGAGCAAGAAAAAAGGCCGGCTCAGGGCGCGCGCCAAAACGCCATGGCGGCAAGGGCCGCCCTAGCCAGAGGGGTCCTGGATCAGCGCTGCCGCACTTGCATAGTGACGAGTGCGCGAAACCGCCTAATTCCGGCTCTTGTCCACCAGCGCGCGTTGCTTGATCCAGGGCATCATCGCGCGCGGCCTTTCACCGATATCCTCGATCGGATGTGCGGCCATCTTGGCGCGCATCGCCTTGAACGAAGTCTGGTTGACCCGGTTCTCCAGCATCCAGTCCTTGGCGAACTTGCCGGACTGGATGTCGGCGAGGATGCGCTTCATCTCGGCCTTGGTCTCGGCCGTGACCACGCGCGGGCCGGAGACGTACTCGCCGTACTCGGCGGTGTTGGAGACCGAATAGTTCATGGTGGCGATGCCGCCCTCGTAAATCAGGTCGACGATCAGCTTCACCTCGTGCACGCACTCGAAATACGCCATCTCGGGGGCGTAGCCGGCCTCCACCAGCGTCTCGTAGCCGGCTTTCATCAGCTCGACCAAGCCACCGCACAACACTGTCTGCTCGCCGAACAGGTCGGTCTCGCACTCCTCGCGGAAGCTCGTCTCGATGATGCCGGCGCGGCCGCCGCCGATGCCGGCGCCGTAGGAGAGGCCGAGGTCGTGGGCATTGCCGGAGGCATCGCGATGGATCGCCAGCAGGCACGGCACGCCCCCGCCGCGCTGGTACTCAGAGCGCACGGTGTGGCCCGGCCCCTTGGGCGCGATCATCAGCACGTCGAGATCCGCGCGCGGCTCGATCAGGTTGAAGTGGACGTTGAGCCCGTGCGCGAACATCAGTGCCGCGCCCTGCTTCATGTTGCCGGCAAGGTGGTCGCGATAGATCTCCGCCTGCAGCTCGTCCGGGGTGAGCATCATCATCACGTCCGCCCATTTGGCGGCCTCGGCGACCTCCATCACCTGCAGCTTCTCGGCCTGCGCCTTCTGCACGCCGGCCGAGGTCTTGCGCAGCGCGACCGCCACCTCCTTGACGCCGGAATCGCGCAGGTTGAGCGCATGGGCGTGGCCCTGGCTGCCATAGCCGATGATGGCGACCTTCTTGCCCTTGATCAGGTTCAGGTCGGCGTCGCGGTCGTAGTAAACGCGCATTCAGATCTTCTCCTCGGTTTGGGCGCTTGGCGTGGAACGAGACGATTGGAAACCGTGATCTCCAACAATGCGGCAATCAGTCCATGAGCCGTATCAAGCGTTTCGCTCCCGGCGCGGCCCCGCCCGCCGCACGAAGCGAGCTTGGTGGTCGATGGATCGAATTTGATCCACAAGTACGGCACCACTGTATATCCTGCACTCCTCGTGCATCCAGTCACATCCCATCAGGGCCACGCGCGATCGCCACGATGCCGGTGCGCGAGACCTCAACCAGGCCGAGCGGGATCATCAGGGCAATGAAGCTCTCGATCTTGTCGGTCGCGCCGGTGATCTCGAATACGAAGCTCTCCGGTCCGGCGTCGATGACGTGCGCGCGGAACGCATCCGCCAGCCGCAGCGCCTCGACGCGGTGCTCTCCGCGGCCGCGTACTTTCACCATGGCGAGCTCGCGCTCGATTGCCGGGCCGGCGATGGTCATGTCGACGACCCGATGCACCGGGACCAGACGCTCGAGCTGGCTCTTGATCTGCTCGATTACCATCGGGGTGCCGGTGGTCACGATGGTGATGCGCGACAGGTGCTTCTGGTGCTCGGTCTCCGAGACGGTGAGCGACTCGATGTTGTAGCCGCGGCCGGAGAACAGGCCGATGACGCGCGCCAGCACGCCGGGCTCGTTATCGACCAGCACGGCGAGCGTGTGACGCTCGGGCTTTTGCGCGACCGTCGCCGCCGGATAATGCGTCGTGCTCATCGGCTGCTTTCCACGTGCGTGCGCTTCGCGCGTTACACCAGGATCTTGCCCTTCTCGTCGATCGCGGTCGCGACGTCCTCCGGAACATCGCCCATCAGCATCTCGTTGTGCGCTTTGCCGGACGGGATCATCGGGAAGCAGTTCTCGTTCGGATCGACAACGCAATCGAAGATCACCGGCTTGTCGACGTCGATCATCTCGCGGATGGCGTCGTCGAGGTCGGCCGGCTTGTCGCAGCGGATGCCGACGCCGTGATAGGCCTCGGCGAGCTTGACGAAATCCGGCAGTGCGGCCGAGTAGCTTTCCGAATAGCGGCCGCCATGTAGCAGCTCCTGCCACTGCCGCACCATGCCCATGTACTGGTTGTTGATGATGAAGATCTTGATCGGCAGCCGGTATTGAGCCGCCGTCGACATCTCCTGCATCGTCATCAGCACCGAGGCCTCGCCGGCGATGTCGATCACCAGCGAATGCGGGTGCGCTAGCTGCACGCCGACCGAGGCCGGCAGGCCGTAGCCCATGGTGCCGAGGCCACCGGAGGTCATCCAGCGGTTCGGCTCTTCGAACTTGAAGAACTGCGCCGCCCACATCTGGTGCTGGCCGACCTCGGTGGTGATGTAGACGTCGCGGTCGCGGGTGAGCTCATAGAGCCGCTCGATCGCGTATTGCGGCTTGATCACCTCATGCGACCGGCGGTAGGCAAGCGAGTTGCGCGCGCGCCACTTGTCGATCTGCTTCCACCAATCCGCGATCACTTTCTTGTCGGGCTTCACTTCCGAAGCCTTCCAGGCCGCGATCAGGTCGGCAAGCACGTGGGCGCAGTCGCCGATCACGCCGATGTCGACCTTGACGTTCTTGTTGATCGACGACGGGTCGATGTCGACGTGGATCTTCTTCGAGCCGGGCGAGAACGCGTCGAGGCGGCCGGTGATGCGATCGTCGAAGCGCGCACCGATGTTGATCATCACGTCGCAATCGTGCATCGCCCAATTGGCCTCGTAGGTGCCGTGCATGCCCAGCATGCCGATCCATTGCCGATCGGACGCCGGATAGGCACCGAGCCCCATCAGGGTCGAGGTGATCGGGAAGCCGGTGAGCGCGACCAGCTCGCGCAACAGGCGGCTCGCCTCCGGGCCGGAGTTGATCACCCCGCCGCCGGTATAGAACAGCGGGCGTCTGGCCTTCGCCATCAGCTCGCCCGCCGCTTTGATCCGGTCGGGGTCGCCCTTGAGCTTCGGCCGGTAGCCACGATGCGCGAAATCGGTCGGGCGCGAATACGTGCCTTTTGCGAACTGGATGTCCTTCGGGATGTCGACCACAACGGGGCCGGGCCGGCCGCTGGCCGCGATATGGAACGCCTCGTGCAGCGCGCGCGGCAGGTCGGCAATGCTCTTGACCAGGTAGTTGTGCTTGGTGCACGGCCGCGTAATTCCGACCGTGTCGCATTCCTGGAAGGCATCGTTGCCGATCAAGTGGGTCGGCACCTGGCCGGTGATGCACACGATCGGGATCGAATCCATCAACGCGTCGGTCAAGCCCGTGACCGCGTTGGTTGCGCCCGGGCCTGAGGTCACCAGGACGCAGCCGACCTTTCCGGTCGAGCGCGCATAGCCTTCGGCGGCGTGCACAGCGCCCTGCTCGTGACGCACCAGGATGTGCTTGAGCCGTTGCTGCGAGAACAGGGTGTCGTAGATCGGCAGCACCGCACCGCCCGGATAGCCGAAAATGTACTCCACGCCCTGATCACCCAGCGCTTCGACCACCATTTCGGCGCCTGTCATCTCCCGGGTCATGGGTCCGCTCCTCAAGCTTTGTCGTCCGGCCAATAAAAAAGGCCCGCTCGGGCCTGGGTCACGCGCCACCTGGACCGCCGGCCTCACGGCCGGTGGGGGGGTGGCGCGCAGCTTACGATAAGCACGGTTTGCATGGCGCCGGGACCATAGTCGCCGCGCCCGGCGGCGGTCAAGCGCAAAGGCAAGGGCATTCGCGGCGCGCCAGCGCGGCCCCCCGATCCGGCGGCGGCATCCGATGAGACGGCGAGCCTGTGGCCCCGGGCAGCCCCCGGGGCGCGCCTGTTCACCGGCCGGCCGACAACGCCTTCTCAATCGCAAGTCTGGCCGCGGCCGGATCGACCCACGTCCAGTCCGGCAACTGATTGCGAAACCACGTGAACTGCCGCTTGGCGTAGCGGCGGGTGTCGGCCTTGGCCTGCGCGGCGGCCTCCTCCAGGCCGACCTCGCCGCGCAGATGGCCGATCAGCCAGGGCACGCCGTGGGCCTTCATTGCCGGCATGAGCGGATCGAGATTGCGGGCGGCGA
>Ga0075418_10010268_pt1 | contig 10484 bp, 7 predicted proteins | sample SoiMetdeltSBSDD2_FD_81776 | JGI IMG/M metagenome (GOLD analysis project Ga0075418, IMG submission 81776) | Bulk soil microbial communities from a Populus tree surrounding site in Tennessee, USA - Soil MetaG P. deltoides SBSDD2 | ecosystem: Environmental > Terrestrial > Soil > Tree plantation...
GCATGATCTGGCCGTCGCAGTCACGCCACCATCGCGCCTCGAACAGCGAGATCTCATCGTCCGAGTACTTTTGCGCCGGCACGCGGGCTCCCACGAGCAACGCTCGGCGCTCGACGAGTGAGTGCACGACCTGCTCCCAGTCATAAAGGAGTCGATGCGCCCGACTGAGTCGCAGGAGCCGGTCTGCGTGTTGCTCCGGTGTCCGACAATAGCGCTCCGCGCGCACACACAGATCAGCAGCCTCCTTCGGAAGGCCCAAATACAAGAGTTGGTCGGCAATCAGGCTCGTCAACTCCAACGCCCGAGCCGGCTCCTCGGCCGCATCCCAATGGCGCGCACAATCCCACGCCAAGGACGCCGATGGTGTAGCTCGCAACTCCTCATCGAGCAGTGCGGCGCACCGACGATGCAGGTAGCCGCCTAACGTCGCGTTGATGCTCCGCAACACCGCGTCGCTGACGAGGTCATGATGACACGCGACGCGTCCATCGCGAAATGCAACCAGTCCTGCCGCCTCCAGTTCGGACAGCGCCTGTGCCATCTCATGCGGAGCCAGTCCGAGGGTTGCCTCGATACGCCCAAGTGTCGAATGGTCGCCAAGAACGGCACAGGTTTGCAGGATCAGACGAGCGGTCGCCGATAATCCGTCAATTTTCCGGTCGAGCGCAACATGGAGTGATGCCGGCAGCGAATCGCCCGCGCCCGAGCGTCGACAATGCGCGGCCAGCTCGACGAGGAAAAACGGGTTCCCGTTGGCCAGATCAACCGCCCAGTCGATCAGCTGCGACCGACTCGCGAGGTCCTCCGGATGGAGGTACCGAGTAACGACTGCGCGCGCCTCCGGCGGACGGAGACGCGGCACACGAATCAATTGAACGTCCGAGCGACCGTCGAGCACGGTGCTCGAAGCTCCAAACGGCCGCGTTGCAATCAGTAGCGCAAATCCATGCCTGACGCCTCGCGTGGCATCCACCAGTACTTCCAATGTGGGTCGGTCGAGCGCATGCGCGTCATCGACCGCAACGAGAACCTCGCCCTCCGCCACGACCGCTTCAATCAGATCGAGAACGGCTCGTCTCAGCATCGCGAATCGGAACGTCGAGTCCGTTCGGTCTTCAGGGACAGAGATATCGCTCTGTAGGCCTCGGACGAGGCCTACCAAGCGCGCATACGACGGCGGCGAACACCCAACCGCCCCAGGAAGCGCAAGTAGATGCGGAAGCAGATCGAACAGCCCCGCCAGCGGCCGCTCCCCGCCCGCCGCGCTCGGGCGATACTCCACACACCGAATCCCCTTCAACGTGGCAATCCGCACCGCCTCGTTCAGCAACCGCGTCTTTCCGATCCCCGGCTCCCCCGACAACGCCAGGATGCGCGGTCCCTCCGTCCCGCTCGCGATCCACGACGTAAGCTCGCCAAGGATCGCCGAGCGACCCGTGAGCGGTGCCTCCCAAAACACGCTGGAACCGCGTCGCTGCGAAAGCTCGAGAATCCTCCGCCGCAGCGCGACCGTGGCCCGCACCGCCTCCGCGTCGGTCCGACGCTCGATCCGATACTGATCGAGCAGCCCCAGCGCCTCGCCACGGCTGCCGGCCACCGCCAGCGATTCCGCCAGCGCGAACGTCGCCTCGCCACTCAGCGGGTCCAGATGAAGGCAGGCCCGCGCCAGGGCAATCACGTCCGCATGATCCCCGACCGTCCGCGCCTCCGCAATCGCCGTGAGCAGGCAGCCGCGCAGCGTGCCACACACCCGCTCCCGCTCCGCCTCGACCCACCGCGCGAACCGCGGCGAGAAGGTCGGCGCGTAATGCGGGAGATAGTCCAGCCGCGTGGCCTCGTACGCCGACCTAACGACAGCCTGCCGATTCCTCGAGTACGTCGCATAATCGCACTCGACATCCCCTTCCCGCACCGCGACGACCGAGTCCGGGGTGTCGAGCGGCGCGCCAAGCTTCTTCAGCTGATACAGCGCCTGACGCAGGCGGTGCCGCGCGCTGCTCGGCGTACTCTCGGGCCACAGGAGATCCAGCAGGTCCGATCGGGCAATCGACTGCCCGGCGCTGCTGCTCAGAACCAGCAACAGCGCGAACAGCACGTCCGACTCGGGCGTGACGGGATGACCGTTCACCTCGATCAAGCATTGCCCTAACGTCCGCAGACGGATCACCCCATCGCCACCCCCGGTTGGGACCGTGAAGGTCGCCTTGGAAGTAAGGAATGGCAACGCGTCAGTCAGGCGTCATTTTGCTCGGAAGCAGGGTCCTGATGGCCAGCCGTCACCCGGGTTACGTGACCGGCGGCCCATAGCCGACCCCATCGGGCGATGCCCCGACCCCGATCTTCCTCACCAGCTTCTTCTCCACCAGGTCGATCACGCCGACCGCCGGGTCGTTCGCGAGTGTCACGAACGCCGTTTTTCCGTCGGGAGCAATCGTCACGCCGCGCGGCGAGCCTAACGCGTCGAGCTTCCACACCACCTTCCGCGTGGCCACGTCCGCGACATGAATCGCGTTTCCCTGCGGGTCGCAGATGATCGCGGTCTTCCCGTCCGCCGAGATCGCGAGCCGATAGGGCAGAGAGAACCCGGTCAGCATGGCCACGATCGCGCCGGCCTTCGTGTCGATCACGCTCACCGTTCCGTTCGTGTTGCTGCCGGCCCACACCGTGCTGCCGTCGGGCGCGACCGCAATTCCTTCCGTCCGAGGCCCCGTGGGGATTACCCGGACGAACGCTCGCCGGGTGAGGTCCATCTCCGAAACCGCGCCCGTCCCGACATCCGACGTCCACGCGCGTGCGCCATCCCGCGTTAGGGCGACCATGTGCGAGCCCTGCGCGTTCGTCGGGATCGCGGCCTCCACCGTGCCGCTTTCGATGTTCACGAGAACGATGTTCTGCGTCGCCTCCGACGTGACCACGACGCGCGACTCGTCGCCGGGCAGGAACATGGCGCCGTGCGGTCGCGTGTACTGGCCGAGCGAGATTTTGCGCGTGAGCACGCCGGCCCGGATGTCGATGATCGCAAGCTCGTTACCCGGTGTCTGCGTACCGTAGATCGTCACGACGCCAACGCGTCCACTCGGCGCGATCACCGCTTCATGCGGCCCGGTTCCAACGTCGATGAACCGCATGCTGTCGGTGGCGAGATCGATGAGCGACGCGTTCGCCGACTGCTGATTCGCCACGAGGACGTGACCGCGCCGCGCAGCCTGGGCGCGCAACGGAGCGCTCGCCATGACGAGCGCGATCATCGACACGAGTGCGCGACGTGCGAGGGTACGAGAAGCGGTCATGACGTCCTATGGGTCGGTCAGTGAGCCTGCAAGCCAGTGCAGCGTGTTGAGCACGAACTGTGGATTTCCGGCCGCGTACGGCGCGTTCATTCCCATCGGCAACCGCTGAGGTCCGGTGACCTGGGCCGAAAACATCGCGGCCTCGCCGAAGACACCCACGCGTCCGCTGCCAAATCGGAGCACGGCGCCCTGGAGCATGCCATCGCCTCGAAGCTCGGGCGTCGAGTCGGAAAATTGCCAGGCCACGACAGGCATGCGCACACGCGTGCCGGCCGGCAATCGCATGAGCGCCACGGCGTGCGCCACCGATTCCCCGAGTCGGAAGGCCGACCCCGTAAACGACACGACGGAGTCGACACGCTCGGGTTCCGATCGCCCATCGGTGATGGTGTGCCTGACGAGCCCATCGCCACGTCGAAAGACGATCTCGCCCGGGCGCTTTCCGGTGGTTGCCGATGGCATCGCAAAACCGTTCGCGAAGAAGACGCCGAGGGCGCTCGCGAGGCTGTCGGCCGCGCCGGCGAAGGGCATATGATCGGCGATGAGCAGCAGGGACCCGCCGCGTCGGACCCAGGACGCCACTGACGCGATCTCCGACGCATCGAAGGCGGAGTGGGATGGCAGACGCCAGTCGTCGCGGTTCTGCGCTGACACCGCGTTCGCGATCACGAGCACGCGTGCTGCAGCAAGCGACGCAGAGTCGAATCGTGCGGCATTCGGTCGCACCACGAACCCGTCGGCCTCGAGCAGCTTCCGGAACGGACCATAGCGGCCGCTCGCGGTGTGAAAGTTGTTGTGCGCCTCGTCGATGAGGACCGTCGGGCCCTTGCCGCGCGGATACGTCGGGGCGCTACGGAGCCGCGGCATGAACGCGGTATCGACCACCTGCTGTGCCGCTAGCGTGGTTGCGGCGAATATCACCGCCAGCGAAGCGCCGACGAGTGTGGTGACGATCGTGCTCATATCGTGCCCGCAAGGTACCGCCGCCTCTCGTGTTCCGGAAAGTGCTCGATCGCGTATCGCAACGCCGTCCTCGGCATCGCGCTGTGGTGCTCCCGCAGAAACGCCTCCTCCAGGGCTCGATCGCGCTTGCCGATCTCGCGCAGCATCCAGCCGACCGCCTTGTGAATGAGATCGTGCCGGTCGTTCAGCAGCAGCGTCGCGATGCGGAGCGCCGGAGCAAACCGACCCTGCTTGATCCAGTGGAACGTTGCGAGCATCGCAATCCGCCGTTCCCAGAGATCCGGCGATCGCGCGAGTCGCTCGAGGACATCCAGCTTATCGGGATCCACGTGCGGTCCGACAATGTGCTCGGCCGACGCATCGACCAGATCCCAGTTGTTGATGTGCCGAGTGTGCGCGAGGTACGCGTCGTAGACGGCTTGCTTGTCGGCACCCTGAGCACGCTGGTACATCCCGACCAGGAGGAGGAGCCCGAGCAGTCGCTCTTCGTGCCACCTGGACTGCAGCAGTGCGAGAGCGTCGTTCGTCGGCAATGTACGGTAGTCGCGCGCGAGCCGGCGAAGCACCGGCACTCGAACGCCGAGAAACCTGTCGCCCTCGCCATACTGGCCGGGTCCCGTCTTGAAGAAGCGCTGCAGGTGGATCGCGTCGTCGGCGTCGGCTTCCGCGCGCAGGTCGCGGCGCAGCGCGCCTAACGTCGGTCGGCGGTCCTTCATCCGTTGCTGGATCGTGGCTCGACGGGCAACTCGTGAATCCGCTCGAGTTTCTGCTGCACGCCCGGTGGCAGCAGGAGGTCATCCGAGATCGCGGCGATCTCCTCGGCTTCGCGCCACGCCCGTTCCAGCTCGCCGAGCTCGCCCTCCATGGCTCGCCGTTCGGCCTCCTCGTGCAGCGCCATCTCGAAGGCGAGGCGCTGCACCCGAGTCAACCCGAAGAGGCCGTGGTCGGGCATGTCGTGCATCATGGTGAGCCGCCTAACGCGTTTCGGCGACGGCTGGGTCGTGATGCGGGCCGTCTGCGACAGCGTTTCGAGGTAGCCTTCCGACCCTTTGCGCTCTTCGAGCTCGTTCACCGCCTCGGCGATGGTCTGTTTCGTACCGCCGTACCGATTCACCTTGGGCATGAGCGTCGACGCCACGCGCATCGCCTCCTGGCCCTCGAACCGCTGGCGGCCCGTCTCGTGTCGGAGATCGAGCGCGATCGGAGCGACCGCGCCGGGCTCCAACGACGTCTCGGATAGATGCCCGAGGCGCACACGCAGGATCTGACTGTCCTCCGTGCGAATGCGTGCGACGACACTCCGTGGATTGCCGCGCAAGGTCGTGCGGGCCAGCCGCGCGATCACCCAACCGAGCCCGCCAACGCCAACGCCGGCCGCTACGCCACCCGCGACGACGGCGCCGATCGCCGTCAGGCCGGCGCCCGCAACGAGCATCTGCCGACGCCGCCGCCGGCCGAACTGATCGCCGTAGCGCCACGCGGCGAACTCCGGTCGCAGTGGCTCCCCGATGCGTACCAGCTCCGTCCCGTCTCGCAACCGGGCAAGACCGATCTGGTCGGTGGCCGCGCGGAGGCGAGTTCCGCGGTAGAGCCGCTCCGCCTCCTCGATCGCCTCCCATCGCTCCTCGAGCGGAGTCAGGTTCCACCGCTCGCACGAGGGACACACTACCCAGAGGCGGCCCTTGGCCGAGTCGAACGACAGCCGTCGTCCGACGGGGAAGTGTTCGATCGACTCGTTGGAGCCGAGTGGACGGTTACAGAAGAGACAGGTGGCGTACATCGCCGTGAGCTCACGCTGCTGGCCGAAGTCTGCCGCGCCGGAACGCGGCGACTCGAAAGCTAGCGTACGGGCACGCGGTCGGGCCCGACTGGCCTCGTAACCGTCTCCATGCCCTGATCGCTGCGCGACCCCTACGACATGATGGTCATGCTGCCGCATCATTTGCCGCGCCGCACGGCACGGCCCAACTTCGCGGCAGGATGCGCGTGATGAACCTCTCCTCGGCTGGACACTGACATGTCTCTCGGATTCGACACACAGCTCGTTCGGGTTCGCGCGAACGGCGCGAACCAACCGCTCAGCGAGCCGATCGTGCTCGCGACGACCTACTCCGCGCCCTCGGCCGTTAGGCACCGCGAGATGTTCCAGGACGGCTCGACGACGTTTTACAGGCGGTTCGGAAACCCGACCGCAGCGGCGGCGGCGCGGCTCGTTGCCGATCTCGAGGGGGCAGAGGAGGGGTTGCTCTTCGGCTCCGGCATGGGCGCGATCTCCACGTCGCTGTTCGCGATCCTCCGTGCAGGCGATCACGTGATTGCCTCACGAGAGATATTCGCTCAAACGCGGACGGTTCTCGACACCACGCTGCGCGGGTACGGTGTCGAGACGGAGTTCGTGGACGCACGCGTCGCCAGCGAGGTGACGTCGAGGATCAGGCGCAACACGCGGTTGATCTACGTGGAAACGCCATCGAATCCGCTGCTTCACATCGTCGACATTGCGGCGATCGCCGGCGCCTCGAAGCCGGGTATCGAGCTGTACGTCGACGCCACGTTCGGAAGTCCGGCGCTGCAGTCACCGATCCAGCTTGGTGCCACGCTGAGCCTGCACTCGGCGACGAAGTTTCTCGGTGGCCATTCGGACGTGCTCGGAGGTGTCGCATCAGGTCGGCGCGAGCTGATCGCCCGAATTCGCGACATGCAGATCCTGCTCGGTACCGTTCAGGACCCGCACGCCGCCTGGCTGCTCATGCGAGGGATCCGGACGCTGGGCGTGCGCGTTAGGCGACAGGCGGAGAGCGCGCTCGCCCTCGCGCGAAAGCTCTCGTCGCATCCCGGCGTGGAGGCCGTGTTCTACCCATTTCTCGAGAGCGATCCGGGTTACGCGATCGCGTCGAAGCAGATGCGGGGCGGGGGTGGCGTCGTGTCGTTCGTGGTGAGGGGAGGAACGAGCGCCAGCCGGCGATTTGCCGACGCGCTGCGGCTCATACCGATCGCGACGAGCCTGGGCGGGGTGGAGACGATCGTCGAGCTTCCGTACGACCTCGACTTCGTGACGGACGGTGACGATGGCGAGGCCGAGTCGCCGTTAGGCGCTACGGTCCGGATGTCGGTCGGCCTCGAGGACGTGAACGACCTCTGGGCCGACCTCGATCAGGCGCTTGTTTCGTCATCCCGAGCGTAGCGTTCTTCATCCCGAGCTTCGCTCGAGATGACACCCTTCAGGCCGAGCGTGTGACGACACGCGGCGGATTCGACGGGGTGAGCGTCGGCTCCCTGGGCGACGCCGCGTCGGCAGCGACCTGCTGCACCGCGGACGCGAAGCACTGGACATGGAGCGCGCTCACTCCCGTCGCGAGCGTGACGAGCTGCCACCGACGCCGGAGCCCCTGTCCGATGCGCAGTGCCGTCACTCGGCCAGCCCGGATCGCCGCGTCTGCCGCCGCGCGCGACAGGATCGCGACCGCCTCGCCGGCTTCCGCGAGCCCGAGGATCGCCTCGGTGAGCGTCACCGTCGTCAAGCGCATCGGCTCCAGGCCGGCTGACGAGAGCTTCTCGGTGAGCCAGCGATGCTCGGTTGGCCGCGCGGCATGGATCGCCAGCTGTTCGACGCGCAGATCGCCCGAACCAAGCGCGACTCGACCCGCGAGCCGATGGCTCGGTCCTACCAGCGCTACGAGCTCTTCATCGAACAGCGGAATGATGTCGAGTCGCGGATCCTGACCGGCGTCGGCGACGACGGCGAGCTCGTAGCGACCTTCGAACAGCGCATCCACGCCGTGCGCGGTCGTATCCGGTACCAGCTCGGCCCGGATGTGCGGCAGCCGGCGGCGAACGATCGAGACTGCGGCCGGCAGCCATGCGAGGGCGAGCGGCGAGTCCGTGCCGACGCGGAGACGTCCCGCCGACCGCGGTGAAGCGCGCAGCATCGACGCCTCGGCGGCCGCGAGGCGGGCGAGGACGTCCCGGGCGACCTCGATCATTTCCGCTCCCGCCTCGGTCGGCACCATGCCCTTCGGCGTCCGATGAAAGAAGTGAATTCCGAGGCGCTGTTCGAGCTCGATGAGCTGGTGGCTGATCGCCGATTGCGTGAGGTATACGTGTTTGGTCGCCGCGGACACCGTCCCGTGATCGGCGATCGCCGTGAGTATCCGAAGGTGGCGTACCTCGAGAATCATCGCGCGCTCCCCTTTGGCTCGAGTGAACGACAGCCATCAATTGCTGGTCGCATCATCGGTCGTCGCGCGGCGACATGCTTGTCGGATTCGAGCCGGGGCTTGGATGATCCGCTCCATGCGACGTCACCATGCGCTGTCATGAGCCGCGCTCATTGAAAAGTTGACGAGATTGCGTTGGCGCACCCGGTTGGCCGCGCCGCACATTGGATCACGGTTCTTTCGATGAGGAGGGGGCAGACGTATGGAAGTGGGACCAGCGCGACCTGCCTCGATGGTTGCCGGCATCGCCGGTCGGCGCGTTGCGACGACGGAGGTCGGGGGCTATCGCGTGGTCGAGGTCGCCTACACGAAGGGCCTCTCGTTACCGAGACACACGCACCCGAGGCCGGCGTTGTCGTATGTGGCTCGCGGCGGGTTCCGGGAGACGAATCGCCGCGGCGTGGAGGTCTGCCGTAGCGGGATGATGCACGTTCGGCCGTCGGAGGAGCCGCACGCCAACCAGTTCGACCCAAACGGCACGCGAATCCTGATCGTCGACTTGCCGCTTCAGTCAGCGCTTGAAGACCGCCGCATTCGACGCGTGGTCAGTCGAGCGGCGGTGATTCAGGATGGTGTCGTTCGCAGCCTCGCCGATGAGCTCCTCTGGGAGCTGCATCATCGTGACCAGGCGAGTGATCTCGCGATCGAGGGCCTTGTGCTCGCGATGCTCGCCCGGCTGGTGCGCGCGACGTCACGTATGCCGGCAGCGTTCAGCGACGGACCGGTCACGAGCCGCCTGGAGCGGGCGCGAGAGTTCATCGATGCGCATTTCGCCCGGGCGCTGCCTCTGGCCGAGGTCGCGGCGGTGGCGGGGCTTCATCCGTCGTCGCTCGCCAGGGCGTTCAAGCGGCGCTACGACGTCACGCCATGGCAGTACCAGCGGCGGCGACAGATCGATTGGGTCAAGGCGGAGCTGCTGCGTGGCGACAGGCCGATTTCGGCGATTGCGCACGAGGCGGGGTTCTCGGACCACAGCCACCTCACGCGCGCGTTTCGGATCGCGGAGGGCGTGGCTCCGTCCAGCCTCAAGCGCGCCGACGGCTAGAAGGAGGCCGCGTTAGGCACGCGTCATCCCGAGCCGTCGGGCTCAGGATGACGCGAGTCAGCGCCTCTCGTTCAGCGGCAGCAGCTTCTCGACACTGATCCCTTCGGCTTCGCCCTGGAAGTTCATGACGACGCGGTGGCGGAGCACCGACAGCGCGACGCCCCGCACATCGTCGATGTCGGGCACGGGCCGCCCGTCCATCGCCGCGCGCGCCTTCGCGCCCAAGACGAGATACTGCGAGGCACGCGGGCCGGCACCGAAGCTCACGTATTTCTTCACCTCCGGCCCCGCGTCGGCCTCCTGCGGTCGGGTCACCCGGGCCAAGTGCACCGCGTACTTCACGATCGTCGGGGGCGCGGGTATCCGGCGCACGAGCTTCTGGAGCTCGATGAGCTGCGACCCGTGCAGCACGGGCACGATCTCGTTCTCGGTGGATCCCGTCGTCGCGATGACGATGCGCTCCTCGTCGTCCTTGGACGGGTAACCCATGCGGAGCTCGAACATGAACCGGTCGAGCTGCGCTTCGGGGAGCGGGTACGTGGCTTCCTGCTCGATCGGGTTCTGCGTGGCGAGCACGAAGAACGGCTCGGGGAGGGCATGGGTCTGACCCGCGGCCGTCACCGTGTGCTCCTGCATCGCCTGGAGGAGCGCGGCCTGCGTCTTTGGCGGGGCGCGGTTGATCTCGTCGGCAAGCACGACGTTCGCGAACACGGGGCCCTTCACGTACTTGAAGACCCGGCGTCCGGTGGCGTGATCCTCCTCGAGCAGCTCGGTGCCGGTAATGTCCGCCGGCATGAGGTCCGGCGTGAACTGCACGCGGTTGAACGAGAGGTCCAGTGCCTGCGACAGCGTCTGAATCAGGAGCGTTTTCGCGACTCCCGGGACGCCGACCAGCAGTACATGGCCGCCGGCGAGGATCGCGGCGACCAGATTGTCGATGACATCGAGCTGCCCGATGATCCGCCGCCC
>Ga0075418_10010269_pt1 | contig 10484 bp, 9 predicted proteins | sample SoiMetdeltSBSDD2_FD_81776 | JGI IMG/M metagenome (GOLD analysis project Ga0075418, IMG submission 81776) | Bulk soil microbial communities from a Populus tree surrounding site in Tennessee, USA - Soil MetaG P. deltoides SBSDD2 | ecosystem: Environmental > Terrestrial > Soil > Tree plantation...
ATTTGACTGCCTTGAGCCCTCTCCAACAGCGCATTCTGGAGATTTTGGGCTTCTCCTCAGCGTTGTATACAAGGCTTGGCACCGTTTCTGCCGAACCGCCTTAAAAATGGGCGAACCGTAAGTTGTAGGATTATCCACCATAAACTTGTAGGATTATCCACGACGACAAGGGGCAACCTACTATGCCGACTATGGTAATGGATAGGAGTCAGAGAGGTTGTGATTGGGCAGTAGGCGTAGCGGCCGGCGCCGTGATCGAAGCCCCCTTTTCGCACCCGCTTGAACGATATTTGAACCCATAGAGGTGAGACGGCAGCAAAGTTGAACGCTGCAGCCGTATTCCTGAACAGGTGGCTTACTCTATCTTCTTCCACAGGTGACAGTATGAAGATACCACATACCCATAAGCCATTCTAGGGAATCTCGCTATGCCTCAGTCGCCACCCTCTCTACCAACCAATAGAGCCTTTGTCGTCCAGTTTCACGCCCAGCCTGCGGACGCACCGCTGTCCTGGGAAGGCCGTGCCGAGCATCTGACCTCGGGCCAGGTGCTGCGCTTCCACGGGCCAGAGGAGTTACTGGCGTTCCTCGCCCGTGTGTTGACCGAAGTGCAGGCACCACCATGTCTAGAGTGAGCATCCCGGGGATGGCTAGGCCATCCCCGGGACAGGAGGCGCGGTTTCCTGACCACAGGGTGCTGGGGGAATACAGACACGTCATGGGGGCGTTAGTATGGCAACATTACTCAATACGCATCACATCGCGGCCGTAGATATGGACACGAATTCTGATGGCTCCCATGCTCTACAGAGCACGCGTGCTCCAGAGAGCCCGGGGCCCCGCCGGAGACAAGCCACTCGGCGCGGGGGCGGGCAGAGACGTATGCCGAAGGAGAGAGCCGCCCTGCCACCGCACCTCACCCCTAACAGTTTCTGGGAATTCGCTGCCCTGGCACACGAGATCCGGCAACCTTTAACAGCCATCCTGAGCAATGCCCAGGCAGCCTGGCATTGTCTCGCCATGGACACACCTAATCTGCCGGAAGCACGCGCCGCCCTGGCCGATATTATTACGGGTGCCCGCCGTACCAACGAGGTGATTCGGCAGCTACAGGCGTTTTTGACTGCTGGGACCCTGGAACAGACCTGTCTCAATATCAATGACGTCATCCACGAGACCATCGGACTGGTGCGCAGCGATGCCGAGGCGCAACACGTGCGGATCACGCTGGACCTCACTGGCGACCTCTCCCCGGTAGCCGGGGACCGCATTCAGTTGCGGCAAGTGCTCTTGAACCTGGTGCGCAACGCCTTCGAGGCCATGCAGCAGGTGGAGGACGAGCGTCGCACGCTGGTGGTACGCACCACCCTTACCACTCCGGGGGGTATTAGGGTGGCAGTGCAAGACAGTGGCCTGAGCATAGACGAGACGAGCCTGGCACGCCTGTTCCATCCTTTTTTCACCACCAAGACCGGCGGCATGGGCCTGGGGCTCGCCCTCAGCCGGTCCATTATAACGGCACATGGGGGCTGGATATGGGCCACACCCCATCCCGAGCGGGGCCTTACGATGTCGTTCACCCTCCCAGCCGTCTGACCAGGGAAGAAGGGGTTCGGTAAGATGCGAACAACCGGAGGTAGTATGGATGAGACAGTACCAACAGTCTTTGTGGTCGACGATGATGTCAACGTACGGAGTGCGTTGGCCCGCCTCATCCGCTCGCTCGGGATGCAGGTCCAAACCTTCGCGTCCGCCCGTGAGTTCCTGGGGTGCCAACGCCCAGATGGCCCAGCCTGCCTTGTCCTGGATGTGCTGATCGCCAGGGAGAACGGCCTGCTGGTGCAGGAGACCCTGCGGACCACGGCGTGGTGTCCACCCATCGTCTTTCTCACTGGCCATGGGACTGTCCCCATGTGTGTCCGGGCCATGCGGGCTGGGGCCGTCGATTTCCTGCAGAAGCCTGTCGACGACGAGGATTTGCTGGCCGCCATTTCCACAGCGATTGAGCAAGACTATCGTACGCGGGACAGGCAACGCCAACGTGCGGCGCTGCAACAGCGCGTCGCCACGTTGACACCGCGAGAGCAGGAAGTCCTGGGGCTGGTGACCACCGGGTTGCTGAACAAGGAAATCGCCTATATCTTGGGCACAACCGAAAAAACCATCAAGGCGCACCGCGCCCGTGTCATGCAGAAGATGCAGGCCACGTCGGTTGCCGAACTCGTCCGCATGGCGGCCATGGTGGAGATGGGTGAGCCGCATACGGCTCAGCTCTAGCCCATCCCCTGGGCTGGTTAACTGCCGTGTCCCGGGCTGTCTGCCGGAATGGGACCAAAGGCCAATACCTCTAGGCCCAAAGTCCTATGGTAGCCGGGAGGCTCCGCCTATAGACTTGTGTTGTATGGCTGTATTATGATTACCCCGCACGGCAAGGAATATCTATGTCACAGACGCAGCCCATCGTTGCCATTGTGGATGACGATGCGTTGATTCCGAGAGCCCTGGTGCGTTTGCTGTCTACGGCAGGCTGGCACGCGGTCACGTTTCCTTCCGCAGAAGCATTTCTGCAGACTGGCATGCAGGCGTCACCGGTCTGTCTCGTCCTCGATGTGTGGCTGCCCGGTATGACTGGCGTAGAGTTACTGGAACACCTGGCGGCGATGGGCAGCACGTTGCCAGCCGTGATCATCACGGGACGCAATGATCTGCAGATGCGCATGCGCGCCATGCAGGCGGGGGCCATAGCCTATATACTCAAACCGCTAGATGGGCAGGAGCTCCTGCGGGCCCTCCAGGAGGCGCTGGAAGGGAGGCATCTGAGCGATAGTTCGTGAGCCGGCAAGGGCTATTGCGTAGCCATGGAGCACCGGGCTGATGGCTGCAGGGCTGCTGATGCAGGACCACACGGGCACGTGTGGGACACCGTCCAGGTTGGAGACAACGATGAAAATTCTCGTCTGTAACGCCGGCTCCAGTAGCCTGAAATTCAGCCTCTTCGAGGCCGAAGGCGAGCTGTTGCTAGCGGAGGGTGGCATCGACTGGTCGACGACGCCAACGCAGTTGGACGTCCATTGTACGGGACAGCCAGAGACGCACGAGGAGCTGACCCTGCGGCATCATGCGGATGCCATCGCCCGCATTCTGGACGCCCTGCAGGCTGGCCCCGCAGCCCCTCTGCAGGCACCTGGCGAGGTGCACGCCGTCGGCCACCGCGTCGTGCACGGCGGTGAGCGATACACCGAGGCGGTGCGTATCACTCCTGAGGTGCAGCAGGCCATCGATGCCCTGTCTGAGCTGGCGCCGCTGCACAACCCGGCCAGTTTGGACGGCATCAAGGCGGTAGAGCAGGTCCTGCCGGGGGTGCCACAGGTGGCAGTCTTTGACACGGCCTTCCACGCCTCTCTATCCGAGGCGGCTCGGACCTACCCGGTGCCGCGGCAGTGGCGGCGGGAGTTGGGTGTGCGCCGCTACGGCTTCCACGGCCTGAGCCATGCCTACTGTGCCAGGCGGGCGGCAGACATGCTCGGCCGCCAGGACGTACGTCTGATCATTGCCCATCTGGGCAACGGCGCCTCGGTGTCGGCAGTGCGCCACGGCCTCTGTGTCGATACCTCGATGGGCTTTACGCCGTTGGAAGGCTTGATGATGGGCACCCGCAGCGGCAGTATTGACCCGGGCATCCTGGTATATCTGTTGCGGGAGAAAGGCCTGAACGCCGATCAACTTGACCACGCGCTCAATTACGAATCCGGCTTGCTCGGCGTCTCGGGGGTGTCGTCCGACCTGCGCGAGGTCCTGGCGGCGATGCCGCAACAGGAGGACGCACGTCTGGCGGTCGACGTGTATGTGCACCGCATCCGGCAAACGGTCGGTGCCATGGCGGCCACGCTCGGTGGCGTCGATGCGCTAGTGTTCACGGCTGGCGTGGGGGAGCATGCAGCAACAATCCGTGAGCGGGTCTGTGACAACCTGGGCTACCTGGGCCTGGCACTTGACCGCACTACTAACGATGGGTGCCGGCCGGATGCTGATATTGCCTTGCCGACTTCGACCGGCCGTATCTTGGTCATTGCCACGCGTGAGGATGTGACCATTGTTCGTGAGACCCGGAAGGTGTTAACCCACTCATAAGGCAGGTCATGGGAAAGGAGGTCCCCGTGCGCCTAGCACATTGGTCAAATATGCGACCAGAGAGCCGGTATGGGCAGACTCCCTATCCCAACCTTCCCCCTGGAGGGGGAAGGAGTAATACTTGCCCGGTGTTCTGACAGGAGCGTCTGCTCATACAGGCTTAACCATGCTGTGTTGTTATGTAGTCTAGGCGGTAGGCATCATCGTAGATGTATACCGCTCAACACCCTGGCACACGACCTGTGTGCCAGAGGATCTCAAGAAGGAGAGCACCTATGGCAAGCACGCGTACTGACGTGAGGCCGACGACGACAGACGGCAGCCACACCGCGACCGCCAACCGACTGTCTGCCGAAGAGCTCCACAACCTGGACGCCTACTGGCGCGCCTGCAACTACCTGGCCGCCGGCATGATCTATTTGCGGGCTAACCCGCTGCTGCGTGAGCCTTTGAAACAAGAGCACGTGAAACTACGCCTGCTGGGGCATTGGGGCTCGAGCCCTGGCTTGAGTTTCGCCTACATTCACCTCAATCGCCTGATCAATAAGTACGATCTGGACGTCATCTTCATGGCCGGCCCCGGCCACGGTGCGCCGGGCGTGATAGCGCCCGGCTATCTGGAGGGCACCTACTCGGAGGTCTATCCGAACAAGGGCGAGGACGAGGAGGGCATGCGCGCCTTCTTCAAGGAATTCTCCTTCCCCGGTGGTATCGGCAGCCACTGCACGCCGGAAACCCCTGGCTCCATCCATGAGGGAGGCGAGCTCGGGTACAGCGTCTCGCACGCCTTTGGCGCTGCCTTTGATAATCCGGACCTGCTGGTGGCGGTGATGGTGGGCGATGGCGAAGCCGAAACCGGGGCGCTGGCGACCTCCTGGCATTCCAATAAGTTTTTAAATCCTATCCGCGATGGCGCAGTGCTGCCGATCCTGCATCTCAACGGCTACAAGATCAACAACCCGACGCTGCTGGCGCGCATCTCCCACGAAGAGCTGGAGTACCTGTTCAAGGGTTACGGCTGGACACCCCATTTTGTGGAAGGGGACGATCCCGCGGTCATGCACCAGCAGATGGCCGCCACCCTGGAGGACTGTGTGCTGGAGATCCGCCGTATACAGCAGGCGGCGCGCACGAGCGGCACGCCCATGCGGCCGTACTGGCCCATGATCGTACTGCGCAGCCCCAAGGGCTGGACTGGCCCCAAGGAAGTAGACGGCCACAAGGTGGAAGGGTTCTGGCGCTCTCATCAGGTGCCGCTGGCGGGGATGCACGGCAATCCGGCCCATATGCAGCAGCTCGAGGACTGGCTGCGGAGCTACAAGCCTGAGGAGCTGTTCGACACCACCGGGCGGCTGCGCTCGGAACTGAAAGCGCTCGCCCCCAAGGGCACGCGGCGCATGAGCGCCAACACGCACGCCAATGGTGGGGTGCTACGCCGAGCCTTACGCATGCCGGACTTCCGTGACTATGCCATTGCCGTGGACAAACCGGGACAGGCCTCGGCGGAAAACACCCGGCCCCTGGGCCGCTTCCTGCGCGATATTATGCGCCAGAACATGCAAAACTTCCGCGTCTTCAGCCCCGACGAGAACTCCTCGAACCGGCTCGATGCGGTCTACGAGGCGAGCAAGAAGCTATGGCTAGCTGACTACCTGCCCGAGGACGCCGATGGGGGCGAGCTGGCGCCCGATGGCCGGGTCATGGAGATGCTCTCGGAGCACACGCTGGAAGGCTGGCTGGAAGGCTATCTGCTCACCGGCCGCCACGGCTTCTTCTCCACCTATGAAGCCTTCGTCCACGTCATCGATTCCATGTTCAACATGCATGCCAAGTGGCTCGCCATGAGTCGTGCGCTGCCCTGGCGGGCGCCGGTGTCCTCGCTCAACTTGCTCATTACCTCGACCGTGTGGCGCCAGGATCACAACGGCTTCACGCATCAGGATCCCGGCTTTCTGGACGTGGTGCTGAACAAGAGCCCGGATGTGTGCCGTATCTACCTGCCGCCGGATGCCAACTGCCTGCTCAGCGTGGCCAATCACTGCCTGCAGAGCACCAACTACGTCAACGTGATCGTCTCCGACAAGCAGTCGCACTTGCAGTACACGACCATGGAGCACGCCATCGTGCACTGCACCAAGGGCATCAGCATCTGGCCCCGGGTGAGCAACGACGAGGGCGCGGAGCCGGACGTGGTGATCGCCTGCGCCGGGGACATTCCCACTAAAGAGGCGCTGGCGGCGGTGGCGCTGCTGCGGGAGCACTTCCCCGCGCTCAAGATACGCTTTGTGAACGTGGTCGACCTGTATAAGCTGATGTCCGACAGTGAGCATCCACATGGCCTCTCAGACCGCGATTTCGACAGCCTGTTCACTGTCGATAAGCCGGTTATCTTCAACTTCCACGGCTATCCTTCGCTGATCCATCGCCTGACCTACCGACGCACCAATCACCACAACTTCTACGTGCGCGGCTATCAGGAGAAGGGCAACATCAACACACCGCTCGATCTGGCCATTCAGAACCGCATTGACCGCTTCAGCCTGGCCATCGACGTCATCGACCGCGTGCCCGCCCTGCGAGTGGCTGGGGCGCACGCCAAGGAGCAGCTGCGCAACATGCAGATCGACTGCCAGCAGTACGCCTATGAGCACGGCATCGATAAGCCCGAGGTCGATAACTGGAAGTGGCCGTACTGAGGCCACGTAATCACAGGATTCGGTGTTCCCAGGAGGAGGGCACTGGAACCGGATATCCGATATGGACATCTAGAGTAGCAAGGAGAAAGGCATGAGTACATTAGTCGTCATTGGCTACAAAGACCTGTACCAGGCGGAAGAGGTACGTCTGAAACTGTGGAAGTTGCAGAAAGATTACCTGATTGATCTGGAAGATGCCGTGGTGGCTACTAAGGATCAGGCCGGGAAGGTCAAGTTACACCAGGCCGTCAACCTGACGGCCACCGGCGCAGTCAGCGGGAGCTTTTGGGGCTCCCTGATCGGCTTGATCTTCCTGAATCCCCTGCTCGGCCTGGCCATGGGCGCCGCGGCCGGGGCGGTCTCGGGGGCACTCACGGATGTGGGCATCGATGACAAGTTCATAAAGGATCTGGCTGCCACGATGCAGCCTGGCAGTTCGGCGCTGTTCGTTCTGGCCCGCAAGGCCACGCCGGACAAGGTGCTGGAGGAGATCAAGGGGACCGGCGGCACGGTCTTGCAAACGTCGCTCTCGCACGACGATGAGGCCAAACTCCAGGCCGCTCTGAGTGCGGCTAGCCCATCAACCTAAGATGGCGGGCAACATGCCCACGGATCAAGAACCGGAGTGCTATGCCACTGGCTACGCAGCCAGTGGCACGAGCCATATGCAGCGCATGGGGAAAGCTGCTTGAGCCAGAGAGGCCAGTGTAGAGAAGTGCGATTCCAGATATTGTAGTGGGAGTGGCGAGAGCATGAGTGAAGAGCTGCCGATCATTTATCTGGCCAGGCACGGCGAGACAGCCTGGAGCCTCACGGGCCAGCATACGGGACTGACTGACTTGCCGCTGACCGAGCGCGGCGAGCGTAACGCCCGCCAGCTCGGGGAACGGCTGCGCGGCCTGACGTTCGCCAAGGTGTATACCAGTCCCTTGCAGCGTGCGGCCCGGACCTGCGAGCTGGCCGGTTTCGGGGCCGTGGCCGAAGTGGATCGTGATCTGGTCGAATGGGACTACGGCCAGTATGAGGGGCGCCGTACCGCCGAGATCCGGGCGGAGCGCCCCGACTGGGAACTGTTCCGTGATGGCTGTCCAGGAGGGGAGTCACCGGCCCAGGCTATGGCGCGGGCTGATCGTGTCGTGCGACGCCTGCGCGCTGTGCCAGGGGATGTGCTGCTTTTTTCCAGTGGGCATTTCATTCGGGTACTGGCGACGCGTTGGATTGAGCTGGAAGTGACGGCCAACGCCAGGCGGTTCATGCTGAGCACGGCAAGCCTGAGTGCGGTGGGCTACGAGAACGAGCTTTCCCGTCCAGTGATTCGATTATGGAATGAGACCAATCATGTGAGCGCCTGAACCCGATGTGGTTACCGGCGCCACGCGGTGGCAGGAAGGCGACCGAGGGATGTACGACACAAGAAAGTGCATGAGAGTTGCGACGTAAGGGAGAGGCAATGGAAAAAGATATCTTCAAGGAATTTCAGGAACGAGGGCGGGGGCAAGAGGCGGCGTACTTCCGCAATCAAGACACCCAACTCATCGAGAAACTACGCGAATCTGCCAGGCTTGAGGAGATTGCCGTGGCGCTGGCGGAGAAACTGCAAGTGGACAACCCAGAGCTACTGCACCGGGTCATGGAGTTGGGGGTGACACTCGACACAGCCCCGGCCTTCCTCCTGGCGCCGCTGGTGCAGGTCGCCTGGGCCGAGGGGGAGGTAACCGAGCGGGAGCACAAGACCGTCCTGCGCTTAGCGGGCGCCCGTGGCGTCGAGGAGAGTTCTCCCGCCCATGCTCAACTACTCGAATGGCTCCAGGAGCGTCCGCCGGACGCTCTCTTCGACACGGCAACGGAGGTCATCAAGGTCGGGCTCTCGGTCCTGCCGCCTGGTGAGCGGGAGGAGCGCATCAAGCGGATCGTGCAGGCTTGCCACGAGGTAGCAGAGGCGTCGGGTGGTCTCGCCAGGGTGCTCGGCCTGGGGAGTGGTGTCTCTGGCGAGGAGGAGTCGCTCCTCGATGCCATCACTACCGCCCTCAGGGACCATAGGCGACTTGAGAAGAATACGTGAGCAGAGCCCACCGTATCTTGATGGGGAGACCGGCAATGTCCAGTAGCTTGTTAGGGATATAGGAGAGGGGAGTGTGGTATTGAGTACTCATCTGTGGAAAGGATAGTACGATGAGCGCAAGAAACATGGCGGCGCCCCCGACGTCACTGGAATCCGACACTATTGCACAACTCCTCAGGCAATACGGCTGTGGCCCGATTCAGTTCACGGGTACAGACAACGCGTTCTATGAACGCCATCTCGTCTTCGACAATGTTATCGAGCTGACGACTGCTGGCGCACGCGAGCGTTTTGAGGCAGTGGCGCACGCCGTGCGGGATGTCCTGGCGCAGCGCTGGGTGCAGACAGAGAAAACGTATGAGCGCGCCAACCCTAAGCGAGTCTACTATCTCTCGATGGAGTTTCTCATCGGCCGCTCACTGGCCAATAATGTCACCAATCTGTTCCTCGATCCCCTCGTACAGCAGGCCGTGCAGCAGAAGAACCTCGATTGGTTTGAGATGCTCGAGGAGGAACCCGACGCCGGCCTAGGCAATGGCGGGCTCGGGCGCCTGGCGGCGTGCTTTCTGGACTCCATGGCGACGATGCAGCTCCCGGCCATGGGCTACGGGCTGCGGTACGAATACGGCATCTTCCGCCAGTCCATCCAGGACGGTTGGCAACAGGAACAGCCGGACCACTGGCTGCATCGCCCGGACCCATGGGAGGTGGCGCGGCCGTATGAGCAGGTGGAAGTGCGGCTCAACTGCTCGTTCGAGATCCGCGGCGGCACCTTGCGCGCCATCCCTGGCCGGCCGTCTGCCCTATTTGGTATCCCATTTGATCGTCCTGTGGTGGGTTACGGCGGCAAGACCATTAACACGCTGCGCCTGTGGAGCGCTGCAGCGCTCCATGACTTCGACTTTCAGGAATTCAGCAGCGGTGATTTCGTCGGGGCCCTGGCCGAGACACTCACAGCCGAATCCGTGACGCGCGTTCTGTACCCCGACGACTCCACCAGCATGGGCCAGGGATTGCGTTTCGTGCAGGAGTATTTTCTCGTCGCCTGTGCGCTGGCCGATCTGGTGCGACGCTTCCGGCGCAGTAACACCGAGTGGAGCACGCTGCCGGAGCACGTTGCCATCCAGCTCAATGATACGCACCCGACCCTGGCGGTGCCCGAATTGATGCGCATCCTGCTCGACGACGCGCACCTGGGCTGGGATCAGGCCTGGGACCTCACCCAGCGGACGCTGGCGTATACGAACCACACGCTGTTGCCCGAAGCGCTTGAGAAATGGCCGCTGGTGTGGTTTGAGATGCTGCTGCCACGACACCTCGAGATCATCCTGGAGATTAACCGCCGCCTGCTCGAAGCGGTACGGCAGCGTTTCCCCGGCGACGCCGGCCGCGTCGAGTCCATCAGCCTTGTCGAGGAGGGTGCCGAGCGCAAGATCCGCATGGCCAACCTGGCCATTGTCGGCTCGCACAGCACCAACGGCGTGGCGGCCATTCACTCCGAGTTGCTGCGCACCACGACCGTCAAGGACCTGGCCGAGATGTTCCCCGAGCGTTTCAACAACAAGACCAACGGCGTCACGCCGCGCCGCTGGTTG
>Ga0075418_10010271_pt1 | contig 10483 bp, 7 predicted proteins | sample SoiMetdeltSBSDD2_FD_81776 | JGI IMG/M metagenome (GOLD analysis project Ga0075418, IMG submission 81776) | Bulk soil microbial communities from a Populus tree surrounding site in Tennessee, USA - Soil MetaG P. deltoides SBSDD2 | ecosystem: Environmental > Terrestrial > Soil > Tree plantation...
CCGTTCCAGGTGCCGGTCAGCTGGAAGCGGCGCTTGACGCCGGAGAAGCCGGCGATGGCCTTGCGGATCAGGTCGTCGGCAATACCGGCCTCGCTGGCCGCCACAAATGCCGCCAGCGCATTGAGGGCGTTGTGATGTCCGCTCAGGGGAATGCTCCAGCCACGCATGGTGCGGGCGCCGCCACGCACCCGCGCGCCGAGGTCGGCATCGAAAATGGTCGATCCACCCTCCACCCGCGCCGATTTCAGCACGATGTCGGCTGACGCCGAGGTGCCGTAGGTCACCAGCCGGCGACCGTCGCGGCGCAGCGCCAGGCGCTCGATCATCTCGCTCACCACCGGGTGGTCGATGCAGGCGACCGCCAGCCCGTAGAAAGGAATGTTGCGCAGGAAGGTCTCGAACTCGCGGTGCATGTTCTCGACCGTCTTGAAGTAGTCGAGGTGCTCCGGATCGATGTTGGTGACGACGCCGATCTGGGTCGGGATCTTGATGAAGGTGCCGTCGGATTCGTCGGCCTCCACGATCATCCAGTCGCCGTTGCCGAGCCGGGCGTTGGAGCCCCACTCGTTGATGATGCCGCCGGTGATCACGGTCGGGTCGCGACCGACGGCGTTGAACACGTGGGCGATCAGGGAGGTGGTGGTGGTCTTGCCGTGGGTGCCGGTGACGGACACCGTCGCATAGAGGCGCATCAGCTCGGCCAGCATCTCAGCGCGGCGGATGATGGGCAGGCCCTTGGCGCGCGCCGCGTCGAGCTCCGGGTTGCCCGGTTTGACGGCGGTCGAGATGACCACGTACTTGGCGCCCACCAGGTTGACCGGATCGTGCCCGACGAACACGCGGATGCCCTTGGCGCGCAGCCGCCGCACGTTGGCGCTGTCCTTCTGATCGCTGCCCTGCACGGTGTAGCCCTTGGCGTGCAGGATTTCGGCGATCGCGCTCATCCCGATCCCGCCCACGCCGACCACGTGCACAGGACCGATATCAATAGGCATCTGCATGCGTACTCATCCCTCGTTGCAGCGCGAAAAGCCTACGCGCTTTTCACTCGGCTGCCTATCAGGTCCTCGACCAGATCGGCGAGCCGAACGACTGCGTCGGGCTGTCCCAGCCGCTTGGCCGCGGCTGCGGCCTCGGCCAAAACCTGCGGCGTTTGCAGCAGATGGCCGATCACGCTGGCCAGACGTTCCGCGGTCAGATCCTTCTGCTCAATGCACCAAGCGCCGTCCGATTCGGCAAGCCTGATCGCATTCTGCAGCTGGTCGTTGTCGACGGCATGCGGCAGCGGCACCAGCACCGCCGGGCGGCCCATAACCGTAAGCTCGGCCACAGTCGACGCGCCGGCGCGGCCGATCACCAGGTGCGCCTTGGCCATCTCCTCCGGCAGGTTGTTAAAAAACGTAGCAAGATGCGCGCGCACGCCGGCTGCCCGATAGGCCTGCTCGACACGGGCCAGGTCCTCCTCGCGACACTGCTGCACGACGAACAGGCTGTCGCGAATGGCCGCGGGCAGCAGCGTCAAAGCCGGCGGCAGCGCGTCGGCGAAAAACCGCGCGCCCTGGCTGCCGCCGAACACCAACAGCGAGTAGGGCCCGGTCGGGCCCGGTATGCGGTAGCTTTGCGTGGCCCAGTCGACCACCTGGTCGCGCACGGGATTGCCGGTCCAGCGCGCCTTCTTGAGCGCGCCGCCGCTTAGATACTTGGTGTTCTCAAACGAGGTGGCAATGGTCGTGACGCGGCCGCACAACAGGCGATTGGCGCGGCCGAGCACGGCATTCTGCTCGTGCAGGGCGGTAGGGATGCCGCGCAAGGTGGCGGCCAGGATCGGGGGAAAGGCCGGATAGCCGCCGAAGCCAACCACAGCGCCAGGCTTCACCGTGCCCAGCAGGGCATAGGATGCGGCGATGCCGCGCCCCAGCATCCAAAGCGTGCGGCCCGCCGCAATCGGCGATCGACTGGCCAGGGTCGCTGACGGGACGCGATACACGGCGCGCGCAGGGAAATTGGCGCCATAGCGGTCACCCCGCATGTCCGTCACCAAGTCGACGGGAATCTCGCGGCGGCTGAGCTCCTGCGCCAGCGCGAACGCGGGATAGAGGTGTCCGCCGGTGCCGCCGGCGGCCAGCATCACGCAAGGCTTGCTCACTGGGCTCCCTTTCCCGCGTCCCCGCCCCCACCCTGGCCACCGTCACGGCCGCGCAGCTCGATGCCGGGCAGCGCCTCAACCAGTGCCCGGAACGCATCACCCCTGATTTCGAAATTGCGGTACTGATCGTAGGACGCACAGGCCGGCGACAGGAGCACCACTGGATGAGCGGCGCCGCCACCCATCGCATCGAGCGTGGCGGACTCTACGGCCACCTCGAGGGTGCCGCAGCGATCGTAAGGCACCTTGCCCTGCAGAGTGGCGGCGAACTCGTCCGTGGCCTGGCCGATCAAATAGGCTTTGGCGATACGGGAGAAATATTGCGTCAGGCCGGCGATGCCGCCCTCTTTCGGCTTGCCGCCGATGATCCAGTGAATGTCGCCCGGGAAGGCGGCCAGCGCCGTGGCGGCGCTGTCGGCGTTGGTGGCCTTGCTGTCGTTGATGAACAAAGTGCCGCCGATGCGGCCGATCTCCTCCAGGCGATGCGGCAGGCCGGGGAAGGTGGCCAGCGCCGCCGCCACCTGGTTTGGCGTGAGGCCGGCGATGAGACAGGCGGCGCTGGCGGCGAGCGCGTTCTGGATGTTGTGGCGACCGCGCAGGGCACCAAGGCCGGCCAGATCGGCGAACGCGCCGAGCGGCCCCGTCCAAGGCGCCCGGCTGATCAGTTGGGTGCCCTCCGCGTACCAGCCATGGCCAACGTGCTCGTTGGCCGACAGCACATCGACCCAGCTGCGGTTGGCAAGCCGCAGCCGTTCAGCGATGTCGCGGCACCAGTCGTCGTCTTGGCCGACGATGGGGCGCCGCGCCGCTTCCACCAGACGCGCCTTCAAGGCCGCGTAGTGCTCGATGGTGCCGTGCCTGTCGAGGTGGTCGGGTGAGATGTTCAGGAGCACGCCGACGCTGGCATCGAGCGACGGCGTCAGCTCAATCTGGAAGGACGACATCTCGACGACGTGGATTTGATCCGCAGCGGGCGGCTGCAGCGCCAGGATTGCGGTGCCGATGTTGCCGCCCATCTGCACGTGGCGGCCGGCGGTGCGCAGGATGTGGGCGATGAGCGCCGTGGTCGTGGACTTGCCGTTGGTACCGGTGATGGCGATGAACGGCGCATCGGGAGCGCGCTTGGCGCGCTCGCGGCAGAACAGTTCGATATCGCCGATGATCTCGACGCCGGCGGTCCTGGCCTTGGCAACCGTCCAGTGTGGGGCTGGATGCGTAAGCGGCACGCCCGGCGCCAGCACCAGCGCCGCAAACCCTGTCCAATCCGCATCCGCCAAATCTTGCGCGGCAAAGCCCGCCGCCGACGCCGCAGCCTGGCCGGCAGCGCTGTCGTCGGCTGCAACCACCCTCGCTCCGCCGGCGGCCAGCGCCTGGCAGGTGGCGATGCCGGAGATGCCGAGCCCGAACACGGCAACGGTGCGGCCGGCGAATGTTGTGATGGGCGTCATCGGCGCAGTCATACGCGAGGAGCCGGCAGCGTGACCAGACACATAAGGTGACGGCCCGCCCCGCCGGCTTCGCCGATCGGTGATAATCGAGCAATCTGACGATGTTGCTCGATCAGGCCATGGCCAAGGTTCGCGTGGTGCATCATGGCCCATGCCTGGAGGAAGTCGGTCGATGCCGGTAACGCACGTTCTTGGCTGCAGCAAGCTGCCCGGCCCAGATCGGTGCCAGAGCTTGAAGGGTCCCCCACCGACACCCTGTTTCGCCGGGGGCAGGCCTCCCTAGCGCAGCTTCAGGGTGGCGAGCCCGATCAGTGCCAGCACCACGGAGATGATCCAGAAGCGCACCACCACGGTCGATTCCTTCCAACCCTTCTGCTCGTAGTGATGGTGCAACGGGGCCATTCGAAAGACACGCTTACCCGTAAGCTTGAACGACGCCACCTGGATGATCACCGACAGCGTCTCGAGCACGAACAGGCCGCCGACGATGGCCAGCACGATCTCGTGCTTGGTGGCGACCGCAATCGCGCCGAGCGCGCCGCCCAAGGCCAGCGAGCCGGTGTCGCCCATGAAAATCATGGCGGGCGGCGCGTTGAACCACAGGAAGCCGAGGCCGGCACCGATCAGCGCGCCGCAGATGATGGCCAGCTCACCGGCACCCTGCACGTAGTGGATCTGCAGGTAGCGCGCGAAATTGGCGTTGCCGGACAGGTAGGCAATCAGCCCGAAGGTGGACGCGGCAATCATCACCGGCACAATGGCCAGGCCGTCGAGGCCATCGGTTAGGTTGACGGCGTTGCCCGCGCCGGCGATCACGACGATGCCGAGCAGGACAAAGAAGAACGCGCCGAGCGGCAGCACCACGTTCTTGAAGAACGGCACCGTCAGCGAGGAGGACAGCTCGCCGGCGCCGAGCCGCATGACCATCCATGCGGCAAGCCCCGCCACGATCACCTCGGCCAGGAAGCGCACCTTGCCGGACACGCCCGCGCTCTTGCCGCCCTTCACCTTGACGTAGTCGTCGTAGAAGCCGATGGCGCCGTAGCTGAGTGTCACGAACAGCACGATCCACACGTACCAGTTGCTGAGGTTGGCCCACAGCAAGGTCGATACCGTGACGCCCGACAGAATCATGAGCCCGCCCATGGTCGGCGTGCCCTTCTTGGCCAGGTGCGTCTGCGGGCCGTCCTCGCGGATTGGCTGGCCCTTGCCCTGCTTGAGGCGCAACAGGTCGATGATCACCGGCCCGAACAGGAACACGAACAACAGCGCCGTCATGATGGCGCCGCCGGTGCGGAAGGTGATGTAGCGAAAAACGTTCAGCGGCCCCAGCTGCTCGCTGAAACTCACCAGCATATAGAGCATTACGTCCCTCCAGGCGCCTTGCCGAAGCGGGTCAGCATGGCCGCCACCAGCGGCGCCATGCGCGAGCCCAGCGAGCCCTTGATCATCACCACGTCGCCGGGACGCACCGCATCCAGCAGAGCATCCGTCAGCTCGGAGGAGGAAGCGGCCCAGGAGCCGCGACGGGAGGGCGCAAGGTCATCCATCAGTAGCTTCATATTCGGGCCACACGCAAAGACCAGATCGGTGCCGGCCGCGTCAACCGCTTCCTTGAGGCTGCGGTGCAACGCCTCGGCGGCGTCGCCCAGCTCCAACATGTCGCCCAGCACGGCAACGCGGCGCGGGAACTCCTCGCGCGGCGTGGTGGCCATGGCCGCCAGTGCCGCGCGCATGGAGGCGGGGTTGGCATTATAGCTCTCATCTATCAGCAGGATTTGACCATCCGGCGCACCAAGCAGGGTGCGCGCGCCGCGCCCCGTGGCGGCCGCGACCGATGCCAGTCCCGGCAACGCCTTCATGATGTCGGCGCCGAGTGCACGCAGCGTCGCCAGCACCGCCAGCGAATTGCGCACGAAGTGCTCACCGGGAGCACCCACCTTGTAGGGGAAGCGCTGCGAGCCCTGGCCGGCGATCACGGACGAGCCCTTGGGGCCGAGCTCCACCTGCACGCAGCGAAAATCCGCTTCGTCGTGATAGCCAAACGTGATGAGCCGCGCGCCGATGGCCGTGGCACGATCGCGCAGCAGCGCAAAATGCGCATTGTCGCGGGGCAGCACGGCCGCGCCGCCGGGCACCAACCCCTTGAGGATCTCTGCCTTGGCCTCGGCGATGTCCTCGACCGATTGGAACTGGGCGAGGTGCACCGGCTCGACGGTCGTGATGACGACCACGTGCGGGCGCACCATCTCGGTCAGGGGCGTGATCTCGCCCGCATGGTTCATGCCGATCTCGAACACGCCGTATTGCGCCGACTTCGGCAGGCGGGCGAGCGTCAATGGCACGCCCCAGTGGTTGTTGTAGGACTTCTCCGACGCGTGCGTCGCGCCCAGGGTCGACAGGCACAAGCGCAGGGCTTCCTTGGTTCCCGTCTTGCCGACGCTGCCGGTGATGGCAACGATCTTGGCGTCGGCGCGAATGCGGGCCGCGCGACCCACGCCTTGCAGCCCGCGCAGGGGATCCTCGACGCGCAGCAGCGGACCATCCTCGGGTTGACGCTCATAGCCGTTGGCAACGATGGCAGCGGCTGCGCCCGCCTTGAAGGCCTGGCCAACGAACGCGTGGCCGTCGCGGGTGTCTTGCAGGGCGACGAACACATCGCCGGCGTTGATCGTGCGCGTGTCGATCGAGAAACCGGCGATCGGCTTCGACGGCGTGCCTTCCGGGCGGGCGCCGGCTGCCGCCGACAACTCGTCCCATTGCCACAAGGGCTCAGTCATGGATGGGCGCCTCCGCCAGCGCGGCCTGTACGGCAGCGTGATCGGAGAAGGGCAGCACCCTCGCTCCGATAATCTGCCCGGTCTCGTGGCCCTTGCCGGCCACCAGCAGCACATCGCCCTTGGCCAGCCCCTGCACGGCGCTGCGGATGGCCTCGGCACGATCGCCGATCTCGATCGCACCCGGCGCGCCGGCGAGAATCTCGGCACGGATCGCGTCCGGCTTCTCGCTGCGCGGGTTGTCGTCGGTGACGATCACGGTGTCGGCCTTGGCGGCGGCGATCTGGCCCATGAGCGGGCGCTTGCCCTTGTCACGATCACCGCCGCAGCCGAACACGCACACGAGCTTGCCCGGCGCGAATGGCCGCAACGCATCGTGGGCCGCGATCAACGCATCGGGTTTGTGCGCATAGTCGATGACCACCAGGCCGCCGCGCAGCTCACCGGCGATTTCCAGGCGCCCCTTGACGCCCTTCAGCGTTTCGAGCGCGCCGAACACGGCGTCGGCCGCCTCGCCCGTGGCGATGGCGAGCCCCGCAGCCAGCAGCGCATTCGCCGCCTGGTAGTCGCCGATCAGCGGCAGCCGGATGGCGTAACTTTTACCCGCGTGGCGAACCGTGAGGCGCTGGGCGAACCCGTCGCGAGCCACGCTCTCAAGCTTCAGCGTTTCGCCCCTCGTGCCCACGGTCATCGCCCTGCGACCGCAGGAGAGGGCGAGGCGCAGGATCAGCTCCTCGTTCGCGTTGCGCGTGTCGGCGTTGAGCACGGCGGCGCCGTCGGCAGGCAGCAACTCGGTGAACAGTCGCAGCTTTGCATCACGGTAGGCCTCGACGGTGTGATGCGTATTGAGATGATCGCGCCCGAGGTTCGTGAACGCCGCGGCTTTGAGCTTGACGGCATCGAGCCGATGCTGGGCCAAGCCGTCCGAGGATGCCTCGAATGCGAGATGCGTAAAGCCCTCACCGGCCAGTTCGGCCAGCGTCCGGTGGAGGGTCACGGGATCGGGCGTGGTGAGGCCGCCGTACACGCTGCCATCCGGCTTCACCAGGCCGATGGTGCCGAGTGAGGCGGCCGTGCGGCCGCGGGCGGCGAAGATCTGGCGCGTGAACTCGGCCACCGAAGTCTTGCCGCTGGTACCGGTGACGGCGACGATCTTGTCCGGCTGCGCGGCGAAAAATCGGGCAGCCATCAGGGCCAGAGCACGGCGCGGCTCGGCCGATGCCAACACGGGAATGTGCGCCGCCTCTGCGACGTCGGCGCCGGCCTTGACGAGCACCGCCGCAGCGCCCTTGGCGATCGCATCGGACACGAAGCGGGCGCCGTCGGCCTTGGCCCCTGGCAGCGCCGCGAATAGCCAGCCCGGCTGCACCTCGCGGCTGTCGGCGGTGAGGCCTGAGATCTCGACGTGTCCCCACCCCGGCGAAGCCGCGGTCTCAGGACCGGTCAGCATCTGGAGCTGCATTGCCCCTCGATCATTGCTCGTGCTGGGTGCGTTCGGCGTATCGGCTCGTGCTGTTCACATTGAGACGTCCGCTTCCTCACAGCCGATTGCCATGTCGCAGACTTCCCGATCGTCACACGCGCATGCTTGGCTTCTTATTGTGGCTGGCGTTGGCCGTCAAACGGCCGGCCTCGGCCCGCGTTGGTGCGGCACCTCAAAGGCGTGGAAAGGCCAGATCGGCGCTGTCGTCCGGCCACGCCGGCGCCTCGGTACGAATCGCCACCCGCAGCTTGGCCGAACGGGCTCGGGGGTTGGCATCGATCTCCGCCTGCGTGGGACTGATCGGGCGCGGATTGTCCAAGCGGAAGCTCGGCGGCCTCAGTGGAGCCGGGCCCGGCGGCAGATGGCGCGACCCGCGCGCCTCCGGCAGCGCCCGCTCGCGCAGAAAATGTTTGAGCAGGCCATCTTCCAGGGAATGAAACGTGACGACCACCAGGCGACCGCCCGCGGCCAGCACACGCTCGGCCGCGGCCAGACCGCGCGCCAGCTCGCCCAGCTCGTCGTTGACGTAAATGCGCAGCGCCTGGAAGGTGCGGGTCCCCGCATGCCGGCCCGCAATCTTCTCGCGGCCAAGCACACGTGCGGTCAGCGCGGCAAGCTCGCCCGTCGTCTTGAAAGGTGCCTCGGCCCGCCGGCGCACGATGGCCCGGGCAATGCCGCGCGCGCTGCGCTCCTCGCCCAGGTGGTAGAAGATGTCGGCGAGCAGGGCCTCTGGCGCCGTGTTGACGATGTCGGCGGCGCTCGGACCGCTGGCCGACATGCGCATGTCGAGCGGGCCGTCGCTCTGGAAGGAGAAGCCGCGGGCTGGATCATCGATCTGCATGGACGACACGCCAATGTCGAGCACCACGCCGTCGGCGGGAGCAAAGCCGTTGCGAGCGGCGATCGCGTCGAGGTCGCCGAACCGGCCCTGGCGCAGCGTCAGACGCCCTTGATACTCAGCCGCCAGCGCCTGGCCGGCAGCAATGGCACCGGGATCACGGTCGATGGCCAGCACGCGCGCGTTCGGCGCGGCCTGCAAAATGGCGCCGGCGTAGCCACCGGCGCCGAACGTGCCGTCAATGTAGGCCTCCGCGCCGGTCGGCGCGAGCGCGTTCAACACTTGCGGAAGCAGCACGGGAACGTGGCGCCATGTCCCTCCGCGCACACCCTCGACCGCAGGGGTGTCGCGCCGCGCCGTCATTCCCGTGCTCCCCCATCGCCGCCTCCATCCCCGCGATCGAGGCGGCGCCCCGCGCCGAACAAGCGACGGTGACCTTGGACCTTCTGGCGAGCCTGCGCGCGCCGCTCTTGGAAGCGCTTGGGCTCCCACATCTGGAATTTTTGGCCCAGGCCGACAAACGTGACGTGGGTTTCCAGGCCGGCGTGGGCGCGTAGCGCTTCAGGAAGCACGATGCGTCCGTCCTGATCGAGGCTGAGGATCTGCACGTCACCATAGAGCGCGACACTGAGTTCGTCGCGCTCGTCCGAATAGTCCGGCAGGCCTTCGAGAAGCCCGTCGATTTTCTGCGCAAGGCTTTGCCCGCCTGCATCGAGCGCTGGAGCATCGAGCGAGGGGTAGCAGTAGATGCCACCCGCATAGCCGTCACGCTCCAGAATGGCCCGAAAGGGCGCCGGAACCGAGACGCGGCCTTTGGCGTCGATCTTGTTCGTGAATGTCGAGACAAAGCGGTCCATCCCCCGTTTCGAACCCTGCCGTACTCGACCAACGCCACCTGCCATTTCCCGCCCATCGACGCCGCCTCGGTGGCGATTGTCCGGTGCGCGGCCTCGATGGGCATTCATGGGATTGCATGGGATAATATGGGAGTCAATGGGCGCAACTGGCATGATTGTGGGAAATCCATGGCATGAGCTTGCTGTGTCCCGCCGGCCACAACCGCGCAACCCCCATGCACCTTTTGCCGCTGCGTGCAGCGCGCGCCGCGCACGGCGCAGCGACGCGCACGGTTTGGGCGGGCTAATGAGCGAGTGATCCGGACAAGCAGCTCGGCGGGTATCCGTTGCACCGGCGCGGCCGCAATCGAGCCTCAGGCGAACGCAAAGCCCGCGGTGCGGGCGTAGCAATAAAAACCGCCACCCCGGAGCATCAGCGTGAGCACGATATCGGCGACGGGGACCGGCGCCTTGGCCTCGCCGTTACAATGAGACCATTGCAGTGAGGCCACTGCAGTGAGGCTGTTGCAATAAGCATGCGCAACCCCGGCCGGCGTGAGCAGCGTCACAGGCGCTGTGCAGGCAAACGCCTTGCCGCTGCGTTATGCCGGTGCGGTCGCGGCGCTGCGCCAGGGCGCACCGCGGTCAGGCTAAGCGTCAGCGACAATGCGAGACGAAGCCGGCCGGCGTTTGCGCGGTGAACCCGCTCTTTGTCGGCAAGGAATGCCTGCGGCTTGATCGGCGACCGTTGCGGTTGAAACCCTTCCCGACCGGCACGCAACGCGCCGGTTCGGCCTGGATCGACATGACCATGGCCCTAGAGCGCCATGAACCCGCCGTCCGCGCACAACACATGCCCCACGACGAATGAGGCAGCATCGGAAGCCAGCCAGGCAACCGCCTCCGCCACTTCCTCGGGCTGGCCCATGCGACGCAGCGGCAGCCCGGCAGCGAC
>Ga0075418_10010273_pt1 | contig 10482 bp, 8 predicted proteins | sample SoiMetdeltSBSDD2_FD_81776 | JGI IMG/M metagenome (GOLD analysis project Ga0075418, IMG submission 81776) | Bulk soil microbial communities from a Populus tree surrounding site in Tennessee, USA - Soil MetaG P. deltoides SBSDD2 | ecosystem: Environmental > Terrestrial > Soil > Tree plantation...
AGTTGTACCAGCGTCTCGTCGCCGACCGAGAATCGTTCTGGACGGCGGTCTATCCCCTCTACATGCAGCGCGAGATCACTCGCGGAAACGTCCGCGATCTGGTGCGCAAGGGACTCGAGGAAGCGCGCGGCAACTACAAGATCGTGGCCCGCATCTTCAACATGGAATCCAACGACTACAAGCGCTTCCTGAACTTCCTGCGCAAGCACGACTGTCAGGTGCCATTCAAGGAGTACCGCTGATGTCCCGCTTCATCCTGCTGCCGGTGGCGATTGTCGCGTGCATCGCAGGGCCTGCAGTCGCGCAGTCCACGAAATCGCAGTCCGCTGCAGCCGCAGTCAACGCCAAGCCCGCGCAGGCCACGCCGGGGACGGCCGGCGCGACCGGTGTGACGGTGCCCCCCGACTACAAGATCGGCGTCGACGACGTGTTCGACGTGACGTTCTGGGAAGAGCCGAAGATGTCCGTCACGGACACACGCGTCCTTCCCGACGGAAGGATCACGCTGCCGCTGCTCAGCGACATCCACGCCGAGGGACTCACCGTCGACCAGCTCCAAGTCGTCATTACGAAGGCCGCTTTGAGCGTTCTGAAGGAGCCGGTGGTTAACGTCAAGGTGAAACAGATCAACAGCCGAAAAGTCTCGATCACCGGAATGGTGTCCAAGCCAGGGCAGTACCCGATTCTGGGACGCATGACGGTCCTCGAGTTGATCTCTCAGGCGGGCGGAGTCGCCGAATTCGCCGACAAGAAGAACATCCGCATCTCGCGGATCGTGAACGGCAAGACCGAGAGCCACCTGTTCAACTACAAGGAATTCACCGAAGGCAACCCCAAGGCGCTCCAGCAGAATATCGAGCTGCGGCCGAACGACATCGTCACCGTCCCATAGGGCAGAACCGATGAGGATCATTCAGCTTTCGCTGGCGGCCGCTCTCGCTGTGCACGTGGCAGCGGGCGCCGCCTTCGCGCAGGAACCGCAGGAACCGCGTCCGGAGCGTCCCTACCGCGGCATCTTCGGCGGCGCGCTCGGCGCGTCGACTGGCGCGGACAGTCTCTCGGTCAACGGCTCCCTGGGCGGCGGCTTCGACTCGAACGTGCTGGCCAACGCCACCGACGCAGGGATCGGCACCGGCACGGGCCGCCCCGTCGACACGCGTGGCGGGGGATACGGCCTTCTGGCCGGCGGAATCAACTATGGGCGCAGCAAGCCGCGTGTGAACTTCGGCGCCTCCGCCAACGCGTCGGCCCGCTATTACACGACCGTCGAGAACAGCTTCGTGTCGAGCTACAACGGAAGCGCGGCGGTGTCCTTGAAGCCTTCCTCCCGCACCAACATTGGCTTCGGGGGAGGCATCGGCTACCAGCCGTTCAGTCTCTATGCACTCTTTCCGGAGTTTCAACAGGCGCCGCTCGGGTATGTGTTCCCGACCGACCTGGACTTCAATTCACTGCAGCAGGGCTACTTCAACTACAACGCGGACGTCAGCTGGTCCCGTCAGTTCTCGAGCCGGAGCACGCTGCAGGCGGGCTACTCGTACACGCTCAGCAATTTCTCCGCTCCATACCCCGACTTCTGGAGCCAGAGCGCCAACATCCGGTTTACGCGAAACATCAGTCAGAACCTCGGACTGCGCCTCGGCTACGGATACAGCGAGGGATATTACGGCGCTGCCGACACCCGCACCCTCGGCCGTCATCACATCGATACCGGAGTGGACTACAGGAAGACCCTCTCGTTGTCGCGCCGCACATCGTTTTCGTTCTCGACCGGCGGCGCCGCGCTGACCGATCGCGACAACGTATCGGTCACCGCGATCGACAACGCGATGCTGAATCACGAGATAGAACGCACGTGGAACGTCTACGGCGCCTACAACCGCGACGTGAGCTTCGTGGAGACGTTTTCCGCGCCCTTTCTCTACGACGTCGTCAGCGGCGGCGTGACGGGCCTGATCAACCGGCGCGTGGAGTTCCATTCCGGTGCGGGCTGGGTCCTCGGCAACGTCGGATTCGGCTTCGACTCGCCGTCGGGTAATAACGGCAGCGACTTCGACACGATCTACGCCTCGGCCGGGGTGAGCACGGCGCTCAATCGCTTCCTCAGCTTGGGGCTGGATTACTCGTATTACCACTACGCGTTCGACCAGACCTCGCTTCTGCCGGTCAATTTCAACGAACAGATGAACCGCCACAGCGTGCGCGCGACGCTGAACGCCTGGAAGCCGCTGATTCAAAGCGGAAGGAGAGGCAATGCTCCCCGGTAAGACGTATACCCCCGAAGACATCCTGCGCATCGCACGCAACCGCGTGTGGCTCGTACTGCTGCCGACGGCGCTGATCGGCGCGGGCACGGCGATCTGGGCACGGACGCTTCCGGACATGTATAGCGCCAACACGACGATCGTCGTGTCGCCGCAGAACCTGCCGGAGAGCTTCGTACGAAACACCGTCACGTTTCGTCTCGAGGATCGCCTGCCGGCCATGACCCAGGAGATCCTCAGCCGGCCCCGGCTCGAAGAGATCATCAAGAAGTTCGATCTCTACGCCAAAGAGCGCCAGACCGGAATCATGCAGGACATCGTCGATAAAATGGGGAGGGACTATATCTACCCACAGCCCATCCGCAGCGACGCGTTCCGCATCACATTCGTCGGCAGCGATCCGCGCACCGTTCAAAAGGTGACGGAGGAACTCGCGGCGTTGTTCATCAACGCGAACGAGGACGATCGACAGAAGTCAGCCGACAATGCGACGAATTTTCTCGGAAGCGAGCTCGAGAACGCCAAGCGCCAGCTGGAAGAGAGCGAAAGGGCCCTGGCGGAGTACCGGCGCAAGAATGCCGGCCAGCTTCCGACCCAGCTCGAATCGAACATGCAGGCGCTCCTGAGCGCGCGCTTGGAACTGCAACAGGTGATCCTGGGGCTCGACCGCGATCGCGACAGGCAAAGTCGGCTCGAGCGTGATATCGCCGACGCCGAACGTCAGGTCGACGACACGCCGACCGTGTCCATTGCAGCTGGTACGACGCCGGCGCCCGACGCCACGCCGCAGCAGCAGCTCGAGATCTTCAAAACGCAACTGATGCTACTGCAGGCGAAGTGGAACGATGCCCATCCGGAAGTCAGGAAGCTGAAGGGCCTAATCGCCGAGCAGGAAGCGAAGATCGCCGCGATGCCGAAGCCGCCGGCTGAGGATGCGCCGCTCGCGGCCAATAGTTCACGTCTGTCAGCGGCCGAAGTGCAGCGGCGGAAGCAGCTCGACGACATGCGCCTCGACCTGGTGCAGATCAAGAAGAACATCACCAACGGCGAAGCCGAAGCCACGGGGTTGCAGCAACAGATCAAAGACTACCAGGCGCGGAACGAAGCGATTCCAATTCGCGAAACCGAGATGACGAAGCTGTTGCGCGACTATGGACAGACGGGGGCGTTTTACAACGACCTGCTGAAGAAGCAGCAGGACTCGAAGATGGCGAAGAACGCCGAGACCCGTCAGCTCGGCCAACGATTCAAGATGATTGAGCCGGCGCGCGTCCCCGAGCGCCCGTTCGAGCCGGATCGAGGCCGCCTGCGGCTGATGGGACTGGCTGCCGGGCTCGCCGTCGGCTTGCTCCTGGTTGGGCTGCTCGAGTACCGCGACACGAGCTTCAAGACCGATGACGACATCGCCCGGATCCTGACGCTGCCGGTGCTGGCGGTGGTGCCGCTCATGCAGTCGGCCTCCGAGGAGCGGCGTGCGTTCCGCAACCGGCTGCTGATTGGCGCCGGCCTCGGCACGACCGTGCTCGTATGCCTGGCGGTCGTGGCCTACACGATAGTGCGCTGAGGAATCGATGTACGAACGCTTCTACGGCTTCCGCGAACGGCCCTTCGATCTGACCCCGAACCCGAGGTTCCTGGTGATGACCTCGGGACATCAGGAGGCGCTCAGCAATCTCGAGTACGCGATTGCGAGCCGCAAGGGGGTCACGGTGCTGATCGGCGAAGCCGGCTCCGGCAAGACGACGCTGATTCGCACGGCCATCGGGCGGCAGTCCGGCACCGTGCACTGCGTGCACATCCAGAACCCGGCGCTCACGCGTGCGGAGTTCGTCGAGATGCTGGCGGCGCGCTTCGGGCTGAGCGAGCACGCGCGTGAGTCGAAGACGGCGCTCCTCGTCGAGCTCGAAGCGGAGGTGCAGAAGAGGCGCGAAGCGGGCGAGGCTACGCTGCTCGTGATCGACGAGGCGCAGAGCCTCTCGCTCGAGCTGCTCGAGGAGCTGCGACTGCTGGCCAACATCGAGACCGACGAGGAAAAGCTGCTGTTGCTCGTCATCGCCGGACAGCCGGAGCTCGCAGAGCGGCTGAATGCCCTCGAGCTCCGCCAGCTGAAACAGCGCGTCGCGCTGCGCTGCGAGCTGCGCCCGCTGACGCTGCAGGAGACGTTCGGCTATCTGGCGGGACGAATCCGCGCGGCAGGCGGCGTCGGCGCCCAGGTCTTCACGCGGGAAGCGGTCATGCTCATTCACGAGCAGGCGAAGGGCATCCCCCGCACGATGAACGTGCTCGCCGACAACGCGCTGGTGGCGGGATTTGCCAGCGAGCAGCGGCCGGTCACCAGCGCGCTGGTACGCGACGTCTGCCGCGACTTCGATATCCGCGTCGCCCCGGAGGATTCCGCGGGCGCCGCCGACGAGGCTGCCGCCGCGGCGCCCGAGCGAAAGAGCGATTCCCCCGTGCTCGACCTGGGCGCGTCGAGCCAGGCACCGGCGTCCGAGGAGGGTGCTGCCGACGATGCCAAGGAACAGGCTTCCGGACAGGGCACGTTATTGACCGGACTGGTGGCCAGGGGCCGCCGGTTCTTCGACGCGCGCTCCGACAGCTAATGGTTCGCAGCTTCATCACGCAAGTCCACCTGGGATGGTGAACGACCAATGAGCCGAATCCACGAGGCGATGCGCAAAGCGGCGGAAGAAGCAGGAACCGGACTGACACCGGAGCAGGACACCGCCATCGACGAGGCCGGTGACGCCACCAGCCTCTCGCGCGAGGCGTTTCCGATCGAGATTGGCGAGCACCGCCGCCCGCGGGCGGCGACCGCCGCAGCCGCGCCGGCCCCTGCGCCACCCCCGGCTCCGGCGGCCGTCCCGGTTTCCGTCATGGCGCCGTCCGTGCCGAACGCTGGAGAACGACGGCACTCGACACAGAACGAAGGGCCGCTGGCGTTCGAGCGGATCGACGCCCGCTATGCCGGCAAGGTCGTGGTCGACCAGAACATCTCGGCCGAGTCCAGGGAACAGTACCGGCGCCTCGCGGCCAGCCTGCACCACGCCCAGGCGGCCACCGGGATCAAGGTCGTGATGCTCACGAGCGCCGTGATGGGTGAAGGCAAGACGCTCACCGCCTCCAACCTCGCGCTCACCCTGACCGAGTCGTACCAGAAGCACGTGCTGATGATCGATGCCGACCTCCGGCGCCCGGCGCTCCAGCGTCTCTTCGGCCTGCGGCACAACGCCGGCCTGTCCGAAACGCTGATCGAGGGAAGCGAGCGCAAAGTGCAGGTGCACCAGATTTCACAGCGTCTGGGCGTCCTGGCGGCCGGACGGCCGGCCAAGGATCCCATCGCCGGGTTGACGTCGGCCCGGATGCGCCGCCTCCTGGACGAAGCACGCGCCGGGTTCGACTGGATCATCGTCGACACGCCGCCGGTGGCGATGCTGCCCGATGCCAACCTGCTCGCGGCGATGGTGGATGGCGCGGTCATCGTGGTAAAGGCCGGCGCCACTCCCTATGACCTTGTAACGCGAGCGGTGAACGCCGTCGGCAGGGAGAAGGTTCTCGGAGTGGTGCTCAACAGCGTGACCGAGGACCACGGCGGCCACTCGTACTACTACGAGTACATGTACACCGACCGGCCTGAAACGCCGACCTCGACATGATTCACGTGCTCATACGGCGCCTCAGCGTGCGGACCGTGACGCTGGTGCTGCTCGAGACGATCCTGATCGTCGGGGCAGTGGCGCTGGCCGCGTACATCCGCCTTGGCGCCGACGTGGCATGGGACATCGCGCTCAACGACAACGGCCTGCTGAAAACGGCGGTCATCGCCGCCGTGGCGCAGACGTGCCTCTACTACGCCGACCTCTACGATCTGCGGCTGCTCGCCGATCGGCACGACCTGTTCATCCGGATCGTGCAGGCGGCCGCGTCCGCGTCGTTCATCCTGGCCGCGATCTATTTCTGGTTCCCGACGCTGGTCATCGGCCGCGGCGTCTTCATGGTTGCCTCGTTTCTGGTGATCGGCCTGGTCATCGGATGGCGGCTCTCGTTCGAGTGGCTGAGCGGCCACGTCGGCCCACGTGAACGGCTGCTCCTGGTGGGAACGAACCCGGCAGCGCTGACGCTGGCCAGGGAGCTCTTCGCGCAGAAGCACGAGCTCGGCGTCGACATCGTCGGCTTCGTGGATCCGGATCCGGCTCGGGTCGGAGAAGCGGTCATCAACCCGGGCATCATCGGCACGATCGAAGACATCCCCTCGATCGTGCGCGCCCGCAGCGTCGACCGCGTCGTCGTCAGCCTGAACGACGCCCGCGGCAGGCTGCCGATGGACATGCTGCTCGAGATGAAGCTCAACGGCGTGACGTTCGATCATCTCGCCTCGGTGTACGAGGAGTACACAGGCAAAATCGCCATCGAGAATCTGCGTCCGAGCTGGCTGATCTTCTCCTCCGGTTTCCGCAAGAGCCGGCTGCTCGCGGCCGGCAAGCGGCTGCTCGACGTCGTCGCATCGTTCGCAGGCCTTCTCGTCGCCCTGCCGTTCATGCTGGCAATCGCGATCGCGGTAAAGTTTTCCTCCGCCGGGCCGATCTTCTATCACCAGTCGCGCGTTGGGCTGCAGGGCCACATCTTCACGGTTCACAAGTTCCGCTCCATGAAGCAGGACGCCGAAGCGACGACCGGACCGGTGTGGGCAGCCAAGCAGGGCGACCCTCGCGTGACCGCCGTCGGGCGCATGCTCCGCCGCTCGCGGCTCGACGAGCTGCCGCAGCTGTGGAACGTGCTGAAGGGAGACATGAGTCTCGTCGGGCCGCGCCCCGAGAGGCCGGAGTTCGTCCAGGAGCTGACGCGGAACATCCCGTTCTACGGCCAGCGTCACGTCGTGAGGCCAGGACTGACCGGATGGGCGCAGGTCCGCTACACCTATGGAGCCAGCGAGGAAGACGCCATCGAGAAGCTCCAGTACGACCTGTTCTACATCAAGCACATGTCGCTTCCGCTCGACCTCTTCATCATCTTCGACACGCTGCGGACGGTGATCATGCGGAAAGGGGCTTGAGATGAGCCCGATCGTCAACGCCATGAGCATCGACGTGGAGGACTACTTCCACGTGAGCGTCTTCGACGGCATCGTCCCGCGAAGCGAGTGGGCCGGGATGGAGAGCCGCGTCTGCGCGAACACCGAGCGGCTGCTCGACATCTTCGATGAGTACGAGGTGCGGAGCACGTTCTTCGTGCTCGGCTGGGTGGGCGAGCGCCATCCCGGCCTCGTCCGCACCATCTCGGCACGCGGCCACGAGGTGGCCTCGCACGGCTACGCGCACCGGCTGGTCTACGACCAGACGCGCGCGGCGTTCCGCGACGACGTACGGCGGGCGAAGCTGCTGCTCGAAGACGCATGCGGGCGGCAGGTGACCGGATATCGCGCGCCGAGCTACTCCATCACGCCGCGGTCGCTCTGGGCCATCGACGTGCTCATCGAGGAAGGCTACCGCTACGATTCCAGCATCTTCCCGATCCGGCACGATCGCTACGGAATCCCCGTGTCCGGCCGGAGCCCGTACCGCATCGATCGGCCCTCTGGCAGCCTGATCGAGGTGCCGGGCTCGACGACGCAACTTGGACCGGCGAATCTCCCGGTGGCTGGTGGGGGCTACTTCCGCATCCTGCCGTACTGGTGGACGCGCTGGGGCATCGGCCGGGTCAACGAGATCGAACAGCGCCCGGCCATCTTCTACCTGCACCCGTGGGAAATCGATCCGGATCAGCCGCGTCTGAAGGCGGGCCGGCTGAGCCGGTTCAGGCACTATCGCAACCTGCACGACACCGAGACACGACTCCGTCAGCTCCTCGGCGATTTCCGCTTCGACACGATGGAGAAGCTCGTGGCGGAGACGCGCGTGACGATTCATCACGACGAGCGCGTCGCGCTGCCGCTCCCTTACTCGTGGTAATGCCCGGGGCAGTCGCGAACCACGGCGGCCCGGCGACCGTTCCGTCGCCGGAAGTCGCGCCTCTCACGATCGTTTCCGATCCGGATGCGCGCCGATGGGACGAGTACGTCGAGCGTCACCCGTCCGGCACGGTCGAGCATCTGTTCGCATGGCGCGAGATCTTCAGCGGCGTCTTCGGCCAGCAACCCGTCTATCTCGCAGCCATGCGCGGCGGCCACATCGCCGGCGTGCTGCCGCTGGTCAAGTTCACGTCGCTGCTCTTCGGGCGCTCGCTGGTGTCGCTGCCCTACGCGAACTACGCCGGGCTCCTGGCTTCGAGCGATGAGGCGGCGGAGGCACTGGTGGCACACGCGGTCGAGATCGGCCGCGGCTTCGGTGCCTCGCACGTCGAGCTCCGCCACGTCGACCGCCAATTGCCTCGACTGCCCTGCCGCGAGCACAAGGTTGGCGCCCGGCTCGCGCTGCCGCAGACGACCGACGCGCTGTGGGGCCGCATCGACCGCAAGGTCCGCAACCAGATCCGCAAGGCGCAGAAGGAGGGGCTCGTCGTCGACGAGGGGACGGAAGCCCTGATCGCCGACTTCTACCAGGTCTTCGCTCGCAACATGCGCGATCTGGGCACGCCGGTGTTCCCGCGGCAGCTGTTCGTCGACACGCTGTCGCGCTTCGACGCCCGCGTCTTCGTGGCGCGTCATCGGGGAGTGGCCGTCGCCGGCGCAATTGCGCTTGGCTGGCGCGACACGATCCTCGTGCCGTGGGCATCGTCGCTTCGCGAGTACCGCCACCTCTGCGCCAACATGCTGGTGTACTGGTCGATGCTCGAGTACGCGGTCGGACACGACTACCGGGTGTTCGACTTCGGGCGCTCCAGCCCCGGAGGGGGCACGCATCAGTTCAAGCAACAGTGGGGGGCCACCGACGTTCCGCTCCATTGGGAATATGCTCCGGAAGGAACGAGGCCTCCGGACCATGGAACATCGAATCCCCGGCTGCAGCTGTTCATCCGCGCCTGGCAGCGGCTGCCGTTGCCCGTCGCCAATCTGGTCGGGCCGCGGGTGATACGGCAGATTCCGTAGCGCCCACGCTCGTGGACAACACCCTTCGCCAGATCGTGCGCCACGCCGGTGTGTTCGGCATCGGCGCCATCCTGTCGCGGCTCGCGTCCGTGGTGCTGCTGCCGGTGTACACGCACTACCTGCAGCCGGCCGACTACGGCGTTATCGCGATCATCGATCTGACTGTCAACCTCCTAGGGATCGCTGGCGGGGCCGGCATCGCCAGCGCGGCAACTCGGGAGCACTTCCAGAGTACGGAACGAGGTCATCTCGATCGCGTCTGGTGGACGGCGCTAGCCATGGTGGGCGCTCTCACGACGGCGGTGTTCGTCCCGACGCTCCTCTTCCGGAGCGGGCTGGCGGGATTGGCCTTCGGGGGTGGCATCGGGGACGGGGCGTACTACCTGGCCATCGCGATCCCGACGGTGTGGATCGGTGTCCTGACGTACGTGTTCGAGGCGTATTTCCGCGCGCAGAAGGCGTCGGTGTTCCTCGTGAGCGTCGGACTTGGCCGGTTGCTGCTGAACATCGGCCTGAACGTCGTGTTCCTGGCGTGGCTTCATCTGGGAGTGGCCGCGATCCTCTGGGGCAACCTGCTGGCGGCAGCGATCACCTGCCTCGTGGAAGCCACGGTGTTCGCGCGCGCCCGGGGAGCGGCCGCGTTCGATGGCCACCTGACGCTGCAGTATTGGCGCTTTGGCTGGCCGATCATGCTGTTCGGCTTCCTGTCCTCGCTGATGCACGAGGCCGACCGCTATATTCTCCGGCTCTTTTTTAACTTCGGGGACGTGGGCCTCTACTCGATCGCCTATACGATCGGTCAGGGGCTCAATTCGCTGATCATCATGCCCTTCATCACGATCTGGAGCGTGATGATCTACGAGGTGGCGAACCACCCGAACTCGGAGCAGGTCTACGTGCGGGTCTTCAAGAACTTCGCGATGGGGCTGGCGCTCGTGCTGCTTCTCGCCTCGCTGTTTGCGGGGCCGATCCTGCGCATCGTCGCGCCGCCTGAATACGGTCCTGCGGCGCCGATCGTGCCGATCGTCTGCCTGGCCTACTTCTTCTTCAGTCTGCACGAGCACTTCAAGGTGCCTGCGCTCATCAGAAACCGGACTGTGGCGCTGCTGCCGGTCGTGTCGCTGTCGGTTGCGATCAACATCGTGACGAACCTGGCGCTGATACCGCGATTCGGCGGCGCCGGCGCCGCCTGGG
>Ga0075418_10010274_pt1 | contig 10481 bp, 14 predicted proteins | sample SoiMetdeltSBSDD2_FD_81776 | JGI IMG/M metagenome (GOLD analysis project Ga0075418, IMG submission 81776) | Bulk soil microbial communities from a Populus tree surrounding site in Tennessee, USA - Soil MetaG P. deltoides SBSDD2 | ecosystem: Environmental > Terrestrial > Soil > Tree plantation...
AGGCGATCAACCGAGCGCCTCGCGCGTCGCCTCGCGCAGCGCCGCCCGGGCGAGGATCCGCGTCGAGTCGAGCGCGGGCAGGGGAGAGTCGGCCTCGGAGATCAGCAGCGGGATCTCGGTGCAGCCGAGGACGACCGCGTCGCACCCGCGCTCGCCTAGATCGCGGATGAGCTGCCGGACGTACTGCCTCGAGCCCTCCTCGAAGCGCCCGTACACCAGCTCGTCGTAGATGATCCGGTCGAGGCGCTCGCGCTCGGCACGCCCGGGGATCTCCCGTGCGATCCCCCGGTGCGAGAGCTTGGCCGGGTAAACGGGACCTTCCATGAGGAACAGGGTCCCCAAGATCCCGAGACGCTCGAACCCTCGCGCCGCGGCGGTGGTCGCCACCTCTTCGGCGATGTGCAGCCACGGAACGGGCGACCGGTCGCGCACCAGATCCAGAGCTTGATGGAGCGTGTTGTCCGGGCAGATCAGGATCTCGGCGCCGACGCGGACGAGCTTCTGCGCCGACTCCAGCAGCAACGCACCGGCGTCCTCCCAGCGGCCGGCATCGATGAGCCGCGTGTAGTCGCGCAGCGGATTCGTGTGCATCGAGACCTGCGGATGGGAGTGAGCGCCGAGGATCGCCGCGCCCTCGGTGCAGATCGTCCGGTAGCACAGCGCGGCGCCTTCGGCGCTGACAGCGACGATGCCGATGTGCTTCGAGGTCACCGGGCTCTCACGGCTTCCAGTCCACCGCGTGCTCCTCCAGGTAGGCATCGACGGCGGCCCCGATGGTGGGGTGGAAGCTCGCGGCGCCGAAGCGCTCGAACATCTCGAAGCGCTTCAGCTTGTCCTTGACCGGGTCCTTCATCTCGGCGAAGCGCAGCTCGATCCCTGCCGCGCGAAGGGTCCGCGCAAGCTCCGCGAGCACATCCGCCGAAGTCACGTCGATGCTGGTGACCGGCTCGGCGGTCACGACGATCCGCCGCACGGCGGTCGGCGATTGCGCCACGGCCTCGAGCACGCGTTGGTGGAACAGCTCGGCGTTGGCGAAGAACAGCGGCGCGTCCCACCGGAACAGCACCAGGCCGGGGACGAGCCGCGCGTCGGGATAGCGCGTGATGTCGTGGTACCCCCGGATACCGTTCACCCGGCCCAGCACGGCGTGATGGGGACGCCAGCCGTCCCACAGGAACTCGATCACCGCGATGACGATCGCGAGGCCGATGCCGGGGATCACGCCGAGCACGGCGACGCCGACGAAGCAGACGACCGACAGCCAGAACTCCCACTGCTGGATGCGGAAGATCCGGCGCAGATCGCTGAATTCGAACAGGCCGATGGCCGAGGCGATCACGACCCCGGCGAGCGCGCTGTTCGGCAGGCTCTTCAGCAGATTGGGGGCGAAGAGCAGCAGCAGGGCGACCGCCACCGCGCCAACGACGCCGGTGAGCTGGGTCTTCGCGCCCGAGGCCTCGGCGACCGGCGTACGTGACGAGCTGCTGCTGATCGGAAAACCCTGGAAGAGCCCGGCGGCCAGGTTGGCGGCGCCGAGGCCGACCATCTCCTGGTTCGGATCCACGTGCGTGCGGGTCTTGGCCGCGTAGGTGCGCGAGAGCACGCTGGTGTCGGCAAAGGAGACCATGGCGACGGCGCAGCCTCCGACCACCACCTGGCCGAGGCTCGCGAGATCGATCCACGGCAGCGCGAAGGACGGCAGGCCTTGCGGCAGCGGACCGAGCACCTTCACCCCCGCGCTCTGGTCGAGACCGAGCGCAGCGACCGCGACGGTCGCGCCCACGACCGCGATCAGGAGACCCGGGATGCGCTTGAAACGCTTGAGCGCCAGGATCGCCGCGAGCGTGCCGGCCCCGACGGCGAACGCGGTCCAGTTGGCGCGGCCGCCCAGGACCGACTGGACGATCTGCGCGAGATCGCGCAGCGGCCCCTTGCCCTCGATGGAGAACCCCAGCAGCTTGGGTAGCTGGCCGATCAGCACCGTCAGCGCGATGCCGTTCATGTATCCGTAGCGGATCGGCTTGGACAACAGCTCGGTGACGAACCCGAGACGCAGCAGCCCGACGAGGATGCAGACCAGCCCGGAGACGATCGCCATCGCGCCCGCGACGGCCACGGCGCGCGCCGGATCGCCCCCCGAGAGCGGCAGCACCACCGCGAGGATCACCGCGGCGAGCGACGAGTCCGGACCGAGCACCATGATGCGGCTGGGACCGAACAGCGCGTAGGCGAGCAGAGGGACGATCGTGGCGTAGAGCCCGTGGATCCCCGGGACGCCGGACGCGACCGCATAGGCGATCCCGACTGGCACCAGCATCGTGGTCAGCACGAGGCCGGCCATCAGGTCCTGCGGCAGCCAGGCGCGCTCGTACCCTCGCAGGATCTGCAGCCCGGGCAGCCAACGTGTCCAGTTGTTCAAGGTTGGTGCGCTCAATGGAGCCGCATTCTAAGTCCGCGAGGCCCTGAACAACCCGCGGTACGCCAAGGCCGCAATCGCGCCGACCACCACCAACGCCGCCAGGTTCGCCAAGAACGCGGCATCGACTCCCGTCTGCCAAACAGTCGGAGCTGGCACCGCGCTCAACTGCCACTCGGATCGGCCTCCAACGAAGAGGCTGAACGCCGAGAACACGTTGCCGCCGGCATGGAGGACCATGCTCGGATAGGTGGAGTTCGTCGCCGCTGCCGTCAGGCCGTACACGGCCGCAGCCGCCAGGTAGAACGGCAGCAGAACGATCCCCACCTCAGGGTGCGTGAAATGGCTCAGGCCGAACGCGCCGCCGGTCACCAGGATCGCCGTCGTCAGCCCGTGGCGCCGTTCGATGCCGCCTTGCATGTAGCCCCGGAACGCCGTCTCCTCGACCACCCCGACGACCAGCGCGCTCATGACGACCCACGCGATGACCGTGGCGGCGGGATATTGTGTCGGATCCAAGTCCCGCTGCCGCGGAAGCGTCACGAGTCGAGCCAGCACACCCTGGAGCAGGAGCGTTGCGAACAGACCCAGCGCACCGGCGCCGAGCGCCGGCAACCACAAATGGTCCGGCACGCGGTTCGCTCGGCCGCCGAGCCGCCGCGCCTGCGCGGTGACTGGGGGCCAGCCACGGCCCCTCGCAAAGTACTGCCACCACGCCACCAGGAGGACGGCCATGACCGGCGCGGCCCACGGAACGGCCGGCATGTGACGAGCGTTGTTGGCGACCAACCACGCCCAGGGCACCGTTCCGACGAGCCCGACCGCGAGACCACTCGCGACCGCTCGAACCAACATCGGGATCCGAAGCCAGGCCTGCGAGAACGACGGTGGAGGCGTTTCGCCCGGTGTCATGTCCCACCGTCCGGTTCTTCCCGGACGATCTCCCTCTGGAAGAACGTCGCCGCGGTCTTTCCGACCTGGGTCGTGTCGTAGAAGGCGTACCCACCGATCCCCACCGCGCCGACGACGGGAAGCCACCGCGACACGGCGCGCCCTGCAGTTCGCTCCGTCACCGAGACGCCGACCCGGCGTAGCACGCGCTGGATGACGCGTAGACTTCCGCGACGGACGAGGAACCGCTCTCCGACGCGCACGACCACGTCTCGGACGGCCTGGCTCGCGGCGTGTCTGAAGAGGCAATAGATCATCTCCGACGGACCGAGCTGAGCGGACTTCCCATGCGCCGCGGCGATGTCGGCAACGAGCTGCCGCTGGACCGTCCAGATCGCGAGCAGGTCCGGGAGGATCGTGAGCATGCCGAGAGGGCCGGGCGGGAGAGCGAGCGTGCCCGAGACCAGCGCGGCTTTCGCGCTCGCCTGGAGCGTCAACGACCTCGCTCTCTCCGATGGGCTGGCGGACCGCCGCTCTCCGGAGGTCGGCACATGACTCACGAGGCCTCGAAGGGCCTCAGCGATCCGGTCGACGATCTTCTTCTGCACGGTGGCTCAGGCAAGCGCTCTGGCCAGGGCCATCGAGCCGCCGTTCCAGACGTCGCGCGGCTCCCCCGCCGAGCGGGCCAGCATCCAGAGACGGACACGCTCGGCATCGACTTCGAGCAGGTCCGCGAAGCGGCGAATCGTCTCTTGCGGAGCGGCGAGCATCCGCTCTCGACAATTCCGGAGATGCTGCGTCGCGTCGTAAGCACGATCTCCGACGAAGGGCTTCGGGTCGATCACGAGCCACGGCTCCCGGAGCGCTCGCAGGACGTTGCCGGCGTGCAGGTCGGTCGCAAGCAGCGCGTCGTCCGGCGACGCGCGCGACAGCTCGTCGAACAGCCGTAGGCCTTCCTCGACGAGCCGCGCGTCGGGCCACCGGGAGGCGGCCGCCATTGTTTCCTCCGTCCAATGCCTCGTCATCGCGGAGAGTGGACGGAAGGAATGCGGCGCCGCCGGCCTGCGCCAGAGGCGGCGGAACAGCCCCGCGAGGATCTCGTCCTGTTCCGGTTCGGGTCTCTCGCGGAGCGTGGTGCCGGGCTCGCACCGCTCGAGCAGCATCGCGTTGAGACCGGAGTCCGACTCGAGCAGGCGCACCGAGGGCTCGCCGTCCCAGAACCGGAGCGCCTCGATCTCGTCCGCGGCCTCCATGTGCGGCATGCCGAGCTTGAGCACCGCAGGAGAGCCGTCGCGGCGCACGGCGGAAGCGACCCAGGAGCAGCTGATCTCGTCGCCTTCGAAGGGGACTCCGAGCGAGAGCGACCATCGGTTCTGCAACTCGCGGACCGCTTCCGGCAGCCGCTCGAGCCATGCACGGCGCTCCGGCGAGCCGCGGCAAGCCTCGGCGAGGCGCTCGGCGACGGACAGCATCGCGTCTCCCTCAGAGGTCCTCGGGTCGCAAGCCCGTACGCTTCGCGATCCGAGAGAGCATTCGGGGACCGATTTCGTCATCGTCGTGGAATGCGAACACGAAGTCGGGCCAGTCGTCGCGTGACATCGTTCGATGCGATCCAGATTGTCGCTTGACGGTCCACCCGATTCTCAGCAGCGCTGCAAGTACCCGCCGAGCGCGGGTACTTGGCCAATTGCTCACGCTGCTCGAAACGCGATGCTCAAGAGGCTGGGCCCTTCTTCACCGTGGTCGAGCCGGTCGGCGACGACACGTAGCGCGAGAGCCTGGACCTTTGAGACGGCTTCCTCGCGGGTGGCTCCGTACGCCATGGCGCCGGACAGCTCAACGACCTCTGCGATCCAGCGCCCGTCCGTCTCTTGCTCAATCTCGACGCGAAATGTCATCGGCTCTGCCTCGTTGGTGTCAGAGAATATACGTCGTTAGCCGGATTCCGAAAAGTCGTGGTCCGAGACGGATCACGGTTGTCCGGCAGACGCGGCGACGAGTGATTGCCGCCGCGTCACTGCACCAGCGGGATGTACGCGGAGCCCTCGAGCTGCGCGGCCAACGACAGCCGCCGGTCGATCTGCATCGCTCGCACGGCGAGCTTCGTGGGCAGCACCTTCTGGAATTCCGCCAGCCACTTCTCGCGCAGGGCGTTCATCTTCGCGTCCCGCTTGAAATGGGCCGACATCAGGCCGAGCGCGGTCGCGTCGTCCAGGGTCTCGTAGCCGTCCACGTACTTCTGAATGTCCTTGAGCTGCTCGTCGATGATGACGTTCTGCTCCTTCTGGTAGGAGTTGAAGACCGGCCAGAACTTCGCAGCCTGGTCCGCGCTGAGCGTCAGGTTCTTCGCCATGATGTCGGCCCGGCTGCTCTGCAGGTCCGCGCGAAGCGCCTTCAGAGCGTCGTCCACCGTCGGGGCCGCAGCTTTGGCCGTCGAGGGCTGTTTTGCGGGTGTCTGGGCGTGGGTGAAGGCGACGGAGAAACACACGACCAAGAGGAATGCCAGAGTTTGGCGCATCGCAGGATCCTCCAAGGGAAAGGGTTGGCGGATGCTAACACGCGGTGGATCGCGCGCCGCGACGAGCCGTCGCGATGCCCCGCCGCCGCTTCGACGTCGCGCCTAGGCGTCCGAAGCCTGGTAGAGATCGGCCGCAGCGACGTGCCGCATCCCGAAGAGCGTCAGCAGCGGCCCGGTCAGCGTCGTCGTGACGAGCGCCATGATCACGAGCATCGCGAAGATCCGCGGCGAGAGGAGCCCGAGATCGTAGCCGATGTTGAGCGCGATCAGCTCCATGAGGCCTCGGGTGTTCATGAGCGCGCCGAGCTGGAGGGCTTCGCTCCATCCCATTCCCGTCACGCGGGCGGCGACCGCGGTGCCGCCGAGCTTCCCGAGCGTGGCGACCACGACGATCAGGAGACAGAGGAGCCACGACTCGAGATCGCCGAGGAGGCCGATCTGTGTGCGGAGGCCGGTGAAGGCGAAGAAGAGCGGAAGGAGGAGGACCGAGCTGAAGCTCTCGATCCTAAGGGCGATCTTGCGGCGGAAGTCGTGGACCTCCGGCATGATCGCGCCGGCGAGGAACGCGCCGAACAGCGCGTGGATGCCGATCATCTCGGTGGTCAGCGCCGAGCTCACGACGACGCACGCGACCGTCGCGAGAGCGCCGTTGGAGGGCTCCTCACGGGCGAAGCGCTCGGCGCCGGTCCAGCGCGGCAGCCAGCGCCGGACTCCGAAGATCATGACGGCGACGAAGAGGAGGGCGAGCCCGAAGCTCGCGAGCGCGCCGCGAAGGCTCGCCGCCTCGGCGATCGCGACGACGAAGGCGAGGATCGTCCATGCCGTCACGTCGTCCACGGCGGCGCACGTGAGGGCCGTGCTACCGAGCGGCGTCTTCGACATGCGCCTCTCCTGGAGGATGCGCGCGAGGACCGGGAAGGCGGTGATGCTCATCGAGATGCCCATGAAGAGCGCGAACGGCAGGAACGCTGAGCCTGCGGCTGCGAGGTCGGTGAACAGGATGTACGCGAGGATCACGCCGAGCAGGTAGGGGACGAGGATGCTCGCATGGCTCACGGCCACGGCCGCTCGTGCCTTGCCGCGGATGCTTCCGGGATTCACGTCCATCCCGACGGTGAACATGAAGAAGCAGACGCCGACCTGGCTGAGCAGCTTGAGCGTTCCCAGGGAGTCCTGTGGGAACACGAATCCGAAGGCCTTCGGGGCCAAGAGCCCCAACAAAGAAGGCCCGAGCAGGATCCCCGCCGCCATTTCGCCTACGACCGCGGGCTGCCCGAGGCGCGTGAAGAGGTATCCGATCCCACGCGATGCGGCGATGATGACGAGAAGCTGAAGGAACAGGCGGCCGAGAGCGGAATCCTGTCCCGCGGCGGGCGCGATGCGCTCGGAGGCCGCGAGCGGCTCGACCGCCGGCGCCGGCAGCCTCGACCCGAGCTTCAACACGGCCGCGATCGCCGCGCCGAAGACGAGTAGCATGAGGATGTAGAGAAGGACCCGCCGTGCCGGGATCATCGGTCAGCCCTTCCACCAGTCGAGCCAGCACGACCCCTTCCCCCAAGGAGACGGCTCATCAGAACCTGGCGCCTCGTACATGTCGGCTCGGCTCACCTCCCAGTGCTTCAGCTCGCCGATCTGAACCTCGTTGAAGGCGGGGCGGCAGCCGGACCACACGTCGAACACGACCGGCACGGTCGGGCCGGGGAGCGTGCGAAGGTAATCGGCCAGGTCGCGTGAGAAGACATGGAGCGCGTCATCGGGGTACTTGACGAACCGCAAGACGACGTGACCGTCCATCGTATTCGCGTCGGGCGCCAGGATCTCCCAGGTCATCTCGTGGGTCACGCGGTGCGGCGCGGAGCAGGCGAGGCAGAATGCGGCGGCGAGCAGGAAGGCCGGCGACGATCGAAGGAGGCGAGTCACGGAGCGGACGTTCCTCATCGGCATCGTCAACGGGCATGCGCCGACGCGACTGCCCGGCCGATCCTACCGCGGCGTCGCACGCCTACGAACCCTTTCTTGCCGGGCTAACGACCCCGGTCGCCCGCGCGCCAGGTTCGCCAACTTCCTTGCTCGCGAACTCTGATGACGGTGTCGATCCCCTTTGCGACCAGCGTCAGCATCGCGACGAGGATTCCAGCCCAGGCGGAACGCTGCCCGATCGAGAGGAACGGCGCCAGGATTCCCGTGAGGACATCTCTTGCGGCCGTGTTGGAGACAACCGCGGTCACGAGACCGACTGCGATCGGCCAGGCGAGCGGACGCCGGCACGTGAAGTCGGACGGTCTCCAGCAGAGCAAACCCGAGACGAGGACATAGCCGACGGCAGACGTCCCCCCGACCACGAGACACAAGAGCAAGTAGATCTCCAGATAGACAACGTTCTCGCCCGAGAAGCCTTCGGCCATCGAGGCCCACACCATGGGAAGCAGGGTTCGCGTTGCGGCGGCGAGCGTCGTGATCAGGAACACGACGAGGCCCCCGAGGAGCGTGAGCTTCAGTACGAAGGCCGTGCCCCGCGGCGCGGAGCGCGGCGGGCTGACAGGCCGCTGAGGCCGAGGGCTATCGAATCCGCTTGATGAGATGGTGAGCCCTCACCGCGCCCCGACGAGGGCCAGCTCCTCAGCCCTGAGCCGCTTTCGGAGTGGCAAACCACCAACGATGTCCTTCAGGGTCTCGCGCCCCGTACTCGCGCTGGCCGTAAGGCTGATCGACGGGTTGGGAATCGATGAGCGCTCCAGCGGCGCGAGCCCGCTCGTAGTGCGCGTCGACATCGGCGACGTACAGGAAGAGACCTGAATTCGCAACATCAGCGGCCAGGGGCGAAGCGAGTCGATGTTCAGCCGCCACACGATGTAGCCAAATAGGAGTGTCACCCACAAGGACCTCGCCATGAATCGGCTGACCTTCGTCGTTTCGGTGGATGCCCCCACTGGCAAAGCCAAAGGCTTTGACGAGGAAATCGTGAGCCGCCGGAATGTCCTGATAGGTCAGGACAGGGATGATTCGCTCGAAGTTAGTCACGATGTTGTCCCTTACTCATGTCCGCCTAACCTAGGGCCAAGCACGTTAGCCGGTTCACCTTCATGTTCTGGCGAAGCGTTTGGCCGCTTCGGCCATTGCCCTTGCCCGTACAACCGCTCGATCTCTGGGCGGTGCCAGGGTTTCGAGCGAGTGAACAAGGGTTCTAGCTGCCGCAGAAACTTGCGCCACGGCTAGGTTGAACGCCGCTTCATTTGCCTTCGAGGGCTTGTTGAAGCCGCTCAACTTGCGCACGAACTGAAGTGCCGACGCCTGGATTTCCTCGTCCGTCGCCGGTGGCTCGAAGTTGAATAGGGTCTTGATGTTCCTACACACAGTGCCCTCACGCCCCTCGGCTCAGTCCTTGTAGAAGCCGACCCCGCAGTTCTGATCGCCGACCTTCGTGTAGAAGCTGTGCTTCTCGAGTGGCGTCTCGGAGCCGGGACGGGGCCACCAGTAGCTCACCTCGAGGATCTTCCCTTCGGTGGCCTTCTCCATGATTTCCTTCCCGAGCGGATACCCCTTCTTGCCGACGATGTCCTGCAGATGCTCGCCCTTCAGATAGGGATGCGCCGTGAGCACGCCGTCGGAGGCGTTGGCGCAAAAGACGTAGAGATCACGGTCCTTGAAGCCGCCTTCGCCCTTGTTGAACATCTAGAGAGCCTTCGCTTTGTCCGCTTTGACCGCGGCAACGGCCTTCTCCAACATCGCCCTGGCTTCGTGTTCGGAGCCGAACCGAGCCTTCTGAGCCGAGGCTTGCGCCGAGAGTGAGGAATGGGCGAACAACAGAGCGGCTGTGCCGATCGCGACTGCGAGATGGCGCAATGTGCTTCCTCCTTGAGGACTCCAAGGATACATCGCGGGCTAGAGGTGTGGAGCGCCACAATCTGCGCGCGCCGTCAGCTTCAAGCGCGTGTTACGTGGCGCGTTGACGAGTGTCCTCGCCAAAAGCCAGGATGAACCCGTTGCCGTCTCTGCTCCAGTTCAGCGGCGGGCCGCGCAGCGGACCGTCCGCTGAACCGGTTGTCAGACGCGCTTACGTTCCATGGGATTCTCTCGGGAGGTCTGCTGCCCGAGCTGTTGGGCGAGCCCGATGAGAATTCCTTCGGGACCCCGGATGTAGCAGAGCCGGTAGATGTCTTCGTAATCGACGACTTCATCGACGACCGTCGCACCGAGCCTGCTGAGCCGGGCGAGAGTGTCGTCGATGTCCTCGACCGTGAACATGACGCGCAGGTACCCCAACGAGTTCACGGGGGCTGTGCGGTGATCGGACGCGATGGCGGGGGCGTCGAAGCGCGAGAGCTCGAGGCGGCCGTGGCCGTCGGGGGTGCGCATCATGGCGATCTCGACGCGCTGGCCGCGCACTCCGGTGACGCGGCCGGCCCATTCGCCTTCGATGGGCATGCGGCTTTCGAGGGTAAGGCCGAGTTCGGTGAAGAACTCAACGGCGGCATCGATGTCTTCCACCACGATGCCGACGTTGTCCATACGCTTGACTGTCATGATGTCTCTAACGCTCGCGATCAGTTGCGGGCTGGGTTGGCGCGACGCGTGCGCAGGCACGGATCGCGTAGTTCGACTGGCCGACTCGACTCGTTCACGGTGATACCCACGCTCGCTTTTCAAAGTAGAAGC
>Ga0075418_10010276_pt1 | contig 10481 bp, 12 predicted proteins | sample SoiMetdeltSBSDD2_FD_81776 | JGI IMG/M metagenome (GOLD analysis project Ga0075418, IMG submission 81776) | Bulk soil microbial communities from a Populus tree surrounding site in Tennessee, USA - Soil MetaG P. deltoides SBSDD2 | ecosystem: Environmental > Terrestrial > Soil > Tree plantation...
CGGTGGGTCGAGTTTCGTCGTCTAACAGTTGGGCTGCGCGGCCGGTTCGGCGGGCGTCCTGCCTGCTGTTTCTGGGGCCCCGGATGGTTGTGGCGTGGCTTTTTCCAAGAACCGCTGCAGCTCCACGGGGAAGGGAAGCACCAGGGTGGAGTCAACTTCGTCGTAAAGCCGCTGCATCGTCACGTCTAGTCGATGTGCGGCGTCGGCGGCGTCGATCAGGTCGTTGAGCAGTCGGGGTGGCACGGTGTGCTCGTGCTTGTGGTGGATCTTGTGCTCCAGGTTGGCCCACAAGTCCATCGCGATCGTTCTGATCTGTAGTTCGACCGGCACGCGCTCGACGCGGTCGCTCTGGTAGACGGGGATCTCAAGGACCATGTGAAAGCTTTTGTAGCCGTTGGGCTTCGGGTGGGCGATGTAATCCTCAACCTCGATCACGGTGAGGTCGGCCTGCTGGCTGAGCAAGGTGGCGACCCGGTAGGTCTCTGAAATGAGGCCGCAGGTGACGCGGACCCCGGCGATATCGAGGACGTTGGTGCCGATGTCGTCGGCGGTGAGCGGGCAGCCGATGCGGGCGGCCTTACCCAGGATGCTGTTGGGCGATTTCACCCGGGAGGTGACGGCGCGGATCGGACAGTAGTGATCGGCGTGAGTGAGCTCGCGCTTGAGAATGTTGACCTTGGATGTCAGTGCGGAGGTAGCGCACTGATACGGCAGCAGGAACCGGGCGAAGTCGGTGTGCGCAGGCGTGAACTCGGTCTGCGATAGGTCGCCGACCACGCTGTGGGCACCATCGACGATCATCTTCGCCTCTTCTTCTCGCAACACTGCTAATATAAAGGAAGTATATCCGTTAAATATAAGAAGGGTAAGGGCTGGTGGGCGAAGAAGCAGATTCCAAGTCCGGGCGCAGCCGGCGAGATCGCCTGCCGCGCAACCGGCAACGTGAACGAGTGCTTCAGATGGTGCGTGCGCACGGCGACGCGATTGACGCTGTCGAGCTCGCCTCGCGGATGGGGTTGCACGTCACCACCGTGCGCTTCCATCTGGACGCGTTGTGCGACGAGGGAACGATCGAGCGCACCCGAATGAACCGGGACGGCGTGGGTCGTCCACGCACCGGATACCGCGCCGTCGAGGAGCGTCTGGACTATCGGATACTCGCCGAGATTCTCGCGATGGAGCTCGGAGAGACAGTGGAAACACGCGCTCGTCGTGCCCAGCGCGTAGGAGTGCAGTGGGCCGGCCGGATCGCAGGTTCGCAGGCCGAACCTGTTGCGGGCCAACGTGTTGCGGACACCGAGCAGGCGCTAGACCCGCTGGATCGAGGAGCGGTGTTGGCCACCGAGGTCTTCGACCGGATGGGGTTCGACCCCGAACTGGCTGCTGAATCCGAACCAATGGCATCGCTGTCGGCTGACAGCAAGCAGATCGTCGGACGCGAACGGGTCATTCGGCTGCGCGGCTGTCCGGTACGGGATTTGGCCCGAGCGCACCCCGAGGTGGGTTGCGGCATACACCTGGGATTGCTGCAAGGCTTACTCGACCATGCCGCGGCGGCCGGTGGAAAGCCCGACACGCGAACGCAAGGACTGTCGGCCAGACTCGACCCGTTCGTCGAGCCAGAATTGTGCATAGCCAGGTTGCACGCCTCGCGAAAATCCACGCGTGATTGAGGCATGGCATGTGAGAACCCGCTCACGACAGGCGATGACGGACTTGCGCCGTCCAGCGATTGCGCTGTAACGCATCCGCCCACAGTGGCCCCAGACCAACGCGGCCGGGGACTGCGTAACCGGCGGTGTCGCGGGACCCGCGTGCAAGGTGTAGGTCGCTGTGGTAGACGGGCTAGCCGGTCAGTTCTGTCAACGGCACGTCGGGGTCGGCCAGTTTCGATGGGTCGGGTTGCGCGGCGGAGCGCACCAGCGCCTCGATGGCGTCGGTGACATCCCATGTGTTGACGTTCATGCCGGCCAGCACCGTTCCGCCCTTCATCCAGAAGGCGATGTACTTGCCGCTGGCGACGTCGCCGCGGAAGACGACCTCGTCGTAGCCGCCACGCGGTACGTAGCCGGAATACTCCATGCCACTGTCGTATTGGTCGGAGAAGAAGTAGGGCACCTTGTCGTAGGCGGTGGGCGCGCCCATCATGTTCGCCGCTGCGACCGGCCCTTGGTTGAGGGCGGCCGACCAGTGCTCGAGACGCAGGTGAGTGCCCAGCAGCGGGTAGTAGGCGTTGGCGACATCGCCGGCGGCGAATATATCCGGGTCGATGGTGGCCAGGTGCTCGTCGACGACGACGCCGTTGTCGATCGGCAGACCTGCGGCCGCGGCCAACTCGATATTGGGCAGGATGCCGACGCCGATCAAGATCGTGTCGGCCGCCACGACGTCTCCGTCGGCCAGGCGCACGCCGGTCACCTTGTCGGCGACGCCGAGGATCTCGGCCACCCCGCTGCCGGGCCGCAGCTCGACACCGTGGGCGCGATGCAGGGCCGCGTAAGTCTCGGCCACCTCCGCGCCGAGGACACCCAGTAGGGGCAGCTTGCCCCTCTCAAGGAGAGTTACGTGACAGCCGGCGGCGCGGGCGGCGACTGCGGTCTCCAAGCCGATCCACCCGGCCCCGATGATGGCCACCCGCTGCGCAGATGCGAACGCGGCCTGCAATGCGTCGCTGTCGGCCACCGTGCGCAGGTAATGCAAACCGGGCAGGTCGGCACCGGGTACCTCGAGGCGCCGGGGCGAAGAACCCGTCGCCAGCAGCAGCTTGTCGTAGCCGAGCGTTTCTCCCTGCGCTGTGCGCACTTCGTGTGCAGCGCGGTCGATTTCGGTCACCCGTGTGCCCAAACGCAGGTCGATGTCGTGTTCGGTGTACCACTGCGCGGGATGGATGTAGATCTTTTCCCGCTCGGTGCTGCCCAGCAGGTAGCCCTTCGACAGGGGCGGGCGGTCATAGGGACGGTTGGCCTCGTCGCCGATGAGGATGACCTTGCCGTCGAAACCGTTGGTGCGCAGCGCCTCAGCGGCCTTGGCGCCGGCCAGTCCGGCTCCCACGATGACAAATGTCTGCTGTGCACTCACGTGCGTCTCCTCCTCGTTGTGTGGGCGGCATCGTGTTCACGTTGCGACCCGGCCGAATCCTGTTGCGGCGCTTGCCTCTCGCAGCCTCGTCGTAGCGCATCTGGTCGACTGGCCGAGTGGTGCGCAGATCGTCTGGACGCGTTTGGCGGGGGTCGCCGCATAGGTGATCATTGCTGCGCTAGCTGGTGGGCTTTGTCGCGCAATGCGATCAGCAGATCGGCGAACGACTGGTGAAAGCCGGCGACGCCTTGGTCTTCGAGGCTGCGCCCGACATCGTCCATGTCGATCCCCACCGAGCGCAGGTTCTGCATGACGTCGGTCGCCTCCCCCATCCCGGTGTCGATGGTGCGCGCGACGGTGCCGTGGTCCTCGAACGCGGCGATGGTGGCCTCGGCCATCGTGTTGATGGTGTCGGGGCCGATGAGGCTGTCGACGTAGAGGGTGTCGGGGTAGTCGGGGTTCTTGGTCGACGTCGATGCCCACAACGGCGATTGCGGGTGGGCGCCGAGGGCGGCCAGTTTCTCCCACCGCGGACCGGAGAATCGGTCCCGGAACAATTGGTAGGCCAGGCGTGCCTGCGCGATGCCGGCGCGTCCGCGCAGCGCCGCCGCGTCCGCGCCGCCGATCTGCTCCAACCGGTTGTCGACCTGGGTGTCGACGCGGCTGACGAAGAACGACGCCACACTGCGGACCGCCGGGAGAACACCCCCGCGTGCGGCAAGGGTTTCCAGGCCGGCTAGGTAGGCCTCGATGACCTGCTCGTAGCGGGACAGGGAGAAGATCAGGGTGACGTTGATGCTCAACCCGCTGCCGATCGTCGCTGCGATCGCCGGGATGCCCTCGGCGGTGGCAGGGATCTTCACCAGCAAGTTGGGGCGGGCGATGCGCTCGTGTAATCGGGTGGCCGCGGCGATCGTGGCCGTGGTGTCTCGCGCCAGCTCGGGGGCGACTTCGATGGATACGAAACCATCGCTGCCGTGGGAGTTGTCGTAGGTCGGACGCAGCACCGCCAGGGCGTCGGTGACGTCGTGCACGGCCAATTCCCAATAGGCATCCTCGATCGAATAGCCCGCGGCGGTGAGGGCGAAAAACTGTGCGTCATAGAGATCGGAGGCCCCGATGGCCTTGGCCAAGATCGTGGGATTGGCTGTCACCCCGCGTATCCCGTCGGCCACGTAGGCGGCCAGTGTGCCGTCGCGTAGGTATAGGCGGGTGAGGTTGTCCAGCCACGCGCTTTGCCGCTGCTCGGTGTAGAGCCGCTCGAGCTTGATCATCACGCACACCCACCCCGGTCGGGTGACGCGGTCATCGTGTCGTGTGCGAGGGCCGGCGACATGATCAACGCAGTCATGGTGCTGGCCGGTCAGGGGTTTCGCTGTCGGCGGGGACGGCTGGATGAGGTCGGCGTCGCCGACGCGTGCGCGCCGACGGCTGCGCGTCGTGCACCACCACACAGCACCGGTCAGGCGCCGGATCGAGCTCGGCGTGCGCATGCGGGTGACCACACCCTGCGATGACCCCCTCGACGAGGCGTAAGTTCAGCCCGCACACCACGTCTCGGTGGTCGGCAGCGACCAAATGAAACGGGCAATTCCGTAGATCGATGCGGCCATCGTCATCGGCGTGGGGCAGGTAGCCGCAGTTGCGAAGCGCGCCCACCACGCTTCCCCCGGTTTCCGCACCGGCACGCCGGCCGGCCTCATGCGCTGCGCTGTTCACGGCCTGCTGCACCGCTCCGCTGGCGTCCTGCTCAACGGATGCGACGAGTAGGCGAGCGAGGAGTTCGTAATCCCGGGGCGGCACGCTGACGGTGATCTCCTGGGCGGCGCGGGTGTAGAGCTTGGCCGGGCGCCCGGCCCCCGGTCCCCCACGCCCAGCGGGCCGTTGGTAGCTGACGGTCAGCAGTCCCGCCTCGGCCAACTTGTCCAGGTGGTAGGCCGCCAGCGTGCGTCCGATCGACGCGGCGGCGGCGGCCTGCTCACGCGAAACCGGTCCGTCGCTCTCGATCACGTACTCGTACAACTGCCGCCGCAGCGGGTCGTCCAGGTGACTCAGACCGTTCAGTGCGGCCAGGTCGGCGGGGCGGCTGATGGACATACGCCAACTCTAACACCAAAAAGTATTGACAAATAGGCGTCAGCGGCAGATTCTAAAACTAGTTCTGATTGGTCTTACAAAGGAGATTGCGATGACCGCTTCAGCGCTACCCGCCTCAGCCGCCCACGCCTCCTCCGGGGTGTTACAGCGCGCCCGCTCCGATCCGGCCTACGCAGCGTTCCTGTTGCTCCGGATCGGATTCACGGTGTTGCCGATCGTGTTTGGCCTCGACAAATTCACGAACGTGCTCACCAAGTGGGAGGTCTACCTGGCTCCGTGGATCGTGGACATGAGCCCGATCAGCGCGCACCAGGTGATGCTGGTGGTCGGGGTAATCGAGATCGTGGCCGGCGTGGCCGTGGCGATCAAGCCGCGATACGCCGCCTACATCGTCGCGGCCTGGCTGGCCGGCATCATCGTCAACCTGCTGAGCTACCCCGGCTTCTACGACGTGGCGCTGCGCGACGTCGGCTTGCTGCTAGCCGCGCTCACCCTCGCTCGGCTGGCCTTTGTGTACGACCCGGCCTGGCACCGGCGCACCACAGCGGGCACCGATTCCACTGCCGCGTAGTCGACCTCACGTGCTGCCCTCCGTTCATCCGGCGCCACCTACGCCTGCGACGGGTGAACGGAGGGATCCTCTCGTCTCCGGAAGGAACCCGCCATGCATTCCACCGCCGCTCTGCGGCTCGTGCACGAATCACCCCATCGCGATCTTGCCGCCGCGGAAGTCGCCGCCGCCGCCTTCCTTCGTGCCCTGGGGGTTTCACTGGATTCGCAGAGCCTTGCCGGCACACCCGCGCGGATGGCGCGCGGCTACGCCGAGCTGTTCACACCGCGGACCTTCGATCTGACCACCTTCCCCAACGACGAGGGCTACGACGAACTCGTGATCTCGCGCAACCTGCCGCTGCGATCGGTGTGCGAGCACCACATGTTGCCCTTTGTCGGGATCGCCCACATCGGCTATCTGCCCGGCGAGCGCATCATCGGGCTATCCAAACTCGCCCGTGTCGCCGAGCATTTCGCCTGCCGGCCTCAACGCCAGGAACGACTCACCAAACAGATCGCCGATTGGCTCGACGCACAGCTGCAGCCCCGCGGTGTCGGCGTGGTCATCGAGGCCGAGCACACCTGCATGACCCTGCGAGGCGTGCAGGCCGCCAGGTCGGCGACCATCACCTCCACCCTTTTGGGCGCGCTGCGCGAAGACCCGCGATCACGCCAGGAGTTCTTCGCACTCACCGGCGCCAACACCTGACCAACAACGAACACCAACCCAGGGAGATGTCATGACTCAGCGACGAAAAGTCAAGGCGCGCCGGATCTATGACCCGGCCCTGCCGCAGGATGGCACCCGGGTCCTCGTCGATCGCATCTGGCCCCGCGGTGTGAGTAAAGCCCGCGCACAGCTCGACGAATGGTGCAAGGACATCGCTCCGTCCACCGAACTACGCAAGTGGTACAGCCACGACCCCGCGCTGTTCGAGGAGTTCGCTCACCGCTACCGCGACGAGCTGAGCGAGCCCGCCCACGCGGCCGCATTCGCGCATCTGCGCGATTTGGCGAAGGCAGGGACGCTAACCCTGCTCACCGCCACCAAGAACCCCGACCTGAGCGAGGCCGCGGTCCTCGCCGATCTGGTCGGTTCGGGCCAACGCCGGCCCGTCGGCTGAAACCCCACATCCCACCGGCGGTTCAGCCCCGTGGATGTGTGACATCGAGGACCCGGCCGCCTCAATGACTATGCACCGGTGAGGCATTCACGTCGCGTGTGGCGCTTGCTCACGTCGCAGCACGTACCACTCCGCGCAGCCGCGACGCGATCAGCTCGCGTGGGAGCCGGCTCGGGCTGGGATAGGCGACGATGACCCGGCCGTGGTCGGGGTCGCAGCCCTCCACGAACGTCAACCCGTTCTCGGTGTATGTGTAGGTGGCCGGATCGTGAGCTCGCAGACGATTGGTCACCCGCTCCAACTCGGCTTGGCTATCGGTGGCCCACATCAGGTATTCGATCCCGATAGGCGCCAGCCGCGGCCGCCGAGACGGGCCCGTCGAATGCAAATAGATCTGAAACCCGTCCGGGGTCAACAGCAGCGCTGTGTCGGGTTCGCGCAGGGCGACCCGGCAGCAGAACACATCGCGATAGAAGCTCACCGATCGGTCCAAGTCAGCTACCCGTATCACTGTCGACGCGACCGTCGTTGTGACGCCACCGATCGGGGCTGGTTCAGTCGCCTGCGTCATGGCCTCCGCCCCAATCTATTTAGAGTAAAATGCTCCTCTATAATAGCACTGCACGCGTTCAGCCGGAACGACTGAGTTGACGTGACAACCGCGACCTTCGGTCCATCATTGACGACAACTTACGAGTGGTTAATTCCTTGCGGACAGCGGCAATTCGACTCGACACCGATATTGCCCCCCTGACGTTTCGTCGATCCCGGCGGAAGTGCACGGTGCCTCTGCTCCGCCCCGGCGGCCGACGGCGCGCGGTGGGGTCCGCAATGTCTTCGTCAAATGAAATCTCCCGTCGCAAAAAAAGCGTGACGTGCTGGCCGTGCTCATCCGCCGGAGGGGTTGCTCGTGGGTGCGGCCGGCGTTGCGCGTTCTGCGGCCGGGTTGGAGTGTTGGTGGCGGCCGACGTGGGCTTCGGCGCGCATCCGGTCGGCCATGTGCGGGTAGTGCAGTTCGAAAGCGGGCCGCTCCGAGCGGATCCGGGGCAGTTCGGTGAAGTTGTGCCGTGGCGGCGGGCAGGTGGTGGCCCATTCCAGGGAGTTGCCATATCCCCACGGGTCATCGACGATGACGACCTCGCCGTAGCGGTAGCTCTTAAAGATGTTCCACACGAACGGCAGCATGGACGCCCCAAGGGTGAACGCCCCGATCGTCGACACGATGTTCAACGTGGTGAATCCGTCGGCGGGTAGGTAGTCGGCGTAGCGGCGCGGCATGCCTTCGTTGCCCAGCCAGTGCTGCACCAAAAAGGTGGTGTGGAAACCGATGAACGTCAGCCAGAAGTGCAGCTTGCCCAGCCGCTCGTCGAGCAGCCGGCCGGTCATCTTCGGGAACCAGAAGTAGATGCCGGCATAGGTGGCGAACACGATGGTGCCGAACAGCACGTAATGGAAGTGTGCGACCAGGAAATAGGTGTCGGTGACGTGGAAGTCGATCGGCGGGCTGGCCAGCAGCACCCCCGACAGACCGCCCAGCAGGAAGGTGACCATGAAGCCCACCGAGAACAGCATCGGTGTCTCAAATGTCAACTGCCCGTGCCACATTGTGCCGATCCAGTTGAAGAACTTGATCCCGGTCGGGATGGCGATCAGATACGACATGAATGAGAAGAACGGCAGAAGGACGGCGCCGGTGGCGAACATGTGGTGCGCCCACACCGCGGTCGACAGCGCGGCGATGCTCACGGTCGCGTACACCATGGTGGTGTAACCGAAGACCGGTTTGCGGCTGAACACCGGAACGATCTCGGTGATGATGCCGAAGAACGGGATCGCGACGATGTACACCTCGGGGTGGCCGAAGAACCAGAACAGGTGCTGCCACAGGATCACTCCGCCGTTGGCGGGGTCATAGATGTGACCGCCCAGGTGCCGGTCGAACGCCAACCCCAGCAGCGCGGCCGTCAGCAGCGGGAACGCGATCAGCATCATGACGCTGGTGACCAGGATGTTCCAGGTGAAGATCGGCATCCGAAACATCGTCATCCCCGGCGCACGCATACAGACCACGGTGGTGATCATGTTGACCGCGCCCAGGATGGTGCCCAGACCGGCGATGGCCAGCCCCATGATCCACAGATCGGCGCCAGCGCCGGGCGAATGCAGCGCGTCGCTGAGCGGAGTGTAGGCGGTCCACCCGAAGTCGGCCGCGCCCCCCGGGGTGAGGAAACCACCGACGGTGACCAGCGCGCCAAACAGGTACAGCCAATAACTGAGCGCGTTGAGCCGCGGGAACGCCACGTCTGGCGCGCCGATCTGAAGCGGCAGAATGCAATTGGCGAAACCAAACACAATCGGGGTGGCATACAGCAACAGCATGATCGTGCCGTGCATGGTGAACAGCTGGTTGTACTGCTCATTGGACAAGAACTGCAACCCCGGCGCGCCCAGCTCCGAGCGCATCAGCAGAGCCATCAACCCGCCGGCCATGAAGAAGCCGACAGAAGTGACCGTGTACATGATGCCCAGCAGTTTGGGGTCGGTGGTCGTGAGCACCCGGTACACAAACGATCCCTTGACTCCGCGCCGCGGCGGGAACGGCCGGGTCGGTGTCAGTTCGACGACAGCACTCACGGTGTGCCCAGATCGGCGCGGGGATGGGCTATCTCGTGCGCCATGTGCATCACCACTTCCCCTTACCCAAATCCTATTTAACTGACTATAGCCCGTTAAATAGGATCGGGGTAAGGGCGCAGGCACTAGCGCCCCGCGGCATGCGAGGCCGCTGCCGCCTAGCGCACTGCTTCACCCATCGGCGCGTTAACAATCGGCGCGTCAAGGCCGTTCGAACGCGAACACTCCGTCGGCAACGTCGTCACAGGGTTTCTCCAACGTCGATGACGTGGTGTCAGAGCAGGCCGGCGAGGTCGGGTTCGGTGATTCGGACGATCCGGATCCGCCACAGTCTGTCGGATTGGCTGCCCTCCAGATAGCGCCAGTCATACGCGCCGGGGCGGTCGCGGGCGAACTCCTCGCGCAGGTGTATCGGGTCGTGGCTGTTGACGAGTACGAACGACTCGCCGGCAGCCAGTGCGTCGAAGCGGGCGAAGATCAACGGGTGCCGTTGGGATTTGGGAATCTGGCGCACGTCGAGCTCGTCGGCGTCATCGGCTGTATGCGGATCGTAGAGAGTCATGAGCACATACTATTCCTACAAGTGGTAATTGGAGTAATGTCGTGGGCATGACATACGTGATCGGAGCGCCGTGCGTGGACATCAAGGACCGTGCCTGCGTGGATGAGTGCCCGGTGGACTGCATCTATGAGGGCGCACGGATGCTTTACATCCACCCCGACGAGTGTGTCGACTGCGGCGCGTGCGAGCCGGTATGCCCGGTGGAGGCGATCAACTACGAAGACGACCTGCCTGAGCCGCTGCGGCCCTACATCGATGAGAACGTCAAGTTCTTCACCGACACTCTGCCGGGCCAGACCGATCCCCTGGGATCACCGGGGGGAGCCGCGAAACTCGGTGCCGTCGATGCCGATACCCCGATGGTGGCGGCTCTGCCGCCGCAGGGCGACTGATGCCCACCGACGCAACCGCGCCCGCACCGGGGATGGGTCCCC
>Ga0075418_10010280_pt1 | contig 10478 bp, 9 predicted proteins | sample SoiMetdeltSBSDD2_FD_81776 | JGI IMG/M metagenome (GOLD analysis project Ga0075418, IMG submission 81776) | Bulk soil microbial communities from a Populus tree surrounding site in Tennessee, USA - Soil MetaG P. deltoides SBSDD2 | ecosystem: Environmental > Terrestrial > Soil > Tree plantation...
CAGGAGGATGCGGTGGCGAAGGTCAAGGACATGACCGACGGCTACGGGGCTGATGTCTATCTCGAGGGGACCGGACATCCGTCCGCGGTCGGCCAGGGCCTGAACATCCTGCGCAAGCTGGGCACCTATGTCGAGTACAGCGTCTTCGGCAGCGACGTGAGCGTCGACTGGTCAATCATCAGCGACGACAAGGAGCTCGACGTACGCGGCGCCCACCTGGGCCCGGACTGCTGGCCGGCCGCCATCCGAATGATCGAGTCTGGCCGGCTCCCTATGGAGCGGATCTGCACCCACCAGCTGCCACTGGCCGAGTTCCAGAAGGGCCTCGACCTCGTCGCCGGCGGCAAGGAATCGATCAAGGTCTCGCTCATCCCATGATCACCGGAGGTGCGTGAGAGGCGATTGAGCCGTCATGATCTCGCCGAAGAGCCGCCCAGGAGCAGGTCACTCAACCATCTACAGCCGAATCCTGCCGTGGCCGCCACGGCAGCTCTTCTCTGAGGAGCACTGATGCTAATGCCAGCTACGAAAAAGTCCCGGCGCAACCTCTTCATCGTCCTAGGCGTGATTGTTGTGGTCCTCATCGCCATGGTGCTGAGTACCAAGTTCCTGACGCCGGAGGAGCTGGCGGCCGTCGGGCCCAAGAAGTTCGACCCAGCGCAAACGGCAAGCGAGCTGTGGACGAAGGCCCAGACCGAGGTTCCGGCCAACGCTCAGCCACTCGGTCAGGTCGTGCCAGCCATGCAGAAGGATCTGGAGGCTGCTGCGACGAAGTACAAGGCGGTGTCACCAGCCGAAGGTGCGTACGCCTTCCCGGTCAAATTTGATGGCACAGTCGAGGAGGCCTCCGATGCTTCCTTGCGTATCTCCGTACCTGAAGTGCCAGAGCAGACGGCGGTCATCATTCCCTTGACCACAGCCATCAACGGCACCGCTGTGCGCGACGCTATGGGCTTCAAGTTCGCCGATGCGCCCGGCCAGACGGAGTACCAGTACGTCGGGGACGAGCTCAAGAAGCTCATGCAGGCACAGGTCAAATCAAGTGTCAGCGACCCAGCCTCGATGAAGGGCAAGAAGGTAAGTGGGACGGGTGTCGTCGTCATCCTGTCGCCCTCTGGCACACCACCGCCGCCGGCGAAGCCTGTGAACGTACAGCCGGTCACGATCGAGGCCGAGGCATGACTGAAGGCGCAGCGGTGCTCGACCAACATGACGTAGCGCCAGACGATGGGGCCGTCGTCTTGCAGGCGGTCGACATCGCCAAGACCTACGGCGTAACTCGGGCTTTGAAGGGCGTCAATTTCGAGGTACGCCGTGGCAAGGTCACGGTGTTGTTCGGTGAGAACGGTGCCGGCAAATCGACGTTGATGAAGATCTTGTCGGGTGTCGAGAAACCAACCGCTGGACAGCTGATTCTGGATGGCGAGCCCATCAATCTCGAATCCACCAATGATGCTGTGGAACGCGGTATCTCGATCATCCATCAAGAGTTGAACCTTGCTTCGAACCTCAGCGTGCGGGACAACATCTTCATAGGCCGAGAAATACGCACTCGTACTGGGGCGATCGACTACGGCAAGGAACGAGAGATCACCGAACAGTTGATGACGCGCCTTGAGGAAGACATCCCGCCGAACACGCTGGTCCAAGATCTCCGGGTGGGGCAGCAGCAGGTAGTCGAGATTGCTCGAGCGCTGGCGGCCGACGCCCGGATCTTGATCATGGATGAGCCGACATCGGCCCTCAGCGCGACCGAGGTGGAGGTGCTGTTCAAGGTCATCCGCGAACTGACAAGCCATGGCGTGGCGATCGTCTACATCTCGCACCATCTGGAGGAGGCATTGGAGATCGCTGACTACGCGGTTGTCTTCCGCGACGGTGAGCTGGTCGCCACGGAGGAGGCGGCCAACGTCGATCTCGGATGGGTGGTCAGGCAGATGGTGGGCCGCGAGGCCGATTACGACTTCCGCGATGAGCCGCGGGACTTCGGTGATGTTGCGCTGTCGATCCAGGGGGTGACGGTCGCGGAGCCGGATACCGGTCGGGTAGTCGTGAATGATGTGTCGTTGGACGTACGCGAGGGCGAAATCGTGTGTCTGTACGGACTGATGGGTGCCGGGCGGACCGAGCTGATGGAGGCCCTCGCCGGTCGCGACCCGATTTCAGGTGGCCGAGTACTGCTAGGAGATCAGGATATGGCGGACCTGAATATCCAGGACCGCATCGCCATCGGTATGGGGTTGGTGCCAGAGGATCGGCAACGCGACGGCCTGGTCCAGATGATGACCGTGGGCAAGAACATGTCACTGGCCAGCCTGCTGCAAACGGTCAAGAACCTCTTTATCGCTCGCAAGGTCGAACGAGAGAACGTCGACCGCCAGATCAAGGATGTGCGGGTCAAGACGGCTGGACAAGACGCACTGATCACCTCACTTTCGGGCGGCAATCAGCAGAAGGTCGTCATCGGGAAGATCTTGCTGACCAATCCGAAGGTCATTCTGCTTGACGAGCCAACCCGCGGCATCGATGTCGGAGCAAAGGGAGAGATCTTCGCCCTGCTCTTCCGCGAGGCGAGGAAGGGTCTGGCCGTCCTCTACGTCACATCGGAGGTCGGTGAGGCCATCACCGCCTCACATCGGCTGATTGTCATGAGTAAGGGACGGCTGATCAGGGAGTTCGATCCGCGAACCGCCACCCGTGACGACATCATGGCCGCCTCCGGTGAACATGACACCCACTACGACGAAGGGGCAGCGGAACCGGGCCACGCGGCAGAGGAACCGGAACTGGCCGCAGGAGCGGCAAAGGAACCCACGGCAGAAACAGCAAAGGCGCCCGCTGAACAAGCGGCAGAAGAAGCAGCAAAAGGAGCCCCCCAGTGAGCACCACGACAACGACTCCCGCACCGCCCGCGGGCGCTCCGGCAGCGGAGGAGAAGAAGGGACTCGGCAGCCGGTTCAACATGAATACCCTCCTCGTCGAGGGTCGTGCGCTCATCGCTTTAGTGATCATCATTGCGATCTTCGCGATCATGAGCGACAACTACCTGACAGCGGGCAACCTGACGACGATCACCAAACAGGTGGCCTTCAATGCCATCGTCGCTCTGGGGATGCTGCTGGTGATCCTGAATGGTGGAATCGATCTTTCGGTGGGGTCAATCGTCGGCTTTACCGCGGCTGTCGCAGGGAATCTCTTCCGCGGCGTCCACGTGCCGGGCACCGACGTGACCATGTTCCCGTCGCTGTGGGTGATCATCGTCATCTCGATAGCGGTTGGCATGCTCGTCGGCTGGGTCAACGGGCTGTTGATAGCCAGGCTCAATCTGGCTCCGTTCATCGTGACCTTGGGCATGCTCTACGTGGCCCGTGGCCTGACCGAGGTGTTGCTCAATGGTCAGAACATCACCAACGAGCTCAGGGGCCAGGAAGGTCTCAACAACACGGGCTTCTTTGAGATCTTTGCGAGCAGACCGCTTGGACTGCCGCTCGCTGCCTGGGTGATGATCATCCTTGCCATCATCTTCTCCATCGTTCTGAACCGCACGCCGTTTGGACGTTGGTTGTACGCCACGGGCAGCAATGAGCGTGCCGCTCAGCTCTCAGGTGTGCCCGTCAGGTCAGTCAAGACGCAGATCTACGTTCTTTCCGGACTCTGCGCCGGGATCGTTGGAATCCTGCAGATGGCCAACATCAGCTCCGCGACCGCTGATCTTGGGACGTTCTATGAGTTGAACGCGATTGCTGCGGTGGTCATTGGTGGCGCGGCACTCTCAGGCGGCCGTGGCACCGTGCGTGGCACGATCATCGGCGCCTTCGTCATCGGTTTCCTTGCCAACGGCCTGGTCATCGTCGGTGTGTCGCCGTTCTGGCAGAAGGTCATCACTGGCGCAGTAATCATTCTCGCTGTTGCGGTCGACCAGATTCAGCAGATCGTGCAGCGGCGCCGCAGCGCTGCCAAAGCAGTCGCGAGCGCGAGAGCAGCTGCGGCCAGCCGCGCGGCTTCGAATGAACCCGGATCCAATTCTTGATCAAGCGTACGGGTGCCGTACGCACAGTCCACCCGCAGATTTCAACCAATTGAAAGGGAAATCGATGTTTAATCGAATCGCATCACGATCGCTGCTGGCAGGCGCGGTCCTGATCAGTCTGGCCGCTTGCGGCGGCGGCGGCAATGGCGCTGGCGGCGAGGCCGCGCCCTCAGGTTCGGCCGGTGGCGGCGAAGCCGGCGGCCCCATCGCCGTGATCACGGTCGATCCGTCCAACCCATACTGGAAGGCCCAGATTGACACGGCCAGTGCCGAGTTCAAAAAGCTTGGCTACGAGCCGACCACGTCGGCTCACGAGAACGACCCGGATACCCAGAACCAGCTGATCGAGACCGCCATCAATGACAAGGTCAAGGGTGTACTGCTCGACCCGGCCGGTGCTGATGAGAGCGTCGCGGCAGTGCAGAAGCTGGTCGATGCGAACATCCCGGTAGTGCTGATCAACGCCGAGATCAGTCAGACCGGCCTGGCCAAGGCACAAATCGTGTCCAACAACGCTCAGGGTGCGACGGTCGGTGCCGAGGAGTGGGCCAAGGCCATGGACTACAAGGGCACCTACGTCGAACTCCTCGGGAAGCCGAGCGATAACAACGCACAGGTGAGATCTGACGGCTACAAGGCTGTGATCTCCCAGTACCCGGATCTGAAGCAGGTTGGCAAGGAGATCGCCAACTGGGACCGCCAAGAGGGCCAGGAGAAGATGGAGTCCTTGTTGTCCAAGAATCCTGATGTACAAGGTGTGATCGCTGGCAACGATGAGATGGCCTTGGGTGCCATCAATGCCCTGAAAGAAAAGGGCAAGCTCGCCGATGTCAAGGTGCTCGGCTTTGACGGGAACAACGACGCCGTTGCAGCGGTCAAGAAGGGTGAGATGGTTGCTAGTGTGCTGCAGCCGATCGTTGAGGGCACCCAGAAAGCAGCGGCGCAGCTCGACAGCGTGATCAGGACCGGACAGACCGGCGCAACCGAGGAGAAGCAGGCCCTCGACTGCACGCTGATCACAAAGGAGAACGCTGCCGACGTAAACAACTTCGTCCTCAGCGGGCAGTAAGCGCAAGGCGCTTTCTGAGCCTGTCGTCTGAGGAACGACAGGCTCAGAAAACGTCCCAACCTACCCAGTCCGTCACATTTCCCTGGAGGCGCCCAATGACGCATATCTACAACGACCCCGCCGAGTTCAAGAACGATGTGATCAAGGGCTTCGCCGCGGCGTATCCGCAGTACGTTCAGCGTGTCGAAGGTGCCTCTGGCTTCGTCAGGGCGGGTGGTCCGCTGGAGGGCAAGGTCAGCCTGGTGATTGGCGGAGGTTCAGGTCACTACCCCTCCTACAACGGTGTGGTGGGGACCGGTTTCGCCGACGGTGCCGTGCTCGGCGATTTGTTCGCATCACCGTCGGCTGAGCAGGTGTATCGAATCGCGAAGGCGGCAGACGGGGGCGCCGGAGTTGTGCTGGGATTCGGCAACTACGCCGGCGACCGCCTCAACTTCGGTGTTGCCGCTGAGCGCCTGATCAACGATGGAATCGACACTCGGATCGTGTACGTGACCGATGACGTCGCCTCGGCCAGCCCTGCGGAGCACGAAAAACGGCGCGGGATCGCAGGTACCTTTACCGTCTACAAGATCGCTGCAGCAGCTGCAGAGAACGGCGCGAACCTCGATGAAGTCGAGCGCGTGATGCGCGCGGCCAACGCCGCGACGTACTCCTTCGGCGTCGCGTTTCACGGTTGCACGATGCCTGGCTCGGACGAGCCGCTGTTTACGGTCGACCAGGGTCACATGGACTTTGGGCTTGGGATCCATGGCGAGCCTGGAATCAGCTCGGCTCCATGGATGCCGGCCAAGGACCTGGCTGCCAAGCTCGTAGAAGCGGTACTGGCCGAGCGCCCGCAGGATGTGAGCGGACGGGCTGCAGTGGTCGTCAACGGACTTGGCGCCACCAAGTACGAGGAACTGTTCGTCTTGTACGGCTATGTCACGGATCTCCTCGAAGCGGAGGGCGTCGTCCAGGTGTCCCCGGAGGTTGGCGAACTGGTCACCAGCCTCGATATGGCGGGGTGCTCGCTCTCGGTCACGTGGCTCGACGAGCAGCTCGAAGGCTACTGGGTCGCACCGGCGGAAACTGCGGCGTTCCGGCGCGGCTCAGCCGTGACAAGCGAGAAATTCACTACCCGGCGCGCCGGTGCCGGCCACGTCGCCGAAGAGGTGACAGCAGAAGCAAGCGAGGAGTCGATCGCGGCAGCCACGGTCGCGCGCAAAGCGGTGGACGCGATTTACGCAGTGGTGGAGGAGAACAAGGAATACCTGGGCCGGATCGACGCGATAGCGGGCGATGGCGATCACGGAATCGGTATGTCCCGCGGCTCCAAGGCCGCTGCCGAGGCCGCCAACGAGACCGAAGGTGGGGTTGAGACGGTCCTCAGTGCGGCCGGCCACGCCTTTGGTGACAGGGCAGGTGGCACCAGCGGCATCTTGTGGGGGCTGCTTCTGGAAGGGGTCGGCAAGGGCCTCGGCAATACTGAGGCGGTCACATCAAAACGTCTGGCTGACGCCGTTCAAGGGTCGGCCCAGCACTTGCAGGGCTTTAGCAAGGCCCGGCTCGGCGACAAGACCATGCTGGACGCCTTGTTCCCGTTCGTCGATACGCTGGTCGAGCAAGTCGATGCTGGAACTCCAATCGCCGAAGCATGGCAGTCGGCAGCGGACGCCTGCAGAAGCGCGGCAGAGGCAACGGCATCGCTTGTGCCGAAGATTGGGCGGGCCCGGCCGCTGGCTGAGCGCAGCGTGGGTACTCCGGATCCAGGGGCAATATCGCTCGGCCTGATTGTTACGGCGATCGGCGGCGTGCTCGGGGAGGCAGAGGCTGCTGCACCCGAAGCAGCAGGGTCCACGGACAAGGAAGGACAGAACGTATGAGCGGTCCCATTCGGCTGTTGGTCGGAAGCGATAGCGCAGGCTTCGACTACAAGGATCGGATCCTGGCTGATATGCAAGCTGATGATCGCGTCGAGGTTGTCGATCTTGGCGTGTTCCAGGGAGATCTCGATGGGTCCTCCTACCCGTCGGTGGCTATTGCCGCAGGAAAGAAGATCGCTGCTGGCGAAGCGGACCGGGCAATCCTGGTCTGCGGCACCGGAATCGGAGTCGCCATCGCTGCTAACAAGGTGCCCGGCATCCGTGCCACGGTCGCCCACGACTCGTTTAGCGTCGAGCGGTCGATCCTGTCCAATGACTGCCAAGTATTGACTCTCGGACAACGCGTGATCGGCCTCCAGCTGGCTCGCAGGCTAGCTCGGGAATGGCTCGACTACGTCTTCGACCCGAGCACCCCGTCCGGGGCGAAGGTTGCCGAGATCAGCGACTACGAGGACTCCGTTACCGGCTGATCTGGCTTCCCGTCCATGCACGGCGGGAGGTTCGGTGTTGACATCCCACGCTGCGTGGGACGTTGACGCTGTGCCTGGCGTGCATGCCACGTACAGCGTGAACCGCCTAGGTACAGCGACGACGTGCGGCAGAATCTCAGGGTGATTGAGTATCGGACGCCGGCTGAGATCGAGCGGATGAGACCGGCTGGGCGGTTCGTCGCCGAGGTGTTGAGCGCGCTCGTCGCTCGGGCCGATGTCGGGGTGAACCTGCTGGAACTCGACGAGTTGGCACACAAAATGATTCGAGATCGCGGCGCAGAGTCGTGCTACATCAACTATCACCCGTCGTTCGGCGCTAGCCCATTCGGCAAGGTCTTGTGTACCTCGGTCAACGACGCGGTATTGCACGGGCTGCCTCACGATTACGAACTTGCTGACGGCGACCTGATCAGTCTCGACTTCGCGGCATCGGTCGATGGGTGGGTTGCTGATTCGGCGATCAGCGTGATCGTCGGCTCACCTAGAGCACAAGATCAGCAACTGATTGCTACCGCGGAGGCGGCCCTTGTCGCCGGCATCGAAGCAGCCTTGCCGGGGAACAAGCTCGGTGACATCTCGTTCGCAATTGCACGGGTCGGGTCCCAGGCGGGTTACAAGATCAACACTGAGTTTGGCGGACATGGTGTGGGCCGTACCATGCACGGCGACCCGCACGTACCGAACAACGGTCGGCGTGGTCGAGGGCTGCTGCTCCGGCCGGGTCTGGTAATCGCGATAGAACCTTGGTTTCTGGCCGGCACCGACAAGATCTACACCGATCCCGACGGGTGGACGTTGCGGAGCCGGGATGGTTCGCGCGGCGCACACGCAGAGCACACCATTGCGATTACGTTGGATGGACCGCTGGTCCTCACTGCCCGCTAAGTCGCTTGCCACGAGCGCGGCAGAAGCAACTGTGCGGCGAGTCTCGCGAGAGTTCGCGCCCCCGCCGCGCCCATGGGTCTCTCCTTCGACAGCGTTGACTGTGGTCGGCCCGGACACGGACCTGACGTGCCCGCGTCCAACTGGTACCACCAGTCTCAGCAGTCTCACCCTAAACGACAGCAGGGGCCCGGGTATACCCCTTTTTTGCCGTCAGCGGCGAGACCTGGCGGCCTCTTGGAACCTGCGGAGGCCTTCCTTGATCTTTTGCTGATTCTCCGGCTTGGACAGTTCTCGCTGAGCGACCTGAATCAGTTTGGCAGCGACTGCGGTCTTGACGAGGCCCTTAATGAGGCTCATGAATGCTCCAAGTGACAAGGGGACAGTGCCATCGACGATAGCCAGCAGATCCAACTAGGCCACGCTCATCCGGCTGGACGCGACACGTCGAGCGTTGTCTAACGAAATCTAAGGAATGCCCTAGATGCGCTGATACGGTCCGAGACATGGATCCGGTCCGGAATCCGTACGCACCCGGAGCTGGCCAGCGCCCGCCGGAGCTTGCCGGCCGGGATGCGGAGCTGACCGCATTCGACGTCGCTCTGGAGCGGGTGGAGCGCGGCAGGCCGGAACGCAGCCTCGTCCTCACAGGGCTGCGCGGAGTTGGCAAGACTGTGCTGCTCAACGCACTTCGATCCAAAGCACTGGACCGCGGATGGGGCACCGGAAAGGTGGAGGCCCGGCCCGACACGAGCCTTCGTCGCCCGCTCACCGGGGCATTGCACGCAGCAGTGCGCGAGCTTTCGGTGCGTCATCGAGCACCGGATCGGGTGCGCGAGGTTTTGGCCACACTGAAGGCGTTCGGGCTCCGTACCAACCCGCGCGGCGGAAAGCTCATCGAGCGCTGGACGCCTGCGATCGACGGGCCGCCAAGCACCGGCAGAGCCGATTCCGGTGACATGGAGATCGACCTGCTCGAGTTGCTCACCGATGTGGCCGGTCTGGCCGCCGACGTAGGCGTTGGTGTGGCCGTGTTCATCGACGAGATGCAGGATCTGACGCCCGAGGACGTCTCGGCGCTCTGCGCGAGCTGCCACGAGCTGTCCCAGACCGGCGCGCCGCTCATGGTCGTCGGTGCCGGGCTGCCGCATCTGCCCAGCGTGCTGTCAGCCTCGAAGTCCTACTCCGAGCGGCTGTTCCGGTATGTCCGAATTGACCGCCTGGACTCCGCCGGTGTGAAGCGGGCGCTGCTGGCCCCAGCCGAACGCGAGGGTGCGACATGGTCCACAGACGCGCTTGCGGCGATGGGCGCAACGTCGGGCGGATACCCGTACTTTGTGCAGGCATACGGGAAGGCCGCCTGGGATCATGCCCCCGGCTCGCCCATCACCGCCGCGGACGTCGCCGTCGCCGCGCCCGAGGCGGAGGCAGAGCTGGCCGTTGGGTTCTTCGGTTCCCGGTACGAGAGGGCGACGCCAGCCGAGCGGGACTACCTGCGGGCTATGGCGGGCCTGACCAGCGAGCTGGCACCTGACGCCGCCGTCTTCACCACTGACGTTGCGGAAGTTCTCGGCCGCAAGCCCTCCTCGCTGTCACCCGCTCGGGATGCGCTGCTGAAAAAGGGCCTGGTCTATTCCGCCGAGCGCGGAACCTTGGCCTTTACCGTTCCGCACTTCGCCCGTTGGTTGCGGACCCATCCGCCTGCCTGACCGGGAACTGCTCCCGAAGTACCCGGTGAACCGCGTCTGGTTGCGGGTCCGCCGCCGTGATCGCCTCCTCAACCATCCGAAGGGCCGCATCCGGACCGGCGCCGAGGGCAGACCTGGTCGGTCTCATCCCGAGCAGGTCATGGGCCAGCATGAGTTCGATCGCGAGTAGGTCCTCGAGCAGTCCCAGCGCCGTGTCGGTCTTGCGGACGCTCAGTGGCGCTGCCGTGTGGTTATCTTCCACACCGAGATCCAACGGCGGTATATCCAGCGTGGCCGGTGCGGCCAGCTGCTTGAGCTCGGGAAACAACGCCGCGGCCGGATAACGCAGCTGCAGCCCGTACATCGTCATCGGCTCACCGGTGGTTGGCAGGTCGGTCATCTGCTGCATGCACCCGTCCCAGAGGTGCGCCATCCGCCGCTCGCTGAGCTGCC
>Ga0075418_10010281_pt1 | contig 10478 bp, 10 predicted proteins | sample SoiMetdeltSBSDD2_FD_81776 | JGI IMG/M metagenome (GOLD analysis project Ga0075418, IMG submission 81776) | Bulk soil microbial communities from a Populus tree surrounding site in Tennessee, USA - Soil MetaG P. deltoides SBSDD2 | ecosystem: Environmental > Terrestrial > Soil > Tree plantation...
CGGCGCCGGTGCGTTGCCTAACGTCGACTGTGCAGGCGCCACCGGCGGAACGAATGGCGCCGCGGTCGGCCGCTGCGTCGTCGCCGGGCGCACGAACGGTCGCCCCGCCCCCGGAGCCCCGGTAGGTCCGGCAAACGGTCGCGCGCCACGGCGCCCGAGAGGTGATATGCTGTCTTCGGTCTTCTGATCGGCCATCCGGCGGCTCCCGACTCGAGTACGCTTGGAAGCGATGCGGCCGCCGGTCGATCGTGGATCATCCCCGCCAACCGTGCGTGCCCAAGAGCGGGACGAATCGGACGGGCGCGATGTCACGCCGCACCACCGTGCCATCCCGGCGTTCGAAGCTCACGAGAATCTGTTCGTCCTTGCCCCCCAACGGGATCAGCAGCGTACCGCCCTCGGCCAGCTGGTCGAGCAGTGGCGCTGGCACGGTGGGAGCGCCGGCGCTCACGAGAATGGCGTCGTACGGCGCGTATTCGCGCCACCCGATCGTCCCATCACCGAGCAGCATTGAGACGTTCCGCACATCGAGCTGCCGTAGAATCTCACGCGCCTGCTCGTACAGGGCTGGCACTCGCTCGATGGAGAATACCTGAGCGGCGAGATGGGACAGCAGGACTGTCTGGTACCCGGTGCCGGTCCCTACCTCGAGGACACGTTCCTCGCCGGTGAGGTGAAGCAGCTCGAGGTACCGCGCGTGCACCGACGGCTGCGATATCGTCTGCCCGTTGCCGATCGGCAGCGCGGAGTCCTCGTACGCCCTGTGCCGCACCCCCGTCGGCACGAAGAGGTGGCGGGGTGTGAGATCGACCGCACGCAGCACCGCGAGGTCGCGAATCCCGGTTGACTGCAGTGACTCGACCAAACGACGGCGCGCGCCGCGAAACTCGGGGCCTACAGGTCCCGCCACCAGCTCTCCGCCGAATCGAGCATGTCGCGATGCGTGAGGTCGAGGTGCAACGGCGTGACCGAGACGTAGCCGTCGTCCACTGCGCGGAAGTCGGAACCGACGCCGCTCGCCTCCCAGTTGATGGAGCCGCCGCCGATCCAGTAGATGCGGCGGCCCCACGGGTCCTCCATGGGACGCAGCGAGTCCGAGTAGACCCGGCGGCCGAGCCTCGTTAGGCGCACACCGCGGATGTCGCCGGCGCGCCTCGGCGGCAGGTTGACGTTCAGCAGCGTGTGCTCCGGGAACCTCGGCAGCGAGGTCAGATGCGCCAGGAGCGGCGAGAGTATCTGGACCTGCTCATCCAGCAGCGAAACGTCGGCGCGAAGGTCTCCGCCCGCGAAGGAGATCGCGATGGACGGAATACCCAGTGCCAGCCCTTCCATGGCCGCCGCGACCGTGCCCGAGTACAGAACGTCCTCGCCCATGTTCTGCCCGTGATTGATCCCACTCAGAACATAGTCGGGTCGCTGCTCCATCAGCGCCTCGACCGCGAGCATGACACAATCGGTCGGCGTCCCATCCACCTGGTACTTCCGCTCGCCTCGCTTGACCGGCCGAAGTGGGTGATGGAGCGTGAGCGAGTGGCTCGTGGCGCTCTGCTCGCGATCCGGCGCGACGACGGTGATCTCGCCCAACGGCTCCGCCGCTCGGACGAGACACTCGAGCCCGTACGCGAGGATCCCGTCGTCGTTCGTGCAGAGCAGCCGCATTACTGTTGGGCTCCCATTCCGAACCGCCACAGCGTACTCACGATCCGCGCGGAGTCCCGAACCGCGCGAAAGTGACTTGGAACGATGGCAGGGTAAATCGTTGGAATGGGAACAAACGTAATGCGAGCCCCGAGGCGACCGGCCAGAATGAGGAACTCGGTCTCGAACTCGTACCGGTCGCCACGCGGCCGAACCTTGGCGATCACCTCCGATCGTATGGCGCGGTAACCGCTCTGCGCGTCGGCAACCGCGCGACCGATACACCGCCCCACTGCAGCGGCCGACAACCGGTTCGTTAGGCGCCGGCCGGCCGGCATGCGTCCGCGGCGCGGATCACGTGCGCCGATGGCGAGGTCGGCGTTCGAGAGCGACTCGATGAGCGCCGGCGCGGATCGCGGGTCGTGCTGGCCGTCGGCGTCGATCGTCAGCACGACGTCCGCACCGCGCGCGATCGCGACGCCGAATCCAGCACGGAGCGCGGCACCCTTCCCGCAATTGCGCGCGAACCGAACCGTCGTGTCGGCTAGCGGTCGTGCCGCACCGTATGTCTCGTCGTTGGATCCGTCATCGATGACGACAAGGAGCGCGGTCGGTACAGCCGCTCGGAGCCCGGAAACGACGGCAGCGACAGTCGGTTCCGCATTGAATGCCGGGACTATGCATACAACGCGCTGGCCGCTCACGTGGCGGACGGCTCCGGTTCATCTCGGCCGCTTGTCGCTTCCGATTGCGGCGACTCGGTTCCGTCCAGAATGCGCGCGATTGCCTGGAGCTGCCGCTCGAGGTCGCGGATCATCTGCACGTCGAGGGCGGCGCGTGCCTCCGCGCGGAGTGAACCGGCTTTTCTCTGCTCCTCGATGCGCTGACGAGCGCCGTCGATGGTGTACTTCTCCGTGTACAACAGGTGCTTCACGAGCATGATCAGCTCGACTTCACGCCGCTGATAGACGCGGTTGCCCGACCGGTTCTTTGCCGGATTGAGGAAGCGGAACTGACTCTCCCAGTAGCGGAGCACGTGTGGCTTCAAGTCCGTGAGCGCACACACGTCACCGATCGAAAAGAACTCCTGAACCGGCTCGTCTTTGGTCGGCATCAGTCCTGCTCCGCGCGAAGTTCTCGAGTCATGAGCTTGGAGATCGCCAGGCGCGGTGGCTGTGCTTCGAACAAGATGCGATGAACGGCCAGGACGATTGGCATGTCGACTCCTTCGCGCTCCGCCAGCGCGCGCGCACTGATCGTATTGAGCACTCCTTCGGCGACCGTGTCCTTACCTGCGAGTGCCTGCTCCAGCGTACTGCCCTTTCCGATCTCCATGCCAAGCGCGCGGTTCCGACTGAGCGCGCCAGTGCACGTGAGCACCAGATCACCGAGCCCGGCGAGACCGGCGAAGGTGGACTGGCTCGCGCCAAGCGCGATTCCCAGCCTCGTCATCTCTGCCAGCCCACGCGTGATCAGTGCCGCGCGCGAGTTGAACCCGAGGCCGAGGCCTTCCGCGATGCCCGTGGCAACGGCCATGACGTTCTTGAGCGCGCCACCCAACTCCACACCGATGACGTCATGATGCGTGTAGACACGGAAGACCTCGGAGCTCAGCGCGCGTTGCACGACCGCGGCGGCGTCCTCGTTGGCCGATGCCGCCACGACTGCCGTTGGCTGACCCTTCGCGACCTCTGCAGCGAAGCTCGGGCCCGAAAGCGCGACGACGGGGTGTCTCGGCAAAGTTTCACCCACCACGTCCGACATGATCGCGAGGGATTCGCGCTCGATGCCCTTGCTGGCCACGACGAGCACCGCGTCCGGCCGGACGGCGGCCGCCCCACTCGCCGCGACTTCGCGGAGTGCGTGCGACGGCGCGACGTACGTCACGAGCTCGGCATCGCCTAACGCCTCAGTGATCCGACCAGTCGCACGAATACGCTCCTCGACACATATCCCGGGGAGAAAGCGTCGATTCTCACGACTGCCGTTGATGGCGTCCACCACGTCGGGCTCGCGTGCCCACAGCGATACCGAGTGGCCATTCGCGGCGAGCACGTTGGCCAGCGCTGTTCCCCAGGCTCCGGCACCCACCACCGCGCACTTCATTGCGGTGGTGGGGTCTTCCGGCCGAATCGGGGCTCCTCCCCGCGACGCAGCCGAGCAATGTTCGAGCGGTGCGTCCAGAACACGAACGCAGCCACGACGATGCTCATGACGAACAACGGCGATCGCAATCCGCCCATCACCGCGATCACTACCGGCAAGACTGCTGCGCCGGCGAGCGAGGCAAGCGACATGTACCCACTCACGACGAGCACACCGAGCCACACGAGCAGCACGATGCCAATGGCCGCCGGCGCCAGGGCGCCAAACACTCCGGACGCGGTCGCGACCCCCTTCCCTCCACCCTTCCAGAGCAGGAAAACCGGCCTGACGTGACCGAGAATCGCCGCGATGCCGAACGCAATGGCCCAGAGGGTCAGCGTGCTCGGATCGGACACGCGAGGCGTAATGAGGCGTGGGAACCATAGCACCGGCACGGCCCCCTTCGCGGCATCGAACAGCAGCACCGCCACGGCCACCTTTGCTCCAAGAACGCGGTAGACGTTGGTGGCGCCGAGATTCCCCGAGCCGTGCTGCCGAAGGTCGATCCCTCGCGTCACCTTACCCGCGATGTACGCCGCCGGGATCGATCCCGCCAAGTAGGCGAGCACGAGACCCAGGTAGGGAGACACTTACGCGGCGCGGCTCCGGAGAACGATCCGCAGCGGATTGCCTGTGAATCCCCACGCTTCGCGAAAGCCGTTGTGCAGATAGCGCACGTAATGCTCGGCGAGCAGCTCGGGATGGTTGCCGAATACCGCGATCGTCGGCGGCGCAACTTCCACCTGTGTCGCGTACAGGAGCTTCACCTCGCGGCCGGCGGCCTGCGGTGGCTGACGTCGGGCCACGAGCGCCTCGAGCGTGTTATTGACCTGTGACGTCGTGATTCGCTTCGACCGCTCCGTATCGACCTCGATGAGCACATCGAGCACGCGCGTCACTCGCTGTCCCGTGAGCGCCGACGTGAACAGAAACGGGACGAACGACAGGAACGGTGCGCGGTCCGCAGCTCCCTTCTCGAACCGCGCGGCGGTCTTGTCGTCCTTTTCCTTCAGGTCCCACTTGTTCACCACCACAATGAGGCCGCGTCCCGCTTCCCACGCGAGGTTGGCGATCTTCAGGTCCTGGTTCTGGAGCCCTTCGACGGCATCGATGAGCAGGAGGCAGATGTCCGCGCGCTCGATGGCGCGCCGCGTCCGAAGCGCCGAGTAAAATTCGATTCCATCTTCGACCCTCGACTGACGCCGGAGCCCGGCGGTATCGATGAATACGATCGTCCGGTCGTGATAACGCATCGGCGTGTCGATGGCGTCGCGCGTCGTGCCGGCGACGTCAGACACGACGAGCCGCTCCTCGCCTAACAAGCGGTTCACGAACGAGGACTTCCCGACGTTCGGCCTGCCAACCACCGCCACACGCAGCGCGTCCTGCTCGTCGGCGGGTGCCGGCGGAATTCGCTCGACGACGACATCGAGCAGGTCACCGGAGTTCTTGCCGTTGATCGCCGAGACCGGTACCGGATCACCGGCTCCGAGCTGGTAGAACTCGTAGAAGTCGGTCGCACGCGGGTCATCCGCCTTGTTCGCGACGAGCACCCACGGTTTCTGCGCTTCCCGCAGCATGTCGACGACGTAGGTGTCCATGGGATGCACGCCTGCCTTCGCGTCGACCACGAGCAGCAGGAGATCGGCTTCCTCGATCGCCTGGTCCACTTGCCGGCGAATCTCGACATCCATGGGGGCACGCGCGTCATCCGTAACGCCCCCTGTGTCGACGAGCCAGAACGACTGACCGGCCCACTCTGCCTCGGCAAAGTGACGATCGCGTGTGGTGCCTGCCTCTTCGCTGACGATCGCTGCATTCGCCCCGACGATACGATTGAACAGGGCCGATTTGCCGACGTTAGGCCGGCCGATGAGCGCGACGACCGGAACGTTCATGCGGCGCGCACTCCGGGTGCGGCAGGGTTACCCTGCCCCTCCAGTGAGAGGACGTCGATGAAATCGTACGACGGATACACCGGCATCGGCAGGGACTCTCGTACCACGACGAATCGCTCATCGTCGAGGAAGAGCCCATTGTCGTTGATGGTCTCCGCGGGAATGAGCGCGAGATCCAGATCGTGCCTGCCATCGAGAGCGCGGCGAATGTCGGCGCCGACGAGCAGCCCTGCGGTCGTGGTCGTGGGCCCGAACAGCGAGTTCGTCGTCGGAATGAGCACGAACTCCGCGCCCGTAGCAGCCGCCAGCTGCGTGATGAGAGCAGGCATCAGCGGTGCCATGGAAGTCCCCGTGACGACGCCAATACGTCGCCCGTCGAGCCGCGGCAACGTCGGCGCCCCCTCCTGTACTCGCTCGCGAAGTGCGGTGACGGCTCCAACGCCATTCTCGATCTGCGCGAAGTCGCCGTAGTGGCTGATGGGCGGCAGTTCCAATCCAGCGAGCAGGTACAGCTCGTCGGATCCGTAGACCCACGGGTCCCCACGCTCGACTCCTGCCCGTGTTTCCCACCGGTGCACCACATCGAGGAGCTCACGCGAACGCTCGGAGCTCATCGACTCGCCCGTGTAGAGATGTGAGAACTGAGTCAGCCCGACCGGAACGAGCGCCACGGAGATGACAGCATCACCGAGATCCCAAAGGTCGCTCAGCGACTGTTCCAGCACGGCGCCGTCGTTGAGCCCAGGGACGATCACCATCTGGCAGTGGAACTGAATCCCGTGAGCAGCCAGCCGCGTGAGCTGCTCCACGATGTTCGGGACCTTGGGATTGTTGAGCAACACGCGGCGGGCCTCCCACGGCGTCGCGTGTACGGACACGTAGAGTGGTGAGAGTCTGTATTCGATGATCCGCTGCTCGTCGCGTTCCTTCATGTTCGACAGCGTGGCAAAGTTCCCGTACGCGAACGACAGGCGGTAGTCGTCGTCTCGAATGTAGAGATTCTTGCGCAGCCCCTTGGGCAGTCCCTCGATGAAGCAGAACTCACATCGATTGGCGCATCGCCGTACGGAAGGCGGCTCCAGCTCGACGCCCAGGCTTTCCCCCTCTGGACGTTCGATCTCGTAGACGACCTCTCCTCCGTCAGGCAGGCGAGCTTCGATCACGAGCTCGTCGTCGGCAGTGAGAAACTCCCAATCGAGAAAGTCGGCCAACGCGCGCCCGTTCACCGTGAGCAACTCGGTGCCCGGCACCATCCCTATTTCCTGAGCGATACTTTCGGCGCCGATGCGCGCGACTCGAACCATTTGTCCACCACGAACAAGCCGGGATTCGCGTTATGCGATCCCCATCAACGGCCTTCAGCACCAACGTCTGAGGCTCAACTATTTTAGCAACTCAACGCGGCGAAATCAATTGCCGATAACCACTTCGGCTAGCGTGCCGAACGTCGCGTCGAGGCCCGAAACTTCGGCGCATAACGAGACGAGCGCCGAACACGGGATATGTTCGGCGCTCGCTCCTTCGGAGCAAACGTCAACGACTACTTGTCGAGCGGCGCGTACTTGAACGCGGCGATGCCTGCCTTCTCGACCGTGATGCGGAACGGCTTCGACGTCTTCGGATCGACGGAACCGACCGTCGCCTCCTGGGTTGCTACCGTGCTTCCGGTGTTGTCGAGGAAGTCGACCTTGAGCGTGTAGCTCTTCGGGGCCGCCGTCAGATTCTCGATGTTGCCTGCGAGAGTCGCCTTTGCGGCGTCGCGGCTGAACAGGTTGAACGTGACCTTGACCGCGGGCTCACTGAACAGCTTGAAGTACTTCAGCACAGAGTCGCTTAGCTGCTTCTTGGCCGCGGCGTTTTTTTCGGTCTTGATCTTGTCCTGGTAGTAGTTCACCCACACCCGGTAGTTCTCCGGATTGTTCGGATCGACCGTCGTGAGACGTTCGAGAACCGGCGGGATCTTCTCCACCTGGTTCGTGCTCAGATAGGTGACGGCGAGGTTGAACAGACCATCGCGATAGTACGGGTTCTTCTTGAGTCCCGCCTCGAACAAACTCGCCGCGTCCTTCGGCCGGTTTGCACGTGCAGCGTTCACGCCTGCCTCGAGCAGCTGCAGGTCGCTGTACTTGTCAGGCGCTGCGAGCATGTCGGTGTAGATCTTGTTGGCGCTCGCGCTGTCGCCGGCCAGCAGCTGAGCGCGCGCCAGTCCCGATTGAGCGCCCGCGTCGTCGGGATACTCCTTGAGGTACGCTTGGTACGCCTCGGCGGCCTGCTTCGCGAACTCCTGCTTCTTCGGTCCTTCCGCAGCCTCTGCCTGAGCCGAGAGAAGCTGACCGATGTTGAGCATCACCTGCTTCTTCTCATCGGCGTAGGCCGTGTCGCTGCCTATCGCGACGAGCATCTTCTTGAACGCATCGACCGCGCCCGCAACATCGTCCTTACCCTGGCGTGCATTGCCGATCACGTTGTACGCGACGGGAGACTTGGGGTAGATGAGCAGCGCACGCTCGGCCAGTGCTACCGCCGAATCGATCTGCTTGGCGTTGTAGAGGTTCACCGCCTGGTTCACGAGCGGCACGTAGGGCACGCGGCGGTACTGCTCCGTTTCGCTCTCGCACTGCGGCATCGCCTGTTCGACGACATCGAAGGCGGAATCGGCGGCAAGCACAAGGTCGACCTGATCCGCCGGGGCGCCCGTGTAGCCAAGCGACGCCTTTGGAGCGACGGTCGGCTGGTCGGGCATGGCCGCAAGCGTCACGAGCGCGCGCCCGAGTAGCCAGTTTCGGCCTACGGCGTTCGCGTTGGCCTGCGGCGTCGTGAGCAGGCCAATCGCCTTCGCGATCTGCTTCTTCTTCTCGTCAGGCTTGCCAATAAGGCCGGCGGTGACGAGGGCGTTGCGCGCGTCCTTGACCTGGCCCGGCTTGCCATCATCGATCTCGCACTTCGCTGGAGCCTGCGAGCGCACCATGCCGGGGAGCGCGCCGACAGCGAGCGCCGCGACCATGAACGTCCGTCGAACAATCATGTCCTTCTCCTAGGTAGAGCGAGACGCCTCGAGCGTCGCGCATGCTGTGATCCTACCCTTCCCCGACTACCCTCGTTCCGAGGCGCTGCGGGCAAGTGTGGTGACGTCCTGCAGCGAACGACCAGTCGCCTCGGCAACCGAACGTACGTCTTCGTATTCCGGCTTCACGCGACTGCGCCCGTCAGGCAGCGCGGAGACCTTCACGCGCACCTCATGGCCGAGCACGTCGACTATTCGCACGTCGCGTGCGAGCGCGCTGCGCAGGACACGACTGCGGCGTACGCCGATCGTGGTGGTGCGCGCAAGTATCATCGACTCCAGGCGATCCGCATCCGGCTCCCGGCACAAGACCTCGATCCGAGTGCCGACGCGTCCCTTTTTCATCGCGACCGTGATGCACGTCACATCGAGCGCGCCCGCTTCGCGTAAGGCGTCGGCGGCCGCCGCCACGTGCTCCGGTGTCATGTCATCGATGTCCGTCGCCAGCATGGCCAACTGTTCCGCGCCGCCGGACGCTTCGCGCGCGGCGGTCGCGTCTTCCGCGAGAATGATTCGAAGCGCGTTAGGCCGATCCGACGGGTCCTTCGTCCCCGCGCCAAACCCCGACTTGATCGGGGTGTACTCCTCGGGTGTGTAGCCTGACGAGAGCACGCGAACCAAGGCGGCGCCGGTTGGCGTCACGAGCTCGCCGGCTCCCTCGGGCCCGGGCCGGAGGCGGAACCCTTCCAACAACTTCAGGGTCGCCGGCGCGGGCACGGGGAGGACGCCGTGAGCGGCCTTCACGAAGCCGTCGCCCACGGCCAGGGCGCCGCAGTAGACCTTCGAGACTCCCAACTCGTGCAGGCCCCAGATCGAGCCCAGAATGTCGAGGATCGCGTCGACGGCCCCCACCTCGTGGAGGTGCACGCGCTCCATCGTGGTGCCATGTATCTCCGCCTCCGCGGCAGTAACGGCAGTAAACGCCGCGTCCGCCCGCTCACGCACGACTTCGGGCGCGCCCGAAGCAGCGAGGATGCGGCGGATGTGGCTCAGGTGGCGTCCGTGTGGCTGTGGGGGGATCTCGAAGTCGACCTTCTTGCAGGCGATGCCCGCACGGTGCACGTCCGAGACGCGCGCCGTCACACCGTCGAGCCCGAGTCGCTGCGGAAGCGACGTCAGCCACTCCGCGCTCAACCCGAGATCGACCAGGGCGCCGAGGGTCATGTCCCCGGAAATGCCGCTGAACGGATCGAGAATGGCTATCGGCACAGCCGGAAAAGTTACCCGGCCGCCGCCACGCGATGCCAGCCTTTCCTATTGCGGGCCCACGCTTTCCTGACCGAGTCGCCTCAACGGTAGGAGGCTCCGCTCCCGGTGTTGTAGATGACGACCTCGGCATCTCGCGCCAGTCGTCCCGCCTTCGCGAGCGCGCGTGTAACCGCGAGGGCGCACCCACCCTCCGGTGCCGCATCGATGCCGCTCGCCGCCGCAAGGCGACGGGTGTCCTGCCGGATCGCCTCTTCGCTCGCACTCTCCGCTTCGCCGCCGCTCTCGCGCAGCGCGCGAAGCACGAGCCGGTCACCAAGCGGCCCGGGGACGCGCAGGCCGGCGGCGTGCGTCGTGGGGTTCTCCCACGGTGTCGCCGATTCGGCACCGGATCGGAATGCACGGACGAGAGGCGCACAGCCGTCCGCCTGCGCCACGACGATGCGCGGGAGTCGCGTGTCCGGCGCGAGCCATCCCCAGCGCACCATCTCGCGGAATGCCTTCCACATGCCGATGACGCCTTCGCC
>Ga0075418_10010283_pt1 | contig 10478 bp, 4 predicted proteins | sample SoiMetdeltSBSDD2_FD_81776 | JGI IMG/M metagenome (GOLD analysis project Ga0075418, IMG submission 81776) | Bulk soil microbial communities from a Populus tree surrounding site in Tennessee, USA - Soil MetaG P. deltoides SBSDD2 | ecosystem: Environmental > Terrestrial > Soil > Tree plantation...
AGATCCAGGCCGGCGACGAGATCGACGTGAAGTTCTACTTCAACCCAGATCTCAACGAGCACCTGATCGTGCGGCCTGACGGCATGATCTCGCTCCAGCTCGTCCCCGAGATCCAGGCGGCAGGCCTCACGCCCAAGGGGCTGACGGACGCGTTGAAGAAAGAGTACTCCAGAGAGCTGTCGAAACCCGAGCTGACCGTGATCATGCGCAGCTTCACTGCGCAGCGGATCTTCGTCGGCGGCGAGGTCGGCCGTCCTGGCGACAAGCCGCTCCTCGGCACGGTCACGGTCCTCCAGGCGATCGCCATGGCCGAGGGCTTCCGGGAAACGGCGAAGACCACCGAGGTCGTCCTGATCCGCCGCCGGCCCGATGGCCATCCACAGGTGATCCCGCTCAACATCAAGGCGGCGATCAGCGGAGCCGACGTCAGCCAGGACCTCGCGCTGATGCCCTACGACGTGGTCCATGTGCCTCGCTCAGGCCTGGCCACCGCCAACCTGTTCGTCGATCAGGCCATTCGCAAGATGATCCCGGTCTCCTTCGGCTTCCGCCTGGATCGCATCTTCTTCGACGAAACGAGCAACCAGACAAATAGGGACGGCGGCGGCGATCCGTCCAACCCCTGACAAGACAGCCCGCCCGCGAGTCTTAAAGGCTCGACCAGACGCAGCGCTTGATGTCGCCGAGGACCACATCCTGGGGGCGCGCTGCGTCGACGTTGCAGACCGGCACGCCCTCCCCTGCGTCGTCGAGTTCCTGCGTGCCTTGCGGACCCAGGTTGATCAAGACGTCCGGGTAGAGGCTGGCCCGGACCGGCAACCCGTCGCAGATGACGAGCGCCCCGTCGGAAGCCAACCGGCGTCCACGCGCCCACTCTCGATCGTCGGCCGGTCGCAGCTTGGCCGTCTCGAAATCCCTGGCGAGCCAGTCGTGGAGCGCCGTCACGGCGCTCGATCGAGCGGAGTCTTCGCCACCGGTGACCGCGATCAGCGCGCCTCCGCTGTCGAGATGCAGTCGCCGGCGCCGCCCCGGAAGGAGCCGACGCTGCAAGAACCCGCTCGCGCGCCGCGACAGCTTGAGCACGGTGTCAGTGGTCCATGGCCGTCGCGCGCAGCCCGCCAGGGAGGCCTCGAGCCGTCGCGCAGCCCGAACGCGTGTCCAGAGTCCTTCTCCCGGCTGAAGCGCCCGGCGGCAGTCCTCCCAGACGGATTCACCGACGAAGGGCAGGTGAGCCCGCACGCACTCGTGGACGGCCGCCGGCGAGACGCGCCGCGACAGGTCGTCGAGCTCATGGCGCTCCGCTCTGTTGAGCGGCCCGAGTCCGATGGCGATCGCATCCCACGGCGCATGCTTGAGGGTGAGTCGGATCACGAGCACGACGAGCTCGAACTCCGGGGCGGGAACGCGGAACACCGCACCCTGCGTGGCCGAGGCCAGGTAGGCATCCTCGACCGGCAGCCGATAGTTTTTCGTCATGTCATCGCCCAGCACCAGCGCGTAGTGGGCGTGGACGTGGACCAGCTCGCCCGACGAAGCGTCGACGCCGTAGGCGTGGAAGACGCCCGGGAGCTCTCTCGCTCCGCGAGCCTCCTTGAAGCCGAGACGGCGCAGGATGTGGAGGAAGGGCTCAGAGCTCCTGCGATCGACCAGGACGTCCAGGTCCCCTTCACCGAGCTGAGCACGGTCGAGGGTCGCGGTGCTCTTCCAGTGACAGTAGCGGATGCCTTGGGCCGTGAGGGCCTCGCAGAGACGCGCGATGAGCTCGAGTGCCGCGGGTGGAGCGGAGCTGAGGGATGCGGAGCGAAGAGGATCTGTCGGTGGCACGCTCGTCACACGAATCTACCGGGGAAGAAGCGTCGAGTCTATGCGCGCCGCTCGAAGCTAGCTCTCGATCGAGTTCGCGTCGCGGGCCTCGTCGGCCCCCGCATCCTTGGAGCGGCCGCGCAGCGCTCGCCGCAGGCGCTTCAGGACCTGCTCGCGCTGCTCTCGGTCGAGGCCGAGCAGGAAGGCAGCCAGGGCTGCGATCGGCAGCGTGAGCGCGACGCCGGGCGCCAGGAGCCACCAGCTTCCCGCTGCGACGGTCTGCGAGCCGACGGCGCTCAGGCCGAAGAGCAGGGCGGTGACGGTGCCGGGACGCAGGGTCGCTCGAAGCTGCTGCCCGAGCGACACGTCGAGCGCGCGGCCGACGATCAGGGGATAGCCGATGCTCAGGATCGATCTCCCAGCGATGAAGCCCAGGCATACCCCGACGGCGCCGAGCCCCAGGATACCCACGGCGTACGCTGCGGCGGCCGCGCTCAGCGCCGCCGAGAGGAAGCCGATCAACACCTTCACGCGCATGTTCAACGTGAGATCGATGATGTTGGCGTCGTTCCGGATCATCACGAACTGAGCGACCATCGCCATCAACAGCAGGTTGGGGACAGCGCCAAGATAGCGGTGTCCGCCGACCCAGACCTGGAGCAGCGAGCGGTTCCACAAGAGAATGGTGGCTCCGAGAGCCGCCACGAGGAGCCACGTGAAGGTCATGATCTCGGCGCGCAGGCGCTGGGCCCTTACCTTGTTGCCGGAGCCAACGATGCCGCCCAGCCCCGGCGTGACGCCCTGGGCGAGGGTCGCCACGATGAACACCACGGTCTCCGGCGCGTAGCGCGTGAGCGTGTACATCGTGACCATCTCGGGCGATCCGAACACGCCCAGCACCACGACATCCGTGGCGCGCATCAGGCGCATCACGAGGTTCCACGCGAGGAACCAGCCGCTCAGGCCAAGGAACGTGCGCACGGCGCCGGGAGCGGGCCGGGCGGCCCCGAACCAGGGGATGCTGACGCGTGCCACCTGGAAGATCAGCAGAGCGCCAAGGAGCGTGCCGGTGAAATCCGCCAGTACCACGCCGACGATGCCGCTCTTGAGGTAGAGCGCGAGCCCCGTCATCGCCGCTGTCGCGAAGACGATCGCCGTCGACAGGCCCATGCGCTTGTATCCGAGGTTCTCCCCCTGGACCACCGAGCGAGGCACGTCGCCGAGGCTGAACACGAGGGCGTTGGCCACGAGCACCATGGTCGCCACACGGACGCTCCACGTCATGGCAGGAGAGACCTTCAACAACGAGGGTGCCATCCAAGCGAGCACCGCGCCCAGCACGAGGAGCAGCGGCAGGAAGCTCAGCCACACCATCATGGCGCTGCCCACCTGGCGCCGTTTCTCCTCGTAGTCGGTCGAGGCCTGGTGCCTGGCGATCGTCCATTTGAGCGCCTGGCTCGGTCTGCCCGAGGCCGGCGAGAGATACGTCATGAACCGGTCGAGGACCTGCCAGATCCCGTAACCCTGGTCGCCAAGTCCCCGAACCAGGAACGGCGTCATCACGAAGCCGACGACGAGCCGGCTGGCGTAGTCGAGGATCGCTGCGAACGCGTTGAGGGACGCCTTCCGCGTCAGCCCCTCATCGGAGAACAGCCGACGGAGACTTCTCACGAATCGGAGCCTTGTTCAGCCCGCACCGAACTCGTTGGCTCCGCCCGTTTCGCGCGAATTGCGCTCAGCACATCCTCGACGATCGCCTCGAGCGACACCCGGCTCGTATCGAACCGGATGAGACGGAAATGCCCTTCGGCGCTCATCTCCTCGAGGTGCCGTTCGTAGCCCATTCGATATCTCGCGAGGAACTCGCTGGCCGTTTCCGCAGGCTGGTGCTTGACGGCGTGACGCTGGTCGCGCCCGTCGATGCGCGGGCCCAGGACTGTGTCGGGGGCGTCGAGCCAGACCACGATTCCGAGGGCGCGCGCCCACGCGCTCCGCGCTGCTCTCCACCAGGCTTGGAAGTCGGGGCTCGCAACGAGCGGCGGCCCGAACTCGGAGAGCTGCACCAGTATGAAGATTGGGCCGTGGTCGAACAGCGTGGGTCGCGTTCGGTGGATCGCGCTCGGCAGCCAACCCTCGAGGTAGGCCATCAGCCGCAGCTCGTGCCAACTGAGCCAGCGTCCGCGGTGCGCGCGGTCGAGCAGCCGCGGCACGAAGCGCAGGGTGTGACGCGCCAGCAGGTCCAGGCGTCTCACCGGGCCCACCTTGGGGTGCGTGCACAGGCTCGGGTCGCGGTGCGTCAGAGCCTTGAGCAGCGTGGTCTTTCCGGCGCCCGCCACGCCGACGAGCTCGACGAGGGGCGAGGCCGAACTGGGTGCGTCAAATCCAGCCACAGCCGGGCTGTCGCCGAGATCTGTCAGAAGCGCCGTCCTCGCAGACAACACGATCCCTTCCCACTGGATTCGCTCCGCCGGGTCGCCCGCAGCCTCGGAAGGGACAGGGAATCGAGGAAAGACGCCGCCCTAGAGCAATGAGACCGCGCCACGATACCAAATCGTCGATCGGGCGTCCAGAACACGACCGGTGTTGACGTCTGGGCCGCGCTGCTGTAGCCTCATGCGCTCCCGATAACAAACGGGGCAGCTCCCCTCCAGCTGGCGTGAACGAGTTCCCAAAAAAAGGGCGGCGCGTCATGCGTCGCACGACTGTGGAACGCAAGCCGGGCCGAGCCGGTAGCTTTGGAGGGTGGCGATGATCGCAACGAAGTCCCCGGCAGTCCGTGGGCGCGCCCGGCTCGTCCTTGCAGCGATGGCGGCTCTCGTGTCAGGCGCGCTCCCCGGCACGGGCGCGGAGCCCGGCCCTTCGCGACCGCGCGTGATCCGTCGGATCGAGCAGCCCGGCCTCGCGTTCGGGAACCCGCGCGGCCTGGCGTTCTCGCCGCGGTTGCACGCCTTCATCGTCGCTCCGGCTGAAGGGCCGTCGACGGTCCAGGTCGTGACTCACATGGGAGAGCCAGCCGGCATCGACGCGCTCGACCTTGTCGGGGCCGACGCCTTGAACATGGCGTTCGACAGCCGTCGCGGGCGCCTCCTGGCGCTGTCGGGTCGGCACCTGATCGCGGTCTCGGCCGACGGGGACGGGCGCTTGAGCCGGAAGGCGGCCTTGCGCTACGACATCGCTCACTTCGGGATCCAGCGCCCCGCCGGATTCAGCGTCGATCCGGCCACAGGGTCGCTGTACTTCGTCGACAGCGCCATTCCGCGCCTGGTGCAGGTCGCGCCGGCGGCCGACGGAAGCCTCGCCGCCGCGGCGGTGACGTATTCGGACCTGCACGGAATCCCGGCCGACGGCCTCGGCGGCGTGGCGTTCGAGCCTCGAACGCAGCACCTGTTCCTGCGGGCCGGCACCCGAATGCTCTACGAGACGAGCGCGAGCGGAGAGCTGCTGCGCACCCACGACATCTCGGAGGCCCGGCTGCGCAACCCCGGCGGCATGGTCGTCGCGCCGAGCGGGGACCAGACGGACGACCCCGCGATACAGAGCCTCTACATCGCCGATGCGGGCTCCGCCAGCGGCGGCGGGGCTCGGGCCTCTACGTCCGGCGCCATCGTGGAGCTGAACTTCGAGCCCGTCACCATCGTCGAGGCCGTCACGACGTTTAACTCCATGGTCGTGAAGGAGACCAAGACATCCCTGTGGTCGCCGCCCGCTCCGGACACGTCGGACGTCGCCTACGTGCCGTCCTCGAACACGCTCCTCGTCGTCGACTCCGAGGTCGAAGAGATGAATATCTTTCGCGGCGTCACTCAGTGGGAGACGACGCTGGGCGGCACGGTCATCGACACGGCCGACCTGACGCCGCCATTGCCGGGTTTCACGAACGAGCCTACGGGACTGTCCATCAACCCGGCCAACGGCCACCGCTTCTACTCGGACGACGGCGGGAAGAAGGTTTACGAAGTGAGGCCGGGGCCTGACGGGCAGTTCATGACGTCGGACGACGTCAGGACCTCTTTCAGCACGAGCGCCTTCGGCAGCAGCGATCCTGAGGACGTCACGTATCACCCAGGCGAGCAAGTGATCTACCTGGCGGACGGGGTCAACCGCGAGGTGTACAAGATCAACCCCGGCCCCAACGGACTCTTCGACGGCCTGCCGTCCGCGGGCGGCGACGACTCGGTGACGCATTACGACGTGTCCACGATCGTCGACGATCCCGAGGGCTTGGCCGTCAACACGGAGAACGGCCATCTCTACATCGCCGGGAAGCCTGACACGATCGTGCAGGAGATCACGAGCGGCGGGGCCCTCGTTCAGACCATCAACATCAGCGATGCGGCCGCCAAGAAGACCGCGGGTCTGGGCTACGGGCCGGGCAGTGGCGACCCGAATGCCAAGCGGCTCTACGTCGTTCAGAGGGGCATCGACAACAACAGCGATCCGAACGAGAACGACGGGAAGCTTTGGGAGATGACGCTTCCGAGCAGCCCTGGCGGGCCGTTCAACCAGCCTCCGGTCGTGAATGCCGGGCCCGACCAAGCGCTGACGCTGCCGAACCTCACCGCGAGCCTCGACGGCACCGTGACGGACGATGGTCTGGTGAATCCGGTTCCCACCACGACCTGGACCCAGGTGAGCGGTCCGCCTGGGGTGACCTTTGGCAACGCCGGCGCCGTGGATACGACCGCGACGTTCCCGGGCGCGGGCAGCTACGTGCTGCGCCTGACGGCGGATGACGGCGATCTGGTCACGAGCGACGACATGGCCGTATCGGTCAGCGAGCCCGGCCAGGTGACCGTGTCGGTCGTCCGGAAGACGGCCCTCCACAGCTCCTCCAACGCGAGCGCGTACGCGCTTCCATCGATCACGGCGAGCAACGGCCTCTTGTACGTCGTGTTCTTGAACACGGCTGTCTCGAGCGGCACCGCCCCTGCGGCGACCAGCGTCGGCGGAGCGGGCCTGACGTTCACCGAGATCGGCGCGCCCGGTGGCCGGCTCTACTCCGGAGCCTCCGGCGTGAGGCGAATGCAGGCGTGGCGGGCGCTGCCCAGCGTGGGAGCCACGACGGGCTCGATCTCGATCAACCTGAGCGGCGCGTCGATCGGCATGGACGCGGTGCTACTGGAGATCAGCGGGATGGATGCCTCGGGAACGAACGGCTCCGGGGCGATCGCGCAGAGCGCGACCAGCAGCGCCAGCGGCGCGACGTCGCTCGGCGTGGCTCTCAGCACGTTCGCCAGCCCTGACAACAGGCCCGTGGCCTTCTTCAGCCACAGGGCGAATGAGGCGACCAATCCGAAGCTCGGCTATTCGGAGTTGGACGACGGGAACCACGGCGCACCGTCGACAGGCTCGCAGTGTGAGTGGCATCCGACAGGGGCCGACTCAACGCCATCGGCCTCATGGGCCGGTGCCACCGACGCCGGCGGCTTCGCCATCGAGGTCCGGGCCGCGGGATCGCCACCGCCGGCGAACCAGCCTCCTGTCGTCAATGCGGGGTCGGACCAGGTGATCACCCTGCCGAACGCGGCGGCACTCAACGGGACAGTGACCGACGATGGTCTGCCGATCCCCCCGGGCACCGTCACCACCATCTGGAGCCAGGTGGGCGGTTCCCCGGGAGTGGTTTTTGCCGACGCGAGCGCCGTGGATACGACAGCGACGTTCCCGATGGCGGGGAGCTACGTGCTACGGCTCACGGCCGACGACGGCGATCTCTCCGCGTTCGACGAGGTGACCGTTTCGGTCACCGAGCCCGGCCAGGTCACGCTGTCGGCCATCAAGAGAGGTGCGATCCACAGTCCCACGGATGCGAGCAGCTACGCATTCCCGTCGATCACCCCAGGCAACAACCTGCTGTACGTGGTGTTCGTGAACACGCACATCGGGAGCGGCGGTACGGCGCCAGCGGCGACGAGCGTTGCGGGGGCAGGACTCGCGTTCACGGAAATCGGCACGCCTGGCGGCCTGCTGTATTCCGGGGGAACTGGGGTGAGGCGGATGCAGGCGTGGCGTGCGCTATCCAGCGTGGCGACCACGGGCTCGATCGCGATCAACCTGAGCGGCACGTCGATCGGACTGGACGCGGTGCTGCTGGAGATCAGCGGGATGGATGCCTCGGGCACGAATGGCTCAGGCGCGATCGTGCAGATCGCGACCAACCAGGTGACGAGCGGCACGTCCCTCACGGTGACGCTGCCTGCCTTCGGGAGCAGCAACAACCGACCAGTGGCGTTCTTCAGCCACCGAGCGGACGAGGCGACGACGTCAACGCCTGGCTACATCGAGCTGGACGAGGGAATCCACAGGGCCCCACTCACGGGCACGACATGCGAATGGAACGCCGTCACAGCCGAGACGACGCCGTCGGCCTCGTGGCTCACCGCCGCCGATGCGGGCGGCTTCGCCATCGAGGTCCGAGCCGCGCCGTGACCTAGCGCCGCTCGTGCGCTGTGACTTGCGTCACAGCGCACGACGCACCGTCGTTGACGCGGTGATCGAACTGGGATAGCTTTATGCTAAGCGCAGCCTGCCGGACCCTCCCTCCAGCTGCTCTGGGTCATCACGTGTCTCATCTGGGCAGCAGTGAACCGCCGGTGCCTTTCTCGCGCGTCGGAACGGAGGAATAGCGATGTCCGCGGACAAGATCCTTGTGCGCCGCGGGCGTGTGCTCGGCGTGCTTGTCTTGGCGGCTGGGTTGGGAGCGACGAAGCTTCCCGCTGCGAACGGGGAGCGGGCACCCGGCCGGCCGTGGGTCGCGCGGCGAATCACGGAGGAAACGCTGGGGTTCGCCAACCCGGCGGGCGTCGTGTACTCGCCGCGGGCGCACGCCTTTTTCGTGTCTCCCGCCGAGGGACCGTCGCGCCTAAAGGGCGTGACGCACATGGCGGAGGCGGCGGGCATGACGACGCTGGACCTCGCCGGGGCCGATGCGCTGAACCTGAGCTTCGACAGGCACCATGGCCGTCTGCTGACGCTGTCGGGCAACCGCTGGCTGCTGGCGGTGGCAGCGGACGGGAGCGGTGGCTTGCGGCGGAATGTGTCGGCGCGCTATGACATCAGGCACCTCGGGCTCGGAAAGCCGGCGGGGCTGGCGGTGGATCAGCGGACGGGGACGCTGTACCTGCTCGACGCGGCGATACCGAGGCTGGTCCGAGCGGAGCCCACCGCCGACGGCGGCTTCGACGCGGCGGCCGTGTCGTACGTCGAGTTGAACGCGATCCCCGCCGATGGCTTGAAAGGACTGGCGTTCGACTCCGGTACGGACCATCTCTTCTTGTCGAGTGGGCCGCAGACGTTGTACGAGATGAGCGCCGCAGGCGAGCTGCTTGCGACCCACGACATCTCCCAGGCCGGGCTGAAGAGCCCTGGAGGCATGGTGGTGGCGCCCACCGGGGACCAGACGGACGATCCCTCGGCCCAGAGCGTCTATATCGCCGACGAGGGCACTCGGAGCACGGGCGGAGCGATCGTCGAGCTGACGTTCGCGCCAACTGCGACGGCGCAGGCTGTGACGACGTTCACGTCCAGCGTCGTGACCCAGACCCTGACGTCCCAGTGGTCGCCCCCGGCGCCGGACACCTCGGACGTCGTCTACCTGCCGGCATCGAACACCCTTCTGGTCGTCGACTCGGAAGTGGAGGAGATGTCGATCTGGCACGGCGCAAACGAATGGGAGGCGACGCTGACCGGCTCCGTCGTCGACACCTCCAACCTCGCCAAACCCCCCACGGGACCCGGGTTCACGAACGAGCCTACCGGGATCTCGGTGAACCCAGCCAACCGGCACCTCTTCTACTCGGACGATCAGCAGAAGAAGGTATTCGAGATCAACCCAGGACCCGATGGGCAGTACCACACGTCGGACGACGTCATCACGTCCTTCAGCACGAGCGCCTTCGGCAGCAGCGATCCCGAGGACGTCACGTACGCTCCCGGGGAGAACGTCCTCTACCTAACCGACGGCGTCAACCGCGAGGTGTATCGGCTCACGCCCGGCCCCAACGGCGTCTTCAACGGCATCCCACCGGCGGGCGATGACCAGATGACCCACTTCGACGTGTCGAATATCGTGACCGACCCGGAATGCCTGACCTACGACACGCAAAACGGCCACCTCTACATCGGCGGGAACAACGACGACCTCATCCAGGAGATCTCTACCACCGGAACGCTGCTACAGTCGATCAATATCGCCGCCGCGAACGCCTTTCACATCGGCGGCATCGGCTTCGGGCCCGGCAGCGACAACCCGAACGCCAAGCGCCTGTACGTCGTCCAGCGCGGCGTCGACAACGACCAGAGCCGGAGCGAGAACGACGGCAAGCTCTGGCAGATGACGCTGCCCGGCGGCGGCCCCATCAACCAGGCGCCCACCGTGAACGCAGGCCCCAATCAGACCATCACCTTGCCGTCGATGGTGAGCCTGGATGGCACGGTGAGCGACGACGGGCTCCCCACGCCGCCCAACCTGACCCAGATGTGGAGCAAGCTCAGCGGCCCCGGAACCGTCACGTTCTTCCCGGCGAGCGCCGTCGACACGACGGCCAGCTTCTCCGCGAGCGGCACCTACGTCCTGCGCTTGACGGCGAACGACGGCGCGCTCAGCGCGAGCGACGACATCCAGGTGCAAGTGAACCCAGCGTCCGGGGGCAATCAACCGCCGAGCGTGGACGCCG
>Ga0075418_10010286_pt1 | contig 10477 bp, 11 predicted proteins | sample SoiMetdeltSBSDD2_FD_81776 | JGI IMG/M metagenome (GOLD analysis project Ga0075418, IMG submission 81776) | Bulk soil microbial communities from a Populus tree surrounding site in Tennessee, USA - Soil MetaG P. deltoides SBSDD2 | ecosystem: Environmental > Terrestrial > Soil > Tree plantation...
CCAGCACCGTGTGCAGCAACTCGGACTGCGCGCCGTGGTCCGACTGCGAGCCGACTTCCTCGTGGTCGAACAGCACCAGCACTGGCATGTGCTCGCCGGGCGCGGCGGCCAAGAACGCCTCCAGCCCCGCGTAGCAGGTCGCCTGGTTGTCCAGCCGGGGCGCGCTCACCAGATCCTCGTTGGCTCCGGCCAGCGTCGACGGTGTCAGGTCGTGGGTCATCAGGTCGGCGCCCAAGACGTCGGCTTCTGCGACCCCCGCGTGCTCGGCGACGTAACGGAGAAACGATCGGCTGCCGCTGCCAACGCCCCAGACCGCGTTGACGTGCCGCTGCGGATCCAGTGAGACCGACTTGCGATCCTCGGCCAGGTGGATGGCCAACTGCGGGACGCGCAGGATCGGTTCGTCGATGCGAACAAGCCAGTGGTCAAGTGTGTTGCCGACGCGTATCGACAGCCGGCCGCTGATGCCGAGGTCGCGGTCCAGCCACGAGTTCAGCCAGGCGCCACCGTAGGGCTGCAGGGCGACGACCTGCCAGCCGGAGACGAACCGGTCGGGGTGCTGTTTGACCCGCAGGTTGGGGCTGTCGGTGTGGGCGCCGACGATGCGGAACGGTCCGCTGCGGTCGACCTCGTTTGCCTGCCATGCCACCAGCGAGCCGGCCCGCACGGTGAAGAATCTGCCCTGCGCCGGCCATTCGTCGCGCTCGGAGAGTTCGGTGAACCCCGCGGCGCTCAACCGCTGCGCGACAGTCACGCAGACGTGGAACGGCGACGGCGACGCGTCGATGAACTCGCACAGCCCCTGTGCACTCGCGGCCATGGTTCACCATCATTGCTGACGCACGATTCGCTAGGGTCAAACGGTGCCCGCACCACTACCGCAACCGGTAACGGCGCCGTTGACACCCGCAGCCATCTTCCTAGTGGTCACCATCGACGAAGGCGGTGAAGCCGCCGTCCACGACTCGCTGCCCGACATCTCGGGGCTGGTCCGCGCGGTCGGATTCCGTGACTCGGACAAGCGACTGTCGGTGATCACCTCGATCGGGTCGGACGCCTGGGACCGCTTGTTCTCCGGTCCGCGGCCGGCCGAGTTGACGCCGTTCGTCGAACTCGACGGCGGACGTCACAAAGCCCCGGCGACGCCAGGGGATCTGCTGTTCCACATCCGGGCGATGTCGATGGACATGTGCTTTGAATTGGCGGGCCGCCTCGTCAAGGCGATGGGGGCTGTGACGGTCGTCGACGAGACTCACGGTTTCCGTTTCTTCGAAAACAGGGACCTGCTGGGCTTCGTCGACGGCACCGAGAATCCGGCCGGCCCACTTGCGGTGTCCGCCACCGAGATTGGTGATGAGGATCCCGATTTCGCCGGCGGCTGCTACGTGCACGTGCAGAAGTACCTGCACAACATGGCGGCGTGGGACTCCCTGTCGGTCACCGAGCAGGAACTGGTGATCGGCCGGACCAAGCTGGAGGACATCGAGATGGATGACGAAGTCAAGCCGGCGAATTCGCACATCGCGCTCAACGTGATCGAAGACGAGGACGGCAACGAGTTGAAGATCGTCCGGCACAACATGCCGTTCGGCGAAATCGGTAAGGACGAATTCGGTACGTACTTCATCGGCTACTCGCGCACGGCCGCGGTGACCGAACGGATGCTGCGCAACATGTTCATCGGCGACCCGCCGGGCAATACCGACCACATCCTGGAGTTCTCGACCGCGATTACCGGCGGGAAGTTCTTCACGCCGGTCGTCGACTTTCTCAATGATCCACCGCCGCTTCCGGATTCGGCGCCCGAAGAAGAGCAACCAGTAGTCACCGTCGCGCGCGTCGCCACCAACGGGTCGTTGGGCATCGGCAGCCTGAAAGGAACTCCTTCATGAACAACCTGTATCGCGAACTGGCGCCGATCACCGAAGCCGCGTGGGACCAAATCGAAGAGGAGGCGACGCGGACGTTCAAGCGGCACATCGCCGGGCGGCGAGTGGTCGACGTCAGCGAGCCGGGCGGACCGGTGACCGCGGCGATCAGCACGGGTCATCTGCGCGATGTCGGGGCGCCAGGTGACGGCGTGGTGGCGCATCTGCGCGAGAGCAAGCCCCTGGTGCGGTTGCGGGTCCCATTCACGGTGTCGCGCACCGCCATCGACGACGTCGAGCGAGGCTCACAGGATTCGGACTGGGATCCGGTCAAGGACGCCGCCAAGAAGCTGGCGTTCGTCGAGGACCGCGCGATCTTCGAGGGCTACGACGCGGCGTCCATCGAAGGCATCCGGGCGTGCAGCTCCAATCCGGCGCTGGCGTTGCCCGAGGACGCCCGCTCGTATCCTGATGTCATCGCGCAGGCGCTGTCGGAGCTGCGGCTCGCCGGTGTCGACGGCCCGTATTCGGTGCTGCTGTCGGCCGACGACTACACGAAGGTCAGCGAGACCACCGAACACGGCTATCCGATCCGCGAGCATCTCAATCGACTGGTCGACGGCGACATCATCTGGGCGCCAGCCATCGACGGCGCGTTCGTGCTGTCTACTCGCGGCGGCGATTTCGATCTGCAGCTGGGCACCGACGTGTCGATCGGCTACCTCTCGCACGACGCCGACAATGTGGAGCTGTATCTCGAGGAGACGCTGACGTTCCTGTGCTACACGGCCGAGGCGTCGGTGGCCTTAACGCCCTAGCCCCATTACGCCGAGCGTAGTTACTTAGGCAGCCAGCACCAGATCCAGCGCCGAGTAGAACAGGCCCAGCCCGTCGTCGGACGGGCCGGTCAGCGCCTCAGTGGCGTGCTCAGGATGCGGCATCAGGCCGACGACGCGGCCGTTGGCCGAGCTGATCCCCGCGATGTCGCGCATCGAACCGTTGGGGTTGTCGCGGTAGCGGAACACCACGCGGCCGTCGCCTTCGAGCTGGTCGAGCACCTTCTCGCCGGCGACGTAGCGGCCCTCGCCGGACTTCAGCGGCACCAGCAGGTCGGCGCCGAGCTCGTAGCGCGACGTCCACGCCGTCGAATTCGACACGACCTCCAGCCACAGATCGCGGCAGACGAAGTGCAGACCGGCGTTGCGCGTCAGCGCCCCCGGCAGCAGGCCTGCCTCACACAACACCTGAAAACCGTTGCAAATCCCCAACACTGGCAGGCCTTGCTCGGCGCCCCGCACCACCTCGCCCATCACCGGTGCGAACTTCGCGATCGCACCGCAGCGCAAGTAATCGCCATACGAGAAGCCGCCGGGCACCACCACCGCGTCGACGCCCTTGAGGTCGGCGTCGGCATGCCACAGGCTGACCGCCTCGGCGCCGGCCAGCCGGACCGCCCTGGCGGCGTCGACGTCATCGAGCGTGCCGGGGAACGTGATCACGCCCACACGTGCGGTCATGATTGCTCCCTGTTCACCGACCAGTCTTCTATGACCGTATTGGCCAACAGCGATTCGGCGATTTCGGCGAGGGTGTCGTCGTCGATACTGTCATCGACCTCAAGCTCAAAACGCTTGCCCTGCCGGACATCTGAGACACCGCCGAAGCCGAGACGGCCCAGTGCGCCGACGATCGCCTGGCCCTGCGGGTCGAGGATCTCCGCCTTGGGCATCACGTGCACAACCACCCTTGCCACGGCGATCACTCTACCGGCGGCAATGCCGGGACCGTCTCACCGGCACGACCCAAGGTATGCATCGCACAGCGGCGCGGCCAGCGCGTCGAACACCTGCGTGTCGGCCACCGCCGGCCAGTCGACCTGAGGCGGGAGCGACGACCACAACGCCAGTTCGACGACGGTGCTGCTGGCGGGGTGCGCCAGCAGGTACTCGTGCATGACCTGCTCGCCCGCAGCACTGATCACCGCCCCGATGCGCTGGGGATCGTCGGTGGTGATCGACGGCGAGGCCACAGCGGCCGTCGATTGGCAGTCGCGCAGCCTGGACCTGGCAGTTTCCAACGTGGTCAGCGCCGTGGGTCCACCGGTCGCCGTGTCGCCGCGCCAGTGGATCACCTGTACGAGCAGGTTCCATTGGCCGTCCTCGTGCAGCACAACCGACCGCGCTCCCACTGCATACGCACGGGGGTCGCTGGCAACCGGCGGACTGCCGCACAGCGCCTCGAAGCCAAACCGGGGCGACGGCGCCGTGACCGCCAATCCCGCCAGGCCGGGCCACCGGTACACCGGGTAGAGCGGGACGGACGTGGGCACGATCCATGCCGAATCGGGAATGGCGTCGCAAATCGGCGGGCACACCCCGGGAACCGCACGCGCCGGCCAGCCGCCAGTCGGCGCGACGGCCAACCCGCAGGTCGCCATGGCCACAGCCAAGAGCAATCGCACGGCTCAAGTACCCCCTTGCCTCCCCTTGCGCCGCCACAATATAGGGATGGAATTGACGCATTTCGGCCATTCATGCTTACTCGCAAATTTCAAGGGCGATTCCGGTCAGGAAACAACGGTGTTGTTCGATCCCGGGAACTTCTCGCACGGATTCGAGGGCATCACCGGCCTGTCGGCGATCCTGATCACCCATCAGCATCCCGACCACGCCGACAAGGACCGGCTCCCGGCACTGGTCGACGCGAACCCGCAGGCCGCCCTGTACGCCGATCCCCAGACGGCCGAGCAGCTCGGCGGCCCATGGCAGGCCGTGCACGTCGGCGACGAGTTCAGCGTCGGGCACCTGACCGTGCGCGGCGTCGGCGGGCGGCATGCCGTGATCCACCCGGAAATCCCTGTGATCGACAACATTTCGTATCTCATCGGCGACGGCTCGCACGCGGCGCGGTTGATGCATCCCGGCGACGCGCTGTTCACGCCCGGCGAGCCGGTCGACGTGCTCGCCACGCCTGCTGCCGCTCCTTGGATGAAGATCTCGGAGGCCGTCGAATACCTGCGAGCGGTGGCGCCAGCTCGTGCGGTGCCCATCCACCAGGCGATCATCGAACCGAACGCACGCGGCATCTACTACGGCCGGCTGAAAGAGATGACCGACACCGACTTTCAGGTGCTTTCGGAGGAAACCCGTACAAGCTTCTAGGCGGTTTCGCCTGCCGCGGCCCGGCCCGCCGCCCTCCCGGAGAACACGCAGCCGCCGAGGAACGTGCCCTCCAGCGACCGGTAGCCGTGCACACCGCCGCCACCGAAACCGGCGGCCTCGCCCGCGGCATACAGCCCGCCGAACACGCTGCCGTCGGCGCGCAGCACCCGCGAGTCGAGGTCGGTCTCCAAGCCGCCCAACGACTTACGCGTCAGGATGTGCAGTTTGACGGCGATCAGCGGCCCGGCCTTCGGATCGGTGAGACGGTGCGGGGCGACGACGCGACCGAGCAGGTCACCAAGGTAGTTGCGCGCCACGCGAATCGACGCAATCTGGGTGTCCTTGGTGAACCGGTTGGCCACCTCGCGGTCGCGCGCGGTCACCTCGGCCTCGACGGTGGCGTAGTCGAGCGGCAGCACATCGGGCACGGCATTCATCGCGGACACCAAGTCGCGCAACGAGTTTGCGCTGACGAAGTCGACACCCTTGTCGACGAACGCCTGCACCGGCTTTGGCGCTCCGGCGCGCACCCGCGCAAGCACGTCACGCACGCTCTTGCTGGTGAGGTCCGGGTTCTGTTCCTGCCCGGACAGCGCGAACTCTTTGGCGATGATCCGCGCGTTGAGGACATACCAGGTGTAGTCCTGTCCGGTCTGCGAAATGTATTCCAGTGTGCCCAGCGTGTCGAAGCCGGGATACAACGGAGGCGGCAGCCGCTTGCCGTGCGCGTCCAGCCACAGCGACGATGGCCCTGGGATGATCCGGATGCCGTGCAGTGGCCAGATCGGGTCGTAATTGGTGATGCCCTCGGTGTAGTGCCACATCCGGTCGCTGTTGATGACGTGGCCGCCTGCGGATTCGGTGATGCCGATCATCCGGCCGTCGACATGCGCGGGCACCCCGGACAGCAGCTGTTCTGGCACCCGCCCCATCCGCGTGGGCCAGTTCTGCCGGACCAGGTCGTGGTTGCCGCCGATGCCGCCGCTGGCGACGATCACCGCTGCCGCGTGAAATTCGAAGTCGCCGACGGTGTTTCGTGACGACGCCACACCGCGCGCCGCGCTGGTCGGCTCCAGCACCGCGCCACGTACCCCTGTGACTGCGCCGTTCTCGACGATCAGCTCGTCGACGCGATGGCGGTGGGCGAACCGCACCTTCGCGTTACCCAGCAGCTTGCGCGCGAAGACGTCGACGATCGCCGGGCCCGTTCCCCACGTGATGTGGAAACGCGGCACCGAGTTGCCGTGGCCGCGTGCGTCGTAGCCGCCGCGCTCGGCCCAGCCGACGAGGGGGAAGGTCTGCAGCCCGCGCTCGCGCAGCCAGCTGCGCTTCTCGCCCGCGGCGAAGTCGACATAGGCGTGTGCCCACTGCCGCGGCCAGTGGTCCTCGGGCCGGTCGAAGCCCGCGGCGCCAAGCCAGTCCTGCAACGCGAGCTCGTGGCTATCGCGGATGCCCAGCCGCCGCTGTTCGGGGCTGTCGACGAAGAACAGGCCGCCGAATGACCAATAGGCCTGGCCACCGACGTTGTTGGCGTTCTCCTGGTCCACGATCAGCACGCGGCGGCCGCGCTCGACCAGCTCACCGGCGGCGACCAACCCGGCCAGACCGGCACCCACCACGATCACATCAGCGTCAGCCATGGCCGCCAATGTAGCGGCCTCGCCTTAGGCGGCGTCTGTCAGCGCGCGGTACGGCTCCCAGTGGTAGACGGACGGCATGCAGCGATGCATCAACGCCAGATCGACGGCGTCGAGCATGGCCTGTCGCGGTCCCGACCGGCGCAGGTGCCGGGCGGCCACTGCGACGCGGACGATGCCCTCGCGGCGCGCGGTGCGCTCGGCCGACAGCACAAGCGTCCGGCACCACCATGGCTCGCTCAAGAACCCCTCGCCGATGCCGAGCACCCTGCCCCGCACGGTTGTCTGACGAACCAGGTCGGTGATGCCGCCTAATCCCGCGAGTAGCCGAAAGCCGTTGCGGGGCAAAGCAGTCACCGTGCCTTGCGAAACCGTCCAACCAGGCGCGGCGAACAACCGGGTACGCAACCCAAGATGCTCGAGCACCCGGTCGGCGGCCATCAGCCGCAGATTGGCCTCGTGCGCAGGCAATGTCGCGAACTCGCCACGCCGCTTCTTGGTGGCGGCCTCGTCGAAGCCGTGAAGCACGATGGCGTCACCACGGCCGCGCCGATCGGCCAGCCAGTCGACAGTCGGCGCGTCGGAGTCGAGCCGGTAGCCGCCCTTGATCCTGGGCGCCACCAGAAACGAGGCAGGCACGTCGCGCTCGTCGAGCTGACGGCAGAACGCCTCAACGTCGGCCAGTGTGCGGTCGCTGATCCCGGAGATCGAGACGATCAGTTGTCCAGCCACGTGTTCAGTCTGGCAACGTCAGGTGTCCCAACGGTTTACAACACGTGGTCAGCAGTTGACCATCTAGCGCGGCAGCACCGCCTCGATCGCTGCGATCACCTCGGGCGCGTCGGGAACCGTGCGCGGCCGGAATCGGTTGACCACTTCGCCACCGGGTGCCAGCAGGAACTTCTCGAAATTCCATTGCACGTCGCCGGCTTCGCCGCTGACGTCGGGCGTCTGGGTCAGCTTGGCGTACAGCGGGTGCCGATCCGCGCCGTTGACGTCCGTCTTGGCCAGCAGCGGAAACGTCACGCCGTAGTTCGTCGAACAGAACGTCTGAATCTCCTCGGCGGTGCCCGGTTCCTGTCCCATGAACTGGTTGCACGGCACGCCGATCACAGTCAATCCGCGGTCACCGTATTCCGTCGCAAGCTGCTCCAGCGCGGTGTACTGCGGGGTGAGGCCACATTTCGAGGCGACGTTCACCACAAGCGCGGAGCCGTCGGCGAGCTCGGCCAGCGTGGTGGGGCGCCCGTCCAGCGTTGTCAGGGGAATGTCGGTCAGCGAGGTCATTCCCGCACATTAGCCGCTCTTGAAGAGCATCCCCGCGACGCGGTGCACCATGGCCATCGGATCGGGGTCGTTGTCGATGGCCTGATTGAGCCACAACAGCGAAAACCCATGCACCAGAGACCAAGCCGCCAGCGCGGCGGCCTCGGGGTCGCCCTTGGCGCGTACATCATCGAGGGTGCCGACGCCTTGCGCCAACTCGGTCCCGGCCGCGCCGACGGCCGCCACCAACTCCGGGTCGTCGGGGTTGACGAGCGAGCGATCGAACATCACCGCGTAGTGGCCGGGATGGGCCAGCGCGAACCGCACATAGGCCAGCGCCGCATCGAGGAAGTCCGGCCGGGCGCCCGATAGTGCGTCGGCCAGCAGCCGCCACCCCTCGGCGGCGAGCGCGGTGAACAGGCCGCGGCGGTCGGTGAAGTGATGCGCAGGGGCAGCGTGCGACACGCCAGCCTCCCGCGCCAGTTCGCGCAGTGAGATCCCGTCGGCGCCGCGCTCGGCCACCAGGGTGGCGGCCTTGGCCAGGATGACGGCCTTCAGATCGCCGTGATGGTAGGTGCCCCTGCTCATCCGGCCATCATAGCGAGGAATCTTGACAGTGCCTAGATCGTTGGAGTACGTTTGCATCTTGACACTGGCTAGATAAGGAGGTTGGCAATGGCCGTCATCGTCACATTGGTCCTGGGCACGGTTGGGGCCCGCTTGGTGGGCTGGCTGGGGGTCGACTACGTCAACAGCTGGCCGCAGGCTGCCGCCGTCGGGCTGGCGGCGATGTTCGTGATGACAGGGGTCGCGCACTTCGTGAACCCGCTTCGCCGCGACATGATCGCGATCGTGCCGCCGCGGCTGCCCGCCCCCGGACTGCTGGTCACGACCACTGGCGTGCTGGAACTGGTGGGCGCGGCCGGACTGCTGTACCCGCCCACCCGCGTCGCAGCGGCGGTGTGCCTGTTCGTGTTGATGCTGGTGATGTTCCCGGCCAACATCTACGCGTCGCGGATGCCGAACCCGCCGAAGTCGATGACCTCGCGGCTGGACGTACGCACCGTCGAGGAAGTCGTGTACCTAGCCGCCGCCGTCGTGGTTGGCCTTGGCAGCATCCAGTAGCCAGGCGTACTGGAAAGCCGCTTCCTTCCACCGTTCGTAGCGTCCGCTGATGCCACCGTGGCCGGCGTTCATCTCGGTCTTCAGCAGCACCGGGTGATCGTCGGTCTTGGTGTGTCGAAGCGCCGCAACCCATTTCGCGGGTTCGACGTAGAGCACCCTGGTGTCGTTCAACGACGTCATCGCGAGGATCGCCGGATAGTCCTTGGCTTCGATGTTCTCGTAGGGCGAGTAGGACTTCATGTAGTGATAGACGTCCTTGTCCTCCAGCGGGTTTCCCCACTCGTCCCACTCGGTCACCGTCAGCGGCAGCGACGGGTCGAGGATCGTCGTCAACGCGTCGACGAACGGCACCGCGGCCAGGATGCCGGCGAACAACTGCGGGGCCATATTGGCGACCGCGCCCACCAGCAGCCCGCCCGCGCTTCCGCCGAGCGCGACAAGGTTGTCTGGTCTCGTCACGTCGGTAGCGATGAGATGCCTTGCGACGGCGACGAAGTCGGTAAAGGTGTTGCGCTTCTCCAGCAGCTTGCCGTGCTCGTACCATGGCCGACCCAGCTCGCCGCCGCCACGCACGTGAGCGACGGCGAACACCATCCCGCGGTCGAGCAGCGAGAGCCGAGCGATGGAAAAGCGTGGGTCCTCGCACGACTCGTAGGCGCCGTATCCGTAGAGCAATGTGGGCGCGGGATAGGGCACGCCTGTGCGGTGGACGATCGAAATCGGCACTCGCGCACCGTCGGCGGCGACGGCCCAGTCGCGGCGCTCGACATACTCGTCGGGGTGGTAGTCACCGAGCACCGGCTGTTCACGCAGCAGTGTGCGCTCACCGGTGGCCAGGTCGATGTCGTAGATGCGCACCGGGATGACGAACGACGTCGCGCCGATCCGTAGCTTGGGTGAGCTCCAATTGGGGTTTGCGGAAAGGCCGGCCGACATCAGTTCGGAGTCGAATGTGATGTCCTCGGGGCGGCCGTACTCGCCGGTCGCGTATATCGGCCACAGCTGGATCCGCGGCAACGCCTCGCTGCGGTAACTGACCACCAGATGGCCGTCGAAGGCGTCGACGTCGTCCAGCCGGACGTCGGCGCGGTGCTCGATCAGTGTGCGAAAAGCGGTGGGATCACTGACCGGAGCCTCGACCAACGTGAAGTTCTCGGCGCCGTCGTTGTGCATGATGAGGAACCGGTCCTCACCACCGACGACCGCGTGTTCGATGGAGTACTCGACGAGTTCACGGCGCGGCCAGATGGCGGTGAATTCGGTGTGGCCGTCAGCGGCGTCGCCGTAGCGCAACTCGGTGGTGACGGCGCTGCCGGCCGCAATGACGATGTACTTGTCACTGCGGGTCCGGCCCACTGCGAGCCAGAACTTCTCGTCGGGCTCGTGGTAGACCCGTTCGGCGGGCAGACCCGCGCCGAGG
>Ga0075418_10010287_pt1 | contig 10476 bp, 6 predicted proteins | sample SoiMetdeltSBSDD2_FD_81776 | JGI IMG/M metagenome (GOLD analysis project Ga0075418, IMG submission 81776) | Bulk soil microbial communities from a Populus tree surrounding site in Tennessee, USA - Soil MetaG P. deltoides SBSDD2 | ecosystem: Environmental > Terrestrial > Soil > Tree plantation...
CGCCCCGGACGGTGGCGTTCCTGGTGGAGCCGATCCAGGGGGAGGCCGGCATCCTGGTCCCGCCGGACGGTTACCTCAAGGCCGCATCCGCGATCTGCCGCCGTCACGATGTACTGCTCGTCATGGACGAGATCCAGACCGGCTTCGGCCGGACCGGAATGATGTTCGGGGCGGACCACGCGGGCGTCCGCGCCGATCTCTACGTGCTGGGGAAGGCGCTCGGCGGCGGGGTCCTCCCCGTGTCGGGCGTCGTCGGCCGGAAGGACATCCTGGGCCTCTTCCGCCCGGGCGACCACGGGTCGACCTTCGGGGGCTACCCCCTCGCCTGCGCCGTCGGCATGGCGGCGCTCGATGTCATTGTGCAGGAGCGGCTGCCGGAGCGGGCCCTCGAGATGGGGACCTACTTCATGTCGCGGCTCCGGGCCCTGAACTCGCCGCACGTCAAGGAGGTCCGCGGCAAAGGCCTCCTCATCGGTGTCGAGATCAAGCCGGAGCGCGGCAAGGCGCGCCCCTACTGCGAGCGGCTCATGGATCTCGGCATCCTGGCGAAGGAGACCCACGACCAGGTGATCCGCTTCGCCCCGCCTCTGGTGATCACGCGGGAGGAGGCCGACTGGGCCCTGGAGCGGATCGGCCAGGTCCTGGCCTAGTGACAGTCCGGCGGCTGCGCAACTTCATCGACGGCCGGTGGGCCGAGCCCCAGGGCTGCGACTGGCTCGGCGTGGAGAACCCCAGCACCGGCGAGACCATCGCGGAGGTGCCGCTGTCGCGGGCCTCGGATGTCCGCTCCGCGGTCGCTGCGGCGCGCTCCGCCTTCGACGCCTGGTCCGCCACCCCCGCCGACAAGAGAGTCGCGCCGCTCTTCAAGCTGGCCGGCCTCCTCCGGGACGAGCGCGAGTCGCTCGCCCGACTCATCTCCGAGGAGAACGGCAAGTCCCTCCCGGACGCGCGCGCCGAGATGGACCGCACGCTGGAAAACCTCGAGGTCGCCTGCGGCATGCCGGTCCTGCAGCAGGGGGACAAGCTGGTCGGCGCCGCTCCCGGGATCGACGGCGAGGTGCTCCGCCTGCCCATAGGCGTGTACGCCATGATCGCGCCGTTCAACTTCCCGGCGATGGTGCCGTTCTGGTTCCTGCCTTACGCCCTGGCCACCGGCAATACGTTCGTTCTCAAGCCGTCGGAGCTCGTTCCCTGCACGATGGATCGGCTGGCCGGTCTCCTGGAGCGCTCGGGCCTGCCGCCGGGAGCCTTCAACCTGGTCCACGGCGACCGCGCGGTGGCCGAGGCCCTATTGACCGACCCCGACGTGGCCGGGATCTCGGTCGTCGGCCGCACGGCGACCGCCCGCGCCGTCGCCGAGGCGTGCGTGCGCTCGAACAAGCGGTTCCAGGCGATGGGCGGGGCCAAGAACCACCTCGTCGTGATGCCGGACGCCCGGCTCGACGAGGTAGTCCGCAACATGATCACCTCGGGCTACGGCTGCGCCGGGCAGCGCTGCATGGCCTCGTCGGCCATCGTCTGCGTGGGCGACGCGACCTACCAGAAGGTCGTCGATCGCTTCGTCGCCGCCTCGCGCGAGGTGATCGTGGCCGATCCGCTCGACCCCATGGTGGCCTCGCAGCCGATGGTGATGGGGCCGGTCATCACGGCCGCGGCGCGGGAGTTCATCCACTCGATGATCGAGACCGGCGTCAAGGAAGGAGCCGTGCTCGAGCTGGACGGCCGGGATTACAAGGTGCGCGGGCGCGAGAGCGGACACTTCGTCGGCCCGACCGTCTTCTCCTCGGTGCGGCCGGGGATGCAGGTCCACCTCACCGAGATCTTCGGTCCCGTTCAGGTGATCCTGAGCGCCGCGACGCTCGACGACGCCATCCGGATCGTCAACGAGCACCCTTACGGCAACGGCGCCTCGATCTACACCCAGAGCGGCTATCAGGCCCGCAAGTTCAAGATCGAGGCCCAGGCCGGGATGATCGGCGTCAACGTCGGCATCCCCGCTCCTGTCGCCTACCTCCCCTTCGGCGGCATGAAGTCGTCGCAGTTCTCCCATATCAAGGCGCAGGGGCGCTCGATCGTCGCCTTCTACACGCAGGAGAAGATCGTCACCGAGCGCTACTGGCCCGAAGCCTGACGATCAGCGCGGCCGCGAGGGCCAGATCGTCCAGACGCCGTGCGCCGTGGCGAGCACCTGCCCCGAGGCGTCGCGCGCTTCCCCCTCGGCGAAGGCCGCGGTCCTGCCGCGCCGCGCCATCCGGCCCTCGGCGGTGATGGGTCCGGGAAGGATTGGCTCGCGGAACTGGATCGACAGCTCCATCGTGCCGCACCATTCCTCCTGGGTGATGCCGCTGACGACGGCGGTGCCGAGGGCCGCGTCGAGGAGCCCGGCGATCACGCCGCCGTGGGCCACGCCGCGGCGGTTCAGATGCTGGGGCCCGACGGTCAGCTCGTAGCGCGCCTTGCTGTCGCCGCGCTGCACGCAGCGCAGTCCCAGAAGGTCGTGGAACGGTGGCTCGGTGCGCTCCGGCCCGGACATGCGATTCATTCTGTCACAGCCCTGGCGCCGGGGCTCCGGTCGTGCGACGATCCGCGGCTGCATGCCGAAAAGGAGCACGCCCCGGGGCCGGGGCCGACTGCCGCCTGGGCGCCCCTTCCGCCTGGTCCTCGGGCGCTCCCTCTCGCCCGTCGTGATCACCTGCGAGCACGCGTCGCGCGACCTCCCCGACGGCCTGAGGACCGGCGGCGCCGCGGAGAAGCGGATCCTGGCCTCGCACTGGGGATGGGACATCGGCGCCTGGGCGCTGGCGACACGCGTCGCGCGGTCGCTCGGCGCGAGCGCCGCGGGCGGCCGCTGGTCGCGCCTGGTGATCGATCTGAACCGGCCGGTCGGCGACCCGACCCTGATCCGCCGCGAGGCGGAGGGCGTGCCCCTGTCCTGGAATGCGCGCCTGACGGCCGCCGAGACGGAGCGGCGGATGCTCCGCTACCACGTGCCGTACCACGCCGCCATCGACAGCCTCGTCATCGGTCGGCTGGCGCGCGGCGTCCGGCCGCTGCTTTTGGCCATGCACACGTTCACGGGCGAGCTGAACGGTGAGCGGCGACCCTTCGACGCCGGCGTGCTCTTCGATCGGTCGGTCCGGCACGCCCGCGGGCTGGCGGCGGGGCTTCGCTCCGCCGGGCTGTCGGTGCGCTACAACGAGCCGTACTCGGGCCTGGCCGGGATGATGTACTCCATCCACCGGCACGGGTCGCACCACGGCCTCCCCTGCCTCGAGCTGGAGGTCAACCAGGAACGGCTGGCGAGCCGCCGGGCGGTCGACAGGTTCGCGCGGATCATCGCCTCTGCGCTGCGTGCCGTTCTGCGAACGCGCCGTCTCAGGGCGTCCGGAAGTCGATCTCCCAGGAGTTGAGCGTCCCGACGTCGAGCGCCGCGAGATCGCGGACCTTCAGCTTCCACGCGCCGCTCGTCGGCTTGCCGGCGAAGGCGGCGAGCGACTGCGCCGGGACCGTCAGGTCCGGGAAGACGGTGCTGACGTTGTCGGTGCTCCCGCCGGTCCGGTTGTGGAGCAGCACGGTCGTGTTGTCCGGCCCGATGAGCGACACCTCCAGGTCACCCTTGTAGGTGTGGGTGATGTTGACCCGGACGCGCAGGTCGGCGATGGAGCCGGTCGCGGTGACGTTGATGGTGCTGAGAACACCGGTCGTGTTGTTGTCCGGGATCGCCAGCGCAGGGGCCGCGGTCAGGTAGCCGTTGAACGCCACCTTCCAGGAGTTGAGCGTCCCGATGTCGATGGCCGCCAGGTCGCGGACCTTCAACCGCCAGGCTCCCGAGCTGTTCTTGCCATTGTAGGCGGCCAGCGACTGGCTGGACCGCGTGGTGATGTTGTACGTCGTGACGATGTTGTCCGTGCCGGCGCCGGTCCGGTTGTGGAGCAGCACGGTCGTGTTGTCCGGCCCGATGAGCGACACCTCCAGGTCACCCTGATAGGTATGCGTGATGCCGACGTTGACGCTGACGCTCGTGATCGTCATCGAGACGGGGACGTTGATCGTGCTGGTCACCCCGGTCGCGTTGTTGTCCGGGATCGCGAGTCCGGGGCTGGCGGCGTACGTCAGCACCTGGTTGCCGCCTCCGGGCGGCTGCACCACCAGGGTGACGCCGGCGGTGTGCGTGAGTGCGCCGCTCTGGCCGGTGATGGTCAGCGGATAGGTCCCGGAAGGGGTCGAGGCCGCCGTCGTGACGCTCAGGGTCGAGCCGGCCGATCCGCCGGCGGGAGGCGTGACCGGATTCGGCGCGAAGGCGCCGCCGGCGCCCGCCGGCAGGCCGCTCACGGACAGCGTCGTCGCCGAGGCGAATCCGTTCAAGCTGGTCACGGTCGCCGTGTAGGACGTCGACGCTCCCTGCGTAACGGTCTGCGAGGCCGGAGAGGTGGCGATCGAGAAGTCGGGCGAGGGCACCCCCTGCGTGCCGTTGTACACGAACAGGGCGAAGTCCTGGTCCGTCGTGTCGGCGTTGCCGGGCACGCCGTCGCCGTTGATCCCGGTCGCCCGGATGGTGATCGAGAAGCTGCCGGAGGTGCCCGCGGGCAGGAAAACCGCCTCGGTGTTGTTGCGCGTGTCCGCGATCCCCCCGGAGACCGAGCCGGCTCCCGAGAAGACGTTGCCGCGGAACAGCGTCCCGTTGACCGTCGCCTCCAGGTCGAGGTTGTTGACCCAGGCGTTGCCGCTGGTGGCCCCGGGCGCGTCGCTCCACGCGAGCAGGACGCGGAACGGCTGGGACGGGTTCGTGATGTTGCCGATCACCGTGAACGTCTGGCCGGTGGCGCCGAAGACCTGCGACTGGTCGACGCGGATGTTCGCCGCTCCATCGAAGGCCCGCCCGAGGTCCAGCCGGCCGTAGCCCTGGTTGTTGGACGGCAGCGTGTCGTTGGCGCCGACGCCCGTCATGTAGGCCGGCGTCGCCATCAGGAACGCCTTGGTCATCGCCGGCGAGGGCGTCCCCCATCCCTGGTTCGCGAACCGCTGCCGGGCGAGCGCCGCGGCCCCCGCGGCCCCCGGGGTCGAGTGCGAGGTCCCCGACGACCAGGCGTAGAGGGTCTGCCCCGCCGGCCAGTACTGATCGCAGACGCCGGCGCCGGTGTAGTTGGCGCTCCGCGACGCGGCCCCCTGGATGTGGGTGCCTGGCGCCATGAGATCGGGCTTCTTGCGGCCGTCGGAGGCCGGGCCGCGGCTGCTGAAGGAGATGATGTCGCGGGCGTTGTCGGCGCCGGTGTTGCCGATGCCGCAGCCGTCGGTGCCGGTCTGGCGGAAGTTCTCCGAGGCGCCCACCGTGAGGACGTTCTTGCCTGTGCCGGGGGCCGAGACGGTGTTCGCGGCCGAGCCGGCGTTCCCGGCCGCGAAGACGATCGTCATCTCCTGGTTGCCGGTCGTGCCGGCAACCGCGTCCCGCACCAGGATGTCGTAGCTGCGCGAGTCGGACGTGTACAGGTTCGAACCGGGCCCGGTGAGCCCCCAGGAGTTGCTGCTGATGCGGGCGCCGTTGTTGTAGGCGTTGGCGATCAGGGTCGAGTAAGCGGTCGAGGTGAACGAGCCGGAGTTGCTGAAGATCTTCGAGCCGCCGACCCGCACGTAGGGCGCGATGCCCAGGCCGTACTGGTACAGAGAGGCGTCCTCGAAGGCCGTGCTCCCCTGCGTGTCGTTGTAGCCGGCGATGATCGCGGCGTTGATGTTCCCGTGGCCGCCGCCGCTGTCGGCGGCGGCGTCGCTCGTGTAGTTCAATGCATAGGCGACGCGGGACACGCCGCCGGCATCCCGGAAGTCCTGGTGCACGTCGGTCGTCGAGCCGCGGTCGAGGCCGTCGTCACCCACGTCGACGGTGAACGGGAAGGCCGAAGTGAAGCCCTTGCCATTGAGCCAGGCGAGATAGCCGGGAGAGGAGGGCTGGCCTCCCGAGACGTCGAGGTTGCCGGCCATGATCTGTCCCTGCCGCTCGTCCATGAGCCGCTTCGGCAGGCACGGCTCGATCCAGAAGACGTCGGGCAGCGCCGCGAGGGCCGGCAGGAGCGCGGCGCGCAGGCGCACCCGCACGTCGCGCAGGCCGCCCAGGACGACGTCGTCCATGAGCGGCGTCGCCGCCTGGGCCTTGATGTCGGATGCGGTCAGCTCGGCATCCGGGTGCTCGACGACCTGCACGACCACGTCGACGGCCTGGTCGTCCCGGGCGATCGCGTCCTCGAGCTGCGCCGAGAGGCGGTAGGCCGGATGGTACGGCGCGATCCACTGGATCGGGCTCGACAGGCTTCCGGCGCTGCCGGAGAACAGGCTCCACGCCTGTGGGGACGCGTACACCGCATAGGCGTTGTGGGGCAGGTAGGCGACGACCTTGGCGTCACCGCGTCCCTTCAGATCCGCCAGCCACTCGTCCTTCGCGGGCCCGACGAACTGGACCACGTAGAGCTGACGCTCGTACCGGCCCGGCGCGTCCATCCGATCCCACGGCAGGTCGCGCGGCTCTCCGACCCGCGTGTCGATGAGCCAGCGGTTGATGGCGACCAGATCGAAGTCGTCCCGCAGCACCGCCTGGGAGAGCACCGCTTCGCGGAGCCTCCCGATCGCCCGGTCGTTCACGACGACGAGCCGCAGGCTGCCGTAATCGATCTGGCGCTCGACCGCCCCCAGTCCGCGCAGTCTGTCGAGCGCCGGCCGATCCTCGGCGCGCAGGAGGAGCTTGTGCGTCCCGAAGGCGCTTTCGTACCTCTCGGGGATCTCGGCGCGCTGAGGCTGGGGGCCCTGACGGGGTGGACCTCCCGGCGCTCCGGCGCCGCCCTGGCCGAGGGCGGCCGCGAGCGCCACGGAGACGGTCCAGAACGACAGAGTCCCGAGGACGACGCCGGATCGTCCGGCCCCGCGCCGCACTCCGGAGCGGCCCTCTCCCCTGCCCTTCCCTCGCGGCGATCGGTTCCATCGGGTGAGCATGCGACGTCTCCTCATGAGAGGCCGCGCTCCGCGAGCGGTTGATCGCAGGGCGCGTGGTTTCCGGGAACAGGTGGCGGCCCAAGGAGGTGTGTGCGCATCATGGCACGTCGTTCTTCGTTCTTCTGAGCCGGCGGTCGCGCGGGACGCCGGACTCGGTGCGGCGAATGAAACCCCGTCCGATACCGACGCTTATACCACGAACGGGATCGGGGGGTGCCATCCCACGGCCGGGCTCTTAGGTGTTTCCACCGCTCGGGACCGGGGGATTCCCCGGCTCCGTTGCGGGTGCCCCCTCATGGGTTTCCGTTGCAGACTCGTTACACTGCGGTCGTGCGGATCGATGCTGCAGGGACCCGGCCATCATGAGGAAACATCTGATCGTCAACGGAGACGATTTCGGCGCCAGCTCCGGCGTCAATCGAGGGATCCTGGAGGCGCATCGGCACGGGATCCTCACCAGCACGAGCCTCCTGGTGACCGCGCCCGCGGCCGAGGAGGCCGCCCGCATGAGCCGTGCGGTCCCCGCCCTGAGCGTCGGTCTGCACGTGGATCTGGGGGATGCTCTGCAGCACTGGAGTCCGGCGTCTGCGGCGCGGCTTCGGGGCGTGCTGGCGGCGCAGCTGGCGCGCTTCGAGCGCCTCATGGGCCGGCCCCCGACGCACCTCGACTCGCACCACGACACGCATCGAGATCCGCGGACGACGACCCTGTTCCTGGAGACGGCCCGCCAGCACGGTCTGCCCCTCAGAGGCCACTCCCCGGTGCGCCCCTATTCCAGTTTCTACGGCCAGTGGGGCGGTTTCACGCACGTGGAGCAGATAGGACCCGAGAACCTGGCGCGCATCCTCGAGAAGGACATCGACGGCGGGATCACGGAGCTGATCTGCCACCCCGGCTACGTGGGGACCGACCTGTCGAGCAGCTACCGGGCGGAGCGCGAGGTGGAGCTGAGGACGCTGTGCGATCCGACCATCCGGCGGGTGCTGGACCGGTGCGGCGTCCGGCTCCTCAGCCACAACGGGCTCGCTTGCCTGAAGGAGATCGACGCATGATCGACCCGCTGCGAAACCGCGCGGCGTTGCTGGCGTCGATCGAGGCGGCCCAGCCGCCGGGGGACCTCGTCGACGATCTCTCCGATCCTCGCCTGGTCACCTCCGAAGCGCGGGTGACGGCGCGCGCCCGCTCCGGCGCCGAGATCTTCCCGCTCCTCGAGATAGCGCTCTCCGAGAGATTCGCGGCCGTCCCCCGTCAGGAGCTGGTCGAAGACCTGTTCATGCCGCTGCGGGTAGCACTCGGCGGCACCCACAGGCCCGGCGACGGGAAGGAGCGCTCCCGGGACCTCATGGTGGAGATGATCGTCGCGCGCCGCGGAGTCCTCATCGCCGTGAGCCGGGACGGGAGCGGGATCGACGTCCCGGCAGCCCGGGATCAACACCGGTCTCGATCCTCCCTGTGCAGCGAGGACGGCGGCCGGACGCTTCTGCTGTGCTACCGGCCGTCGCGGGATCTTCCCGATCGCCCGGGCCCGGCGCGCGCGCCTCTCGACGGCGAGCCGATCCCCAAGACCGCGGCGTCTCACGACCGACCTCCCACGTCCCTCAACGCCCTCGATGCCGACTGGATGAGGGCCTGCCTGTCGTCGGTCCTGCCGGCCCGGACGAAGGGGCCCGGCCGGCTGGAGTCCTGCCGCGTCTTCGGAAAGGAAGGCCGGTCCGGATCCGACGGCGGGCTACGCTATCTCGTGCGCTGGCGGCACGGCGGGGCGCGCCGCAGCGAGACCCGGATCCTCACCGGCCGGCTGCACGCGACCGAGGCCGCCGCGGAGGACGACTTCGAAATCGCGACGCGTCTGCGCGGGGCCCTGGCCGCGCACCGCGTGCGGATCCCCTGGGCGCTCGCGCGACCCGACGCCGAGCCGCGCCTGGTCCTGTACGACTTCCATCCCTGGATGAACCTGTGGGAGTACCTCTCGCTCAAGAGAAGCCATAAGGCGCTCCGGCGCTGCGCCCGGCGCATCGGGAGCGCGCTGGCGGCGCTGCACCGCTGCCGGGTCGCGCTGCGGCACGTGGATGAGGAGTTCGCCGAAGCGCCGCTCGCGGCGACGGTGGCGCGCGCGGAGCGGAGCCTCCAGGATCTGTCCTGGGGAGGGGACCTCTTGGACCGCTTCCGGTCCTGCGCGCGGCGCCTCGAGCGCGCCGGCCATCCCGGACCGCGGCAGGTGGCCCCCACTCACGCCGCGCTCGGCTGGGACAGCATCTATTACGGGGTCGACGGCCGCTTCTATCTCTATCGCTTCGAGACCTGCCGCCGGTCCGACCCCGGGCTGGACCTCGGCGCCTTCAACGCGGACCTCCTCAACTTCACCATGGCGCGCCGCGACGAGGAGGCCTACCGCGTCGGCCGCGACGCGTTCCTGCAGGGATACCTGGCGCGCGGCGGGCGGCCGATCGATCCGGAGCAGCTCGGGCTGTACACAGCGCTCGCCATCACGGAATGCCTGCGGGAGACGCGCGGTGGCACGCTCGCCCGGAGGGAACACCTGATCAAGGCGCTGGACGCGGCCTGACGCTGATCTCACTCTGGTCTTTCACTGTAGCCCACTCAGGTTTTCCCCTCATTGTTACTCCTCGGCTCCTGATGCACCGTAATGACGGTAGTTGCTGAATTGCCGGAGGGGTCGACCCTCCGGACGCGGTCGTGCGGCGGCCGTGCGGCCCAGGAGTCGTCGATGTCCAAGCCAAGGATCCTCCGGCACAACCTGATCGATCATCCGTCCGTCAAAGCCTGGCGATGTTTCGCTCCCGACTCGCCGCCGCCGCGGGCCATCGAGGTCCTGAGGATTTCGGCGAAGTCGGCCGTCTACCGGCTGCACGGGGCGACGGAGGGATCCACTCTCGTCGCCAAGCGCTGCCCGAACGCCACGGGCCGGATCGAGCGCACCGTGTACGAGGAGATCCTGCATCGATGTCCGGTTCCCGCTCTGCGCCTCTTCGGCTCCCTGTTCGATCCGGACGGCGAGCACTGCTGGCTGTTCCTGGAGAACGCGGGCCTGGAGGAGTACCGTCCGGCCAGCGCCGAGCACCGGATGATCGCAGGGCGATGGCTCGGCACGTTGGAGGCATTCGCCGCCGAGGCGGGGCCCTTCCTTCTTCCCGGGCGCGAGCCCGCCCACTATCTGTCGCTCCTCAGGGCCGCGCGCGACGCCATCCGCCCGTACGGCGGCAACCGTGACCTGCCCGAGAACCCTCTCCAGACCATCCACGACGTCCTGAACGACCTGGATGTCCTGGAATCTCACTGGGACGAGATCGAATCCGGCTGCGCCTCCTTCCCGCGCACCATCGTGCACGGGGACCTGGCCATCAAGAACGTCCGCCTCCGGGGCACGAACGGCTCGACGGAGCTTCTGGCCTTCGACTGGGAGAACGCCGGCTGGGGCGTGCCCGGATCCGACCTGGCGCAGTTCACCGGCCGCACCATCAGCCCGGCGCTCGACGAGTA
>Ga0075418_10010289_pt1 | contig 10476 bp, 6 predicted proteins | sample SoiMetdeltSBSDD2_FD_81776 | JGI IMG/M metagenome (GOLD analysis project Ga0075418, IMG submission 81776) | Bulk soil microbial communities from a Populus tree surrounding site in Tennessee, USA - Soil MetaG P. deltoides SBSDD2 | ecosystem: Environmental > Terrestrial > Soil > Tree plantation...
CGGCGGCATCATGGAGCATATCGAGGAGGCCGGAATCCACTCCGGCGACAGCTCCTGCGTGGTGCCGCCCTTCATGGTGGCCGAGCGGCACCTTGGGACGATCCGCGAGTACACGCGCCGGATCGCCAGAGAGCTCAAGGTCGTCGGCCTGATGAACGTGCAGTACGCCATCAAGGACGACATGGTGTACGTGCTCGAGGTGAACCCGCGCTCTTCGCGGACGGTGCCCTATATCTCCAAGGCCACCGGCGTGCCGATGGCCAAGATCGCCGCCCGCGTGTCAGCGGGGAGGACGTTGGCCGAGCTCGGGCTGGTCGACGATCTGCGTGCCGCCGGCGTCTTCGTGAAGAGCCCGGTGTTCCCGTTCGTGCGTTTCCCCGGTGTGGATACGATCCTCGGTCCGGAGATGAAGTCGACCGGAGAGGTCATGGGCGGGGCGAGCAACTTCGGCACCGCGTTCCACAAGGCGATGCTGGCGGCGGGGCAGCGCCTGCCCGACGAGGGCTGCGTGTTCATCAGCGTCAACAACAGTGACAAGCCTGGCGTGTTGCCGATTGCCCGCGATCTGGCGCGGCTTGGGTTCACGCTGGCCGCGACGCGAGGGACGGCCACCTACCTGCGCTCGCACGGGCTCGAGGTCGAGGTGATGTACAAGGTCAACGAAGGGCGCCCGAACGTCGCCGATCACCTCGTCAATCACAGCATCGATCTGGTGATCAACACCCCGCTCGGACGCGAGTCGTTCTTCGACGACCGGGCCGTCCGGCGCGCGGCGACGATGTCGCAGGTGCCGTGCATCACGACGCTGACGGGCGCGACGGCAGCGGTCAGCGCGATGCGCGCGATTCGTCAGCAGGCGCTGACGGTTCGCTCCCTGCAGGACTATTACGCTGTCGAGGCAACTCAGTAGGGTACGGGCGAGACCGGGTGGCGAACCAGTCCGACGCCGGCTCAGAGGGCGGGAATCCGGAACCGCCGCACCAGCCCTTCGATCTCGCTCCGAAGCCAGGCGAACGACGGGATGACGAACAGGTGATCCTGCATCCGTGAGGGATCGTAGTCCGTCTCGATCACCTCGTCCGTGACGAACGCCTTCCGCGTGACCTCCGGAGAGAACAGGGAATACGGAATCTCGCGCGTCGACGACATGATGCCGGCGCCAAATACCTTCAGCGCCCCCGCCTCCTCGATGAGCCCGAACTCGATCGAGTACCAGCTGAAACGCTTCAGGGCGAGCACCTGGAGCGGGTCGGGCGTGTGGTAGGCCGCCCTCCCCACCAGCGTCAGCACCTCCGCATAGTCCTCGTTCATCAGCGGCGGCACGTGGCCGAGGCAGTCGTGGATCATGTCCGGTTCCGGTGTGAACTCAGGATGCGACCCATGACGGATGAACTGGGTCACTGGAAAGCTGCGCCCGGCGATGTAGCTGTAGAAGGTGCGATACGCCAGCGGGCCTTCCGCAGGCACGAGGCGCATCCGCGTCTCGCGGCCGAGACGCTCGCTCAATGCGCGCAGCTGCGGAATATCGCGACTGCTGATGCCGAGCGTGTCTTTCGCGGCGAGATACATCGAGCAGGCATGGGCGCGATGCAGCCCGTCGAGCTTGGCGCTCACCTCGCGCCAGATGCGCTGTTCCTCGGGCAGATAGTCGATCGGGGGTGGACCGAGATTCGCCAGCCGGTGACGCCGGCAGAGCGAAAAGAGCTCGTGTCGGCGCCGCAGGTAGGCGTCGTCGCCGATGCCGGGATGACCGGGTTCGATCTCGAGCGTGTCGGGATCGGGAGGCTCGATCATCGTCCTCGGATCGATCGGCACACCGTATTCGACGATGGTCTTGGATTCCTTCATGACGAATCCCCGCCAGCAGACACCAACGAAGACCTGTCTCCTCAGGTAGTAGCAAGGGCTGTTCCTCGGATGGGTTGCGCGCTACCGCGCAGTACCGTCAGCGCTGGCACCGGTCTGGTGACACGTCCGTACTCATCAGGTGGGGAATTGGTCGCTCGATTGCCAGAACTCCGCCCACGAACCTGAACCACGAAGGCCGAACCCTGAACCCGGAACCTGGAACCTGGAACCGGTCTGGCTCTCTCTCGCACCTCGTAATCGTTTACGCGGCAGGTCGCTGGATCAACGAGTTCGGTGCGCGCTTCGTGAACGCCCAGAGCGATCGCTCCTGGTATCGCGATTGCACCGCGGCCGCTGTTTCGGAGGACTCCATGATGCGACGAGCTGGCCTTGCCTTAGCTATCGCCATTCTTGTGCTTGCGAGCGGGACTGCCCAGGCACAACGTGGCGTGAGAGTATTTTCCGCTTCACTCGTGCCGGACCAGGAGGTGCCGGCAGTCGCGTCTCCGGCTCGAGGGTTCTTCATCGCGCGCGTGAACACGCAGCAGAAGACGATCGATTATGTGCTGTCGTACGACGGCCTGCAGGCGGACGTTCGTCAGGCTCATATTCATTTCGGCCAGCCAAACGTCAATGGCGGCATCGTCGTCTGGCTCTGCACGACGCCTCAGATTACGACGGCGCCTGCCGGCACCCAGACCTGCCCGCAGAGCGGAACGATCACCGGGCTGGCCACCGCGCAGGACGTGCAGGCCGTGACGACTCAGGGGATCAATGCCGGTGACATCGACGATGTGCTGGCAGCAATCCGCAACGGTCAGGCCTACGCCAACGTGCACACGGTGGGGAGCCCGGGCGGCGAGATCCGCGGCAAGATCAACGCGGATTCGGGCAGGCGCTGATCTCGACACATCATCAGTGCCCTCGACTCCATCCCGGTCCCATTGACGTCGACGTCCGGTGCGAGCCCACCGGACGTCGATGACCTCGAAGCGTTTCACCCCTCCTGATCCGTCACCCGGTTCTCGGGTGAGTTTTGTCCTTGACGACCAAAACGGTCGGCGATACAGTCTCTGATATTGAGACTTAGTCTCAGTATCAAGCCAGACATCCGACGACCCACTTCCACGCCGCCTGACCACATGAAACTGCGCTCCCTAGTCTTCTGGCCGCACCTCGTGGCCGGCACCGTGGCCGGTCTCGTGATTCTCCTGATGTCGGTAACCGGGGTCCTGTTGACGTACGAACGGCAGCTGGTCGCGTGGGCGGACAGCCAGCACCGCTCGGTGGTGCCGGCGCCCGGCGCCCGGCGTCTGCCGATCGCCCGAATTGTCGAGAGCGTCCGCGCCGAATCGCCTGGTGTCGTCATCACCTCGGTTGCCGTCGCCTCCGACTCCGACGCGCCGGTCACCCTGACCGCGGCGGACCGGACACTGTTCGCCGACGCCTACAGCGGCGCGCTGCTCGGGGAAGGGTCGCAGCGCATGCGCCGCTTCGTGAGCGCTGTGCGGGGATGGCACCGCTGGCTTGCGGTCGAGGGCGAGGGACGGCCCGTGGCGCGCGCCATCACCGGTTGGGCGAATGTGCTGTTCGCTTTCATCGTGGCGTCGGGCTGCTATCTATGGCTTCCGCGCGTCTGGCGGTGGACGCAGGTGCGTGCGGTGCTGCTCTTCAGGCCAGGCGCGACAGGCAAGGCCCGCGACTTCAATTGGCACAACGTCATCGGCTTCTGGTCGGCGGTGCCGCTGTTCATCGTCGTCGTGAGCGCCGTGCCGATCTCGTTTCAGTGGGCGAACGCTGCCGTCTACCGCGCGGTTGGTGAAACACCCCCCGCCGGTCGCGGCGGAGCTGGCGGCGGGGGGCGCGAGGCCGGTCGGCGCGAGGGCGGGCGAGAGTCACGACGGAACGGACAGGCGCAGGCCGCCGACAGAGGTCGCGAAGGCCACGGCGGCCGCGAAGCCGGTAGCGGGGCCGCGCTCGATGCGCTCCTCGCGCGCGCTGAGCAGCAGGTGCCCGGTTGGCGCACCATCACCCTGCGGCTTCCCGAATCGGCCGCCGCGCCGGTGGTGTTCAACATCGACAAGGGCACCGGCGGTCAGCCGCATCTCCGGTCCACGCTGACGCTCGACGGTACCAGCGGCGCGGTCGTGAGCGTCGAGGACTTTTCCTCTCTTACGCTCGGGCGCCGCATCCGCAACGTCATGCGCTTCGCCCACACCGGCGAAGTGCTCGGTATCCCCGGACAGACGGTCGCGGGCCTGGCATCGGCCGGGGCAGTCGTCCTCGTATGGACGGGTCTCGCGCTCGCGCTCCGGCGTTGCCGCGCGTGGCTCGTGCGCCGGGCAGCCCGTTCGGACGCCGCATCTCCATCGGACCGCACTCCCGCGGTCGCCTGAACGACCTTTCATCGGAGCCGCTGTCATGAAGAATCGTACGTTTGCCTCATTCCGCCGGACGAGGATGCGCCGCCGTCGCGGACGCTCGCACCTGTTCGTGCTCGGCGCTGCGTTCATGGCCTCGACTGCCGCGGGCGCAAAGCTGGTTCATGCCCAGCAGCCGCCGTCGGGAGGGCCGACCGCGTCGATGGCCGGGCTGGCCCAGGCAGGTGCCCTTGCACAGCAGGCGCGCCGTTTCGACATCCCCGGCGGGACGATCGGAACGGTCACCGAGCAGTTCCGTGTGCTCACCGGCATTCGCATCGTGCTCGCCAACGAGATGATTCGAGATCTCCCGTCGCCGGGTGTGTCCGGTGTGATGACAGACGAGCAGGCGCTCGATCGCCTGCTTGCCGGCACGAGTGTTGGGTTCGTGTTCACTGCTCGCGACGCAGTGACACTGGACATCCGGACATCCGAACAGCTCACGGTCACTGGGCGCACTGCTGTCGTGGACTCGACCAAATACACACAGCCCCTGCGCGAAGTGCCGCAGACCATCGCCCTCATCAGTCGGGAGGTCATCGAGAAGCAGGGCGCGACGACGCTGAGCGAGGCGTTGCGCAACGTCCCCGGCATCACACTCCAGGCGGGAGAAGGCGGCGGCGCGTCGAACACCGCCGGCGACATGTTCAACATGCGCGGGTTCAACGCCTCCAACAGTCTGTTCGTCGACGGCGTGCGGGACGATGGCCTCATCTCGCGCGATGTCTTCAATCTCGAGCAGATCGAGGTCTTCATGGGCCCGACTGGATCCGACGTGGGTCGCGGCACCGCCGCCGGCTACGTCAACATGCAGACCAAGACCCCACATCTCGGCACCGGGCTCTCCGTGAACGCCGGCTTCGGCACCGCCGAACAGGCCCGAATGAGCGCCGACTTCAACTGGTCGGCGCCGACGACGGCCACCGGCGGCTGGCTGACACGGAGCGCCGTCCGCCTGAATGCGCTCTGGCAGAACAGCGGCGTCCCCGGCCGCGATGTCGTCGAGAACGAGACGTATGCGGTAGCCCCTTCGTTCGGCATGGGCCTCGGAACGCCGACGCGGGTGATGCTGGGTGCGCAGTTCGTCCGCCAGGACAATCTCCCGGACTACGGCATTCCGGGTGCCGCATGGGAGGAGGAGCCGCTGACGCCGACCACCGTTCGCGCCGCGTCGCCGGTGGACCAGAGCAACTATTACGGCAGCGCCGGATTCGACTACGACGAGGCGTCGCAGGACGCCTACACGGCCCGCGTCGAACACGACGTCAATCGCAGCCTCACGATTCGCAATCAGACACGCTACAACCGGACCCACCGCGAGGCCGTCCTCACGACGATCCAGAACATCGCGGCGTTCAACCCCGTGACGGATCTCGTCTCCCTGGCGCGCCAGGGAAACGAGCGCGAGAACGAGATCCTGTCGAACCAGACCAGCCTCGTGGATCGGTTTTCGACCGGCCGCTTCCGTCACGCGGCGAGCGTGGGCCTCGAGTTCACCGCCGAGGAGCAGTTCGCGCCGACACTCGCTGGTGTCGGGACGCGGGCGCCGGTGAACATCTACACGCCCGACACCGCCGACCCCGTCACCGGCTACGCCCCGGCGCGCACGAGCGCCAACAGCCAGGGCCGCACCGGCACGGTAGCGCTCTACGCCTTCGACACGATCGACCTTTCCACCAGGTGGCAGGTCAGCGGCGGCCTGCGCTGGGAGCACTACGACACCGACTTCGTCACGGTCGATGCCGCGGGACTCACGACGGTCGATCTGGGGGCAGCCGATCAGCTCGTCAGCGGCAAGGCGGGCGTGGTGTATCGCGCCACCGAGAACGGCAACGTCTACGTCTCCTACGGCACGACGGTGACGCCACCCGGCTCGGCCAACTTCGCGCTGAGCGCGCAGGCCAACAACGTCAACAATCCGAGCCTGGAGCCGCAGGAGTCCAGCAACGTCGAAGTGGGCACCAAGTGGGACGTGGCAAGCGGCCGCCTCTCGCTCACGGGAGCCGTCTTCCACACCAAGAACAAGAACGTCATCTACACCGTCGATGCCACCGCCGTTCCACCGATCTTCAACCAGGACGATGCGCAGCGCGTGAACGGCTTCACCGTGGGGGCCATGGGCCGGATCGGCGATCGGTGGGAGGTGCTGGCCAACGTGGGGTTCCTCGACACCGAGCTGGAGAGTCAGGACACCGCCGTGAACGGCAATCGTCTGACGCTGACGCCGAGACACTCGGGCAGCGTCTGGACAACGTACCGCGCGCCGATCGGTCTGCGCGTCGGCGGCGGAGTCCGCTACACAGACGACGTGTTCATCAACACCGCCAACACGATTCAATCGCCCGGCTATCACGTGATCGACGGGCTGATCGAGTACGACGTGAACACGCACCTGACGCTGCGGCTGAACCTCTACAACCTGACCGACGAGGTTTACATCCGCAACGTCAACAACAACGGCGGCCGCTACAACCCTGGGTACACGCGATCGGCAATGCTGACGACGAACGTCAGGTTCTGAGGGCCGCACCCATGCTCCTGCAGATTCCTGACGTGCTGAATGCCGACCAGGTCGTGCACGCGCGGCGGCGCCTCGATGAAGCCGGCTGGGTGGACGGGCGAGTGACCGCCGGGCACCAGTCGGCACGGGCGAAAGACAACGTGCAGCTGCCAGAGACGCATCCGGTGGCGCGCGAGCTCGGCGAGATCGTCCTGGCCGGATTGCAGCGGAACCCGTTGTTCATCTCGGCGGCGCTGCCGCTTCGCGTCTTCCCCCCGTTGTTCAACCGCTATTCGGGAGGACAGCGATTCGGCAACCATGTCGACAACGCGATTCGTCAGGCCGCCGGCGGCGGGCTCCGACTCCGCACCGATCTCTCGGCGACGCTCTTCCTCGCGGATCCCGAGGAGTACGACGGCGGCGAGCTCGTGGTCGAGGACACCTACGGTGTCCACAGCGTGAAGCTCGCCTCCGGGCACATGGTCCTCTATCCGGCGACGAGCCTGCACAGCGTCAGGCCGGTGACGAGGGGCGCGCGTCTCGCCTCGTTCTTCTGGATTCAGAGCATGATTCGCGACGACGGCCAGCGGACGCTGCTCTTCGATCTCGATACGGCGATCCAGCGCCTCACCGTCGACCTGCCAGAGCATCCCGCAGCCGTCCAGATGACGGCCGTGTATCACAATCTGCTACGCCGCTGGGCCGAGATGTAGGCAACTTCTGCGATCCACGCGCAGGATGACGAGTCGTTCTTTCCCGGGCCTCACGTCATCGCTCTTGCACGTCGCCTGGCGTGCGATCTCTCGGCCTGTGTCCAGCCATTGCTCTCGTCATCGGCGCCGCGTTCGGCGCCGCGTCGAATGAGGACGCCACCTCTCTGATCTGGTGGCTCTGGCCGGTGGCCGGCGCGCTTGCGCTCGGTTGCTGGAAGGCGGCGCCGCGGGTCAGGGTTGCCGCACTCGCCTGCGGATACGCCGTCCTCGGTGCCGTGCTGGCTGCTCACGCGCGCGAGGCGGCGCTCCACACATCGCTTCGCCACCTGCTGGAGACCAAGTACGGAGAGTTCGCGATAGACGGCCTCGGTCCTGAAGGCGAACACCCGCCGGTGGTCACGCGCTTCGTGTTGCGCGAGGACGTTAGCCGGGTCGGCGACATTGCGCTGCTGTCGGCGTCGGTCGTCGCACTGCGAATCGACCAGGGCTGGCGCCACGTTGCGGGCGACGGCGTACGTCTGACTGTTGGCGGTGCGATCTCGGACGAGCGTCTGTCTGAATGGCGGGCGGGACGGACGATGGTCGCTCCGGTCACGTTCCGCCGCGCCGCAAGGTACCTGAACGACGGCGTTCCCGACTTCGAGCGCGCGCTGGCTCTGGACGGGACGTCGCTGCTCGGAACGGTGAAGAGCGGGCTGCTCGTCGACGTCGAGCGACCGGCGTCGCGAGCCGAGGAGATGGCGGCAGCGATTCGCGCTCACGTGCGGCGCGTGATCACGCGTCGGGTTGGAAGGCACGACCCGGTGGCCTCAGCGGTCACCACGGCCGTGCTCATCGGGGACCGCACCGGGCTCCCGGATTCCGTGCGGATCCGGCTACAGGCCGCCGGAATCTATCACGTCATCGCGATTTCGGGCGGCAACATCGCGATTCTGGCCGGACTGGTGCTGTTCACGCTGGCTCTGGTGGGTGTGCGCGGCAGGCCTGCGGCCATGACGACGCTCGTGGCGCTGGCGGCCTGCTCGTACATCATCACCGCCGGGCCCTCCGTCTGGCGCGCCACGCTGATGGCGGTCGTCTATCTCGCAGCGCGTGTCATCGATCACCGCACACCGGCGTGGCATGCGATGGCCGTGGCCATCGTCACGATGATCGTGGCACGGCCGCTTGACGTTCGCGACCCCGGCTTCATCCTGACGTTCGGCGCCACGCTGGCGCTGGTCGAAGCGGCGCGCCGCAGCGGCGCGACATCGCGCCGTGGCGGGGCGATATCGCAGCGACGCGACCCGCGGCAGCGCCGCGCCTCGTCGATGCGGCAAGCCTTGTTCGCCCTCTGGCGATCGTGGGTGGTGCCTTCGGTCCTGACCTCCGTGGCCGTTGAAATTGCGCTGATGCCGGTGTCGGCTCTCGCGTTCTCACGCGTCACGATTGCGGGTCTCGTCCTGAATCTGATCGCCGTCCCTGCGATGGCGCTCGTTCAATCTTCCGGGCTGGTTCTTTCGCTCTGCGACCGCTGGCCAACCGTCGCCGTGCCTTCTGCCTGGGTGGCGACGTGGAGCGCGATGGCGCTGGTCGAAAGCGCCAGGCTCGTAGATGTGGCGCCGTGGCTCGCGCATCGCGTGCCGCCGCCGTGGCCGGCTGTGGTCATCGCTTACTACGCCGGCCTTGCGGCGATGCTCGTGCCGATCAGATCGATCGGATGGTTACGTGTCGTCGGCGGCATTGTGACGTCGAGTGCAGCGGTCGTGATCGTCTCGGGCGCGTCTGCCATCGCGTGGAGCGACGAAGACAGGAACGAAGCGCTTCTCCGCCTCACGCTGTTCGACGTCGGGCAGGCCGAAGCGATGCTGCTGCAGGTGCCTGGGGCCGACCCGCTGCTCGTGGACGCAGGAGGCGCTCCCTTCGGCACCGGCTTCGATGTCGGGACGCGCGTGCTCGGTCCGGCCCTGTGGGCGAAGCACCTGAGGTCGGTCGATACGTTCCTCGTGACGCACGGCGATCCCGATCATCTAGGCGGCGCGGCGGCGGTCGTCGACGACTTCGCGCCGGCGCATCTGTGGATTGGCATCGACGTTCCCTCGCACGAGCCGACGCGTGCGCTCATCGGCCGCGCACGGAAGGCGGGGCTGACCATCGAGTCGCTCAGGGCGGGAGAGACGCGCGGATGGGGTCGCGCGCGCCTGCGAGTGCTGCACCCGCCGGCGCCGGACTGGGAGCGTCCCCGCGTACGTAACGACGACTCCGTCGTCCTCGAAGTGCTCTTCGCGGACACGGCGTTTCTGCTGACGGGCGACATCAGCGCCGACGTCGAGCGCGCGATTCTGCCGCACCTCTCGACCGCCCGGCACCGGATCCTCAAAGTGGCTCACCACGGCAGCCGCACGTCGACTTCGCACGAGCTCCTCGATGCCTGGAAGCCCGAGATCGCCATCGTCAGTTGCGGGCGCGGCAACCGGTTCGGGCACCCCGCGCCAGAGGTCATCGCTCGCCTCGCCGCGGCGGGGACGCGGGTGGTGAGGACCGATCTTGATGGGCAGATCACGATCGAGACGGATGGGCGGGATGTCAGGGTGCGGACGTTTGTCGGGGGCGTGAGATGAGAAACCACGAAGGACACGGGAACCACGAAGAGCACGAAGATCACGAAGGACACGAAGGAAAGGAGAGACACCAAGAAAACGAGGGAGACGACGTGACTGAACGACGTCCGACTCAGAAAGGCATGCGATTGGAATCGCCGCTGAGCCCCGAGGAAGAGCAGGCGATGTCCGACACGATCGGTGCGGCGATCGAGGTGCATCGTGCGCTGGGGCCTGGCTTTCTGGAGTCGATCTATCGAAAGGCGATGTACATCGAGCTTCGCGCTCGAGGGCTGTCTTACGAGGCCGAACGGCCTGTCGTCGTGAGATACCGGGAGAGCGACATCGGCGGACAGCGTGTCGATCTAATCGTTGGAGGCCTGATTGTCGTCGAATTGAAGTCGGTCCTCAGACTC
>Ga0075418_10010291_pt1 | contig 10476 bp, 11 predicted proteins | sample SoiMetdeltSBSDD2_FD_81776 | JGI IMG/M metagenome (GOLD analysis project Ga0075418, IMG submission 81776) | Bulk soil microbial communities from a Populus tree surrounding site in Tennessee, USA - Soil MetaG P. deltoides SBSDD2 | ecosystem: Environmental > Terrestrial > Soil > Tree plantation...
AGAACCCCGCCTTCCTTGGCCAATAGCGGATGGACGTGCCCTGGCCGGAGAAAGTCCTCGGCGGCGGATTGCGGGTTTGCCATCTCGCGCACCGTCCGCCAGCGCTCCTCCGCGGTGATGCCGGTGCGGATCGTGCGATGGTCGATCGGCGTGAGGAAACTGGTTTGCAGGGGCGCCGTGTTGGACTCGACGATTGGCGACAGTTCCAGCCGCTGGGCAACTTCCGGCAAGATCGGGGCGCAGAATTCACCCCTGCCGCCAATCAAAAAGTTAATGGCCTCGACCGTCGCCTTTTCCGCCGCACAAATGAAATCCCCTTCGTTCTCCCGGTCCTCCGCATCGACGACGATGATCACTTCGCCGCGGGCCAGGGCATCGACGGCATCCTGAACTTTGGAGAACTCACGGCTCACTTTGGGGCTCCGGTGGTACGATCGGCAGCGGTCACAGTTATTATAGACGTGGACGTTCAATTCTGCCGGTGTGAGGGTGCGAGGGTATGCGGGTATCGGGGTGTCCGGATCTCCCTCACACCCTCACACCCGCACACTCTCGCACCCGCTTCCCATGCTTCCCCTCGAAGAATACGTCGAACAAGGCCACTTCTTTCGCACGCTCGGCGAGCGGCTGCCGGAGAACGTGACGATCCAGGAGCTGCTCGAGCAGGTCAGGCACGAGCTGCTCTCGACGACGCGATTGCCGATGGCCATCGATTTCATGCTGGCGGAGATTCGCCACGCGGGGACGATGTCCACGGCCATGGCCCGGCTGCCGCACTATTTCACTCCCTTTCAGACGTACGTGATCCGCGAGGCGGAAGCGGAGCGGGGCCGGTTCGACATGCGAATCGCGGTCGAGATCCTCAGGCACGAGGCGGAGTACCGCTCGAAAGGAGGAACTGCGCAGGGCATTTTTGTCTACCAGTTCGAGTGCGTGTCGCGCAACCGGCTCAAGTACGATCCGGGGCTGGGCGCGATGGCGGACGACTCGATATTCGACGCCAACTGGAAGGAATGGATCCTTACGGTCCGGCGGCAGATCGGCCTGGTCGATTTCGCCGACATGATCTTCGTCCGCAGCCAGTACTACCAGACGCGCCGCACGCCGCGCGGCGGCCCTGAGCCGCCCCCCGAAGCGCCGATCCTCTTTGGCGAGAAGGAAGGCATGATCGCCTGGGCCAACCGCCGCAAGGACCCGCTGTACCTCTTTGCGGCCCTCCAGCGGCACTTGGGTTATCCGATCGTGCCGCGGCCGAAGAAGCCGGACGAGACGCAGAATCTGCTGCCGCTGCTGACCCAACGCTTGGAGCGGCTGGAGACGCGAATCAAGCTGCTGGAGGAGGAAGGCCGCAGCGGCCTGGACATCACGAAGTTTTACGGCGAAGGAAAGATCTTGCCGAATGTGCCGCCGCCGGATGATTCAGGGCGGCAGTAAAAGTTTTAGACGGATAGCGGACACCGCCAAACGAAGGCGGCTACTTCGTTGAGAGTTCGATCCGCCCCATATCGGTCGGCTTCCCTTTTTCGACTTTGACCTTGATTTTGGAGGTTGCCGGGTCAGTGTATTTCTGCTTGAGCTTGTCCTCGCCCCCATACTGCATGTTGAGCGGGTTGATCGTTCCCCAATAAAACGTCAGCGTGTACTCCCCTTCCGGAACGCCGTCCCCCTTCTCATAGGTGGAAACGGAGAATTTTCCATCCTTGTCCGAGAAGGTCTCGGAGTAAGTCGGTTGATTCGGGTCCATGCCCTTGACGTCGTTTAGCGTGATGCGGACCGCTTCCGCAGGTTGTCCGTTTACGATGACGACGCCCGTGACCGGAAACGTCGCTTTGCGGTTCTCACCTCCGCCACAACCGCTGAGCAGACCAACCAGAAATGCCGCACACCACATCCGTGTCTTGTGATCGAACATCGAGACAGCATCCTCCTGGAACCCACCTTTACGCCGGCCGCTTAGAGAGCGGCCGGCCCTCAGACACGCATTACATCCGATCAAGACTGTCTCATTCGCTGGAATAGGCGTCGAACTTGCGACGCGTAATCTGGCAGGCCAGCACGAACTGCGGCGACGATTCATTGATGAATGCCACCTTGCCGTCCCCCATCAAAAACTGCGCGCCCCCCGGGTGGAAGCTGTGGAAACCGTAGCCGCGGAGGTTCGTGCAGTTAATGCCGCAGGGCCCTTCCTGAGGGGGCCAGGTCAGCCCGCTGAAAAGAGTCCCCGAATGCCAGTGCTCGCCGTTGAGGCCGTCTCCCCAGCCGCCACCGTTGAGCATGTTGTAGGGGGCGGGGACCGGGAAGGGCGTTTTCCGCGAATAGATGATCGGTCCGCCGGTTCGCTCGCCGAGCAGGATGGTGTTCGACGTGCCGTCCTGAATATCGGCGATCCGGCCGCCGCCGTTGCCGGCCACAACCGGCTGAATCGCCCCTTCGCGGTCGCCTCCCTGCCCTCCCACCTTGGCGTAGGCGATAGCGCCGTAGACGCCGCGCACACCCGTGGAGACGCAGTAATCGGACGCAGCCGCCTTCCACGTGAGCGTGGGAATGCCGGGAAGCGTGCCTGACGGCAGCAGGCCGTCGTAGATTCGCCTTGGGTCTCCGGCCGATGGACAGACAAACGAAGGGAGGGGCGTAGAAATCACCGCCACATTGGCGACCGCTGCCGGTCCCAACTGAAAACAGGCGGGGAAGCGGAAGTCGTAGCGATCGTAGAGTGCCTGCTGTTCCATTTGCGGGAGGATGCAGGGTCCCCACCCTTGAACGTTGGGAGGGGGAAAAGAGTAGGACCAGCCTGCCGGAAACGACTTGCTGGTGTCGTGATAGTTGTGCAGCGCCAGCCCAAGCTGCCGCAGGTTGTTGCTGCACGACATGCGCCGAGCCGACTCCCGCGCAAACTGCACGGCGGGCAAAAGCAGCGCGATCAAGATGCCAATGATGGCAATGACGACCAGTAGCTCCACCAGCGTGAAGCCGCGCCGAGACCGCAAGAGGAATGGATTGTTCATAACGCACCGCCACTGGCACGTGCTGCTTTCGCCCGGCAGTCACCACGAGCAACAGATCCGGCGAAGAATCGACGCGTGCCCATGAAAATAGAAATGATTAAGCGCACGTTAACCCCACGGAGTTAGATTGTCAATTGAATGGGTTATCCACTGCGGTTGCCCGCTGCCTGGAGAAACGCCGTCCGTCCGCCGCAGAGTATACTGAGTTGTTGGTCTTGATCTTTGCCAATGCTCCTGCTCGTGTTTCCATGCTCTTACGCTGGCTCGTGAATCAATACGTCGGCCCGGCCGCGCGGCAGCAATTGCAGAATGTCGTGACCGACACTTTGCGCGGCGCGGCGACGGGCGTAAAACGCTCGGAACATCGCCAGACGGCAGAGCAGGATGAAGGTGACCGGCAGCCCTCGGGCGGAGAAGAGTTGGCCCCGCCGTGCGACCTGGCCGTGATCTTCGCGCTGGGGATTGAGTCGGGAGGGACGGCTGACAAGCTGGATGACGCCACGACGACGCGAGTCGGCCGGTTTACCGAACACGCTGGCCGGCTGTGCGGCAAAGAAGCAGTGGTGATTGAGTCCGGCGTCGGCCAGGAGGCGGCCGCCCAGGCCACTGCCGACGTGATCGAATTTCATCAGCCACTGTGGGTCGTCTCGGCAGGGTTTGCCGGCGCGCTGGAAGGCTCGCTGCGGCGCGGGCAGATCTTGATGGCCAGCGACGTCGTCCGCAACGACGCTCCGCCGCTGACCGTGGGGTTCAAGCTCCATGCTGGCGAAACGCCCGGGCTGCACGTCGGACGGCTGGTGACGACCGACAAGCTGATTCGCACGCGGGCTGAAAAGGAGGCGCTAGGAAAGCGGCATCAGGCGCTGGGCTGCGACATGGAGTCCTATGCCGTTGCGGACGTGTGCCGGCAGAAAGGGGTGCGGTTTCTGTCGGTGCGGATCATCAGCGATGCGCTGGACGACGAGCTGCCCAAGGAGGTGGAGCGGCTGCTGGCGCAGAAGACGATCGCCGGCAAAATGGGTGCGGCCGCCAAGGCACTCTTCAAGCGCCCCGGTTCGGCACTCGACCTGCTGAAGCTCCAGGACGATGCCCTGAAGGCATCCGATCGTCTGGCGAAGTTTCTGACCGGCCTGCTGGTGCAGCTTGGGCCTTGAACGGGGCCGCGCAAAATGGGGCGCGGCGTGGGCTCTAGAGCAAGAGTCCACCCCTTTCGAGTGCCGGGCATTTGCATTTATTCGGCCCAGGCGATAAACAGGTGATCGTTCTCCTCCCGTCTCCGGCTCATTTCGCGCCACACCAGCCTTGAACCGCCAACCCTTTCAGACGCCTCCGCGATGGTGGGCGCCAAAGCTCAAACCCTGGCTGACCCGTCTGTGGCGGCCGCTGATCAACCGCACGCTGCGGACCAGTCAGAAAATCACCCAGCTCGACGTCCACGGCGCCGAGCACGTGCAGCAGGCGCTCGCCGGCGGCAATGGCATCCTGGTGACGCCGAATCATTCCTTCCACTACGACTCCTACGCGCTGATCGAGGCCGCGCACCGGGTCGGCCTGCCGTTTCACTTCCTCTCGGCCTGGCAAGTCTTCGCCATGAGCAAGTGGCACGAGCAGATCGTTCTTCAGTGGCATGGCTGCTTCAGCATCAACCGCGAGGGAAACGATCTGACCGCGTTCAAGACCGCCGTGGACATTCTGCGCGAGAATCCGTACCCGCTGGTTATCTTTCCCGAGGGGGACATCTATCACAACAACGACCGGGTCACGCCGTTTCGCGACGGCGCGGCGGCCATCGCCATGGCCGCTGCCAAAAAAGCTACGCGCCCCATCGTTGCCGTCCCCGCGGCACTCAAGTGCTTCTACACCATCGACCCCACGCCGCAGCTTTTGGAGCTGATGACCCGGCTGGAAGAGGCCATCCACTGGCGGCCGCGGCCTGATCTGCCGCTGACCGAGCGGATCTATCGCTTTGCCGGGGGCGCGTTGGCGCTCAAAGAGCTCGAATACCTCGGCTCCCCGCAGGCCGGGACAATCCCCGAGCGCGTCGCGGCATTGACCGAGAGGGTGCTGGGCAAGCTCGAAGAGCGGCACAACGTCAAAAGCAAGTCCGGCGGCATTCCGGAGCGAGTTAAAGAGCTGCGCCGTGTCGTGATCAAGCAGTTCGAACAGGATGGAAAGCCAGGCGATGCCCGGCGGCAACTGGAACACGACATGGAAGATCTGTTCTTCGTGATCCAGCTTTACAGCTATTCCGGTGATTACGTCGTCCAGCAGCCCTCCATCGAGCGGATTGCCGAGACGCTCGACAAGTTCGAGGAGGACGTGCTCAAGGCGGATTATCCGGGCATTCGCGGCGAGCGGCGGGCCGTGGTGCGATTTGGACCGCCAGTGGAAGTTCCCAAAGAGCGCGACAGCAAAAGCGTGGTGGCCGACTGGACCGACATGCTGGAGAGCCGGGTGCAGGGACTGCTGGATGAGATTAATGCGGAGCAGAAGAGAGTCGCAGCGACTTGAGGTGATCCGCAGATTTCACGGATTTCGCAGAAAGAGAATCGTGATGACTGAAAAAGAGAATCGCGATCCGAAAACGTATGCAATCATTGGCGCGGCGATGGAGGTGCATCGAGTGCTGGGATGCGGATTCTCCGAGCCGGTGTATCAGCAGGCGATGCAAGTGGAGTTGATGCTGCGTGGCATTCCCGCGCAACCACAATTGGAATTGCCCGTGATCTACAAGGGCCACACGCTGGAATGCACGTATAAACCCGATTTCATTTGCTATGGGGACATCCTTGTCGAGCTGAAAGCACTCTCGTTGCTCTCGGGGACCGAAGAAGCGCAAGTGCTCAACTACCTGAAGGTCTCCAAGAACCCCGTCGGTTTACTTATCAACTTCGGCTTGCCGTCGCTCGAGTTTCGCCGATTCATTCTCTCGCAGATTCAACCGAATCCGTCGCCTTAGAATCTGCGTCCTCTGCGCAATCTGCGGATGTATTGTCCTCCGATTTCACTCCCATGATCGAACTAAAAGGCGTCGCGAAATCCTTCGGCCAGACACAGGTCCTTCAGCCGACGTCGCTGGTCCTGGAGCCCGGGAAAACGACGGTGCTCATCGGGCCCAGCGGCTGCGGAAAGAGCACGATTCTGCGGCTGATGATTGGCTTGATCCAGCCCGATCAGGGGGACGTGCTCGTCGGCGGCGAACTGCTGACGGCAGACAATGTCATCGAAGTGCGGCGGAAGATGGGCTATGTCATTCAGGACGGCGGGCTGTTCCCACATCTCTCCGCGGGGGACAACGTCGGCCTGATGGCAAAGTACCTGGGTTGGGAGAAGCGGCGCATTGTAGATCGCGTCCGTGAGCTGGCCGAGCTGACTCGATTGCCGGCCGGGGCGCTCGATCGCTTCCCCACGCAGCTTTCCGGCGGCCAGCGGCAGCGGCTGGGAATCATACGAGCGCTGATGCTCGATCCGGCAGTCATCCTGCTCGATGAGCCGATGGGCGCGCTCGATCCGCTCGTGCGGTTCGATTTGCAGGAAGATTTGCGGAACATTTTTCAGTCGCTGAAAAAGACGGTGGTGCTGGTGACGCACGACATGGGGGAGGCCGGATTCTTCGGAGACCACGTGGTACTGCTCGGCGGCGGCCGCATCGTGCAGCAGGGAAAGCTGGACGACTTGATTCAATCTCCCGCCGATCCATTCGTGGTGAAATTCATTAGCGCTCAGCGATTGCCGACGGCTAATGGCGCGGCGGTTGAATGAACCCCGGTGCAGGGGTGATCCGCAGATTGCTCAGATTTCGCAGAAGGAGAAGGAACGCAAAACGATGTACCGCCTTCTATTTCTCTTCGTTTTTTGTCTGCGAAATCTGCGGATGACCTTCCGATGGGCGCTAACTGCCGCGCTCTGGCCAGTTGTATTTGGACCCGCATTGTGTTTGGCACAGTCGCCGGCGGCAAAGGAAACCAAGGCTCCCGTCATCCGCGTCGGCTCGAAGGCCTTCACCGAAAGCGTCATACTTGGCGAAATGCTCATGCAGCTTGCCGCCCACGCCGGCGCCAAGGCCGGGCATGAAGCGGAACTCGGCGGCACTCAGATCGCCTTTGCCGCCCTGACCAAGGGGGACATCGACGCCTACTGCGAATACACGGGCACTCTATCTTTGGAAGTGCTGGAGGCCAGTCACCCGCGCACGAGTGCCGACCTGGAAGCGGTCTTGGCGAAGCAAGGCCTGAAGATCACCCGCTCGCTTGGCTTCAACAACGCCTATGCAATCGGCATGCGCCGCGACCTGGCCGAGAAGCTCAACCTGAAATCGATTTCCGACATCACCCGCCGGCAACATGAACCGGAAATTGCCCGGCTCAAGTTCGGCTTCAGCGACGAATTCATGAATCGCGGCGACGGCTGGCCCGGCCTGGCCGCCAGGTATCGGCTGAACTTCCAGCCAGCCGGGCTCGACCACAACCTGGCTTATCGCGGCATTCGCGCCGGCACGGTGCAGGTAACGGACGTGTATACGACCGATGCCGAGGTCGCGGCTTATGACCTGACAACTCTGGAAGACGACCGCGGTTACTTTCCGCCGTATGAGTGCGTGATTCTGTACCGCGCCGACCTGGAGACGCGGGCGCCGCAGGTGCTGGCCGAGTGGAAGCGGCTGGAAGGGGCCATCGATGACAAAACCATGCTCGAGCTGAACTCCCAGGCGCGGCTCGACCGCGTGCTGGAGGGGCGCGTCTCCGCCGGCTTTCTGAACAAGAAACTGGGAATCGATATCCCCGTTGCTGACGACCTGCGATTCAAGCGGATGCTGGTTCAGCTTGGCATCAACACGCGACAGCACCTGCTGCTGGTGCTCGTGTCGCTATCGGCGGCCGTCGTGATCGCCTTGCCGCTGGGCGTCATCGCCTACCGGCGGCCCCGCGCGGGGCAGCCCATCCTCGGCGCGGTTGGCATTTTGCAAACGCTGCCGTCGATGGCCGTGCTGATGTTCTTGATTCCACTCCTGGGGCTTGGGGTCTGGCCGACGGTTACCGCCCTGTTCCTGTACAGCTTGCTGCCGATCGTCCGCAACACCTATGCGGGTTTGCAGCAAATTCCCGAAAGCTTGCGCGAATCGGCGACCGTGCTGGGACTTACGCCGCGGGCTCGGCTGTGGCTCGTCGAACTGCCAATGGCGTCGCGTTCGATCCTGGCCGGCATCAAGACGGCCGCGGTGATCAATGTCGGCACGGCCACGATTGGCGGGCTGATCGGGGCCGGCGGCTACGGCCAGCCGATTATTACCGGTACGCGGCTCAACGACTTGTCGATCATCCTCCAAGGGGCCATTCCGGCGGCGGTGATGGCGCTGGCCGTGCAAGGGCTGTTCGAGCTGGCCGAGCGGTTCGTCGTCCCCAAGGGGCTGCGGCTGGCTTCGGCCAGATAATCATGCCGCCCGCCGCGTCGGCAGCGGCGGCAGCCCGTCGGCTGCCAGGACTTTCGTCCTCCCGTCATTGCCCACGACCTTGATCTGGTTCTCTTCCAGGAACCACACCGCATGCGCCCCTTCGGCCTCGAATCGCCGGCCGCAGTAATGGCCGTCGTGCATCAGAATTGACTCGCGGAATTGATCGGGTTGTGCCAGCCCCAGCGACGCAAAGGCCTCGGCAACCAACTGCCGCACACGCTCGATAGCTTGCGCGTGATTCATGGGGATGCTAGCAGATTGCGACCACGATAGAACCCGCCTGGAAGACCGCCGTTTACATCCATCGGCCAATTGACATGCGGCACGTGCAGTCGACCTGCCGCAGCCCGCATAAATTGCTCCGCTTACCTGACACGACCAATTTCGGGGCTATAGCAGCGGACCGGCAAGCGTCGATGAAAATGCCAAGGGAGAATCATCATGGACGATGAGTTGGACTTGCGGCTGGACGCCCGGTGCCTGGAAGAGATCCAGGAGCTGCTCGCGGCGGAAGGGCACGAAGTCTCCCTGGAGCAGGCGCAGATGATCGCCAACTTCGTGCAGGAAGTGGGCGGGCTCGACGAGGCGCTGCACGTGCTGAGCGAGCTGCGCGAGGATCGTCACGCCGCATAGCGAAGCACGCGGCATGACCTGATGCGGCCAGCAAGATCGTCGCCCTTTGGCAGACGGCGCGTTGTGCTGGCTGCAATTTTGCCGGCGTCAGTCCAGGATCTTCGACAGCGCATCGATCATTTTCTTGGCTTCATCGACGCCGCCGAGCTTGCGCACCAGTTTCTTGGCCTTAACCAGCTGCGCGATGCTGATGCCGCTGCCGCGACCGTTGCTCTGAGCCGCACCTGCTGCTGCTCGCACGCGGCGACCCTTCTTGCGACGCCAATTGGAAAGGACGGTGCTCACATATTGGGATGAGATCTTCACTCCCCGGTCGTTGAGCGCCGCGGCAATATCCTTGGGCTTGGAGCGCTTATGCTGCGATTTATAATCGCGAACCATTTGCGATACATTCACGCCCCCTCGACCACGCTTTGCCATGTGAGACACCTCAATCGAGTTTGGAACCGAAATACCATCGGTCAACGGTAGTCTGGTCAGGAAGGGTTGTCAACGACGGGAAATCAAACCAAATACTTCAAGCGCTGTCGTCGCACATGGGTTCGCCAGTGTGCAGGAGTTCTACCGCTTGACCACCGCCGCACTGCGCGTCAATCTGCCGGCTCCGTTTGATGATTTGCATCCACCGTCTACGGCCGCGATATGCAACCGATCCAAGTCCGCCGCGCACTGATCAGCGTCAGCGATAAAACAGGGCTGGTCGAATTTGCCAAAGCGCTGGCCAACCTGGGAATCGAGATTTACAGCACCGGCGGCACGCGGCAGGCGCTCGTCAATGCCGGCGTCGAAGCCCGCGATGTAGCCCGCTACACTGGTTTTCCGGAGATGATGGAGGGGCGCGTCAAAACGCTGCACCCCAAAATTTTCGGCGGAATCCTCTGCCGCCGCGACCAGGCCCAGGACATGCAATCGGTCGCCGAGCACGAGATTGCCACGTTCGAGCTGGTCGTCGTTAATCTCTATCCCTTTGAAGCGACGGTCGCGAAGGCTGGAGTAACGCGCGAGGAAGCGATTGAGAATATTGATATTGGCGGACCGAGTTTGATTCGCGCGGCGGCCAAGAACCACGCCTTTGTAACGATCATTACGGGCGCCGATCAGTATGCGGAGGTGCTCGGCGCGATCAAGGACAATGGCGGCACAACGCTGGAGCTGCGCGAAATGCTGGCAGCAGCGGCCTACGCGCGTACGGCCGCATATGATGCCGCGATTGTCGCGTATTTTGCGCGCAGTACATCGCCCACCGAGCCGCAAGCGTTTGTGCCACAGATCCAACTGTCGCTCACTCACCATATGAAGCTCCGATATGGCGAGAATGCACATCAGCAGGCGGCCGTATATCGCTTGGATGGCGCCGGCGGCGTCAGCCTGGTGACTGCCCGCCAG
>Ga0075418_10010292_pt1 | contig 10476 bp, 5 predicted proteins | sample SoiMetdeltSBSDD2_FD_81776 | JGI IMG/M metagenome (GOLD analysis project Ga0075418, IMG submission 81776) | Bulk soil microbial communities from a Populus tree surrounding site in Tennessee, USA - Soil MetaG P. deltoides SBSDD2 | ecosystem: Environmental > Terrestrial > Soil > Tree plantation...
AGCGCGTCGGCGTTGTTGAACTGATTTGTCCAGAAGGTGTTGGGATCTTTCGTGAGCTCGGCGATTCGGGCCTTGAAGCGGTCGAACAGCGCCGGCGTCACCTTCCCCCCGTCGCTCGGCATGACCTCTAGGTCGGCACCGAAGGCGCGCATCGTGTCGAGTTTCTCCACCGAGAATGCGTCCGATGACAACGGGTGGAACTGATAGCCCTTCATCGCACAGACCATCGCCAGCGACGAACCCGTGCTGCCGCCTGTGTACTCGACGACGCGCATCCCCGGTCGCAAGGCGCCTCGTCGTTCAGCGCCGTCGATCATCGCGAGCGCCATTCGGTCCTTGTACGACCCTGTCGGGTTGAAGAACTCGAGCTTGACGACGACGTCTGCGGAGCCGGGCGGCAGGAGCCGGTGCAGGCGGACCAGCGGCGTGCCGCCGATTGTCTGGAGCACGGAATTGGCGAGAGCTGGCGACGGGAGCGATGTCATGGGGTTCCTGAAATCTCCTGGGGCGTGAGCGTCAGGATGACGCGTCCTCGGCCAAGAATATCACTCGCTTCGCAAGGCGATGCTTGGATCGACACTCGACGCCCGTCGTGCAGGAAGATAGCTTGCCAGGCCACCCACGAGAAGCAGCGCCGGAACAGCGACCCCAAAGCTCACCGGGTCGACGGGTCCGATGCCAATGAGCAGGCTGCGGAGCGCGGTTCCGCCGACCAGTGCCGCGCCCGTTCCCAACACGACGCCGATCATGGTCAGCAGAAAACCGTCGCGCATGATGAGGGTGATCACCGACCTGTTCGAGGCACCGAGCGCCAGTCGCACCCCGATCTCGCGCGTTCGCTGCGATGCCGCAAAGGCGATGACGCCGTACAGAGCCATGACCGCGAGCGCCAGCTCCAGCACGGCTGTGGCCATCGCTGCGCCGGCCCCGACACGTTGCGGCAATGTTACACGATCGAAGTGATCGTCCATCGTCTCCGCGCGCCTCAGACCCGCCGTCCGATCGATCTCGTGCAACGTCCGCTGAAGAACCGGGGCGAGCACCAGCGGCGGCACCGCCGTGCGTAGATGCAGCGTCATACGCGGTCGGGTACGCTGGTTCGCACAGAAATAGATCATTGGCAGGGGCGCTTCGCCGAACGACCGATGCCGCAGATCGCGGACGACCCCGATGATGTGGACCTGCTCGCCCGTGCTGTCTTGCGTGAACGTCCTGCCTATTGACTCGCCCTGCCAGAACTGTCGCGCCATCGCCTCGTTGACAACGGCCACCTGCGGCGACGACTTGTGATCGAAGTCAGTGAACTCGCGACCCTGGATGAGGGGTATGTCGAGCAGCGCGAAATAGCCCGGCCCGACAATGTTGATGTCGGGTGATGTCAGGATGGCAGACGGACCGTCGGCGATGCGGACCGTGACCTGGCTGTTCGATCCGTCCATCGGCACGAGTGCGGCCAGAGCGGCTTGCTCGACTGCAGGCAGTGCTGCCACGGAACGTACGGCGTCCTGGTAGAAACGAGCATGGGCTCCGCGGGTGTCGGGGATTGTCGACAGGTCGATCCCGACGCTCAATACATCGTCGCGGCGGAATCCGGGGTCGTCGGTGCGGCCGGCGTGAGAACTCCGCAGCATCAGCGCTGCGCCGATCGTGAGCGCGAGCGACAGCGCCACCTGGATCACGACAAGTCCGTCGCGAAGCCCGAAGCGAAATCCGCGAAATCGGAGCGGTCGCGCCCTGTCCCGGAGCTCCGCGTTCAGCTCCGGCCTCGTCGTCTGGAGGGCCGGCGCCAGCCCGAACAAGAAGACGGTGAACAACGATGCGCCGATGCTGAAGACCAGGATGCGGGAGTCGAGCGTCAGGTCCAACGCCGGCATGCCATCGGGACGGAAGCGGACGAAGAGCGAGGCGATGGCTTGCGCAAGCAGCAGGCCGAGAACGCCGCCCGCGCTGGCCAGCAGCGCGCATTCCGTCAGCAACTGACACACGATCCGACTTCTCGACGCACCCAGCGCGAGCCTGACGGCGATCTCCTTGCGTCTGGCCGCCGCCCGCGCCAGCAGCACCGTTGACACGTTGATGCACGCGATCGCGAGAAGCGCCAGCACGCCGGCCATCACGCTGGAGAAGATGGACAGCACGAAGCCCGGTTCCGACCCGGCGAACCGTGCGGCCATTTCGGGCATGACGGTGATGACTCGGCCGCGTCCGCTGTCATCGCGCCACGCCGGGGGATCCTCTCGAAGGAGATCCGCAGCCATGACGCGGAGCGCCGCGTTCGCCTCGGGCATCGAGACGCCAGCCTTGAGCCGGCCCAGGATTCTGAACGATCGCGTCCGCCGGTTCCGAAGGAGGTCCCGTTCCGGCGTCATGACGTCCTCCATCATGACGGGCACGAAGAAGTCGGCCATGTCTTCGATGCCCGTGCCTGCGAATCGCGCAGGCCCGACGCCGATGACGGTAAACGCCCGGCCGTTCAGCTCGACGACGCGGCCGACGATAGCGGGATCGGCGCCGAATCGGCGGCGCCAGGCATGATGGCTGAGGACGGTGACCGGATGCGTTCCGCGAGTCTGGCTTTCCTCGGAGCTGAAAAACCTTCCCCGCGAGGCCCGCAGACCGAGAACATCGAAATAGTTGCCTGAAACGAGGAGGCCGTCGATGACATTCGCCTGACCGTCATCGCTCAGCGTCGCTCTGACCCGCATCCAGGCGAGCAGACCCTCGAAGACCGGGAGCCCCCTGAACGATTCGAAGTCGGCGTACGACGATCCGCCGTACAACGGGCCGCTGAAATCACTGGTGAAGATCTGGATCAGCTCCGTCGGCCGATCAGCGTGCAGCGGGCGGAACAACAGCGAGTTCGCCACACTGAATAGGACCGTCGAGGCCCCGATGCCCACGGCCAGCGACGCGATAGCAACGGCGCTGAAACCCGGCGCCTTCCGGATCAACCGGAGACCATAGCGCACGTCATTGATTGGCATGGGGGATCGGCATGGCTGGGATCGGCATGGCTGTACTACGGACTGGTGGCGCGGAAGGTTAACAGCTGACGGCGACTTTTCACCGGTCTTACTTTACGGCGAGAATCTCGACGTGGCCTTCGCGCCGCAATACCTGAATTCCGACGTCCTGGGTGTGGCGCGTGAGCAGGAGGTCCACATTCCCATCGCCGACAGACAGGTTCGTGAGGCGAATCCACTCGATACGGTCTGGAAGCATGGCGCGCCGGAAGGACAGGCGGCACGCGGCACCGTCAACCTCGAGACCCAGGCAGGCGGCCAGGAGCATGTAGGCGGCCCCAGCCGCCCACGACTGAGGCGCGCAGGCGACAGGGTAGAGCGTCGGCGATTCGCCGCGACGGCGGTGAAAGCCGCAGATCAGTTCCGGGAGCCGGTAGCCGTCGACTGACTGACTGAGATCGAGCATGCCACTCATGATGCGGGTGGCTTCGCTGGTGAAGCCGTACCGCCCAAGCCCCGCGGCGACCATCGCGTTGTCGTGCGGCCACACCGAGCCGTTGTGGTACGACATCGGGTTGTAGCGGGCTTCGCCTGCCGCCACCGTTCGCACGCCCCAGCCGGCGAACATCGCGTCGTCCATCAACACATCTGCGAGCGCGCGGGCTCGGGCCGGTTTGGCAATCCCGGTGAACAGGGCGTGCCCGGCATTCGAGGTGCGCACACGGCACGGCCGCTTCTCGCCGTCGAGCGCGAGGGCGAATGTGCTGAGGTCCTCGCACCAGAACGCCCGGTCGAAATGCGACAGCAGCCGCGCGGCGCGAGTGCGCCAGTCGCGACTCTGCTGCAAATCGCCGCGAAGTTTGGCGAGCTTTGCGGCGCCGCGCCATGCCTGATAGGCGTATCCCTGGATTTCGCACATCGCGATCGGCGCATCTGCGAGTGCGCCGTTCGCGTGGAACACCGAATCGTAGGAGTCTTTCCATCCCTGCTGGATCAACCCTGAGTGGCTGCGTCGCGCGTACTCGATGAATCCATCGTCGTCTGCATCGCCATATTCTTCCATCCACTCGAGCGCAGCAAGGATGTGCGGCCACAGGCGATCGATGAACTGGCGATCGCCCGTCCGTTCGAAGTACGCCACCGCGAGCATGACGAACAGCGGGGTCGCATCGGCGCTGCCGTAGTACTTGCCGAACGGAACCTCGCCGAGCGCGGCCATCTCGCCCTCGCGCATTTCGTGAAGAATCTTGCCGGGCTGCGCGTCCTGCACGTCTGACTCACTGGTTGCCTGCGTCGCGGCGAGGAACTCGAGGACGCCGCGCGCAATGCCGGGCGAGGCCCACAGCATCTCCAGGGCGGTCACGATCCCGTCGCGGCCGAATGGGGTGCTGAACCAGGGAATTCCCGCGTAGGGATAGATCCCATACGGCGTCTCGGTGAGCATCATGCGCAGGTCCGCCGACGATCGGCTGAACCAGCGGTTGAGGCTCTCGTTCGAGCTTGCCACGTCGCAATGGCCGGCCTCACGCGCAGCGGCACCGTTTCTGGACCGCTGTACGACATCGGCATACCGAACATCTTTGCGGGGTTCGGCAATTTCACAGGCAATCGCGATCTCGATCTCGGTGACCTGCTGGGGCTCCAACGTGATCGAGAACACCGCTGAGCCGTTGTCGTAGCGAGACGGAGGCCGATCCCAACTGATGATGGTTCGTCGTTCGATGTGATCGAGGCCAACGTACCGTAGCACTCCGCCATCGGCGGTGAACCGGTCGTCGCCTCGATGCCCTCGCTGGTCCCGGCGCGTTCCGCGCACTTCGAACACATCGCAAAAGTCCGCGTCGAACTGCAGCGCCAGCGGCATCTGGATTGGCTGCAACGCGTGGTTCGAGATCCGCACCCGCTCGATGCTGTGGCCGTTCCACAGTGTCCGGGCTCTGAAAATGTGCAGCGAACCGCGCGGGACGATCACGCGATCGCCCTGCACGACGTCAGGGTTGGTGAGATCGACAGCGAGAATCGTGTTGTCTTCGCTGATGGTGGAGCTCAGGAGCAGAGGACGGCGCCGGCCGAGCAGCAGCTCGAATCGGGACAGGAATCTCGTTCCTGCGTGATAGAGACCCTGCTCGCCCTTCTCGAACGACTGGACGTCGCCATGCAAATCGAACACGCCGAACGTATCGCCGTGCTTGAGCACGCGGTTCGCGCCCCCGCGGTCGCCCTCGGCGACGATCGCGAAGTTTTCGTCCAGGCTGATCACTTCAGCCATGGTGCAGGTCCGTCATGCCACCATGCCTGATCTCGTGCCGACCAGTTTCTGATAGACCTCGACGTAGTCGGATGCCATGCGACGAACAGCGAATCGCTTTTCAAAGGTCTTCCGGCACGCGCGGCGGTCGATGCTCTCGACGCGGCAGACGGCATCGATGGCATCGTCGACGCTGTCGACGATGAATCCGGTCACGCCATGATCGATGAGTTCCGGCACGGACCCGGCGGGAAACGCGATGACCGGCAGGCCGCATGCGAGGGCTTCGACCATCACCAGGCCGAACGGTTCCGGCCAGTCGATGGGAAAGAGCAGCGCTTTTGCACGGCCGAGGAACTCGCTCTTCTGCTCGTCCGCAATCTCGCCGATGAACTCGACGAACGGATTGTCGAGCAACGGCGCCACCTCGCGATCGAAATAGTCGCGGTCGGCCGGATCGACCTTGGCTGCAATCCGCAGGGGCTGACGGCATGCCGTGGCGATCGCGATCGCACGATCGACGCGCTTTTCCGGCGAGATGCGTCCGAGGAACGCCAGATAGCTGCCCGGAGCTGCATGAAACGTGAACAGCTCGACTGGCAAACCATGATAGACGGTTGAGATCCATCCGGCTCCAGGCAACGGCCGGCGCTGTGCGTCGGAAATCGATACGACAGGCATGTCGGCGAACTCTCGGTACAACGGCCGTAGCTCTTCAAGATCCAGCCGGCCGTGCAGCGTCGTCACGTGCGCAACCGACGGCATTCGGCGTAATACCGGAAAGTGAGTCTGGCCGATATGGAAATGAATGAGGTCGAATTCTCGCGCTCGCTGCGCAATCTTCTCGACCATCAGAAGATGTGGCGCGAGGTGGTCGGTACAACTGCCAGAGAGCCGAAGCGCTTCACGACACGCGGGGACCAAGGTCGCCGAGGTACGCGAGTCTCCGCTCGCGAACAGTGTGACGTGATGGCCGAGCCGGACGAGCTCGTCAGTCAAATATGAGACGACGCGTTCCGTGCCTCCGTAGAGTCTTGGAGGAACACTCTCGTAGAGGGGGGCCACTTGCGCGATCCGCATACATCACACGCTCCGATGAGGTTGCCGGGACGTCGAGCTTCGACGACACTCGAGTGACATCTGTCGTGCAACCTGTGCGCCAGTTGCTACTATCGATTCACTGGTGTTCGCGTCTCGCCGGACCCGATTGTCAGGGAGGCGGAACTGTTCCCATGCGCGTCGGATGTGTTCGGATAGGCTGTGGTCGGCGTCAGAGCCTAGAGTTCGGCTTTCTGTCGCGGAACGACTATGGCAGAGCTGAAAACCGCCGCGCCGGCTGGAGACTTCCTCTTCGGCACGTTCGAGCCTGCCGGATGAACCGTGACAGTTCGGGAGCGCGGCGCACAGGGCGTCATTATAGACGTGGCCCCGTGGCCGCCTGGGTCCGTGCTACAGCGATTCGTTCGAGATCGTCAGCAGAAACCCGCTCGGGTCTGTGACCTCGAATGCACGACTCTTCCACTCGGTATCGTGCGGCTCGGCGGCAAGCTTGATGCCGGCACGTTTCGCGCGGGCCGCGATCTCGTCGACGTTCTGCGTCGTCGCGATGAACACGCGCATGCCGATGCCTTTCTTTCGGTCGCGACCCTTCTTCCAGTCGTCCTGGCTCAGCCCGATCTTGTTCTTGCCGGCGCGAAGCATCACGCCGAGCAGCGTCCCGTTCTCCTCCCATCGTTCGTCAACAGCGAAGCCCAGCCCTTCATAGAAAGTGATGCTCTTCTGAAGATCGTCGACGGTAAGGTTTGGAACGATGCTGGCAATCTGAAGTGTTTCTTGCGTAGTTGTCATATTCGATCACTCCTTGATGTTGTTGATCCACGTTCAGTGGATCGTAACGGCGTCTTCATCACCCTCGCAAGCACGACAGCGCAAACGGGCAAACGGGGGTCAGATCTTGTTTCTTGCACGAATGTCCTTTCTTCGGTACGTACCGAAGAAAAGGACAAACGTGCAAAAAACAAGATCTGACCCCTACGCCGTTTCCCTCCTCCTCCTCGTCCTCTGCTTGACCGCTGGGTCCGCGTGCCGGCACAAGGACACTGTGCCCGAACGGCAGCCGGTAGGATCGTCAGGGTGGATCGAGGAGACGGCTGCTCAGCGCGGCTACGTCAAACCAGGGGACTTCGCGCAGTTCGGGTGCCCACCCGGCTGGCTCGGAGTCGAGGATACGGCCGCCGCGTTGCGCGGCAGGGAAGCGTCCACCGTCTACATGGGGACGGACCCTCCACCGCGCGACGGCACGGTCACGTGCGTTGCTCAAAAAGAATTCGCGTTGCCACCTCTGTACTCGCTGACGTCCGAACAAGAGCCGATTCGCCAGCCGCTGGCGCCCATCTGGCTGGACATCGGAGCCGATTCCACCACCATCGGATTCAGATCCGAAGTTCCACTGAGTGCAGCAATCTATATCGGCGAGGAGACGCCGTGTGGTCCGCGCGTCATCGGTGTTCGCCTCGGCGATCTGCTGAAGTGGCTGGTGGATCCGCAGGCAACAACGAAACGCGATTTCCTTGGAATGACCAGCGGCGGATGTCCCGAGCGTGGAGGAAACTGAGGGGACGGAGGACGGAGCGGACGGAGGAAACGGAACGAGCTTCAACTCAGAGACTGTTCCGTTCCCTCCGTCCCCTCCGTTACCTGCTGTAGGCTAGGGCATGCTTCGAAGCCTTCTCGTCGTCACCCTCGGCCTCGCCGCGATCACCGCGCAGGAGAACGCGTCGAACATTGGCGTCGGCGCATACCAGGAGCTTCGCTATCGCCTGATCGGCCCCTTCCGGGCCAGCCGCACGGTGGCCGGCGTCGGCATTCCCACGCAGCCCTCGGTGTTCTTCATGGGCGTCCATACCGGCGGCGTGTGGAAGACCGACGATTACGGACGCACGTGGCGTCCGATCTTCGACAGCGCGTCGACGGGATCGATTGGTGACATCGGCGTCTCGTGGTCGAACCCCGACATCATTTATGTAGGAACCGGCGAAGGGCTGCATCGGCCGGATCTCGGGGTTGGCGACGGCATCTTCAAGTCGATAGACGGCGGCAAATCCTGGAAGCACGTTGGCCTCGGCGACGTGCAGCAGGTCGGGCGCCTCGTTGTCCATCCCACCAACCCGGACATCGTGTTCGTCGCCGGCCTCGGCCATCCGTACGGAGCCAACGCCGAGCGTGGCATCTTCCGCACGACCAACGGTGGCGCGACGTGGGAGAAAGTCCTGTTCGTCAACGAGAACACAGGCGGGGTCCAGGTGGAGCTCGATCCGAAGAACCCGAATGTGGTCTACGGCTCGATGTGGGAGCACAGCGAGGGTCCCTGGGAAAACGCGAGCTTCTTCGGGCCGAATAGCGGCCTCTACAAATCGACGGACGGCGGAACGACCTGGCGGCAGCTCAAGGGTGGCTTGCCCGGTGGTGCCGACGGCGCCGGCCGCATCTGCCTGGGAATCGGTGTCAATGATCCGAATCGGCTCTATGCGGCGGTGATGGGACAAGGGCGTGGCGCCGAGGGGTTCTACCGATCGAATGACGGCGGTGAGAGCTGGGCGCTGGTGAGCAAGGACTCGCGCCTGGGGCTCGACGTGCGCGTGCACCCGGCGAACGCCGACGTCGTCTTCGTCGGCAACATCGCTGCATATCGATCGGATGACGGCGGCAAGACGTGGACTTCCATCAAGGGTGCGCCGGGCGGTGACGACTACCAGCGCATCTGGATCAATCCGCTCCAGCCCGACATCATGCTCTTCACGGCGGACCAGGGCGCCGTCGTCACGGTCAACGGCGGACGCACGTGGAGCTCCTGGTACAACCAGCCGACCGCGCAGATGTATCACGTCACGACCGACAACCAGTTTCCCTACTGGGTCTACGGTGGCCAGCAGGAGAGCGGCGCGTTCGGCATCGCCAGTCGCGGAAACGGCGGCCAGATCTCCTTCCGCGACTGGATTGGCGTCGGCGCCGACGAGTACGCATACATTGCGCCTGACCCGCAGGACGCGAACATCATCTACGGCGGCCGCGTGATGCGGTTCGACCGGAGGACCGGGCAGGCACAGAACGTCGCGCCGGAGGCGCTGCGCTCGGGCAAGTACCGCATCCTCCGTACGATGCCGTTGCTGTTCCACCCAGCGGATCCGAAGACGTTGATCTTCGCGACGAACGTCCTCTGGAAAACGACCACTGGCGGCCACAGCTGGGAGATCATCAGCCCGGACCTTTCGCGCGAGCAGCCGGACGTGCCCGAGAGCGTCGGCATCTATCGCACGCCCGAGATGAAGACGATGCCGCGGCGCGGGGTCATCTACGCGGTGAGCCCCTCACCACGCGATGTCAATGTCATCTGGGCCGGAACAGACGATGGGCTCGTGCACGTGACGCGGGATGGCGGAAAGACGTGGACGAACGTGACGCCGCCGGAGCTGCGCGCCTGGGACAAGGTGTCGCAGATCGACGCCGGCCATTTCGACACGAACACCGCGTACATCGCAATCAATGCGATCCGCCGCGACGACATGCGTCCGCACGTCTATCGCACCCACGATGGCGGCCGAACCTGGACGCGCATCGTCAACGGCATCAATCCCGTCGGGCCGGTCAACGTCGTGCGTGAAGATCCGAAACAGCGGGGATTGTTGTTTGCGGGCACCGAGCGCGAAGTGGTGTTCTCTGCAGACGATGGCGCGCGATGGCAGTTGCTGCGGATGAACATGCCGCCGTCGTCCGTCCGTGACCTGGTGATCAAGGATGACGACGTGGTCGTGGGGACTCACGGACGGGCGATCTGGATCCTCGACAGCATCGCGCCATTGCGTCAGATCGCCGACGCGGTGCGCGCGAGCGGGGCGTTCCTCTTCACGCCGGCGCCGGCCACGCGCGTGCGGTCGAACATGTTTGCGGATACGCCCTTACCGCCGGAGGAACCGACCGGGGAAAATCCGCCCGACGGTGCGATCCTCGACTACCACCTGCCGCGGGACGTCAAGAACCTCACGCTCGAGATCGTGGGGGCGGACGGGGAGGTCATTCGCCGCTACTCGAGCGCGGACGAACCGGAGCGCATCGATCCGACGACGCTTCCGTACCCGACGTACTGGATTCGCCCGCACCAGCCGCTGCAGACGACCGCGGGGCATCACCGGTTCGTGTGGGACCTGCGCTACGCGCCGCCGCGCGGAGCGCGGCGCACGCATGCCATCGCGGCCGTCCACCAGAAGA
>Ga0075418_10010294_pt1 | contig 10475 bp, 8 predicted proteins | sample SoiMetdeltSBSDD2_FD_81776 | JGI IMG/M metagenome (GOLD analysis project Ga0075418, IMG submission 81776) | Bulk soil microbial communities from a Populus tree surrounding site in Tennessee, USA - Soil MetaG P. deltoides SBSDD2 | ecosystem: Environmental > Terrestrial > Soil > Tree plantation...
ATAACGGCGCCGTGATCGCCGCCGTCGGCGTGGCCGCTCCGGTTCAGCGCATGAACCGCCGCGCCATGCAGACCTGCGTGCCGACGGTGATCGCCACGGCCAACGCCGTCTCCGGGCGTCTGGGCTACCTCCGCGAGCGAGCCAGGATGCCCGGCGGTTGACCCAACCCCGGCACACGCTGCAGGACCATCTGTACGGCGCCGACCACGAGCACCGGCACGACGAGGATTCGGATCACGACCACGACCACGATCACGACGAGCTCCCGGCGGGCGCGCCCGAGGCAAACCCGCTCTGGGTCCACGACAACATCGCCCTGACGAGCGTCGGCATTGACATCGGCTCGGCGGGCACGCAGGTGATCTTCTCGCGGCTGCACATGAGGCGCCTCGGCGAGGACTTGCAGAGCCGCTATTTCGTCGTGAACCGCGAGACGCTGTACCAGTCTCCGGTTGCGCTGACGCCTTACCTCGACGAGAACCGCATCGACGAGCGCGCGGTGGGCGAGATCATCGACGCCGCCTACGCCGGCGCCGGGCTGCATCCGGACAACGTGGATACCGGCTCGGTGATCCTCACCGGCGAGGCGCTGCGGCGCGAGAACGCCCAGGCGATCGGCGAGCTCCTCGCCGAGCTCGGCGGCGAATTCGTCTGCGCCACCGCCGGCCACCACATGGAAGCCATGCTCGCCGCGTACGGTTCGGGCGCGGCGCGGGCATCCCACCAGCGCGAGGCGCGCATCCTCAATATCGACATCGGCGGCGGCACCACCAAGCTCGCGCTGCTCGAGCGGGGCAGCGTGGTTGCAACCGCCGCGATCCACATCGGCGGGCGGCTGATCGTGGTCGACGATGCCGGCCGCATCACGCGGCTCGACCCCGCCGGCGCGAACCTGGCCCGGCTCGCCGGGTTCGAATGGAAGCTCCACCAATCGGTGGTGCCGGAAGAGCTCGACCGTCTGGGCGAGTGGATGGCCGAGGCGCTTTGCCGGGCGATTCTCGACCAGGCGCATCGGGAGCTCTACCTCACCGAGCCGTTGCCGGGGCTCGACGGAATCCAGGGCGTGATGTTCTCCGGCGGAGTCGGGGAATACGTCTACGGGAACGAGGCGCGCGATTTCGGCGACCTCGGCCGGCGCCTTGGGCACGCCCTGCGCCGGCGCCTCGACGCGGCGCGACTGCCCTGGGCGCTGCTGCCCGCTGGCGAGTGCATCCGCGCCACCGCGTTCGGCGCCTCGGAATACAGCGTGCAGCTCTCGGGCAACACGGTCTACGTATCGCAGCCGGGCGAGCTGCTGCCGCGCAAGAACCTGCAGGTGCTGCAGCCGCCCGTCTCGCTCGAAGGCCAGATCGACGCGGATCAGCTCAGCGGCGCGATTCGCGGGCATCTCGAGGCCTTCGACGTGGTGCAGGGCGAGGCGGAATTCGCGCTCGCCTTCGGCTGGCGCGGCGCGCCTTCGTACGAGCGCCTCTCGGCGTTCGCGCGCGCGCTCACGCTCGCGCTCGAGCGCAGCATCGAGCGCCGCCGGCCGCTCTTCCTCATCCTCGACGGCGACGTGGCGCAGACCGTCGGCGCCATTCTCAAGGAGGACTGGGCGATCGCCTCCGAGGTGCTGGTGCTCGACGGCATCACGCTGCGCGACTTCGACTACGTCGACCTCGGGCGCATCCGCATGCCCTCGTGCACCGTACCCGTGACGATCAAATCGCTCGTCTTCAGCCAGGACCCGCGCTTGCCGGTCTGACGGTGGCAGTAGAATTCAGCGCGGTTCCAAAAAGCAGACCAGCGTTCGCAATACAGGAACGGTACGACGAGGAGGAAGGTTGGAGGCGGCAAGCGGGCCGCGGCTCGCCCGGATCGGTGCGTTCCGGGCGCCAGGCTTCGAGCTCAAGTGGCTGATCATCGGCGCGTGCGTCGCGCTCACGCTGTACCTCGGCGTGGTGCCGCTCGGCTTTCTCCTCTGGCAGAGCTTCTTCACGCCGCAGAGCGCGGCCAAGGCGGCGGAGTTCACGCTCGGCAACTACCGCGAAGCCTACGCCTCGGAGGAGACCTGGCTCCTCTTCTGGAACTCGCTCAGGTTCTCGGCCGGCGCGTCGCTCCTCGCCTTCGCGCTGGGAACGCTGCTCGCCTGGATGAACGAGCGCACCAACACGCCGTTCAAGGCGCTGTTCTTCGCGCTGTCGATCATCCCGCTCATCATCCCGGGGATCCTTTTCACCGTGGCCTGGATCCTGCTCGGCAGCCCGAAGATCGGCCTGATCAACCTCGCGCTGCAGAAGCTTTTCGACACCGACGCGGTGTTCGTCAACGTCTACTCGCTCGGCGGCATGATCTGGGTCGACGCGCTGCACTACTCGCCCATGGCCTTCCTGCTGATGACCGCGGCGTTCCGCTCGATGGACCCGGCGCTCGAAGAGTCGGCGGTCATGAGCGGCGCGAGCGTGCCGCAGGTCCTGCGCAAGGTGACCCTGCCGCTCGTGTGGCCGGCGATCTTTGCCACGCTCCTCATCCTCTTCGTACGCGCGATCGAGTCCTTCGAGGTGCCGGCACTGCTCGGCCTGCCGGTCGGCATCCAGGTGTTCACCTCGGCGATCTACCAGGCGGTGCACCGCTACCCGAGCCAGACCGGGCTCGCCTCGGCCTACGCCGTGACGCTGCTCGTCATCACCAGCGTCGGCGTCTACTTCCAGTCGCGGCTTTCGACCCGCGGCAACCGCTACGCCACCATGACCGGCAAGGGGTTCCGCCCGCGGCTGATCGATCTCGGAAACTGGCGCTATCTCACGGTGGCGATCTTCCTCGCGTACTTCTTCCTCATCGTGGTGCTGCCGTTCGCGGTGCTGCTCTGGTCGTCGTTCCAGAAGTTCTACTCGGTGCCCTCGATGGAGGCGCTTTCGCGGCTCACGCTCGAGCCCTACCGCACCATCCTCGGCTACCCGAGCCTCATGCGCTCGGTGTGGAATAGCCTGCTGCTCGCGGTCAGCACGGCGACGCTGGTGATGCTGGTCAGCGCGGTGATCTGCTGGATCGTGGTGAAGACCAAGCTGCGCGGCCGCTGGCTGCTCGACAACTTCGCCTCGCTGCCGATGGTGTTCCCGGGCATCGTGCTCGGACTCGCGATCATGATCCTGTATCTGTACCTGCCGATCGGGGTCTACGGCACGATCTGGATCATGCTGATCGCGTACGTGACGCGCTTCATGCCCTACGGCCTGCGCTACAACACGACCTCGATGCTGCAGATCCACAAGGAGCTGGAGGAGTCGGCGGCGATGAGCGGCGCTTCGTGGGCCACCGCCTTCCGCCGCATCATCCTGCCGCTGCTCAAGCCGGGCCTGGTGGCGGGCTGGATCTACATCGTCATCGTCTCGATCCGCGAGCTGTCGAGCTCGATCCTCCTCTACAGCCCGGGCACCGAGGTGATCTCGATCCTCATCTGGGAGCTGTGGGAGAACGGCCAGTACGTCGAGCTCTCGGCGCTCGGCGTGATGTTCATCATCGGCCTGTTCTTCCTGGTGCTGGTGGCGCAGGCGATCGGAAAACGCTTTGGAATAAGGGAAGCCTGAAGTGCTGAACGTGAACGGTCTCTGCACCGAGTACCCCGACGAGCGCGGCAACGTGGTGCGCGCCGCCCAGGACGTCAGCTTCGAGGTGCCGGCGGGGAAGCTCTTCACGCTGCTTGGCCCGAGCGGCTGCGGCAAGACCACGACGCTACGCTCGATCGCGGGCCTGGAGAAGCCGCGCTCGGGCGAGATCAGCGTCGGCGGCGCGCTCATCTATTCGTCGCGCTCGAACGTCTTCATCCCGCCCAACCAGCGAGGCCTGGGCATGGTGTTCCAGTCCTACGCCATCTGGCCGCACATGACGGTATTCGAGAACGCCGCCTTCCCGCTCCAGGTTTCCAAATCGAGAATTCCCAGGAAAGAAATCGCGAACAAGGTGCTGCGGGTGCTCAAGGTGGTCGCGCTGGAAGACCTGGCCGAGCGCGAAGCCACCAAGCTCTCCGGCGGGCAGCAGCAGCGCCTGGCACTGGCGCGCGCGCTGGTGATGGAGCCGCCGCTGCTCCTGCTCGACGAGCCGCTTTCCAACCTCGACGCGAAGCTGCGCGAACGCATGCGCTTCGAGCTGAAGCGCCTGCAGCGCGACCTCGGCATCACCACCGTCTACGTGACCCACGACCAGAGCGAGGCCCTGGCGCTGTCGCATTCCGTCGCGGTCATGGACCGCGGCCGGATCCAGCAGACCGGCGCGCCGCGCGAGATCTACGAGCGGCCGGCGAACCAGTTCGTCGCCGACTTCATCGGCACGACGAATTTCCTGCAGGCCACGGTAGCCGCGAACGGGGGCGCGCCGGGCCTCTACCGCGTGTCCTCGGAAGTGGGCGACCTCGAGGTGCGGGCCACGGACACGCTGCAGCCGGGCTCGCAGGTGGTGGTCTCGGTGCGTCCGGAGGACATCCACCTGAGCGAGCGCCGGCCGGCGGCGGGAAGCAACGTGCTGGAGGGTACCGTCGATACGAAGGTTTTCCTGGGCGAGTCGGTGGATTTCCGCGTGAAGGTGAAGGAGAGGGTGCTGCAATCGCGCGCCCATCCTTCGCTCGGCACTCGCGTGGGGCACCCCATCCACCTGTCGCTCGACCCGGAGAAATGCGTGGCACTGAAGGACATCCCCGAATGAGCGAGCGCAAGACGCCTCGACGCTGGAGCTCCGACGTCATCGTCGACCTGCTGCACCGCTACGAGCTGCCGTACGCCGCGCTCAATCCGGGCGCGAGCTATCGCGGCCTGCACGACTCGATGGTGAACTACGGCGGCAACAAGCCGGTCATGATGCTCTGCCAGCACGAGGAGACCGCGGTGCAGATCGCGCACGGCTACGCCAAGGCGAGCGGCAAGCCGATGGTCGCGATCCTGCACAACCTGGTCGGCCTGCTGCATGCCAATATGGCGATCTACTACGCCTACGCCGATCGCGCGCCGGTGTTCATCATCGGCGCCACCGGACCGATGGACGAGACCAAGCGGCGCCCGCGCATCGACTGGATCCACACCGCGCTGGTGCAGGGCGAAGCGGTGCGCGCCTATACCAAGTGGGACTACCAGCCGACGGTCATCGGCGGAGTGCCCGAATCGTTCGCGCGCGCCTACTCGGTGATGATGACCGAGCCGCGCGGGCCGATCTACATGTGCTACGACGCCTGGCTGCAGGAGCAGCCGCTCGAGCAGGACGTGCCCTTACCCCGGAAGGAAGCCAGCAAGGTTCCGACCCGGCTGGGCCCGGATCCGGCTGCGCTGAAAACCGCCGCGGCGATGCTGCTCGACGCGAAAAGGCCGGTCATCCTGGCGGAGTTCGTGGGCCGCGATCCCGAAGGGTTCCACGCCCTGGTGGAGCTTGCAGAAACGCTCGGCGCGCCGGTCTACGACGTCAACAGCCGCCTCAACTTCCCCAGCCGCCACCCACTCAACCTGAGCATGGTCAAGGACGTCTTCGCCGACGCCGACCTCGTGCTGTGCCTCGACACACGCGATTGGGAGCGCGCCACGACCAGGCTCGTGAGCGCGACGCGCGAGGTGGCCTCGATCGTCCCCGCTGGAGCCAAGTGGATCGACATCGGGTTCGGCGACCTCGAGATCTCGAGCTGGGCGATGGACTACCAGCGCCTCGCGCATGCCGACCTGCGGATCCTCGCCGACACGACCCTGGCGATTCCCGCATTGACGGGTTTGATCGGGAAAGAGGGCAAGCGGCCCGTGCGGAAGGAAGTGGCTGAACTGCGGGATGCCGCGTGGGCTCGCTGGGAGAAGGAGGCGAAGGAGGACTGGGACGCGAGCCCGATCACGCTGCCGCGCCTCGCGACGGAAGTGTGGAACGCGATCGAGGGTGAGGACTGGGTCCTGAGCGCCAACACCCTGGAGGAGTGGACGCGCAAGATCTGGGACTTCGACCGCCCTTACCGCCATCCGGGCAAGTCGCTCGGCACGGCGACGCAGATCGGGATCTCGCTCGGCGTGGGGCTCGCCCACCGGGAAGCAGGGCGCCTGGTGGTCGACTTGCAGCCTGATGGAGACCTCATGTTCGACGCCGGCGCGCTCTGGGTCGCGGCCAAGCACCGCATCCCGCTCCTCGTCGTCATGTACAACAACCGCGCCTACTACAACGACTGGGAGCACCAGATCCGCATGGCGAAGCTGCGCGGCACGCCGGTCGAGCGCGCCTACATCGGCATGGACATGGACGACCCGGCGCCCGATTTCGCTTCGCTCGCGAAATCGATGGGCTGGTACGCCGAAGGTCCGATCGACCGGCCGGGCGACGTCGCGCCCGCGCTGAAGCGTGCGATCGCCCGAGTCAAGGCCGGCCAGCCCGCGCTGCTCGACACGATCACCCAGAAAAGATGAGCCCGAGCGTCGGCGTGGTGGGAGCGGGGCGCATGGGCCTGCCGCTCATCGGGCATCTCGCGAGGAAGGGTTTCCGCACGGCTGCGACCGACCTCGACGGCGCAAAGCGTTCCGAGGTCGAAGAGCGCGGCGCGGCCTGGGCCGCCGGCGCCGTTGAGCTCGCTGCGGCGAACGAGGTGGTGCTCGTCTGCGTCGGATACGACCGCGAGCTGCGCGAGCTGCTCCAGGATCCGAAACTCCTTTCGGCGTCGCGGCCAGGCGCCGTCTACGCGGTGCTGAGCACGGTGCATCCGAAGACGGTGCAGGCGTTGGCTGCGGAGTGCCTGGAAAAAAACATCCACGTAGTCGACGCGACGATGTGCCGCGGCGGCAAGGCGGCGGACGAGGGCACCCTTCTCAGCTTCGTCGGCGGCGAAGCCGCGGTGGTCGAGCGCCTGCGCCCGGTGCTCGGGGCTTTTTCGAGCGACATCGTGCACACCGGCGGTGTCGGCAGCGCGCAGGTGGCGAAGGCGGTCAACAACCTGATCATGTGGGCCTGCCTCGTCGCCGACCACGAAGGCCTCGCGCTTGCCAATCGCTACGGGCTCGACGTCGAGAAGCTGCGCCAGGCGCTCCTCATGAGCAGCGCAGCGAACCACGCGCTCGCCAACTGGGGCACGCAGACCATGGCCTGGGCGGATGACGATATGGCGATCGTCGCCGAGATGGCGGCCGACTGCGGCGTCGCGCTGCCGCACGCGGGACTGACCCGCGAGCTCTGCCGCGCCCTGAAGCCGAAGCGCTACAAGCTAGACGAGTACGGTCGCTGACCAAGCGGCGGTTGCGCGCCGCACCAATGTTGCGCGCACGAGACAGTCCTGCCTTTCATTGTTGACAGCTATGAGCGCGCGCGCGTACGGTGCGCCGGAATTGCTTGTGTGGAAGCTCTTTGTTCCACATAAAGAAACAGCCAAAACAGGGAAGGAGAGGGGGAATGAAGAAGAGTGCACTCGCCTTGGCCGTCGGCGCCGCGTTCGCGGCCCCGGCCGTGGCGCAAACCAGCACCGTGCAGATCTACGGCAAGATGTACCCGCAGCTCGGCTACTACAAGTCCTCCGGCGCGAGCAACCCGGGGGACGTGACGTCCAATCTGGTGCCGCAGCCGGCGACCGGCAACAATAACGAAAAGGGCCGCGCCAACGTCGACGTCGCAAACTCTTATCTCGGGTTCCGCGGCGAGGAAAAGCTGGGCGGCTCGCTCTCCGCGATCTACCAGATCGAGCAGTCGGTGGAGTTCGACACCGGCACTGGCGTTTGGGCCACGCGCAACTCGTTCCTCGGCCTGCGCGGCGGCTTTGGCACCATCAAGCTCGGCAACATGGACACGATCTACAAGGAGTACGGCGACCAGTTCAGCATGTTCGGCATCAGCAGCGGCAACTTCGTGTCCCACAGCAATACGCTGTCGTCGAACGGGGTCGGCACCAGCCGGAACGCGCGGTTCCACGAGCGCCTGCCGAATTCGGTCCAGTACCTGTCGCCCGAGTTCGGCGACTTCCAGGTGGGCATCACGTACGGGCCCGATGAGACCAAGGGAAACCCGGGCAACAACCTCAATAAAGAATGGTGGTCCTACGGCGTGAAGTACGAAGCCGACCGCTTCTACGCCTCGGTCCAGCAGGAGAAGCGCAAAGACCTTTTCGGGGGCTCCAGCACCGCCACCGCCGCCACCGTGGCCAACCCCACTGGCGGCACGACCACGGCGCACTCGCACGATACTGCGACTCGGCTGAGCGGCGCATTCAAGATCACCCAGAACCACCGGATCACCGGCGACGTCGCGCGCCTCGAGTACAAGGAAAGCGGTCAGATTGGCGCTGGGCGGTTCGAGAAGCTGGAAAAGACGAACTGGGCAGTGGGCTGGGAGGCGCGTTGGGGCGGACCGTTCCGTACCGGCGTGAGCTACGTGAAGGTGAACGAAGGCAGTTGCAGCCTCACCGGCGGCGTCGATTGCAGCACTTCCGGGACCGATGGGAATCATGTCAACCTGGGCGCCGCGTACGACTTCTCCAAGCGCACATTCATCTACGCCATCTACTCGAAGCTGACCGCCGGCGAGTCGGCGCAGTTCGACAACTCGGCGAACACCACGCCGGCACGCGGTGCTGACACCACGCAGTTCGCAGTCGGAGTATCGACGAGCTTCTAGGTCTCTATTGACCGACAAAAACGGGCGCTGCGGCGCCCGTTTTTCTTGGTGTTCCCTCATCCGGAACGGCGTTCTTCTGCCGTGCGTTCGCCCGGTGTAAAGTCGTGTGTCTTACACGGAACTGACACATGAGTTTTCTCCGCTTCGTTCTCGCCGCCGCGCTCGCGGCGCCGCTCGTTGCTGCGGCGCAACCGGCGCCCGGACCGCACCGCCAGCTCTACATGGATGAAGGCGCCGACCGCGAGCAGCGCGTGCTCGAGGGCGCGAAGAAGGAAAAGCAGGTCACGGTGTACACCTCGCTCAACCTCAAGGACTCGGTTCCGATCACCCAGGCGTTCGAGAAGAAGTACGGCGTCAAGGTGGAGCTCTGGCGCTCGAGCAGCGAGAAGGTGCTGCAGCGGGCAGTGACCGAGGCCCGCGCCGGCCGCTTCTCGGTCGACGCGTTCGAGCTGAACGGTCCGGAGATGGAGGCGCTCTACCGCGAGGGCTTGCTCGAGCAGTTCTACAGCCCGCACTTCAAGACGCTGCCGCCCGCGGCCTTCCCCAGGCACCGCCACTACGCCGCGGACCGGTTCAATTTCTTCACCATCGCCTACAACACCAAGCTGGTGAAGCCCGACGAAGTCCCGAACAGCTACGAGGACCTGCTCAACCCGCGCTGGGTCGGCAAGATCGGCATCGAAGGCAGCGACGACGACTGGTTTGCCTCCATCGTCAAGTACATGGGCGAGCAGAAGGGGCTCGACTTCTTCCGCAAGCTCGCCCAGATGAAGCCACAGGTGCGGACCGGCCATACGCTGCTCGCGGAGCTGGTTGCCGCGGGCGAAATCCCGCTGGTGGCCACCATTTACAACCACAACGCCGAGCGGCTGCTGGTGAACGGCGCGCCCATCAAGTGGAAGGCGCTCGAACCCACCTTCGGCCGGCCCAACGCCGTGGCGGTGGCGAAGCGCACCGAGCGGCCGCACGCGGCGCTGCTGTTCGTCGATTTCATGCTCTCGCCCGAGGGGCAGGAGCTGATCCACAAGCGCAACCGCGTCCCCGCCAGCACCGCCGTCCAGACCAACCTCAACAAGTTTCCCTTCCGCATGATCGACCCGGTGGTGGTGCTCGACGAGCAGCAGAAATGGGAGAAGATCTGGTCGGAACTCTTTCTGAAGGGACAGGCCATACAGAGGGAAAAGGACTAGTCCGGAGACCGACCGTCATGGGCAAGGAAAGCCACTACAGCAGCAAGAAGGACCGCGTCTTCGTGCGCGGCATCCAGGGCCAGTACAGCCTCAAGGACGAGCTGAAGCGCCTGCGCTCGATGCCGCGCGTCATCAAGGGCAAGGACCTCTTGTTCAACGACGGCCCTCAGTCCTTCAGCAAGCACTTCGTCGAGCCGGTCGACGGCCTGACGCAGACGCTGCACGTGCATCTCGAGGAGTACGCGCCGGGCGGACGGACGCAGAAGCACGGCCACGTCAACGAGGCCGCCTTCTACATCCTCGACGGCACCGGGTACGAAGTGCACGACGGGGTGCGCTACGACTGGAAGGCGGGCGACATCGCCGTCGTGCACATGAACTGCGTGCACCAGCACTTCAATGCCGACCCCGACAAGCCGGCGCGCGCGCTGGTGATGAAGCCGAAGCCGCTGCTCATCTTCATGAACATGCTGTTCCAGCAGACGGTGATTCCGCGGCCCAAGGAGGCCGCGACCCCGGCTGGCGAAGGCTACGTGCCGCGCCATTTCGAAACGAACTGCAACCACGAGGAGTAGCCATGGCCTGGGACGAGTCGAAGGCGTGGCGGCGTGGGCGCAACAATCAGAAGCTCTACCAGGGGAAGCTGGAGGACGCCCGCAGTGCTCCGGCACGGAACAGCAAGAGGAAAAAGGTCATTCA
>Ga0075418_10010295_pt1 | contig 10474 bp, 8 predicted proteins | sample SoiMetdeltSBSDD2_FD_81776 | JGI IMG/M metagenome (GOLD analysis project Ga0075418, IMG submission 81776) | Bulk soil microbial communities from a Populus tree surrounding site in Tennessee, USA - Soil MetaG P. deltoides SBSDD2 | ecosystem: Environmental > Terrestrial > Soil > Tree plantation...
CGCGAGATCACGTTGTCGGGAATGTCGGGATACACGACGAGCCGCGTGCCGTCCGGCCGCGGGAACGAGAACTCCTCGACATGATTCGTGCGCGAATACGATGCGCTGGCGCCAACGGTCGGCTTCTTCGCGAGCCCTGCACTTGTGACCGCCGCCTTCGCGCCCTCCTCTCGCGCTTTTGCCTCGGCGATGCGGTGACTGTTTTCGAGACCGCGCGTCACTGCATCTGCAAGCGACAAGCGAATCGGCGCCGGCTGCGCAAATACCGGCGTCACCGAGAGCAGAAAGAGAATGGCGAAACAGTTGCGGGTCATGACACTGAAGCCTCGTTGGCGGTAGCGAGCCGGGCAATAAAGACGTCTTCAAGCGACGGAACGATTGGCCTCGCGTTCGTCGAGGCCAGGCCCGCCTTGCGCGTGGCGGACGCGAGCACGCGCGCGGCTTCGTCGCGATCGTCACGCGCGATCCAGACGTGCAGCCGGTCGCCAAACACCTGCGCGCTGGCGATGTCGTTTTGCGTCACGATCTTGTCGAGGGCCTCGCGCGGGTTGGACACCATCACTTCGAACAGCGTGCCGGCCAGGCCGGTGCGAAGGCGATTCGGCTGATCGAGCGCAAGCACCTTGCCCTCGTGCAGCAGCGCGATCCGCGTGCAGCGCTCGGCCTCGTCCAGGTACGGCGTCGACATCAGGATGGTGATGCCCTGCGCGAGAAACTGCGACAGCAACTTCCAGAACTCGCGGCGTGAGACCGGATCGACACCGGTCGTCGGCTCGTCGAGCACGATCACTTTCGGTTCGTGCACGAGCGTGCAGGCCAGCGCCAGCTTCTGCTTCATTCCGCCGGAGAGCTGATCGGCGAGCCGATCGCGAAAGCGCGTGAGCTGCGTCATCTCGAGCAGGCGATCGCGGCGGCCGTCATAGTCGCGCACACCGTGAATCTCGGCAAAGAACGCGATGTTCTCGTCGATGCTGAGATCGCCATAGAGAGAAAAGCGTTGCGACAGATAGCCAACGCTGGCCGTCACCTGCCGATGTTGCTTGACGGGATCGCTGCCGAGCACTCGAATGCTGCCGCTTTCGATATGCAACAACCCGCAAATGGCTCGAATCGCCGTCGTCTTGCCGGCGCCGTCCGGTCCGATCAGACCGAACATCTCGCCGGCGTTGACATCGAACGTCACACCACGGAGCGCCTCGACGGCGCCGTATCGCTTCACGACGTTCTGAAACTGGATCGCGCTCATGGATTTGGCAGCACTGAAGTGCCGCCCGTCTGGAGAGGGATTTCTGCTTCCACCGGCATCCCCTGTTTGAGGACGCCATTCTTGTTGTCGACGTTGATGCGAACGCGATAAACCAGCTTCGATCGCTCTTCTGCCGTTTGGACGTTGCGAGGCGTGAACTCGGCCTTCGGTGAGATATAGGCGATGGTACCGGCGATCCCGTTGCCGCCCGCGTCAGTGAAGAGCGTCGCCGCCTGGCCAATCTTGATTTGCGGTACCGTCGGCTCGGGGACGAACACATCCGCCCACGCGTGATCGAGATCGACGATCACGACGGCAGGCGCGCGCGGCGGCACGACTTCACCGACTTCCACCAGCTTTTCGGTGACGAGTCCCGCCACCGGCGATTTGAGCGTGGCGTCGCTCAGTCCTTTTTCGAGCGCTGCGATCTGCGCGGTGACCGTGTTCACTCGCGCACGAGCGGCATCAACTTCCTCTTTGCGTGCCCCCGCGCGCAGCTTGGCGACCACTTCATCCGCGGTCCGCACTCTCGCCTCGGCGGAGGCCACGCGATCTCTCGCTACATCACGTCTCGCCGCCGCGTCGTCTCGCTGTTTTTGCGAGCCGGAGTTGCTTTTCAGCAGTGTGTCGAAGCGCTCGAGGTCCTGCCCCGCGGCGTTCAACTCCACGCGCGCGGCGGCGACGTCCGCTCGAGCGGTCTCCACTTGCGCCTGGGCTTGTCGAATGTCTTCTACACGGGAACCCGCCTCAACGAGCCGCAACTGCGCGGAGGCCGATTCGCGCTCCGCCTTGGCGCGATTGATCGCCAGCTCGGTGTCGCGCGTGTCGAGTGTCAGGATCGTCTGGCCCTGCTCGACACGATCGCCCTCCTTGACGGCGAGCATGAGGATGCGCCCGCCGGCTTCAGCGGCAATGCGTGTCTCTGTCGCTTCAACGTGTCCCGACACGCGGAGCCGATCGCTCGGCGCTTCCTTGTCGCACGCGATCGACAACAGCAACATGGGGAGGAAAAGACGTTTCATGGCTTGAGCATCCTTCTGGCGGTTTCCTGGCCGTGCGCGATCAAGGCGTCGTGCGAAATCTCGACGAGCATCGGGAAGTCCTGGTTCTTGCGGGATGGTTGCGACGCGACCCGCTCGCGCGCGGCGTTGACGATGATCGGACCGACGACCCATTCGTAGGCGAGGATCGGATGGACTTGCCGGAAGACGCCGATCGCTTGTCCCTGCTGGAGGATCGCGGCAAAGCCCGCGATCACGCCGCGCATGCGCGTCATCGTTTCGGGATCGAGACGCGGCGCGCCTTCGGCGATCTCGCGCAGCATGATCGCCGGCATCCACGGCCGGTTCTCCGTCATGCGGACGAACGCTTCGATGAACCGGTCGAGTTTGATTGGCGGCGTGTCCGGCGAAGACGCGATCGCACCGACCGTCGCGCTCATCGACGTCAGACCTTCACTGACGATCGATCGGTAGAGTGCGAGCTTGTCGGCGAAGTGGTAGTAGATCATCGCCTTGTTGACGGCGCCCTCGCGCGCAATGTCGTCCATGCTCACGCCGTCGAAGCCGCGCGCCTGGAACAGGGTCGCGGCCGAGGCGAACACCGCATCACGAGTCGAGAGCGTTGAAGTCGATTTCCGAACGGGCGCCATGTTAACTAACCGGTTAGTTAACACTAAGCCGAACCGTAAGTCAAGGCTTCAAGTCTTAGAATCAAGAAGTGAGGATCGTGGTCGCCGGTGGGTCCGGTTTTTTGGGCCAGAAACTGACAAAACGGCTTGAAGCCGCCGGTCACAGCGTGGCTTGGCTAACGACCCGCCTGTTGAATTCCGCGCCTGACGGCGCTTTCAACACGACGCGGTTGAATGCGCCGCCTGGCGGCAATTTCAACGCGATTCAATGGAACCCGGATGGAGTCGGCGCTCGACTCGAGAAACATCTCGATGGCGTCGACGCGGTCGTGAACCTGGCCGGCGCCAGCATCGCGGGCAAGCGATGGACCGCAGCCCGAAAGGAAGCATTGCGATCGAGCCGGCTGTTGTCGACCCGCACGCTCGCTCGGGCGATCAAAGCGTGCTCGAAACCGCCGCGAGTGTTCGTCAGCGGATCCGGTATCGGGTACTACGGCGCACTTGGCGATGAACCCGTGACCGAGGACGCGCCGCCGGGCTCGGACTTCCTGGCGCGGCTGTGCGTCGAGTGGGAGCAGGAAGCGCGCGCGGCTGAATCACCAGCGACGCGCGTCGTGATCGCGCGCACTGCTCTCGCCCTCGATCGAGACGAGGGCGCGCTGGCGAAGATGCTGTTGCCGTTCAAGCTGTGCCTCGGCGCGACGCTTGGTTCCGGACGCCAATATATGCCGTGGATACACGTCGATGACTGGACGGCGATGGTCGCCTGGCTCATCAGCGAGGAGCGCGCATCGGGCGCATTCAACGTGAGCGCACCGGAGCCGGTGACGAATCGCGATTTCACACGCACGCTCGGACGCGTGCTCGGCCGGCCGGCGGTTTTCGCCGCACCGGCATTCGTGTTGCAACTAGCACTCGGTGAGCTGGCCTCGGCGCTCCTCACCGGTCAACGCGCGCTGCCCGCGTGCGCGGAGCAGCATGGTTTCCGTTTTTCGTATCCAACGCTCGAGCCAGCGCTCAGGAGTCTGAACTTATGAAGAGATATGTTCTCGCAGCCGTAACAGCCCTCATTGCGGTCATGCCGCTGTCCGCTCAGAAAAATGCCGGGGATGAGATCAAGAAAGTGACGGAAGCCGCCACGATCCTCCACGAAATCATGTCGGCACCGGACAAGGCGATTCCGCTCACGGTGCTCGAGAAGGCCCAGGGCATCGCGGTGTTCCCGGGACTTTTGAAAGGCGGCCTCGGCGTCGGCGGCCAGCGCGGCCACGGCGTGCTCAGCGTTCGCGACAGGAAGAACGGCGGCTGGTCGAATCCGGCGTTCCTGACGATCACCGGCGGCAGCTTCGGCGCGCAGATCGGATTGCAGGCGATCGATCTCGTGCTGGTGATTGAGAACCAGCGCGGACTCGAGCAGCTCGTCAAGAATCAATTCAAGGTCGGCGCTGATGCCGGCGTCGCAGCGGGACCAGTCGGCCGCGATGCCAGCGCCTCAACCGACATCCAGATGCGCGCGCAGATTCTGAGCTACTCCCGATCGCGCGGCTTGTTTGCGGGCGTGACGCTGAATGGATCGACGATCAACGCCGATCGCGACGCGAACGAGCGTTACTACGGCACTGCATATCGCACGAGCCAGATCGTGTTCGATGGAATGGGCAGCCCCCAGGAATCCGCGAACGGATGGAAGGCCGCCCTCAAGAACTACGCGAAGTAATTACAAAACGTTCGGGGCGCCGGCACGATAGTCGGCGCCCAGGACCGTTACTGAATTCGATCCCAGCCAAGTGTCGAGAATCTTCGCGTAGACGCTGCGGAAGTCCGTCTCCCATTTCACGTCGCCGTTGCTGTTCTCGAGCGTCGGGTTCGACGGATCCATGTTGAGATTCGGCGCTGACCCGTAAATGCCGCCGCGCACCAGTCCGCCCGCCAGCATCATGTTCGCGCCGGCGCCGTGATCGGTGCCCGCGCTGCCGTTCTCGGTGATGCGGCGTCCGAATTCCGAATACACGAGGATCAGCGTGTTGTTCAGCATGCCCTGTGAATTCAGATCGTCGTAGAACGCCTTCATGCCGTCGCCGAGCGTCGCCATCAAGTTGAAGTACGAGCCCTGGTTGGCGCCCTGATTCGCGTGCGTATCGAAGCCGCCGGTCTGCACCCAGAACACCTTGGTGCCAATCTGCTTGTTCATCGCGCCGGCGACCGCCTGCAGCGCCGACGCGAAGCCGTTGTTCGGATACGTCACGGCGGGACGATAGGTCGCGACGGTCGCGACGCGATCGAGCGTGCCCATCGCCGCCTGCGTCGTCGAATTGACGAACGCGAGATGCGGAACGTCGACGGGGATGTGCGAAGAGATGCGCGTCTGTGCCGTTTTCTCGAACCCCTGTTCAGTGACGGCTGTGTTCGGGCTGGAGAATTGGTACGCCGCCGGGCTCGTAATCGCCGGCACGCCGACGGTGCGCGCCATCAGCGGTCGCGGCGTCTCGCGAACGGTGTTCCACGCCACCAGCGGATCGATCGGCGGCGCGAGCAGATCGAGATAGCGTCCAAGCCATCCGGTGCCCGAGGTATTCGTGGTGCTTGCCGTGCCCCAGATGTCGAAGCCGGTGAAGTGCGAGCGGCTTTGATTCGCGTAGCCCGTGCGCTGCACGATCGCGAGCCGCCCCGCATCGAAGATCGATTTCAATCCGGTGAGGCGCGGATGCAGCCCGAGCTCGATCCCGGTTGAGTCCGTGCCGATCTGCAGCACGTTGGCGGCAGGGATGAAGAGCGTCGGCCGCCGGCTCCGGTAGAACGGATCGTTGTACGGGATGACGGTGCTCAGCGAATCATTGCCGCCGCTCAGGTACACGACGACGAGATTGCGAGAAGGCACGCCTTGCGCGAAGGCGATGTCGCAGAGGACCTGGGGCGCGGCGAACCCAAAGGTGAATGCGGTGACGCCGCCCTTGACGAATTGTCGTCTCGAGAAATTCATGGCGGCTCCTTAGTTGAACACATACTCGCCCGCGCCAACTATCAAGCGGGTGAGCCCGGGGATTCTTTGCTGCAGCTGTGCATCCGTTCCCGTCCACGTCGTCGATTTCAGGTAATCGAGCATCGCCTGGGTCTGCGTCGGCGTGAAGCCCATCGTGCGGAAGCGCGCCAGCGCGGTTTCCAGCACGCGCTCCGGCGATGATCTGAGCGGCCCGAAGTCGCGCGCGAGATTGAAGCGCTGGCTGCCGGCGAGGGTCGATGCGAAGTTCATGCGCTGCAGCATCCCCGACGTGGAGATCCATCCGGGACCGAGCTCCCAGCCGTTGACGTCGGGCGGCTCGAACAGCTGCTGGCCCATGTTGCTCATCGGCGTCAGCGCGTTGTTGACCGAGAAGCCGGTCCAGCCGACCTCCTTGATGGCCTTGACGACGTATTCCGCCGGCCACGAATAGCGCTGGAAGAAGTTGACCGGATCGCGGAACTGCGGCGACGCCACCATCGTGCGCAGCATCGCCTTGATGTTGTAGTTGTTGCCCAGATACGCGTTGGCCATCGCGCTGATCAGCGCCTGGTCGGGTGCGGCGATCTCGTTGACGAAGAACTTGTAGAGACGCGTCGCAAGACGATGGGCGGTCGCCGGATTGCGCACCAGCGCGAGGACGAAGTCGAGCGCGTCCTGCTCGCCGCTGGCCGCGGCGCGCGCGGGAATCGTCTTGTTGCCGTCGGGATAAATCGCGAAGGTGAACGTCTTGGCGGTCGTATCGTGATCGTTCGGCACGTAGCGATACGAGTACCAGCTGCCGGTCGTGCTGGCGCGATCGCCGTTGATCTGCCAGTTGAAGCCGGTGAAGACGCGCGCCGCGGCGTAGACGTCCTGTTCAGTGTAGTTGCCGATGCCGAGGCTGAACAGCTCCATGATCTCGCGGCCGAAGTTTTCCTGCGGCCGCGCGCGCGTGTTCAACTGGCTGTCGAGCCAGTAGACCATCCCGGGATCCTTCGCCATCTCCCACAACAGCGTCGCGAAGCTGCCGGTGCCGAGCTCGCGCAGCTTCTGGATCATGCCGCGCTCGGTGCCCGCGAGGCTGTTCGGATCGTTGTCCATCAGGCGCGTCGCGCGCTCCTGGCCAACCGCGCCCGACAGCTTGCTGTAGGCGGTCGCGAAATGGTTGTGCCAGAACAGCGCCATCTTCTCTTCGAGCGGACGCTGCGAATGCACCATGCGAAACACCCATCGCTGGCGCGCGTCGTTGATCAGCGTATTCGGAGAAAACGGCTGGCCGGATTGCGTGGTGATGCCGACGTAATCAGGCTGGCCGATCTTCGAATCGTGGTCGGTCGGGAGCGATTCGTAGTTGAGCAGCCGATCGATGACCTGGTCGACAGAGAGCGAAGACCACGCCTGAAGCTCGGCGGGACTGGCTCCAAAACCCAAACGCCGAAGGATGTGTTCGAGCATAGGTACCTGAGCGGGCCGGGGGAGGTCGGCGCGGCCGGCTTTGGAAGCTTAGACCAGCCGCGACAGGAAAGGTTGTATGAAAATTACTGCAGACTTAGCAGATTTGCCATCAATCTGTAGGCGCCGTCGGTGCCTGCAGGCAATTGGCGCCATAAGCCGAGGCCAATGTAGAGCCAGCGGCCCTGTCCCACCTTCGCCTCGACCAGCGCGCCTCGCTTGGCGCCCTGGTTATACGGGAACGGTTCGGTGAACTCGATCAGGTCCTTGTATTGCGGATCGCGGTTCGTTTCGTCGAGGAAATACAGGCCTCGCTCCTGGACCCAGTTCGCCCAGTCGGCCCTGCCAATCCGGTTCGGGGTGTTGAATACCGGGTGGGCCGGATCGAGCAGCTTCATTTCCGCGTTTTCATCGGTGACGCGCTCGCGCCCGACCCTCGCCGGGTAGGGGCCGTACTGCGCATCGTTGAATTCAAACTTGTTGTATTGAACGATGACGGTGCCGCCCGCCTTCGCGTAATCGATCAGGCGCTGGTTATACGCGCGCAGATCCATGCGGCGTTCATACGCGCGCACGCCGGTCATGACCACGCTGTACTTCGACAGATCGCCCCACGCCAGTTCGTCGGGCGTAATCATCGACAGCTTCACGCCGAGCTGTTCGAGCGCGGCCGGCACTTCGTCGCCGACCCCCATGATGTAGCCGACGGTGAGGTTTGGCTTCACGCTGACGTCGAGCGCCTTGGCGGCGATCACCGGATCAACGAGCACGTGGCGTCGCGTCGTGTGGGGATACTCGATGACCTGGTAGCCCTGCGAGAAGCTCCGGCCCGCGGCAGTGGCTACGGCCTTGAGCACGAATTGATTGCCGCCCGGCTTCATCGCCGCTGCCGCAAGCGTCGCGGCAGGGGGCGGTTGCAGCGAGAACTTCACCGTCATCTGCTCGTCTTCACGCGAGAAGGTCACGGGCTGTGATGCCGGAGTCGCGCGCCATCCCTGCGGCAGCTGCAACGTCACATCCGCGGTCGCCGCGCTCTTCGAATGATTCGTCACCGTGACGCGCACTTCTTTTCCGGTTCCCGGTTCCCGGATCCCGGTTCCCGGTATCGCCGTCGAGACCACAAGTATTTCAGGAGTGGTCGAGACGGCGAACGCCGGCACCACATGAATCTCAGCGCGCTTCTCGCCGGCGAAGATGTCGTGTTCCGATCGCGCCTGGATCGGCAGCGTCACCGAGATCGGCGTCTTGTTGATCGTCACGTCGAACTTCGCCGTGAACGGTGTCGGCCGGAACGGCAAGCCAAACGGCACGTCTGCGTCGAACAAATAGCGCGCCACGTACTTGGCGGCTCCAGGCACGAAGTTCGGATCGCTCTTGAAGTGCGCCGCCGTCAGCTTCGCGTCTTCGGGGATTCGCGATGACTGGCTGCAGTTGTTGGAAGAGCTCGGCGCCAGCTCATTCGTGCAGCCGCCGATAACCATGAAACCATTCGTACTGGCTGCAACCGTCACTGGTGTCTTGCCGCGATTCGCAGAAAGCAGATCAACCTGCAGCGTTTGGCCGGCAACCACGAGGCCATCACGCGCCACCGCATCAAGCCGCACGTCGGCCGCGAGCAGCAACGCCTGCGCGAACTGGGGCTCCTTCTGCTCCAGTCGAAAATCGATCTCGTATTGTTCCGAGGCACGGAGGGTCATCGTCCTTACGGAGGCACGGAGATCACGGAGCGCCTTCAATCCAGCCGTCAACGGGGCGATCGTTGCACCCTCGCCACCGGCCGCCAGCGCTTTACGAGCATCGGCGACGGCAGCGCTGATGCGATCGAGCCCTTCGCCGAGTGATGAGGGCGCATTAGGAGCGAACGAGAGAAGCGCGCGCATGCTCGTATCAACGCCGTCGAAGATTTCTTTTTCGGGACGATTGACGCCGCCCTCGAGCACGCTGTCGCGCAGCCGGTAATTGCGCACGCCGGCCGGTCCGCCCGGAGGTCCGAATCCACCGCCGCCGGCAACCAGTGCGGGCAGCGGCAGCAGTTGCGACATGCCCTGGCACTTGTGCATGCTCCGCGCCTCGGCGGCGATCTCGTCGTAGGTGCGACCGAGCACCGGATCGAATTGCGATCCGCCAGTGAAGTTCAGCATCGTCGGCGCTTCCGCACCCTGCGCACCCTGTGCACCCTGTGCACCCTGTGCACCAAATCCCGCCGTGTAATAGAACTTCTTCGCCTGCCACGGGCGCAAACCTTCTTTGATCTGTTCGGGGAACTTGCTCGGATCGGCCGCGGCGCGGAACGCTTCGGCCGATAAGCGCGACGATGTCTGGTGATGTTGTCCGCCGCCGTCGCCATCGAAGACGAATCCAACCATCACGTCGGGACGAATCGTGCGAATCATGCGCACGTAGTCGCCGAGGATCTCGTCGTGCCCCCACTTCTCCAGCGTCTCGTCGATGCTGAAGGAGAATCCAAAATCAATCGCGCGCGTAAAGAACTGTTCGGCGCCGTCGAAGCGATGCGCCGCCAGCAGCTCCTCGGTGCGCAGCACCGCGAGCGGCACGAACAGCTCGGGACCAATTTCGTTCTGCCCGCCTTCACCATGCGTCGCCGTCACGAGCGTCGTCCGGAAACCTTTGCCGTGCGAGAAATACGCGAGCATCGCGTTGTTCTCATCATCCGGATGCGCCGTCGTCATCATGAAGCTGCCGACGGTATCGAGCTTGCGGAGCTCCAATTCCAGCGCAGGCGCACCCCGCAGCTGGGACACTGGAATGAGCTGGTGTTGCGCTGCGAGGTCTCCCGAGGCACGGAGAAGTACGGAGAGCACGGAGGCGAAGACGATTGCGGGTAGGGTTCTACGCATTGGATTGACCTGAAAGGATGAGGCACGGGGGGGAAGCACGGCGCCGGACTTTATCGACGCGCCGCGCCTCCGTGCTCCGTGCCTCCGTACTTCTCCGTGTCTCGGGAGCTTCCCGAATCAGAACACGAACTTGAATCCAACCTGAACCTGTCGCTGCTCGTACCCGTTGTTCGGCACGAGCTGGCTCCCTGATGTCGGCAGCGGCGCCGTTGGAACGCCCAGCGCGTTGGTCGCGATCGTGGTCCCGTTGACGCCCGCGATCTGCTCGGTGTTGAACAGGTTCTTTACCTCAGCGATCACTTCGGCCG
>Ga0075418_10010296_pt1 | contig 10474 bp, 7 predicted proteins | sample SoiMetdeltSBSDD2_FD_81776 | JGI IMG/M metagenome (GOLD analysis project Ga0075418, IMG submission 81776) | Bulk soil microbial communities from a Populus tree surrounding site in Tennessee, USA - Soil MetaG P. deltoides SBSDD2 | ecosystem: Environmental > Terrestrial > Soil > Tree plantation...
TCGCTGAGAAAGACCGCGAACGAATCTTCGACGAGTTTGAGCAGGTCAACGCTGGCCCTCGAGGAGACTCGATGCGCCGCGGCACAGGACTCGGGTTGTCGATCTCTCGTCGGCTTGCTCGCTTGCTCGGTGGTGATATTAGCGTCGAAAGCGAGCCAGGACGTGGTTCGGTTTTTACAGTTTGGCTACCTGTCGACCCTGCTGATGTGCGAGGGGACCAGGCTGCCTAGGAAGGAATCGCGGATTACCTGAGCTGACCAACAACACGCCCGCTGTGCGTGTACCCGATTCACTTCGGGCGGAACAGCCCCTTCATCTTCGCGAGAAATCCACCATCGTCTGCCGACGCTGACAGAAGCGCCTTCCGTAGCTCCGTCGCGAAAGTAATCACATCCGGGTATCGATCACTCGGCTGTTTTGCGAGTCCACGCATGATGACGGCTTCGACCTGCGGGCCGAATTGCAGGTTCGGTCGTGCCTTGTTGAGCAGAATGGGCGGTTGTGATAGCAGCTGCGTGAACATTTCTCGCGGAGTCTTTGCGAGGTACGGGAGGCAGCCAGTCAGTAGAAAATATGCAATGGTTGCCAAGCTGTACTGATCTGCAGCCGGTGTGACGAGCTCCCCGCTGAGCGCTTCGGGTGCCACGTACATCAGCGTCCCGACAAAGAATCCAGCGCGCGTCAAGCGCTCATCAGGCGCGGTGTCTGTAGCCGCTGCAATGCCGAAATCGAGAAGCTTGACCTGATGTGACTCTGGATCGTACATCACGTTGTCAGGCTTCAAGTCGCGATGCACGATGCCGGCAGCATGAGCAGCTTGGACGGCGTCACCAATCTGCATGACAATCCGCGCGACTTCATCGCGAGGCAAGGGAGCATTTCGCTTCGCGTAGCGTTCTAGAATCTCCCCAGCAGCCCATTCGATGGCCAGATAGTGTAGGCCAGGTCCAGATTCCCCCGTTTCAATCGTCCTCACCACATTGGGGTGTTGAACACGGGTTCCGAATTTTGCTTCCCGGAGGAAACGCGCGACTGCGGTCCGATCTTGCCTGAGCTTTTCACGCAGTACCTTCAACGCGACTACGCCGTGCTGAGGATGGTCGGCACGGTAGACGGCGGAGGTTCCACCCTCCCCCACCATATCCTTGATGCTGTACCCGGCAAGCGTGGTACCTACAAGCGTATCGCGCGACACGCGGCGAACCTAATTCTACAGAACCCTACCGGCAAGCGATCTCCAGCAGCCAGAACGAAAGTCGGCAGCAAGGGAGGTGGCTATGCATTCCTGAGCGTCCCAAACATGTCTCGCGTAGTAACAGTGTCGCTGCACCAGCTCCTACTACTTTGCTGGTTGACTGCCTGTAGTCGCAATCACCCTCCGACGCAAACCCCAGTACCAGCTCAACAGCCTACCCCCCGAGGTACAGGGCCGGGCCAGGCTACACCTGGTCAGTCGGACGCCGTGAAGTTGTACCGGCAAATGGGTCTCCTCGCCGAAGGGGGCGATACTCCATTTGTCGGGAGTGTGTCGTTTCTCGCAAGCAAATTCCCGGACTCGACTGTTTTTCTCCTGACGGTGTCAGTTCCAGCGCGTGCGTTGACTTTCGTTCGCGAGAATGACCGATACCGCGCGTCCTATTCCGCGACACTCTCCCTGACACGTACTGGCGAGGCAGCACGCCGCTTCGAAAGCCATCAAATCGTACGTGTAGCGGCTTTCAAGGAAACCTCGCGTTCCGATGAAAGTGTCCTGTACCAACAAATCGTGATGGCAAACCCGGGCACGTATGACCTGAGCTTCTCGCTCCGGGATGACGCCGGCGGGAAAGGAAGCTCGATCGAAGCTACCGTCAACGTTCCGCGGATCGGTGTCAGATCCCTCTCATCGCCTATCGCCGTCTATGAGGTAATTCCGCGAAGTGCTCTGGATTCGCTGCCCCGAATAGTCCCAACCCCGAAAGCCACGCTGGCACTCGGTCAGGACTCGACGCTCTCTATTTACCTCGAAGGGTACGCCCCGAATGGTCCGACATTGCCATTGAGAGCGTCGATTTTCGGTGAGAATACGTCGACACCTGTCTGGTCGGACACGGCGTCACTCGCTCGACATGGTACGCTATTCAGTGGCGTTATCCGTATACCTATTGCCCGACTCGGCGTTGGTGCGTTGACACTGAATGTCGCAGCTACCGGAAGCTCGGACACGACCAAGGCCCCCATCTTCGTAACATTCGGCGAAGACCTTCCGGTCGCGACGTTCAGCGAAATGGTCAGTTACCTTCGCTATTTCGGTTCGCCTAGCCGACTCCAGGCTCTACGTGACGCGCCGCCGGATGCACGCGCTGGAGTATGGGTAGCGTTCATGCGCGAGACGGATCCAGATCCAGTCACGCCAGTGAATGAGGCAATGCGTGAGTACTTCGGCCGTATCGCTCAGGCTAACGTTCGATTCCGCGAAGAAGGGGGAATCGGCTGGTTGACCGACCGTGGACGCGTTTTCGTCGCATTGGGAAACCCAGACCAATACTATGAGCCGAACACGACAGATCTCAACCAACGCGGTCGAGCTCAGGTCTGGGACTATCGCCGGCATCGCCTCCAGGTCGTTTTCATCGACCAGACGGGCTTCGGTCGATGGCGAATGACTGTTGGCAGTGAGGCCGAGTTTGAGGCACTCATGAGGCGAGAACTGTCTCGCTAGAAGCGGCGTAAGACTGTGATGCGGGTCACATTACATGGATCGTAAACCTCATTTGTTTCCGGCTATCTACAGTCGCGTTTGGTAAGGTATCTCGTTGCGGGACATAGCGTTCTCTTGACAAATTTGCAGGCTGCGTCTATATAGGGGCCGCAAACCGGGGTCGGTTTGCCCCGTGTACAGCCACGGGCTCGGTTCACCCCGTAGGAGGCAGCTTGCATGGCCAGAGGGAAAGTGAAGTGGTTCAATGATGCGAAGGGCTATGGCTTCATTGAACAGGATGGCGGCGAGGATGTGTTCGTGCACTTCTCGGCGATTATGATGGATGGGTTCAAAACACTCGCCGAGGGTCAGGAGGTCGAGTTCGAGATCCAAACTGGTGCCAAGGGACTCCACGCGACGAACGTCCAGCGCGTCTAGCGCACCCACACATTCGTTTGGCCGTCCAAGTCTGCCTCCGCCTGCCGATATCGGCAGGCGGTGGTGTTTTTGGCCTCCCCTATCTCGACGGGTGAGAACTCGAACCGAACACGGATGCGTCATGACAAGCCGCTGCATCTCGGTCCCGTGTCGGGCAGTGTACCTTCTACCATGCCAGTCTGAAACCGCGGCTGGTGAGGCCCAGTTCATCGGATACGGAGTTCTCATACCAAGTGGCCGACGTACAGCTCCCTTCATCACCCCGGCTGTTCCTGATTGACGGATACGCGCTGATCTACCGGGCATTTTTTGCGCTGATCTCCCGTCCTCTTACCACAAGCAAAGGGGAGAACACGTCCGCAGCTTGGGGGGTCGTCAATTTCCTCCAACGACTCTTTGCGAACCATCGTCCGGAATACATCGGCTGGGTACACGACTCCGGCTTGTCATTTCGCCACGAGACGTACCCAGCCTACAAAGCGACGCGGGAGAAGCTGACTGAGGAGCTTCAGGCCGACTTCAATCGCGGGATGGAACGAATCAGCGAGATTCTCGACGCGTTTCAGATCCCCGTGCTGACGCTCAAGGGATACGAAGCCGACGACGTCATTGGTACACTCGCATCGCAATGCAGCCAGGCAACGGTGAATGTCGTCATCGTTTCTGGTGACAAGGATTTTCAGCAGCTCGTTCGTCCAGGCGTCTGGTTGCTGAACCCTGGACGTGGAGGTCCGGCAAACGTCGAAGAGCAATGGGTAGGTGTCGAGAACTCCAACGAGCGACTCGGTGTTCCTCCGAACCGAGTTGTCGATTATCTGGCACTCGTAGGTGACTCTTCGGACAACGTCCCCGGTGTTCCAGGAATCGGCGACAAGACCGCCCGTGACCTCGTGGTGGAATTCGGGCCGCTCGAATCCATCCTGGCATCCGTCGACAAGATCACCAAAAAGCGACCACGCGAGGCACTTCTCGAGCATGCCGCACGTGCGCGCCTTTCGAAGGAATTAGTAACGATCCGCGACAATCTGCCGCTCACACTGGACATCGAACGACTACGAGTCCGTCCCGCGGATACCGCGCGCCTGCGCCAGATATGTGTCGAGCTCGAGTTCACAACGCTCATCAAGGACATCGCACCGGCACCCACGCCAGTCGATACCGCGCCACGCGCATATACCGTTGTCGATTCGGTACAGGCCCTTCAACGACTGGTTAACCGCGCGCTGAAAGCGAAATACATCGCGATCAACACACAGACGGTGGCAGAACCAGGATCTATATCAAGAGCAGATCCGCTACGATCCCGGCTCGTGTCAATGGCCATCGCGCTCTCCGAGACTGAAGCGTTCTATCTGCCGCTCGCGCACCGCGAATGGCAGCCGACGCAACCAGCTCAGGGCGAGTTGCTCATCGATGCATCCGGTGATCGTGCGCCGACAGATGCGCCTGAAGATCGTGGAATAGTTCGGGGTGGCGATGACGGTGATAGTGCGGACACTGGCGACCAGGCGACCAACACTCCAAACCGGCGCTCGCGCGTTTCAGCGAAAAAGGCTGCTACTCCGCAGCCGACGAGCATCGCAGCACGAATTCTCTCTGGGGAGACTGTCCCGGTGAGAAATCTTCCGGCGATCGAGAGCGCGTCCATGGCGCCGCTTCGGCAGCTCCTCGAGGACGAAAGTGTCCGCAAGACAGTCCAGAATGCGAAGTATGATCTTCTCATGCTTCGCCGCGTCGGTATAACGCTCCGGGGGCTCGATTTCGACACCATGCTCGCGAGCTACGTCCTCGACCCTGGACGGCGATCCCACGGGCTGGACGTTCTCGCCCTTGAGTTTCTCGACCGTACGCTCACGTCGTATGATGAGCTGTGCGGGAAGGGTAAGGCGGAGATTCCATTCGATGCCTGCCCGGTAGAAGCCGCATGCGACTATGCATGTGACGAGGCCGAAGCCGCATTCCGACTGCGTGCCGTCTTCGAGCCACAGCTCGAAGCCCACGGCCTAACGAGTCTCATGCGCGAGATCGAGTTGCCGCTCCTCCATGTTCTTGCGGACATGGAGTGGACCGGGGTCTCGATCGACCTCCCGTGGTTCGCGTCGCTCAAGGAGCGCTTCCAGCGCGAACGTGAACGTGTCGAGAAGGAGATCTACGCCGAAGCACAGGGTGAGTTCAACATCAACTCGAACAACCAGCTACGAACCGTCCTTTTTGACAAGCTGCAGCTTCCAATCCGGAAACGTACTGCGACAGGCCCCTCGACTGATGCCAGTGTCCTGCAAGAACTCGCCGATGCCGGGCACACGCTACCGGAGCTGCTCATGGAATATCGGGAACTGGCGAAGCTGGAGAGCACGTATCTCGATACGCTGCCATCCCTGATCCATCCGGGGGACCAGCGTCTCCATACCTCGTTCAACCAGACTGTCGCATCGACCGGGCGTCTGTCCTCGAGTGACCCGAATCTTCAAAACATTCCCATTCGTCGGGAGCTCGGCCGCGACATTCGCAGAGGTTTCATTCCTCGAAAAGGGTGGCTACTTCTCTCCGCGGATTACTCCCAGATTGAGCTTCGCCTCCTCGCGCATCTGTCCGATGACCCTGCATTCGTCGACGCGTTTAAGTCGGGTGGCGACATCCACCGCCAGACTGCGTCCATCATCTTTGGAGTTCCAGTTACTGACGTGACGGCCGAGATGCGAGGACGAGCGAAGACGATCAACTTCGCGACCATCTACGGCCAAGGTGCACACGCGCTGTCACGGCAACTGAAGATCTCAAACGCAGAAGCGCGTGAGTTCATCGCGACCTACTTCGAACGGTTTCATGGTGTTCGTCGCTACCTGGATTCCATGATCGAGCACGCGCGCGAACACGGCTACGTCGAAACGATCTTTCACCGGCGGCGCTACATCCCTGAGTTGCGTGACCGCAACTTCAGTGTCCGGGCGTTCGGCGAGCGCACCGCGGCAAATTCGCCAATCCAGGGCTCAGCGGCAGACCTGATCAAGATCGCAATGATTCGCATCGACACTGCGCTCAGGAAAAGCGCGATGCAGAGTCGCATGCTGCTCCAAGTGCACGACGAGCTTGTTTTCGAGTTTCCACCTCAGGAGCGGGAAGGGCTTGTGAGCGTCGTGAAACACGAAATGGAACACGCCGCCGAGTTGTCAGTGCCACTCGTGGTAGACGTCGGCTTAGGCGAGAGCTGGCTGGCGACTAAGCTGGCGTAGGGATCGGTAAGTCGATGGGTTGACTCGCCTTAAGGGGATGGACATCACAGGTTGGAGTATTGCAGAGTGCGCCATCCCGCGCGATGTGAGTGTGTTCGGCCTGCCCGGGTAATGCAGCCGGTGTGAGTATAGGTCATTGCATGGCCGCCACTTACGGAATTGCCGCCAAAGCGGCCCCGGCATTGCCTTGTCCTCTACTGCCGTTCACGCACGTAGCTGCCCGCATCATAGGCTGTGTGCCTCGAAGCTTACCATGTGAGACGACTGACTATGTCCCGGTCCAATCGCCGCGGTTTCACATTAATAGAGTTGCTGATCGTCGTCGTCATTATTGGCGTACTCGCGGCGATCGCGATTCCGAAGTTCCAGAACACGAAGGGAAAAGCCAACGCCGCCTCACTCCGCGCCGACCTGCGCAACCTGGTGACGGCCGAGGAGGCGTATTTTTACGACAATTCCGCGTACACGACGGACGTCAACGCGCTCAACCTCCGCGTGACGACTGGTGTAACCATCACCTTCGGTACGGCCACGGCTGGAGGTTGGTCGGCGAAGGTCACGCATCCGATGGCATGGCCGATCGAATGTGCTATCTTCTTTGGCTCCGCTCCCGCACTGGCACCGGCGACGACCGAAGGGCTGATGGCCTGTCAGTAGGTCGAGCAGTGCCTAACGCGTTCGTGTGACCACCGTCACTCCTCCGGCGTACCGCGAATTTCGTCGCCGCCTTGACGGGATGATCTTCGCAATGAACGGTGGCCTCTGGCTGCACCGCCATCGATGGAAAGGTCATCCAATGGCACATCTCGTCTCGACGGACCGCGAGCGCCTGCTTGCATACGGGCGAGAAGTCGGACTTTCGGCAGACCGATTGCAGTTCAAGCCGTTGAAGGACCCGCGAACTGGGCTGCGGCGAGACGCGTGGCATTGGGACTTGGTCGGTCGGTTCCTTCCACCTCCGGTGCCTGATCCTCGTTAGATCGTCGTTCATTCCGAACGCCCACCGTCACGTCTCGGTCAGCGTTCCTCGAGGATACCGTTCGCCCACTGGATAGGGAGTTCGCATCGGCGCGATCATGGCGTCCAGCGCAACGGCTTCGCCACGGAGCCACGCCAGGTCATCGCGGAGACGCTGGCAAAGGCGCGGGTCTCGCCGAAACTGCAGATAGGTTCGAACCCGCACAATCCCACGGCGCAGGCGGTCAGCGTAACGGAAATCCCATGTGGCCGACAACGGCAGCGAAGCCCCGTACAGCACCGCTGTGACCCCACCCAGCCACCACACCACGAGCGAGATCTGCGTGATGTAGAACGCCAACACCAGAAGCAACCCGGCGACGATCGTATTCATCGCTGGTTCATCTGGCGTCCTACTCTTCCTCAGCGCCAGGGACCGCGCGATTCGAAGGGGCACCCAATGGTTCACTCGACCCCATAGCGCCAACGGGCCAGCCAGGCCGGCAATAGATGCTTCACGGATAGCAAACCATGTCCCAGCTGCCGTCGATGTGCTCATCTGCACATCACTCGCCGCAACGGCGTTCTTTTCGAGGAGATGCTCGAATGTTGCAAGTCGCGACAGAAACCGCTCCACTCGAGCGCCAATCTCTCGATCAAGGTCCGGCAACTCCGGAACAATAGCTACGATGCGGTGAGCGACGCGAACCTGATCTGCTAAAGGTGGGTCAGGTCTGTGCAGAGGCCGAAACTCGTCAAGCACCTCAGCGAGAACGGTCGAGATCGAAAACAACCAGCGCGCTTCGTCAGCTGACCGAAAATTGAGCGTCACCGATCGCAAGCCGGCTTCGACACGCTGAGTCAAAGCGACGGCGTCGTTAGGCTCGTCACTGATGATCGGCGCGCCCAGGTGCATGAGAACGCGCGAGCGAGGTTCCCACTTTCGCTCAAACGTTAGCCCGATCGGGACAATCCGGACGGACGCGAGCTGGCGCTCAACTCGGGCCATTATAGCAATACGCGCGAGCCCGGTCTTCAATGGGGCGAGCGCCGGATCGCTGTGACTCTTGCCTTCTGGAAAGAGGAGCACGACACCGCCAGCCTCCAGCGCATCGAGGACAGCTGCGAAGGCATCGGCATTCCGAGCCGGGTCGAGCACACCATCACCACCTGGGCGCAGCGCGTCGCTCGCGCGCCGAAGCGGGACCACTCCTACTGTCCGCAGCAGGATTCGTGTGACCGAATTCTCAAGTAGCGTTGCCTTCGCGGTCAACACAACCGGACGTCGCAGGGTGCAGCCCACTACGAGCGCGTCGACCAATGCATTCGGATGATTACTGGCCAGAAGCACAGGCCCCTCGACGGGCATCCGCTCCATGCCAACCACCTCGATCTCACGATAGAACCAACGAAGAGCGAGATGGCCGAGTGCTCGCAGGATTCGGTACGCGATCACGTTGTCGTCACTCGACGCATGTCAGCCGCAGCGCCCGCGCGTCAGGAAACGGTAGCAGAAATCAGCCCTTCATCGGCGGCACGCGCTGCCTGCTGGCCCTCGCTCACTCGCACGCGGCTGAGCAAAAGTGCGCCAATTGCGAAGAACAGGATCACGGAAAGAATCGCATTCCGGCTGTTCCCCGTCATTGCGATAGTGACCGAGAAGAGCAATGGGCCAAAAATGCTCGCGAACTTCTCGAACACGCTAAAAAACCCGAAGAATTCCCCGGACTTATGTGCCGGAACCAGACTCGCAAACAATGAGCGGCTCAACGCCTGAGTGCCGCCTTGGACGGTGGCTACCATTGCCGCGAGCAGCACGAAATGGGCTGCCGTCTGCATGTAGTAGCCCAGAATACTTATGGCTGCATAGACCACGAGACCAATGAAGATCGTTCGCTTGGCGCCGATCCGAGCCGCGATGCTGCCGAAGAGGAAGGCGAACGGAAAGCCGACGAACTGCACGATAAGGATCGACGCAATGAGCACAGTGTCCGCGATACCAAGCTCTTTGCCGTACGTCGCAGCCATCTTCTGGATGGTTTGAATCCCGTCGTTGTAGATCATAAATGCCAGGAGCATGAGAAACGCCTGCTTGTAGCCACGCAGAGCGCGAAACGTCTCCCCGACCCGAAGGAACGGAACAAGGAATAAACTGCCGCCGGTCAGTTCGTCTGGTTCGCGAGTGCGCGGCGGCTCCGGAACGCGGCGGAACAGCGGGAGAGAAAACACTACCCACCACACAGCGACGGACAAAAATGCCAGGCGCGTTGGAAGCGTCTGTTCAGCGCTGGATAGCGCTGGTCCGCTGGGGAGCCCGAACCAGCCCGGTTTGAGAATCCACGCGAGATTCAGCGCCAGCAGTAGGCCACCACCTATGTACCCGACAGCATACCCGGCGCTGGAAACACGATCGATCTCATGCTCTTCTGCGATGTGCGGCAGCAGTGCATCGTAGAACACCGTGCTGGCTGTTGCACCGATCAGCGAGATGACGAACAGCACCAAAGCAAGCCGGTAATCGCCCTGTTGCACGAAGAACATTCCAGCAACAGCAGTGGCGCCCACGATCATTGACGCCCCAAGCATCCGCTTCTTGGCGGCGACGTAGTCTGAAACAGCTCCGAGGATCGGCGACAGCAATGCGAGAACGATCGCTACGACTGTATTGGCGGTTGCGATTGCCTGGGTTGCCCGACTCTCCGCAAGGTCGCCCTTGGCGATGTTGACGAAATACACAGGGAATACGGCAACCATGATCGTCGTCTGAACCGATGAAACCGCCCAGTCATACATTGCCCAGGCGCGGAGCTCAGGCCGATCGAGACCAAGTCGGCTCAAAACTCCGTTCTTGCGCGATTCCCTGCCCATTGGGGTCGCACTGCCATGTGCATGCTCGCCCATCTGTCCGCTCCGGCGAAGAGTGTACCGCGTAAGGGAGAACGCTAGGCAATCTCAGTGGCAGGCCCCATACGTCACCCGACGTAGCGTACCGACATTCGCTCCCGTTTCATTGACGATGGGGGTCGACGATACAGATTTCGTTGCTATGCACCGGTGGCCCCGAGCGGCTCGGCACCTTCCGCGTGAATGCTTTGCGGTCCTGCTCCTCGTGCTGGGAGTTGCCTGCGAGCGTAGCACCCCGATCGCGGGCAGAAAGGATACGGCA
>Ga0075418_10010297_pt1 | contig 10473 bp, 12 predicted proteins | sample SoiMetdeltSBSDD2_FD_81776 | JGI IMG/M metagenome (GOLD analysis project Ga0075418, IMG submission 81776) | Bulk soil microbial communities from a Populus tree surrounding site in Tennessee, USA - Soil MetaG P. deltoides SBSDD2 | ecosystem: Environmental > Terrestrial > Soil > Tree plantation...
AGCTCGGACCCGCCGGCAACCAGCAGCAGCGGATCGACATTGCCCTGCACCACCACGCCTTGCGCCCTCGCCAGATCGGCCATGTGCCCAGGCTGCATGCCGGTGTCGCAGCCCAGCCCCTGCACCTTGGTCAGCATCGCATAGCCGTGCATCTTCTGTCCGGCCCCACGCGGAAATCCGATGATCGGCACGTCCCGGTGGCGCGCGCGCACGGATTTGACAATTCGCGCGGTCGGCTCGACCACCCACTGGTCGAACTGTGCCGGCGGCAAGCTTCCGGCCCAGGTATCGAAAATCTGCAGCGCATCGGCTCCCGCATCGACCTGCATCGACAGGTAGTCGATCGATGCTTCGACCAGCAGGTCGATCAGCTTGCAGAAGCCCTGCGGATCGCGATAGGCCCAAAGCCGCGCGTCGGCCTGGTCGGGCGTGCCACGGCCGGCCACCATGTAGGTCGCCACCGTCCAGGGTGCCCCGCAGAAGCCGATAAGTGCCGTCGCATCTGGGAGATCCTGCCGAAGCCGCGCCACCGTCTCGCAAACAATGCGGAAGGTGGACCGAGTCGCTGCGCCGTTCAATCGGCGAAGATCCTCTTCCTCGCGAACCGGCTCGAGGTGTGGCCCCTCGCCCTCGACGAACTGGACCTTCTGGCCCAGCGCATGCGGCACCACCAGGATATCGGAGAATAGGATCGCCGCGTCGAAGCCGTAGCGCCGGATAGGCTGGAGCGTGACCTCAGCGGCCAGTTCGGGCGCATAGCACAGGTCGAGAAAGCCGCCGGCCTTGGCGCGCACCGCGCGGTACTCCGGCAAGTAGCGGCCTGCTTGCCGCATTAGCCAGATCGGTGGCGGTGTCAGGCTGTGCCCCGCGAAGGGTAGCAGGAACCGCCGCTTGGTCGCTTTGTCCACCACGCTCACCGCCAATCATTCAATCATAAGAGTCTAGATTTCAATTTTGTTGTTGTGACTCTTAGGGGCATGAATTTCGGGAGATACGATGTCGGCACCAGCTTGCCCACAAGTTGCGCGGTCGCACCGCCGGCCGACCCAAGATTTGTGCCTGTTGGAGCCCGTGAGCCACTAGGCCCAGCAAGCCTCTGACACGACAAGGCGGAATGTCCCACCGGTGGCAGGTCGTCGTGCCGACATCCTGTTGACAGGCGTTCAGCAGCGTCGGCACATCTGCCCTGTCACCGTGGAGGGCGAGCTGCCGCTGGAAACGTGTCCCGGACGGCCAACCTGTGCGCCGTTTTGTCGATAACTGCGCGGCTGGGGCTACAATTCGGCCGGCCTCGCCTTGGCAGCCTTGGCGAACTCTGGTCTTTTCAACAGATGCCCAACCGGTTGCCCAGCTCCTTCCATCTGCACTTGATCTCGGACGCCACCGGCGAGACGCTGACGACCATGGCCAAGGCCGCCGCCGTGCAATACTCGCAGGTGCGGCCCATCGAGCACGTACATCCGCTGGTGCGCACGGCCAAGCAGCTGGAGCGCGTTCTGAAGGAGGTCGAGCAGGCGCCCGGCATCGTCCTTTACACCATCGTCAACAGGGAGCTGATCGAGGAGATCGAGCAGCGCTGCCGCGACCTGAAGGTGCCGGCGCTGCACGTCCTCAAGCCCATCATGACCGTGTTCGAATCCTACCTCGGCGCGCCGCAGACACCGGTGGTGGCCGGCCAGCACATTGTCGATGCCGACTACTTCCGACGCATCGACGCGCTCAACTTCTCCATGGCCCACGACGACGGCCAGCTGCCGCAGGACCTCAACGCCGCCGACATCGTAATTCTCGGCATCTCCCGCACCTCCAAGACGCCGACCAGCATCTATCTCGCCCAGCGCGGCTACAAGACCGCCAACCTGCCGCTGGTGCCAGGCATCGACCTGCCGCCGGCGCTGACCGAGCCGCACTCGGCCTTCATTGTCGGCCTGGTGGCCAGCCCCGAGCGCATTGCCGAGATTCGCCGCAATCGCGTGCGCCTGATGTCCGACCGCAACCTCGACGATTACGTCGATCGCACGCAGATCGCCAACGAGATCAACTACTCGCGACGCCTGTGCGCCCGCCATGGCTGGCCGGTGATCGACGTCACGCGCCGCTCCATCGAGGAAACCGCCGCGACCATCATCCGCCTGCTGCACGATCGCGAGGAGGTCAAGCAGTCCGAGCCCAGCGGGACCGAGGATGCGTGAGCTCGTCCTCGCGTCCACCTCTGCCTTTCGCCGGCGCATGCTGCAGGCGGCCGGCCTGTCCTTCAGCGCCGTCGCGCCTGGAGTGGACGAAGCAATCCTGAAGCGTGACCTCGGTGCGCAAATTCCTCCTGCCGGCGCGAGCGATGTTGCTGCAGCCTTGGCGCGTGCCAAGGCGCAGGCCATCAGCGCCCACATGCCGTCGGCACTCGTCATCGGCGCCGACCAGGTGCTGGAGCTGGGCGGCGAGCTGTTCGACAAGCCGGGAGACCTTGTAGCGGCGCGCCAGCAACTGCAGCGCCTGCGCGGCAAGCCACATCGGCTGCATACCGCCGTCGCGTTGGCCGAGGGCGGAAACATTGTGTGGAGCCGCACCGAGGTGCCGACCCTGCACATGCGCGCCTTCAGCGACGGCTATCTCGACGGCTACCTGGCCGCGGCCGGCCCATCCATACTTGGCACCGTTGGCGGCTATGAGATCGAAGGCTGCGGCATCCAGCTGTTCGCGCGCGTCGATGGCGACCACTTCACCATTATCGGCCTGCCGCTCCTGCCGCTGCTCGCCGAGCTGCGGAAACGCGGAGTGATTGCGACATGACGCTCGGAGCCGCCTGATGCTCGTGGTCGGACTGACCGGATCGATCGGCATGGGCAAGTCGACGGCCGCGGCACGCTTCCGCGAGCTCGGCATTGCCGTGTGCGACGCCGACGCCGAGGTGCACAAGCTCTATGAGGGCCCGGCCGTGGCGGCCATCGAGGCAGCGTTTCCTGGCAGCACCGCCAACGGCAAGGTTGACCGGCACAAGCTTGCCCAGCAGCTGATCGCCGATGCCAGCCTATTTGCACGCCTCGAGGCCATCGTGCACCCGCTTGTGCAGGAGGCCGAGCGTCAGTTCCTGCGCGCCGAGGCGGCGCGCGGTGCCCAAATGGCCGTGCTCGAAATCCCCCTACTGCTGGAGGGTGGCGGTCATGGCCGGGTCGATGTGGTGGTCGTGGTCAGCGCCCCGGCCCACATGCAGCGTGAGCGCGTCCTGGCCCGCCCCGGCATGAGCCTGGAGAAGCTGGAGCAGATCCTGGCGCGCCAGCTGCACGACACCGAGAAGCGGGCGCGCGCCGATTTCATTGTGGACACCGGCGGCACGATTGCCGAGAGCGCCGCTCAAGTCGATAAAATCGTCGAATCGCTGCAAGGTCGTCGCGGCGAGGCCTACGCGAAGTATTGGGCGTGATGCTGAGCCCTCGCCGGCCAAGTGGCGGGACGCAAGTGGGCGGGACTAATGTGCGCGTTGGCAGGGGGTGGCGATGCTGCGCGAAATCGTTCTCGACACCGAGACGACCGGGCTTGATGCGCTGCGCGGTGACCGGCTGATCGAGATCGGCTGCGTGGAGATCGTCAATCGCATTCCCACGGGGCGCGAGTTCCACCGCTACATAAATCCGCAGCGAGACGTCGATGCCGGAGCGGTGGCCGTGCACGGCCTCACGCGCGACTTCCTGCGCGACAAGCCTTTGTTCGCGGAAATCGTCGAGGAGTTCCTGGACTTCATCGCCGACGCACCGCTCGTCATGCACAACGCCAATTTCGACATCGGCTTCCTCAACGCCGAGCTGGACCGCCTCGGCAAGCCGGCGCTGCGCCCCGATCGCATCGTCGACACGTTGGCCCTGGCAAGGCGCCGCAATCCCGCCGGTCCCAATAGCCTCGATGCGCTGTGCAAGCGGTTCGGCGTCGACAACTCCGACCGCACCAAGCACGGCGCCCTCATCGACTCGCTGCTGCTGGCCGGCGTCTACGTCGAGCTGTTGGGCGAGCGGCAAGCCACGCTTGGCCTCAGCAGTCAGACGGTTGTGGAAGCGCGCGCCCGCCTGCAGACGCACGCCGCCAAGCAGCGCCCCGCGCCTCTCCCGCAGCGGCTGAACGAGCAGGCGCAGGCCGCGCACCGTGAGTTTGTCAAGACGCTTGGTCCCGGTGCACTCTGGCTGCGCTATCTCGCCGTTCCGCAAACCTAAGCCTGCACGCAGGCTACCTGCTTAGTTCGGCTTGATTGCCGACTGACTGGCTCGCTCGCGCTGGCGGCTCATGTAAAGATTGCCGAAGTCGATCGGGTCGAGCACCAGCGGCGGGAAACCGCCTTCGCGCGTCAGATCCGCCGCCAGGCGCCGGAGATAGGGAAACAGCAGCGAGGGGCAGTTCACCAGCAGGAACGGCTCGAGCATTTGCTCGGGCATGTTGTCGACCTGGAACAGGCCAGCGTAGGCGAGCTCGAGATCGTAGATAACGCCCGTGTCGTTGGTCGCCTCGGCCTTGAACTGGATCGAGCTCTCGTACACCTTCTCGGCCATCCTCGTGATGTTGACGCTCACCTCCACGCGCAGGTTGGGCTGCTGCTGAGCGGCCGCGTTGTCGAGCAGCTTGCGCACGTTCGGGTTCTCGAACGACAGATCCTTGATGTACTGGCCAAGCACGCGCACCTGCGTCTGGGGGCCGCCTTCGCCGACCTGTTGGCCGCCTGCCGTGCCCGCAGTGTTGTTGTCGCCCTCGGCCATCGCTCGCGTTCCCTTTGTCAGTATCCCAGCGCATCCCGGATGCGGTTGTGCGGGGTGGCTAGCATGTTGGCGTTGCCGGCCGCAACGCCTTCGACATTCAGCGTTTAAGGTCGCTGTCGTGGTTGCGATCGGCGCCCCGCTCGCCGAGCCGCTCGAATTGGCCCTCGATGATCGGGCCCCCGTGCCGCTCGCCCGGTGCGAGGCGGCCGTCTGCAAAGGTTGCAACACGGGCCTCGGCATCGTGCATGAGCCGGTGCATGGTCCAATGCGCCACCAGCCGCCGGACGGGCGGGATGAGCAGCAGCAGTCCGGCCGCATCGCACAGCAATCCGGGCGAGAACAACAGGCCGCCGGCCAGCACCAGGAAGGCGCCGTTCAGTACAGGCTGCAGTGGGGTCTTGCCCTCGTTGACAGCGTCCATCACGCCGGTCACGACCGCAAAGCGCTGGCGCACGAGAACGCCCATGCCGAGGATGCCGGTGCCGACGATGATGGCCATCACTGGCCACAGGCCAAGCTTCTGCCCGGCCCGGATCAATAGGGCGATTTCAAGCAGTGGCAGGGCCAGCAGCCCCAGGCCGATGCCCAGGCGCTTCATGGGGACGATCTTTCCGCCGTTGCATTGGGTCCATGCAAGCCATAGCGGTTGGCTTGCGCTTTGCAATGCCCTAAGATTTGCCGGAACGGCGGCGGCGAACCTGGACGCGACATACATTAAGCTCGCGTAAACGGGGGCTGGTTCTTGCTGGCGTGGCAACCTACATCATGCAGGTTGAGGCACTGGCTCGAAAGCACGGCGATGGATGGCAGAATCGACGTTACAACCCTCTTGTTTCTGGTTTTGGCGGTCGTCATCTTCTTGAAGCTGCGCAGCGTGCTCGGCCGTCGCACGGGCCATGAGCAGGCGCGATACGAGCGCTACAAAGCCCAGCAGGAAGCTAGCCAGCGCGCCAAAGTTCCAGCTCAGGACAAGGTCGTGACCCTGCCTCGGCGCGATCGCGATGAGTTGGAGCCGAGGCCTGCCGAACCGGCCGTGCGCACGGACGTGGAAGAGCGGGTCAAGGGCTTGGCGGCCGGAAACTCCGGGCTTGCCAAGGGGTTGGTGGACGTTGTTCGCGCCGACCTTAGTTTCGATCCCGACGGGTTCCTCAAGGGCGCCAAGGCTGCCTACGAGATCATCGTTACCGCCTTTGCCGAAGGCAACCGCAAGACCCTGAAAGACTTGCTCAGCCGTGACGTCTACGACGGCTTTTCCGGCGCCATCGCCGAGCGTGAAAGCCGCGGCGAGCAGATCGACCAGAGCTTTGTGGGTATCAAGTCAGCCGATATCGTGGAGGCCGAACTCAAAAACGGCATCGCCCAGCTATCGGTCAAATTTGTGAGCGAATTGATCTCGGCTACGCGCGACAAGGCCGGCGAGGTGACCGCGGGGGATCCCAAGCGTATCAAGGAAGTAACAGATATCTGGACATTCGCGCGGGAGGTTGCGTCTCGCAACCCAAATTGGAGGTTGATCGCCACACAGGCGGCGAATTGATGGGGGAAGTCTCTCCGGGCCTTCGGGGGAATGGAATCGGGGGAGTGCGTCTTGCGGTCACGCGTTGCATTGGTCTGCGCCGTTGCGTTGGTGCTGGCGACTGGGCTGTGGGGACCTCGTGCCAGCACGGCAGCAGCGAACTCGCCAGGCAGGTCGCCGGGGGCCATGAAAAGTAACAGCCTGACCTATAAGCCAATTTCGTTCGCCGACTTGCCCGAATGGGGTGCGGACGATCATTTGGCCGCCTTTGAGACGTTCCGCAAATCGTGCGAGCGCATCCAGGCGGCGGCAGCCGCCCGCGAGCGGCCCGCTGCGGCCGGGCTGCCCAAGTCGGCCCCGCCGCACCCGGCGCTGGTCAGCGTCTGCGAGGTCTCAGCTCGCATCCCGGGCAAGGTAACCAAGGAGGCGGCGCGGCTATTCTTCGAGGCCAATTTCACGCCCCACACGATAACCCACAAAGGCCCGCAGGGCATGCTGACCGGCTATTACGAGCCGATCATGGAGGGTTCGCGCACGGCGCAGGGCGGCTTCCAGACACCCATCTACAAGCGCCCGCCCGACCTCATCAATCTGGTCGATGAGGCGCAGCGCGGCGCCGTCGGTTCGGCGCTGACCCATGCCCGCAAGACGGACAAGGGCGTCGAGCCGTTCGCAACGCGCGCCCAGATCGAGCAGGGAGCCCTCAAGGACAAGGGACTGGAGCTGCTCTACTTCGCCGATCCGGTCGATGTCTTCTTCATGCAGATCCAGGGATCGGGCCGCGTGAAGCTGACCGACGGCACCGTCATTCGCGTGCACTACGACGGCAAGAACGGCCACCCCTACTCGTCGATCGGTCGCTACCTGATCGAGAAAGGTTTGCTCGCCGCCGACAAGGTGTCAATGGGGGCGCTCGCCAAGTGGCTGCGTGCCGACCCTGAGCGCGGCAAGATGGTGATGTGGCAGAATGCGTCCTACGTGTTCTTCCGCGAGCTACCCAATGACGCGCGCGGACCGCTGGGTGCCCAGAACGCGCCGTTGACCGCGGGCCGCAGTCTGGCGGTCGATCCTGGTCATCATGCGCTTGGAACGCCGATCTTCGTCACGGCCGCAAAAATGACTCACGTCGTGAAGTCGGGCGCGTTCAACCGCCTGATGGTCGCGCAGGACGTCGGCTCCGCCATCAAGGGGCCCGAGCGGGGCGACATCTATTTCGGCTCGGGTGATGCGGCGGGCAAGGTGGCCGGTGTGACGAAGCACGCCGGCAAGTTCATCGTCCTCCTACCCAATGAGACGCTGGCCAAGGCGCAGGCGGCGCAAGCCACTCCGTGAGCCGGCCATGAACCGGTCTGGCAAGTCCGGCAGGGGCCGCCGTGCCATCACCTCGGATGAAGCAGCACTTTGGGATCACGCGACGCGCGCCCTTGCTCCGGTCAAGGCCAAGCCGCGTGTGACGGAGACGGCGCCCGCCCAATCTCGCCAGTCAGAACCACCGGCCGTACCAACCGTAAAGCGCGCGCCCGAAGCTAGCCCGCGTGCGCAGGCCGCTCCGCCCCGGCCGCTGCCCCCGCCGCCCCTGCGCCGCGACCTCGACCGCCGCCACCTGCGCCGCATCGCCTCCGGCAAGGTCGAGATCGAGGCGCGCATCGATCTGCACGGCCTGCGCCAGAGCGATGCGCATATGCGCCTGCGCGCCTTCCTGGTCGAGGCGCACGCGCGCGGCCTCAAGACCGTGCTGGTCATCACCGGCAAGGGCGGCGAGGCGCAAACGGGTGACTATATGCCCGACTCGCTGGGTCAGCCCCGCCGCGGCGTACTTCGCCGCAACGTTCCCGCCTGGCTCGACGAGCCGGAGCTGCGCGCGGTAGTGGTCGGCTACACGGCGGCCGGCGTGCGCCACGGTGGCGAGGGCGCCTTGTACGTGCAGCTGCGCCGGCCACCCCGGCGCGAAGGCGGCGATCGCTAACCTTTCTGCAGGCGAGGACTGGCACCGGATTGGGCAGGATCGCTTGACGGGGGGCGGCGGCGGTTGTTGGAGTGGGGTGGGGCGGCCTACCGCCCGGCCTACAGGATCCCATGATGCCATGACCGATACCGTGCTGCCGCGGCTCGCGGCCATCATTGCTGCGCGGCGCCAGGAGTCGGCGGCCAAGTCCTACACCAAGGCGCTGCTCGACGGCGGCGCCGAGACGTGCGCCAAGAAGCTCGGCGAGGAGGCGGTGGAGACGGTTATCGCGGCGCTTGGCAGCGATAGCGGCGCCCTCAAGCGGGAAGCCGCCGATCTCCTGTATCACCTGCTGGTTGTGCTCGAGGTCCGGCGCGTACCACTCGGCGATGTGCTGACCGAACTGGAGGGCCGCATCGGCACGTCAGGACTAGCCGAGAAGGCCGCCCGACAAGGCAAAGCGCCATGAACCCTCGCGATGAGCTGGTGACAGCGGCGGCGTCGACGACGCCCAGCCGCTCCAACATCCAATTCTCGCCCTACCGCGTGTTCTCGCGCGAGGAGTGGGCCAAGCTGCGCGCCGACACGCCGATGACGCTGGTGCCGCGCGATCTTGAGCAGCTGTCCGGCGTGATCGAGGAACTGTCGATGCGCGAGGTGGAGCAGATCTACCTGCCGCTCTCGCGCCTCCTCAACCTGCACGTTGCAGCCGCCCAGGAGCTGCATGCCGTCACCAACCGCTTTCTCGGCCGCAAGGACGGTCGCGTGCCCTACATCCTCGGCATCGCCGGCTCGGTGGCTGCCGGCAAGAGCACCGCCGCACGCGCTTTGCGAGCCTTGCTGGCGCGCTGGCCCGATCACCCGAGCGTCGACCTCATCACCACCGACGGCTTCCTGCATCCCAATGAGGAGCTGGAGCGCCGCGGCATCATGCACCGCAAGGGGTTCCCCGAAAGCTTCGACACCGCGCGCCTGCTCAACTTTCTGCACGAGGTGAAGTCGGGCAAGGCCAACGTCGAGGCGCCGGTCTACTCGCATTTCCAGTACGACATCATCCCGGGCCAGAGCGTCGTCGTCGATCGTCCGGATATCCTGATCGTGGAGGGCCTCAACGTGCTGCAGCCGGCCCGCATGCCGAAGGACGGCGAGGCCATTCCGTTTGTGTCCGACTTCTTCAATTTCTCGATCTACATGGATGCCGACGCCGATGTGATCGAGAACTGGTACCTGACGCGCTTCATGCGCTTGCGCCAGACCGCCTTCCGCGATCCCGCCGCCTACTTCCATCGCTATACGCACCTGACGCCCGATGACGCGCGCGCCACGGCGCTGAACATCTGGCGCACCATCAACAAGAAGAACCTCGAGGAGAACATTCTCCCCACCCGCCAGCGCGCGCGCCTGATCCTGCGCAAAGCCAACGACCACAGTGTCGAAAGCGTCGCCCTGCGCCGGATCTAGACTAGCTCCGCTTGCCAGGTCGCGCTACGACGTTGGCAAGCAGGATGCGGCGAGGCGGAGCTGTCCGCGCCGACCGGAGCCTTTCGTCGTCCAGGTTGCTTCGATCGTTCGCAAATCCGACGCGATCGTTCCAACGTGCGAGCCGTCGGTGACAAAGGAGGTCGAGCCGCCAACCGGGTTGTGCTCCCACATCTCAAAGCGCAGCGACTGAGCCTCGATCACCCACGTCACGTCGATGCTGGTGGTCTTGACGCCGCCGATGATGTAATCGCCTTTGCCGACCGCCCAAACAGCACCGGCGCCATCGATAGTTACCGGCTCCAGCCTAATCGATACGACCTGCGCGATCGGAGCTGCGTCCCAACGGAATGTCCCTTCGAAGCTGCCACACAGGCGCGCCTGTATGTCCGATGCCTCCAGCGCCATCGCCGGGGCTGTCAGCCAACCAACGGCCAGCACGATCAGCGAGCAAGGCGATCGCACAGCAATTATCCTGCGTGAAAGGCGATACGGCTTGGGCGAACGGTTGCCGCTAAGGCAGCAGGCCATGCTTGCGCCCCAGCTCGGCGAGCTGCACCTCGGGTCGAGCACCCAGGTGCGAGATGATCTCGGCAGCCGCCAGGCTGCCGAGGCGCCCCGCCGTCTCCAGGCCCAACTCGCGCGCCACCCCGAACAGGAATCCCGCCGCGTAGAGATCGCCCGCGCCGGTCGTGTCCACCACCTTGGCAACCGGCGCCGCCTCGATGTCGATGCGCGTTCCCCCGCCCAGGATGACGCTGCCTTTTTCCGAGCGCGTGATGGCGGCGAGCTTGGTG
>Ga0075418_10010298_pt1 | contig 10472 bp, 10 predicted proteins | sample SoiMetdeltSBSDD2_FD_81776 | JGI IMG/M metagenome (GOLD analysis project Ga0075418, IMG submission 81776) | Bulk soil microbial communities from a Populus tree surrounding site in Tennessee, USA - Soil MetaG P. deltoides SBSDD2 | ecosystem: Environmental > Terrestrial > Soil > Tree plantation...
CAGAGATCCAGTTCCCACGAGACCTCCCCGCCGATTCCGGAGCGGTCGTGAGTCGAGTCTCGTCCGACGAGGCCGGCGCCGCCAATCAGCGAGAGTTGCGGATACAACAGCGAGCGCGCCTGCACGACGAGGGCGGCTGCCACATCGACACGCTCGGCGGCGGCTTTGAGGTCGAGATTGTTCCGGAGTCCCTCCTCGACCAGGACATCGAGCTGCGGATCGGCGAAGGTCGCGACCCACTCGGTCACCACGCTGCCGGGCGCGCTGGCGACTGTTTTCCAGGCGGCGGGAACAGTTGTCGTCGGCGGCAACACCCCGCCGAGCGCGTCGGCGGCGGCCGGCGGCTGCTTCACGGCGCACGCCGCCGCGCAGGTCAGCGCGGCGCAGCAGATCAGCCCGGCGAGAAAGCGAGGAAGTGTCATCGCGTCAATGCAGGCTGATGTGATGCTTGATGATGATCCAGTTCAGGTAGGCCGACACGCGCAGGATGACCTTGCGGATGATGTGAATCATCTCGAGGTGGTGCGTGTAGATCGCGCCGGTTCCGCGCGCGCCCGCCGCCAGGGACAGATCTTTCTCACGTTCGTCGAGCACGAGCTTCACGGCGAACCGCCCCTCGGGCAGCGGGGCCGGCCCGGTCTGCGGGAGCGTCCCGGTCAACGGCAGCTGCCCCTGTCCCTGCGCCCAGATGATGGAGTCCACCTTCGTCTTGATGATCCGCCCCGGGTGGGTCGAGAGCGTGATCTCGGCTTCGTTCCCCGGCTCGACCTCGTGCAGTTCGTTCTGCCCGAACATCGCGAGGATCACGAAGTCCTCCTCGACGAAGCTCATGACCGGCGCCAACGGCAGCTGCGACACCGTCGATCCCGGACGGAGCTGCAGATTGATCACATGGCCGTCAGCGGGGGCATACGCCACCGTCTCGTCGAGCTTCCACTTGGCTTCATCCAGTTGCGCCCGCACCTGGGCGACCTCGGCCTGTTCCCCGCCAGACGCCGCGTCGAGCCGCTCGCGGATGGCCGCGGCCTTTGCCCGATAGGCCGTAATTTCCTCTTGCGCGGCCGTCAGCTGCGGCAGAAGCGCGCCAAGATCGGCGCGGTGCTGATCCACTTCGGATTCCCACCGCTCCGCCTCGAAGCGGTCGCCCGCACCCGACGCCGCCAGCTCTGAGGTCTGAGCGAACCGCTTGTCGGCGAGGCTCAAACGTGCGCGCGTCGCCTCGATCGAGCTGGTAATGGAATTGGCGCGGTTCATCGACACTTCGATCTGCGCCTGGGCGGCCAGCAGCTCCTGCCGCTGGGCCGACAGGTCGGCTCGCGTCGACGCCAGCACGGCGTCGAGACGGTCCACCTCGTACTGGAACGGGCGTGGATCGATGCGGAACAACACCTCTCCCTTGCGGGTGAGGCGATTCGGCTCAACCGGCACTTCGATCACGCGGCCGGTGACGCGCGGCAGGACCTGAACGACGTACTTCACCACCTGCACATCGAGCGCCGAGGGCGCATAGACGTTGAGCAGCAGGATCAGTCCCGCGAGCGAGATGACCGGGATCGTGACGACGATCACGGCCGCCGTGGTCGTCCAGGCCAGCCACTTGAACTTGAAGAAGATCAGCCAGACGAACAGGGAGTAGATCGCAAGCAGCAGGACTTCCATGTCAGTGATGTCCCGGCACTGTTTCGACAGTGGTAATGTCCGGCGCGTGGTCGGCCGCATTCAGCTGGTCGCCTGGCGCGGTGTGCTCCAGCCGATCCGTTCCGTACGCCATCTTGTAGAGGACCGGCTTCGAGTACGCCCAGAGCCATGCGATCGGCCAGAGCAGCCCGCCAAACAACAACGACAACAGGCACAGCGTCTTGATCGCGTCGGCCTGGGGATGTCCGCGGCGCTCCGCGATCTTCTCGGGGAGGATGTGAATCATCCAGAACACGTAAATCAAGAGCGCAGGCACGAAGAAGAGCACAAAAATCGCCATGTAATCGGCGATTTTGTCCACGACCTCTGGCGGTGGATGCATTTACCCCTTCTCCTTCCGCGCGATCAGGCGGCGGTGTTCGAGGCCGACACGTAACGGCGGCCGCGCAGTCCCGCCCGAACCGCGGACACCAGGCCGGTTCGCAGATCCCGCTTGGCGACATAGCCGATACCGCCGGCCTCCCATGCCGCGCGCACGAACTCGGGTCCCTCGTGCACGCTGAGAAACACGATCGGCACCGCGCACCCGCACGCGCGCAGCCGTCCGGCAACCTCGAAGCCATTGCCGTCGGTCAGCGAGACGTCGAGGACGATGAGGTCTGGCTGCGTCGCTTCCCATTCAGTCATGAGCGATCTCACGTCGCGCAGGCGCCCGGCGACGATGAACTCCGTTTCCAGCGTCCGGGCGGCGTACTCCAGCATGAGCGCGTGATCATCGACGATCAGCACTCGCGGCCGCTCGCCCTGGCCGACGGCGCCTGTTGGCGTCACGCGACCTTCTCCGGCCAACTCCCCTCCACGTGATGCAGCGTGCGCGATGGCCGCTGCCCGAAGAGAGCCCGATACCGCCCCGCGAAACGCCCGAGCTCGTAGAACCCATAGGCGGTGGCAATGTCGGTCACCGTGGTGGTCTCAGGGTCGGCCGCGGCGAGGGCGATATGGGCGGCGCACAGTCGTTGCCGGATGACGTATTGCTTCGGACTGACGCCCAGCACGTCGTGGAAGGCCGACCGAAGCGTCCGCTCGCTCACGCCGGCCGTCCGCGTCAGGTCCGCAATGGTCACCGGCTCCGTCAGGTTGTCGCGAATGAACGCATTGACCCGGACAACCAGATCGTCATGCGATGCGGGCCGGTCCGGAAGGCCGCCGCGGCGTGCGCCTGACGTCCCATCGCCAGAACCCCGTTTTTGATTGGGAACAGACTGTAGCAGTGACATGGGGCCAAACGTACGGCCGGTGCGGGCCTGAGGGAACTCGTTCGAGTACCGATTTCGCACGGAATAGTTGCGTGCCTTCGGACTGGTACTCCTCACAGTGTCCCTGTGCACTCGTTCAGTCGATGATGAGCACGCTTTCTTCGACGCGGGCATGGACCTCGCCGTCATCTCCGATGAGCACGGCAAGCACCGTGTAGGCGCCGGGGGGCACCGAACGATATTCAACGCGGTGAGAACGGCTGGCGCGCGAGCCCTCGAGCGGGATGCTGCTGCTGCGGAAGTAATCGCCGGACTCGGTGACGATCTCCAGCAGGCGGTTGTCCGGCGCCGGGTCGACGTATACCTGAATCCTCAGCAGCGCCGGCGCCCGGGCCACAACCGGAGACACAGACAGCCGGAGCCGCGGCCCGGCCTGATCCCCGGCCGCATGCGACCAGGCGGGGCCGTCGACCGTGAGCACCATGAGCACCGCAGCGCACATTTTCGAAGCAGCTGTCATCGGCCCCTCGTGTTTCGAGCGGGACTCCCGGAAGCTGCCCGCGGATCCAGCGTGGACCCCGCGTCGACAGGTGCCTATGCGGAAACGGTTCAGAGGCCACGCCGGTTCCGCATAGCCCGATCGGCGCATCCGCGCCATCGTCATCTGCAACGCCCGCAGGTGCGTGGTGAAGGAGAGTGCGCTATGAGATGGGCAACCGTGGTGATGACAATGTGTCCGCTGGTGCTCGGCGCCGCTGTGCCCGGATGGGCACAGGACGCGGAGACGCGTCCCGCGACGACGACATTCCTGGGCGACACGGGACTCTGGTTTGTGCCGACTGGCGAAGTGCTGCCGAGGGGCGCGGTGTCACTTTCAGCTCATCGCACCGAGTTCGATTTCCGCCAGGGCAATACCAGCGTGTCGGCGTGGCCGCTCACCGGCGCCGTCGGCGTCGGGCGGGCGGAGGTGTTCGGTTCCCTGCATGTGGTCACGAGAATCGACCGCGACACCGTGCCGCTGCTCTTCGCGGGGCCCGACGACGAGGCGGGCGGGCTGCTCAACGAGCATCCCAATGTTCACGAGAGCTGGATCGGCAACCAGATCGGTGACCTCTTCCTGGGCGGCAAGGTGAACTTCCTGTCACAGCAATACCAGCAACCCCTCGCGCTGGCGTTTCGAGGCACGGTCAAGCTGCCCACGGGCGACAGCGAGACCGGCGCCGGCACCGGCGAGTACGACTGGTTCGCGGATCTGGTCGGAAGTGCGGAAGCCGGCGGCGTGGAATTCTCGGGGTTCGGCGGCCTCGCCGTTCGCGGCGATCCGGACGCCATCAACATCTCCGACGGCATCCGCTGGGGCGCGGGCGCAGGTTTTCCGGCGCGACGAAGCCTCCGGGCAACCGCGGAAGTGTACGGTGAATGGATGATGGACAAGGCGGTCACGGCGCCGGCGGGGCTCGTCGTCGGCGAGGACGGATCGTTGTCGCCCGCCACGTCGCGCCTCGAGGACACGGTCAACGCCGCGATCGGACTGACGTGGCAGCACTCGAGCGGGCTCCTGCTCGGCGCTGGCTTCAACTATCGGTTCGCGATGGAGACCGAGAGCGTGTCGGGCGTACCGCCCAGCACGAGCGGCGACGCCATGGGATTCCACGTCCGCATCGGCTTCCACCAGGGCGTAAAGGCGTATGTGCCGCCGCCACCAGCAGTCGCGCTTGCTCCGGAGCCGGCTCCTGCGCCGCCTGCCGCCGCGCCACCGGCCCCGACGCCGGCCCCGGCCGCCGCAGCGAACACCGCTCCGACCGTTCGGGCCCGCTGTGATCCATGCACGGTGGAATCGGGCTTTTCGGCGAGGTTGCGCGCCGAGGCGAGCGATCCCGACGGCGATCCCCTCTCGTTCCGCTGGTCGACCAGCGGCGGGACCATCGCCGACACGCGCGCGGAGGCGACCGACTGGCGGGCCGAGACAGCCCCCGGTCTGATTACGTTCACCGTGACTGTGGACGACGGCCGGGGCGGGGTCGCGACCGACACCGTCACGATCGAGGTCAGTGGCGGAGAGGGCGCGGAGTTTGAAGTTGTGCTCTTCGACTTCGACAGTTCCGTGCTGAGACAGGACGCGCTCCCGATCCTCGAACCGGTCATCGCCGTCCTCAAGCAGTCGCCTGGCGTGCTGCTCGAGATCGAGGGCCACACCTGCAACATCGGCACGGCCGAGTACAACCTCGCGCTCGGCGAACGACGTGCCGGCGCGGTAAAGCGATACCTGATCGGGCGCGGCATCGCGGCCGAACGAATCACCACCGTCACCTACGGCGAGGAACGGCCCGCGCACGATAACGCGCAGGAAACGACCCGTCGGCTGAACCGCCGCGCCGTCCTCATGGTGCACGCCACGCACAGCGAGACCGACAGCAGCCGCTGACACTAGGTAGCTGGGTGGCTAGGTGGCTGGGTGGCTGGGTGGCTAGGTAGCTGGGTAAGGACTCAGCGACCTGGCTACCAAGCCCCAGCAACCTAGCTACCTAGCTACCCAGCAACCTAGCTACCCAGCTACCCTGTTTTAGACGAGACCTTCGCGAACGGCGAACTGTATGAGCGCCGCGGTGGAGCTGACGTCCAGCTGCTCCATCATGCGGTACTTATGGAAGGCGACCGTTCTTGCGGAGACATGGAGGATCTGGGCGGCCGTCTTCATGGAGTGTCCCTCCGCCAGCAACTGAAGCACTTCGCGCTGGCGTGGAGTCAACCGATGGAGAGGCTTGCGCGCCTGCGGATCGTGGACCAGCGATCCGAGGAGATCCCTGGTCAGCAGCGGCGTGATGTAGTAGCGCTGGTTCATTACCTCGCGGACGGCCTGTGGCAGCTCCGACCCCAGCGAACGCTTCAGCAAATACGCGGACGCGCCGATCCTGAAGGCCTCGGCCGCCAGGTCGGGGTCCTCGTTCATCGTCAGGATGATGATCCGCGCCGAGGGCACCAGACGCTTGAGCTCGCGCGCGGTGTCGAGCCCGTTCATCGAAGGCATCGTCAGGTCGAGAATGACGACGTCCGGCCTGAGCGCCTCCGCCTTCGACAGGAACAGTCGTGGATCGCTGTAGGTCCCGATCACCTCGCACGACGGCTCGAGCAGGGTACGGCATGCATCAGCGAACAGCGTGTGATCGTCGACGATGGCAACCCGAGGCTTCATACCGTGAAGTGCTGTGCCGATCCTATTCCAATCCACCATCGTCGCGACATCGGTGCAGCCCCTATTGACAGACGACTTCAACGGTCATCGCGCGCGACCCAGTAATCGTCCGGATACCCGGCCACCTGCGGCCGTCGCCGTTCACGCGCCTCCGCAGCCGCGCGCTCGCGCGCGGTTTCGCACTCGCGGCAGTAGACGGCGAACGGCAGAGCCCGCAGGCGCGAAGCGCGGATGGGAGACTGGCACCGCGTGCACAGGCCGTACGTGCCGGCGTCCAGGCACTCGATTGCGCGGTCAATGGCGCGCAGCGCCGAAGTTCCGATGTCGATGAGCACGAGGTCCAGGTCGGACGTATCGACGTCGTCGAACGGCTGTGCGACCGCCGCGTCGGCGCCGTGCTCCCGAATACGCGCCCGTCGGACCTGAAGATCGTCGCTCAACTGACGGCGGCGGGCGTTAAAGAGCTCGCGAAGGGCCCGGCGGTCGATGGTGTCAGTCATGTCGCCCTCCTGTTCAGCGGCGCCGGCCGCCGCCGGCGCGGACACCACCGGACGGTCGGGCGCTGCCGCTCCGCATCGTCGAGCCGCTCCGCGCTGTAGATGATGAGGTTGAACCGCTCCGCGCGGCCGACGCCTGGCGGGTGCGCTCAGCGCCGGCGGTGCGCGCGGCAGCGTCGCGATCGAGTTGACCGGCGGTTCCGGCTGACGTGCCGGCACTTGCCCATCCGCCGTTGTCGTACTTCTGCCACGACCCGCCTTCCTGCCGGTAGACGTTGCCGTCGCGGCCCGCGTAGACGTTGCCCTGGCCGGTGGTACCCACGACGGCGCTGCCCTGCGGGCCGCGTCGTGTCACAGCCGCCCCGCCCTCGCTCGTCCGCGTGACGCGACTGGTCGCCCCGGTGACGTTGCTGGTCACACGGGAGGTCGTCGCCCACTGATCGCCACGCGCTACACCAGTGGAGCCCCAGCTCCCATAGACGTTGGACCCCTGACGCGTGGACCCGTAGGCGCCCGTGCGCGGGTTATACGCATTCGCCGCGCCGCGAGCGCCGTACGGACCGTAGGCCGCGGCGCCGCGGGCGTATGTGCCGGTGCGTGGGTTGTAGCGCGCCCCGATTCCCGCACCGCCATAGGGGCCGTACACAGCGGCGCCGCGGCCGTACGATCCGGTATATGGGTTGTACCAGGCGTTGTAGCCGTAGGTGGGGTATCGCGGGTAATAGGCGGGATAGAAGCCGCCGTATCCGATGTAAGGCGGATAGTAGTAGCCGGTGCCCCACACCGCGCAGCCCCACGCGACCATCACCCCGGTGTAGGCAGCGGCGGTCGCGAACACGACCCAGTCATCGTCATCGTCTTCAACGGTGACGTAGGTCACGTGATGCGAGGGGGAGCTGGCGGGGATCTCGTAAATTTGCTCCGGGATCGAGCCGGTGACCTCCCATGGCCCGGATGGCGACATCGCCCTGAACCAGACGCCCTGGAAACACATGTAATAGAGGTCGCCAACCTTGAAGATGTCGTTCGATGTGTTGGTCGCACGGGCGACCGTGGTCTTCTCGATGGTCTCGAACTGGGGCTCACCCTGGAAGACCACCTCGGGGGCCATCACTGCCTTCTTGCTCACGCGCGCCGTCTGGGGCACCTGCGCCAACAGCACGGCCTCGGCGGCCTGCACCGTGCCGGGCACCGACGCGAGCACGCGCGACCGCTCATGTTCGGGCGAAATCTTCGCAAAGTCAGGCGGGAGCGTCGGCGTCGCGAAGGTCCAGGGGCCGGTGAAGTCGGGCGCGGAGAACCAGCGGCCTGCAACCAGGTAAAACACGGGGCCCGCCTTGCCGAGTCGGAAAAGATCGGAATCGGTATTCCGCACCCACAGCAGTCCTGTTCCGGCTACCGGCTCGTACACCGGCTCTCCGCGCAGCAGGATCAATTCAGCCGGCACAGTACTCACGAAGACCGTGGGCGGGTTCGACGGAGTCACGCCGCCCGGCGGCACCGCCGCCCGCACGTCGGTCCAGTTGTCGTCGGCCGGGAGTTTCGAAAAGCTTGGCGGCAGTGACACGGCCTTGGTCCAGGGTCCGCGGACGGCGTCGGCTTTCAGCCAGAGGCGCTCGTGGCGAAGGTAGAAGGCCTTCGACGGCGAGTGCTCGAACAGGTCCCAATTGGTGTTGACCGCGAAGCGGAGATCGTTGTCCTGGATCGGGCTCCAGATCGGTTCGCCGTCGAGATTGACGATGATGGCCGGGCGAGTGCTGAAGAACACCAGCGGTGGATCGGCTTTGACGCCCTCGATGTTCTTCGGACGGATGGTGCTCGCGTCGATTTGCGCGAGCACCCGGTCGAGCGCAATGACGCGCTCGCCCAGCGGCATGCTCGCCTTGAGGGCGGCGACGACGGCGGCGGCCTGTTCTCGCGACGCGCCGGGAAAATTCGACTGGATGATCCTGAAGCTGGAGAAATCGACCAGCCGCTGCTCCACTGATACCCGCGTGTCCGCCTCAACCATGATCGTGCCGAGGGTGGCGGACGCTCCGTCGCGCGGCGTGTGCGAGACCGCGGCGTAGACCGTCATCCGCTTCTGGTCGATCCATTCAGAGACCTGCGGCTCGTAGACGACGAGCGCCGCACCGTCAGGTGCCGTGTAACGCCGCGGCCACCCGCCATCGGGTGACGCCGTCGCCGGCGCTGCGGGCGACGGCGCCGGCGGGACCTGCATCCACGCGCCCAGCGCGCCACCCGGCGCGGCGAGGACAGCAGTAATCGAAAACAACGCCGTTGCGATCGCGCGGCCCGAACCATCTGCTCGCATAGTTGCCCCCATCGTCAGGTGGCTTCGATGGTCGGAGATCCGCGCGCGACCGGCTATGCGAAATCGGCGATCGGCTCGCCACCGGAACTGCATAGAGGCGCACGCGATCGGCACAGTAGCCTGACCTCAGTCTCGCGTGAGGAGCCCGGGAGTGGGCAACCGGAGCGCGCGAAAGGAGCACGACATGAAGAGACTGTTGCTGGGAGCATTTTTCGTGAGCCTGTCGGCGGCGGCACCGGCCTACGCTCAGGAGGGAAAACCCGTCTACATGAACATCGGCGGCGGATTTACGGTACCGGTGTCGGACGTGTCAGAGCGGTTCGGAACCGGAGGCGGCTTCAACATCGCCGTCATCTTCGAGCCGCCGGCGACGCCGCTGCTGGGCATTCAGGTCGAATACGGCTACAACGGGCTCGCCGGCGAGGACAAACACATTCCGCTGTTCGCGACTCCCGCGTCGCTGGCCACGGGCGAGGCGCTGATCGAATCTCATCACTCCATGCACTACGTCGACTTCAACGGCATGCTGCGGATGCCTGGCACCAGCCTGTTCAAGGCGTACGCGGTCGGCGGCACGGGGATGTACTACCGAAGCGTGAGCCTGACGACTCCCGACGTGGGATTTACGACCTACTGCGACCCCTATTGGTACGTGTGCTATCCGACGGTGGTTGAGCTCGACCGCGTGATTGGCGACCGCTCCTCCTGGGACCCCGGAGTCAACCTCGGCGGAGGCATCACGATCGCGATGGGCGAGACGGCGCTCTTCTACGTCGAGACCAGGTGGCACTACATGTGGGGACCGGAATTCACCGATGGCGACGGTGTGGTCCAGAAAGCCAACGGACAGTATTTTCCGGTCACGTTTGGTTTCCGGTTCTGAGACGTCCGAGCGACGGCGCGGCGTTGGAGTTGCGGAAGCCTGTGAGCAAACGTCATGACGCGTCCCGACCCGAACCGCGCCACTCTCTCCCTTCTGTCGGGCGCTGCTGACCCGCGCACGGCCGCCGACATCGCCTCCGAGGTGCTCGGTGCGGCAATCGATTCACTGCCGGTCGGGGTGATCGTCGCCGGGCGCGACGGTGTCATCGCGCGCGTCAACCACGAGGTCGAGCGGTTGTTCGGTTACGCCGGCGCCGAGCTCATCGGCCGATCGATCGACGTGCTCGTCCCTGATGTACCGCGATCATCCGATGGCGAGGTCGGACTCGGATCGCCCGAGCATGGGGCGCCGCAGTCCGTCAGCGGGGAGCGCGCGCTGTTCGGACGCCGCAAGGACGGTTCGGAGATTCCCATTGAAATAGCATGGAAACCGATCCAGGGCGATACTCAGCTCACCGTCGCCACCATCGCCGACATCAGCGAGCGCCGCGGGTTCGGCCTGCGCGTGCAGATTCGAGACGACGACCAACTCGCGTTCGAGCGACTTGTGGGCGAGTTGGGCGCGGAGTTCGTCAACCTGCGCCCGAGCGAGGTCGACCGGACCATCGAGGATGCCCTCGGGCGCCTGGTTCGCGCGCTCGAACTCGACCGGAGTGCACTGTTCCAGGTCGAGGAGAGCGGCGATTTCGTGC